>VYLK01000016.1_pt1 | contig 77426 bp, 68 predicted proteins | sample 5114321 | NCBI WGS metagenome assembly VYLK01 (sample SAMN12291792, study PRJNA351875) | freshwater metagenome | isolation source: freshwater lake | place: USA: Michigan, MSU2 Lake | collected 2011-08-16
CCCCAAGACAGCAACCACCAAAGCTATCAGAATCCCCCGGTTGGTAAATTCCTGATAAGCAACCCGTACCGTCAATCCCTCGATTTTCTCGTCTAATACTTTAATATCACCTTTTAACTCGGCCTTGAGTTCGGCCTGTCCGATTTCTAGTTTTGTGAGACGTTCATCGATTTTGTCGATTTTACTTTCAATCCTTGTCAGGACAGCTTCCAGGGAATAGCTAACAGTTTCGTTAGACATTTTGCTATACTCCTATAGATTTTTGAGTTTTTCGAGCAGCCATTTATTATGACCATAAGGGAAGTAACTGTTTCTCAGGGTAACTTCTAGGGATTGGGGAAAAAACCGAAAAGTTTAGCAGCACCTCCCAAGACAGCAACCACCAAAGCTATCAGAATCCCCCGGTTGGTAAATTCCTGATAACCAACCCGTACCGTTAACCCCTCGATTTTCTCATCTAATACTTTAATATCGCCTTTTAACTCGGCCTTGAGTTCGGCCTGTCCAATTTCTAATTTGGTTAGCCGGTCTTCTACCTTGTCAAATCTCTCATCTATCCGCTTTTCCAGGGAGTCAATTTTACTCTCAATCCTTGTTAGGACGGACTCTAGGGAATAGGTGACGGTTTCGTTAGACATTTTGCTATACTCCTCGACTTATCTGGCGACTATTTTAATTATTATACTAAATCCATTGATTAAGTAAGTGGTTGCAATTAAATTGAAGATAGATTTTGTCTTTGCTACCCCCTTCATAAGGTAGGGTATCTAACAATTTTTAACACCTACATACTTATAACATAATATAATATTTTAGCCGCTTTTTTCTTTATAAAGCTATCATTCAAAACTTATAAATTCAATATAATCGAATACCCAGCTAAACTTGATATTTCTGTAATGCTTAAGTAGATAGGTATTAAAAACTTTCAGATCCTCCCGCCTATCGGCACCCCCCTTATCAAGGGGGGCAGGGGGGATCGAACCTAAAATCCATTTTTAATTTAATTATAACCAGCTACTTAATTCCTTAAAAGCGGTTGCTAGTCGCAGATATAAACAAGCTGCTTATTCTAAATCAGATGGGAAAGATGCTCTTTGGTCTCCTAGTTATTTTGTTTCTTCTGTGGGGGGTGTGCCATTGGCAGTTCTTAAGTGCTATATTAGAGATCAAGAAAAGCTGTCGTGAAACGAAGGGGTTTTAAACCTAAATTTTCGATAATCAGATAGCCATCATCTCAAAAACTATCACCATGACGATCGATCCGCAACAACTCATCGAACTGGCTCTCAAATCGGGAGCAGTGGCAGCCGAAGTTTATCAATCTTCCTCCCTTTCCCATCCCGTTTTTTTTGAGGCTAATCGTCTCAAACAGCTAGAAAGTTCCGAATCCGTGGGAACTGCCTTAAGATTATGGCGCGAGGGTTGTCCGGGGTTAGCGGTGGGTTATGGTGATGTGCAACCTGAGATTTTAGTAGAAACTGCGTTAAATTTATCCTATCTCAATGCCCCGGAAGAAGTCGAATTTTCGGCACCACGACAGGCAATTTATGACCCGATTGGCCAGGATGTGGCGGTAGAATCTTTAATCGAGATGGGTAATCAAATGATTGGCCAAATTCGCCAAGTTTATCCTGAGGTTATTTGTAGTGGTGAATGGGAATGTGAACGGGAAATCACCCGTTTAGTTAATTCCCAGGGTTTATATTGTCAATATACTGATACAGCTTTGAGTTATTATCTGGGGATTGAATGGGTGCGGGGGGAGGATTTTCTCGCAGTTTATGATGGGGAATATACTCGCAGTACACCTCATCCCGAAACGGTAATTAAACAGTTATTGCAGCGACTAGAATGGGCAGCCAATAATGTGGATAGTCCCACGGGTAAATTACCAATTTTATTGACTGCTAATGCAGTTACCCTGTTATGGGGTACGGTGGCGATGGCTTTAAATGGTAAACAGATCTTAGAAAAGTCTTCGCCCTGGAGTGATAAAATCGGTCAATTGGTGATGTCGGAAAAGTTGACTTTATCCCAACAACCGGACAGAGAACCCTATAGTTGTCCCTTTGATGATGAGGGAACTCCTACCAAATTTTTATCTTTAATTGAGGGAGGTAGAGTTAAGGAATTCTATAGCGATCTTACCACAGCCAGATTATTAAAAACTCCTCCGACAGGAAACGGTTTTCGTCCTAGTTTAGGGGTTTATCCTATGCCGGATTTAGTTAATCTAATCGTGGCACCGGGAGAGGGAAATTTAGCGGATTTAATCTCGCAAATAGATGAGGGCCTAGTTATTGACCAAATTTTAGGTCATGGGGCCGATATTTCGGGCGATTTTTCCGTCAATATCGATCTGGGTTATCGCATAGAAAAGGGCAAAATCACTGGACGAGTTAAAGATACAATGGTGACGGGAAATGTTTATACAGCTTTGCAGAATTTAATCGCTCTGGGGTCCGATAATCAATGGAATGGCTCCTGTTATACCCCCTCGCTAATCGTTGATAGTTTATCGGTGGTGGGTTAAATCAGTTATCAGTTATCAGTTATCAGTTATCAGTTATCAGTTATCAGTTCACTGAGATTAACTCAGCCTACTTTTTGGGGTTAATTTTTTGGGTTCTTCCGAACTTACACTGTAGAAAACTCCCCAAGCTCCCTCTCTGTCCAGCAATGCTCTAAAGTTGATAAATATCAATCTAACAAAAACTCAAAGCCCTATTATACAAGCTTTACAAGTATGAGTTGTTGATAGTTTGACATGACAGGTTCGGTAGAGCCATTTTTTGGGGCTTTATTTGACCTGAAAAGAGGGGGTCGCAGGCAGGCAAGGATTCCCATTCTATAAGCAATTATCTGTCAAGTCGTGGGGTTTTGTCAAGCTTTTTTGGGAAAAAAAATTAACCGATACTCAAGGGGAGAAAATTGTCGGCAGAGATATTATTTAATCTCCCCTGTGAGTCGGTATTTTTCAGCTTGGCATTAACGCTTTAGTTGCCGAGGCACCAAGGCGATTTAATTGCCGATTAATTTGCCACCCGACGATGGTTAAACCCAACCACTGACTGAAGATTGCTAAAGCAAAAGAGGGAAGTGTAGCGTATTTAGTAGCGGCAATGGGAAGAAAAGTAAAAAACCATAAAAGCGGAGATTGACTGGGATTAACTCGCAAGACAGCGAAACAGAGGAAGGGGAAAATAATCAAAATGCCGATGCTAGTGGCTGCCAGCAAAGCGCGTTTATTTGTGCTGGCTAACATCAATAATTGGACGATAGCGGCATAGACTAAAATCATGTTCATTGCCAAGAGAAACCCGGCTGCAGTGGCTAGTTTATATTGATGGAGAGGGGCGATAAAAATAGCGGGAAGGATGAATAAAATGGCAATGGCGAGGTTAACAGCCATGGCTAGGGTAGAAGGACTTTTTTCGCCAAAGATTAAAGCTTTCCCCAGACTAATGCCCTTTTTTCCTTGTAGATGACGATAGCGCGCCCAATCTTGGAGAGTTTGACGGGGGGGAGTGAGGGCAAAAAGGATTAACAAGCCAAAAATCGCCACAAAAACGCTAAGAATCGCAAAATTATCGAAAAGATAGCTCGGTTCCAGAGTTTGGAAGACAAAACCTAGGCTAATAGCGCTAAAATAGCCCATCAACCAGTAACTTTGGGGTTTACTAACAAGAGTAGCGAGGGGATTATGGAAGCGACGCTGGAGAATTCTGGTTAAACCGTAGGTGCAGAGGGCAAAATTGAGCAAAATTAAGCTAATACCCATTATAACCGATTGCCAGATAGATTGACCGTACCAACGCAGATCAAAGATTTGTGAGATTCCTAGATAGCGTACCGCATCGGGGGGGAGAAAGGTAGATTTAACTAGATAGGGGAGGACAAAACTAGGATTAAAGAGAATTAACCAATCAAAGGGGGTACGGGAACCACCATAGCCTGATAAAGTAAAAATACTGCTATAAAACACAAAGATTAAGACTGTTGCGCTGCCTAACCAGGGTTGAAATCCCCCTAACCATGGCGTGGCTAAAGCGAAACTAAGGGCGGCATGATAGAAAAAGGCACAACTAGCGATCAAAACGGCGTAGAAGGCTAAAATTAACGACAAGGGAATACCTGCTAATAAACCCGCTCCCAAGTGAAAGGGTAAAGCGAGAAGACAGACGAGATAGAGGAGAATGGGAACCCCGAAAATTTTGCCGATAAAAATCGTTTTGGCGGGTTGGGGACTCAGACGGATAAAATTAAGTGTACCCCGGCGCTCTTCCCCGGAAAGATCGGCGATTAATTGATAGGTTCCCACCACTAAAAGAGCGAAAATGCCGGTAATACTCAGAAAAGTGAAGATATCTAACCACCATAACCGGGAGATAATCATCCATTGACCATTTAAGTCTTGGATACAGTATCTAATCCCACTATAGGGATAATAATCGTTGGTATGGGGGGGATTAGCGGTACAGTAACGACTAAATCCCGCCCCTACGGGCAAGAGATTTTCGTAGTACAAATAAACTAATAATTGACCAACTAGGGAGATAACCGAGGCGATCGAGATATTTTTCGGGGTTAATCTTCCTTGCCATTCTCGCATAATTTGCGGGTTGGTTTCCGTAAGGCGATCGATTATTGTCACTATCATATTTCTGTCCTCTCTACAGCCGTTATCAGGAGCTAATCCTAGGTTAACCCAGTAACTTCTCGATCGGTTCGGGGAGAAAGAACTCGATCGAGATGCAGCTAAAATCTGGGTTCGGGAATCAAAAAGGGAAAAGTGCCGGACCCGGGAGCTTCTGTTTTACACTAGAATTTGGCCGCCTGAATCTAGATCTATGCCCACTCTGACCCTCAATTTTCCCCTAACTGCCGTTGTCGGCCAAGAAGCGATTAAATTAGCCCTACTCTTAGCCGCCGTGGATCCCGCCCTGGGGGGTGTGGTGATTGCCGGTCGTCGGGGAACCGCCAAATCAGTCATGGCGCGAGCGATACATTCTCTACTGCCACCGATCGAAATTATCGCAGGTAATGTCTTTAATTGTGATCCCAACAATGCCGACGAATGGGACGATCGCACTAAAGAAGAATATAGCAGTGGAGAGGTCCCCACGGAAGTTATCCGGGCCCCTTTCGTGCAGATTCCCCTAGGAGTCACCGAGGATCGTTTATTAGGTTCCGTCGATGTGGAAGAATCGGTGAAACAGGGGGAACCAGTCTTTCAACCCGGTTTATTAGCCAGCGCCCATCGGGGAATTCTCTACATCGATGAAATTAATCTACTTGATGACCAAATTGCTAACCAATTACTAACAGTTTTAAGCGAAGGACGTAACCAAATCGAACGGGAAGGCATCAGTTTTCAACATCCCTGCAAACCGATCCTGATCGCTACTTATAACCCAGAAGAAGGGGATTTACGAACCCATTTATTAGATAGAATTGCCATTGCGCTTTCCGCCGATGGTGTCCTTAGTTTAGACCAACGAGTCACCGCCGTCAATCAGGCGATCGAGTATGCTGTTTCTCCCACCGCTTTTATCGCCCAATATGCCCAAGAAATCGATGATCTAAAAACCGAAATTATCCTGGCGAGGGAATGGTTAAAAGAGGTAAAAATTAAACCCGAACAAATTAGTTATCTAGTGGAAGAAGCGGTTCGCGGTAGGGTGGAAGGTCATCGCGCCGAGATTTTTGCCGTGAGAGTAGCCAAGGCCGCCGCCGCTTTAGAAGGTCGGGATTTAGTCAGTGCCGATGACTTAAAAAGAGCCGTCGAATTAGTTATTGTACCTCGATCGCTGATTACGCCGCCACCCCCGGAACAGGAACAACAGCCACCGCCGCCACCGCCACCACCGGAACCGCCCCAAGACGAAAACCAGCAGGAACAGGAAGAAAAAGAGGAGGAGAAAGAGGAGGAAAAAGAACCGGAACAGCCGGATAATTTGCCGGAAGAATTTGTTTTCGACCCAGAAGGGGTTTTACTGGATCCCAGTGTGTTGTATTTTGCCCAGATGGCCCAGCGTCAGGGGAAATCCGGGGCGCGTAACCTGATTTTCTCGGAAGATAGAGGACGTTATATTAAACCGATGTTACCCCGGGGCAAGGTGAAAAGAGTCGCCGTCGATGCCACTCTCCGGGCGGCCGCCCCCTATCAAAAAGCCCGTCGCTTAAGGAATCCCGAACGTCATGTGATTATAGAAGAAGGGGATCTGCGCTCAAAACGGCTGGCCCGCAAGGCCGGTTCTTTAATTGTCTTTGTGGTTGATGCCTCCGGTTCCATGGCCCTGAATCGGATGCAGTCGGCCAAAGGTGCGGTTATGCGTCTGTTAACGGAAGCTTACGAAAATCGCGACCAGATTGCCCTGATTCCTTTCCGGGGTGAGCGAGCAGATGTACTATTGCCGCCGACCAAATCGATTACCCTAGCGAAAAAACGTCTAGAAACCCTGCCCTGTGGCGGCGGTTCCCCTTTGGCCCACGGTTTAACCCAAGCGGTTCATGTGGGGATGAATGCCCGTTTATCGGGGGATATCGGTCAAGTGGTGATTGTGGCGATTACCGACGGGAGAAGTAATATTCCTTTGGCGAAATCTCTAGGCGAACCGATTCCGGAGGGTGAAAAACCCGATATTAAGGCAGAACTGCTCGATATTGCCGCTAAAATTCGCTCTTTAGGCATTAAGTTGTTGGTTATCGATACAGAGAAAAAATTCGTCTCCACTGGTTTTGCCAAAGAATTAGCCCTAAAAGCTGGGGGTAAATATTATCATCTACCCCGGGCCACGGAACAAGCGATCGCATCTATGGCGCGAGGGGCAATTGCGGGACTGTAGCTGGGGTTTGCCGAAAAAGGTTTTCCTGGGGGCAGGGTGTAGGGTGTGGGGTGTGGGGTGTGGGGTGTGGGGTGTAGGGAAGGAAACCTCTTTCATCTGTGGGGGTGAAAATTTTTTCATCGGGACTGCCTCCTGCCTTCGTTATTGACTCGAATTTTGCTGATTTTCTGTTTTTCCCGGTCTGGTGTGACAGCATCTAGAAAAACTGGCTCTTCTAGGTTCTGTGTGATCAGTTTAACTTACATAGGATCGATCGATCTTTGTGTCCTCTGTGTCTCTGTGGTTCCTTCCACTCCCTCGCTAGGAGGAATGTATCTTAGAATACATTTTACCCACCAAACCTGGGAGAGCCAAAAACTTAACAATAATAAGCAATAAGCGAGAGATATACTACAAACAAACATGAGCAAGTTTTAATTAAGATAACTATGAGCTTTCGATTTGGCAAAATCTTGATAGCAGGGGTATTAGCGACACTTTTGCTAGTAACTTCCTGTGCTAAAGCTCCCTCGCAATTTGACCAAGCGCAACAGGAAAGTACCGCTCGCGGGGCGGCGGCAGTGGTGAAAGAATCCACCTCTGGCGGCAGTTTTAATCAGTTTTTCCCGCCTTCTGGGGGAGGATACGAGCGCGTCTATACCCAGGAGAAAAAAGGCTTTGCCGAAGCAAAACTGAAGCAAGAGGGCAAAGTTCTGGCTATGTTAGCCATATCTGACATTAGCAATAATCCCGCTGCGGCTAATAAATTCCAAGACAGTCAAACCACAATCAAAGGTTTTCCCTCTATCGAACAGGGTGCAACCGCCAGCGCCGTTTTAGTCAATAATCGCTATCAAGTCAAGGTTTTATCGCGGGATAAGGATTTTGATGCCAGCGATCGCCAAGCTTGGTTAGCTAAGTTCGATTTAGATGGTTTAGCAAAATTAAAGTAAGGAGACATCCGTGAGTAAGCCAATTTTTGAACTGGTGGACAAATTACCGACGAATAATCTCACCGTCAAAGTCCTCAAAACCCTTGATTATGTGGTGCCGGGAGAGTGGGATAACCTAGTCGGGTTTAAAAATACGATTATCAAAGTCACCGGCGAAACCGACGAAAGCATGATTCAACAGATTGGCGATCGAGCCGTTTGGTTGTTTAATGATAAATCCCAGGGCTATCAACGGGCGCTCTGGCTCTACCAAACCATCGACAGCGCCGATAATGCCCTAGCCACCGCCTCTCTTGCCAATGCCGTCGGTGGTAAAATTCCCCTCATGGGCGGTTTAATCGAAAAATTAACCCCTGCTCCCGAAAAAGCGCAAACCATCGATCTAACCTTGAAATTAGTGACCGAATTAATCGCTTTTTGTCAAATTAATGGCATTCCGGGGGATAGTATCGATGATTTCGTCGCTTCTCTGGGAGATTATAGCGGCGAATCCCTGATGCGGATGGCGGCGTTAGTTTGTTTGGATGGTTTAATTCCCCTGGGGGGCAGTTTTATCCGCAAAGTGGAATCCACCCTCAGCATTCTCAGCCCAGAAGAATTAGAATCTAACTCCACTTTTGGCAGTATTAAAGAATTGATTCCGGGGGGAAATAGTGCCAGAAAATTAGACTTTATCGGTCAAAGTTTCGACTCGACTAAAGGTTGGATGAGTGGTTTTGTCAGCGATCGCGATTTGAGCCAGCAGGGACTATTGAGCAAAATTCAGGGATTTATCGACTTTTCTGCCGATAAATTGGTGTATGTTGGGGCATTCCTCGATATGACCACCAATTACTATGAACATACCGGCATTCAAACCCTGGCTCGTCGTTTAATCGAAAGAGCCGTGGCGGAAATTTAACGGCAAGACTCTGAAACAAGCGAAGAAAAAGCCCTAGAAAAATGGGAGGAGTTTACTGAAGCTGGTGAGATACTATCTCACCAGAAATGCTCCTCTTTTCCCCTCAGGATGTAACTGCTTACTTCAGCTATCAAAAAGCAGCGCGTGAAATAACCGCACAAAATGGAGCGATCGAACAACCCCGATAAATTTTCCTGTCCCCAACCTGATATGATCGAAATTGGCGATCTTACGATTAAGACCAATGCAAAATTTTCCTATCTCTAAACCCCAATGATTTAGGGCTTTTTTTCTTGGGAATTTGTCGTTAAGGACAGCAGCACCAGCTTATTTTTTATCTTTAGCCCCGCCTATATAACCGCTCATGTCTATTGAAGAAGCCTTGAAACTCCTAAAAGAATATGGATGTATTCAACTAAAAATTGCCCAATCTTCTGAAGAAGAAGAAGCTCTAAGACAGGCAATTTTATTGGTTAACCAAGGTTCAGAATCAATTAATTTAGGTATCTGTGCCGATAACAATGAAGAGGGATTTAAAGCCCTAAAAAGTTATCTACAAGCCCTAGGATACCCCCTACCTAATAGTCTCCCAGAAGACCAGCCAGAACTGGGAGCGGTGTATATTAAATATAATACCCAAAGACAAGCTTCCTATCTCGATTCCTATACGGGAACCTATCGCGGTGTTCTGATTTCTTGTCAATCAGAAAATGATCAATTAGTCGGTACTTATGGTCACTTTCCCCTCGATTTATTCTCTTAAGAGGCATAGTTTTGGGGTTATTGAAGCGATTAACAATCATCGGCACCCCCCTGATCAAGGGGGGATTAAGGGGGGGATCGGCACCCCCCTTATTAAGGGGGGATTAAGGGGGGATCAAAGACCAAATCTATTGAATTCTTAACTTTTTATCTGAAAAAAATATGTATTTGTTAATTCCAGCAGCGGGAATGGGTAAACGGATGGGTAGCGATCGCAATAAGTTACTGCTCACCCTGCACGGAAAACCGCTCCTCGCTTGGACTTTGCTGGCTGCCATGCAATCCAGGGCAATTATCTGGATTGGCATCATGGCACAACCGGAAGACTTTGCGGAGATCCGAGCAATTGTCACCGCCATAAATGCCCTTAAACCCGTGCAAATCATCCAAGGAGGCGAAACCAGACAAAAATCGGTTTACAATGGCTTACAAGCCCTACCAGAGGGGGCTGAGACGGTTTTAATTCACGATGGGGCGCGCTGTTTAGCCACCCCCGAATTATTCGATCGCTGTGCCGCCGCTTTAGCCACTTGTCAGGGTTTCATTGCGGCGGTTCCGGTGAAAGATACGATTAAAATTGTCGATAGCAAGGGTTGGATTGAGGATACACCCGATCGCTCGCGGTTGTGGGCAGCCCAAACGCCCCAGGGTTTTCAGGTAAAATTATTAAAAGAATGTCACGAACAGGGCCGAAAATTAGCTTGGGAAGTCACCGACGATGCCGCCTTATTAGAAAAATGTGGTTTTCCCGTCAAAATTGTCGTCGGTGAAGAAACTAACTTAAAAATTACTACCCCCGGAGATCTGGCAATTGCCGAATATATTTTAAGTCAACGTTTATAATTTTTCATCTACTTTAACGCCGTCCCGTTTGATAATACGAGCGGGAATACCCACCACCACACAATTAGCTGGAACATCCTTGACTACCACTGAATTTGCGCCCACGGTGACATTATCGCCGATGGTAATATTTCCCAAAACTTTAGCGCCGGCGGTAATCCTGACATTATTGCCAATTTTGGGGCGACCGCTTTTATCTTTATAGCCAATTGTTACCTGTTGATTAATCCAACAGTTATCGCCCAAATCCGCCATAACAATCGTACTAAAACCGTGTTGAATAAATAATCCTTTGCCAATCGAACAGGAAGAATCAAGAAATAAGTAGGAACTTTCTCGATAGAAAAACCTAAGAATATACATTAAAAAACGGCTGAATGAACCACCTTGAAAAAGACGACAATAATATAAATTTCTAAATTCTTTTGCCTCCAGACACAGAGCTAATAATTGTAACCAATCTGCTCTTTTTTCCCGGCCTAATAACTCTACCCAACGCCGCACATCACCTAAGATAAGTTCTCGATTATTAGCTACCTGAAAAGCAATGATTAAAGGTGAGAACAAAACAATACCCGCATAGAAAAATAATTTTCGGAAGAAACTTTTCATCGTTGGTCTAAAATAAGTGACAATAGACTTGCTTTTTGTTGCTATTAATTATAGTAGTATTGTAGCGAATAGTTCAACCTTCGCCCGTTTATTGGACTCCAACGATGTCAAATACCCTACAGTTCCTTCCCGAAGTATCCGTGATCGTGCCAATTTATAACGGGGAGAAAGATCTACCCCCTCTCATTGATTGTTTAGCCAAACAGACCTATCCCCGTCAATTAGTTGAATATATTTTAGTTGATAATAATAGTAGCGATCGCACAGCAGAATTATTAGGAAAGACAGCAGAAGAACACCGGGGACTGAACCTGATCATTTTAAGCGAAAATCAGATACAAAGTTCCTACGCTGCTCGTAACAAAGGGATCAAAAGCGCTCGTTATCCTTTTTTGGTCTTTACTGATGCCGATTGTCGTCCCGCACCCCAATGGTTGACAGAATTGATCCAACCCTTTAAAGATACTAGGATCGGTCTGGTAGCGGGTGAAATTGCTGCGTTAACTGGTTCAAATTGGTTGGAAAAGTATGCGGAACGTCGTCACTTTATGTCACCAAAATTTCTTTTAGAACATTCTTTTTGTCCCTACGGTCAAACTGCTAACCTCGCTATTCGTCGAGAAGCTTTTCAAAAAGTTGGTTTATTTCGTCCTTATTTAACTACTGGTGGTGATGCCGATATCTGTTGGCGTATTCAACAACAAACCGACTGGCAATTAACCTACGCACCAGAGGCAATTATTTATCATCGTCATCGTTCCACCTTAGAAGACTTAAGAAGTCAATTAAAACGTTATGGGCGCTCGAATCGCTATCTTCACGAATTGTATGGTGTCGAATTGATGCGACCTTTAACCAATCAACAGTTATTTTTTACTCTCGGTCGTTGGTTATTAAAAGAGCTACCCAAAAATATTCTCAAGTTCCTGTTTGGTAAGGCTGATATAGTAGATTTATTGGCTACTCCCCTCGATTTAATTGGGTTTCAGTCCCGCAGTCAAGGACAGGCCACGGCTAAATTACCCGAAAAAGCTAAAGAAATCGAATGGCTTTAATTCAGTTATCAGTTATCAGTTATCAGTTATCAGATGTGAGTTTTCAGTTCACTGATTACTGATTACTGATTACTGATTAAGGTTTCCTCTATGGTTTCTCCCTGAGTGAAACATCCCGGAAGATCCTTAATTTCTGATACATATCCCTCGTCATCATCAGGATAAATTGTTATTGGATATTTTAACCCCAAATAAAACTCTAATGATTCAAGCTTAGTTTTATTACTTGTACTCATATTTTTACCTCTTTAAAGTTAGCAAATAGGATCAATATAAGTAGGTAGGTATTAAAAACTTTCAGATGCCCCCCTTATTAAGGGGGGACTAAGGGGGGATCGGCACCCCCCTTATCAAGGGGGGTGGGGGGGATCGAACCTAAAATCCATTTTTAATTTAATTATAACCAGCTACTTATTTTGAATAAATACCCAGAAAACATCAAGAAGTGAATCAGCTTTAAACCTTGTCCGTCAACTATCCATTCCCCTATTCTGGCGCTCCCCGCTTCAAAGTGGGGGACAAAATAAGGTAAGGTAAAAAAGCTGTGCCTATAACCGAGACTATGAGCGTTGAATGGCAATCCGTCAAAACCTACGAGGATATTCTCTACCATAAATGGGGGGGAATCGCCAAAATTACCATCAATCGCCCCCATAAGCGTAATGCCTTCCGTCCGAAGACAGTTTTTGAGCTTTACGACGCTTTCTGTGATGCTCGCGAGGATGCGCGCATTGGAGTAGTATTGCTCACGGGTGCAGGTCCCCACAGCGACGGCAAATATGCTTTTTGTTCCGGTGGCGATCAGACGGTGCGCGGTCAGGCGGGTTATATTGGCGATGATGGCGTACCCCGGCTCAATGTGCTGGATTTACAGAAATTAATTCGCTCCATCCCCAAGGTAGTTATCGCGCTGGTGGCAGGTTATGCGGTCGGGGGCGGTCATGTTTTACACTTGGTTTGTGATTTAACCTTAGCAGCGGATAACGCCATTTTTGGCCAGACCGGTCCGAAAGTGGGCAGTTTTGACGGCGGTTTTGGCTCTAGTTATCTGGCCAGGGTAGTGGGTCAGAAAAAAGCTCGCGAGATTTGGTTTCTCTGTCGGCAGTATAACGCTCAACAAGCTTTAGCAATGGGTTTGGTTAACCATGTCGTCCCGGTGGCCGAATTAGAGCAGGAAGGGATTAAATGGTCCTTAGAAATTCTCGAAAAAAGTCCCTTGGCGATTCGCTGCCTAAAATCGGCTTTTAATGCTGATTGTGATGGTCAAGCGGGTTTACAGGAGTTGGCGGGTAATGCCACTTTACTCTACTATATGACCGCCGAAGGAGCCGAAGGTAAACAAGCTTTCCTCGAAAAACGTCCCCCCGATTTTAGTCAATATCCTTGGCTGCCCTAATCAGTGAGCAGTAAACATTAAACAGTAATCGGTGGGAAGTTGGGGAGAAAAAAGCTGACGGCTGATAGCTAAAAGCTTGGCTGCCGCTTCAGATTCAGGCTCGCAGGCTATCTTCTCGCTGAAATTGCTATTAAAATTTCAATGCCATATATATATCTTATCAATAGAATAATATTCAATCAGAAATATTGAACTTACTAAAAATTGCTTGACAGATTAAGTAAAAATACTTATCATCGTTTCACATCGGCTTACAACAACTTCATATCACCATGAAAAAACTCCCTGCATTAGGTGTTGCATTGGGCGTCAGTTTAGCATTGCTTAATAGTGCCAAAGCAGATGCGGCTATCGTCAGTTACGAAAGCGAGTTTTCTCGCTTTTTGCCTTCTACTTTTAAGCCTGGCGATACTTTTGATTTAAGTTTCAGAATTGATAATTCTCGGAGACCAAGACCAATTCGTATTCACAAGATCATATATATTGTTGTGACTCCTCGGGGGAAGATAATAATTACATTGTTCTTTGAAAAATTGTCATCACAATCCTCTTCTAAATTTACAACTCCCCCTGGCGCGATCCCAGCAGATGGTATTGATCTGACCTTAGCTGGTTCCAATGCTTTTGCTATAACCAATGGCTTTGTACCCTTTAACTTCAAAATTACCCGTTCAGATATACTAGCTGCCTATTTATCCTTGTCATTGGACACAGATGGTTTAGTTGCAGGGGATGGGTTTGTTGCTTCTCTTAATTTAAACGGAAAAAGCATCGGTTCACAAGCCTTTGAACCTGATTTAAACGTTATAGAAAATATCGGTATCGGTTCAGAAGCCTTTGAAAGTTTGGACACCTCTGAACGTTTGGACACCGCTGGTTTAGTTGCAGGGGATGGGTTTGTTGATTCTCTTAATTTAAACGGAAAAAGCATCGGTTCACAAGCCTTTGAACCTGATTTAAACGTTATAGAAAATATCGGTATCGCTTCACAAGCCTTTGAACCTAATTTAAACGCAAGAAGTATCGGTATCGCTTCACAAGCTATACCAGAGCCTAGCACAGTGTTGGCAATTTTAACTCTTGGAGGTGCCATGGCCACATTCAAGAAAAAATCTCGGCCTTTAGGGATGAAAGATTCCCAAGATAATGCCGCCTAACGCGATTTTTCACAAGCAATGGCAGAGATGGTTAATTGCCCTCTCCCTCTCCCTTTCTTTCTGGGAGAGGGTAGGGGGTGAGGGCGACGAATAAAGAAAAATGGTATTAATACTCCATACTCCTACTGATAACTGCTCACTGATTACTGATCACTGATAAGCTATGCTAGTTTAGAGAGAGTAGTTAGGTTCGGTAGCAGCATTGGTTTCAAACAGAAGTGGTTTTTCCCTGATGGCCTTGACTGGGTTGTGTCCGATCTCGTTCTCGAAATGGCTCTGATATTGGGAGACAATCCATGACAATTTACGTTGGTAATCTGGTTTATGAAGTCACGAAAGAGGACTTGCAGAGTGTATTCGCTGAATACGGCACAGTTAGTCGCGTTTACTTGCCGGTAGATCGGGATACGGGTAAAATGCGCGGTTTTGGTTTTGTGGAAATGTCCTCCGATGAGGAAGAAGCAAAAGCGATCGAAACTCTTGACGGGGCCGAATGGATGGGACGACAGATGAAAGTCAACAAAGCTCGTCCCAGAGAAGATAATTTTGGTGGTGGTGGCGGCGGTGAGCGGAAAAACTTCGGGCGCCGCGAACGTTAAAGAGATTCTTGGAAAATTGCAGAAGCGGTTATTTCTGATAACCGCTTTCTTATCGATAATTAATCAATCTGCGTTTGTTTTCTCACATCCTAATACTCGATCTGGACATTTCATCGTTTTGACGAAAAAAGCTAACGGACGCGAGGATATCCATTCGTCCATAGATTCATAGATAGGGAAAATCAAGATTTGATTCGCACCTACTCCTGTCCAGCTTATTTGTTCTGATTTTCCCATCATCATCCAACCGCTGCCATAAACTTTGACAAAAAATGAAGATAGCAATCATCACAGCAACTCCCCAAAATGTCAAGCTCGGAAGTGGTACCTTCGTTGGGAATATCCATCTGACTAACGAGTTGCGCTCCCAGGGTCATATCGTTGATGTCTTCTCGCCAACCAAAGCATCGGGGCCGTTAGGCTATATGACGCATCGCTTTCTTTGGAATTGGCGACTCGATCCCCGTCGCTTTGACCACTATGATGTGGTGGTGGGTTACGATATGGATGGTTACGCCATCAGCGATCGCCTGAAAGTCCCTTTTATTGTTTATATTCACGGTATTATTGCCGATGAAGCTACCTTTGAGCGGGGTTGGGTGCGAACTTCCTTAGAATTGATGGCAAAGGCTGAGAAAGTAAGCGTCCATCGCGCTGATATGGTCATCTCTACCAGTGAGTATTCGCGTACTAGACTCAAGCAACTTTATCAGTACGATGGCAATATCGAAATTGTTCATTCTCTAATTGATCTCAAAGGGTGGGATGCAGCGATCGCATCGATCAAGCATGAGGAAAAAAACCGCGAGCAGAGGAGGCCGACAGTATTTTGTGTCGGTGTCCAGTATCCCCGCAAAAATGTTGCCACTTTGATCCGCGCCGCCGCAATTCTCCGCCGTCAAATACCCGATGTAGAGGTACGAATTGCCAGCAAAGGTCCTGAATGGAATAATTTACGCCGTCTGGCACAAGAACTCAATTTAGAGCAAAATGTTACTTTTCTCGGCTATCTTTCCTATCAAGAACTGATCCAAGAATATCTTGATTGTCAAGTTTTTTGTTTACCTAGTCTGCAAGAAGGATTTGGCCTAGTTTTTGCTGAAGCTATGGCCACTTATAAACCGATTGTCGCCAGTCGTTCCTCCTCGACACCGGAGTTGATTGAAGATGGTGTACAAGGTCTATTAGCCAATCCCTTAGATGCCGAAGATTTAGCCAGTAAATTAGCGGAAGTGCTTCTCAATCCAGAAAAAGCTCGTTTCTTAGGGAAGGCAGGTAGAGCGAAAGTTTCAGAATTTGATGCACCGATTATTGCCCAACGCTTTAGTCAGTTATTAACCAATTTTCTGGAAAAATAGATTAACTTTGAGAATGAAAGTTTAACCACTAACGCACAGCGTATAGATGGAAAATATCCACGAATGTCGAAGGTAGCAAGTCTCTTTTTTCTAGTTGAATTTTGAAGCCATTATCTGCCAGCATTTGGCTTATTTGCTTTAAGCGTCCCTTTTTATCGTGAATTTCAGCCACTATTTGCTTAATTTTTGGCCAGTCTTTAGCTTCGATGCTTTCAAATACTTCGTATTCTTCTCCTTCCACGTCAATTTTCAATAAATCGATGGAGTCAATACCGAGTTCATTAATTACGGAGGATAGAGTTCTTACTTCACAGGCTACTTGTTCTTTTTCTTGGAAAAACTCTTCAAACAAATTTTCTATTTTTGGGGAATTCTGATCGACTTGAATATCTTCTAATTCAGCCAAGGTATCCTCTGGCTTTGTGGTTGAATTAGCAGACATATTAGGATAAAAAGTAAAGATTTTTGCTGGGTTATTTTCTGAACTTAATCCACAGTTAAATAAAACAACATCATCTAAAGAATGCAAATGAATATTTTTTTGCAAAACATCAAAAGTTGCCTTGATTGGCTCAAAGGCGAAAACTTTTGCTCTTGGTTCAACTCCCTTGACAAAAATAGAGAATAGACCGATATTGGCTCCAACATCAAAGATCACATCGCCTTCTTTGATGACTATATCATGCCCTTCATATTGCCTTTCAGTAAATATTTCCGAAAAAATGTATTCTGTTTCCTCTTTGCTACTACTGTAGTAACATTCTAATCCATTAGAAAAAGTAATTTTTTTGGCTATCACCGTTGATGTATAGTTGTAATCTTGGACAAAATTATATTAACACCATGAATGGCTCCCCGTCAAGAATGAGGTAATAAGCCTTCTTTTTAGGCAGGAGAATTGTCAGATTCTGTCTTTTGCCTCTTGCCTTCAAAAGCTGATAACTGATAACTGATAACTGATAACTGATCACTGATCACTGATCACTGAAATGACGGACTTAAGCCACCTTTTTCCGTGATTCAAGGATGGGGTGGATAATTGTCCAGGCCAGGACGATAATTAAGGCCAAGATACCAAAACGAGCCATAGAAGTAACTAACTGGTGCAAGGGGAACAAACGGCCTAAAAAGAAAGATAATGTCACCATAATCGTCGCCCACACCGTTGCCCCACCGAGATTACAGAGGAAAAAGCGACCGTAGGGCATTCGGGCAATTCCCGCCATGGGACCTGCAAAGATTCTTAATAAAGCCACAAAACGACCGAAAAAGACCGCCCGGGGTGCATTTTTACTAAATTGATCCTTGGCTAATTCTAGTTTTTGAGGCGGAATCCGAAAGAATTTGCCAACTTTTAACAAAAACGGCCAACCTCCAGCGCGACCGAGCCAATAGCCAAAATTATCGCCTAAAACTGCTCCTGTAATTGCGCTGACTAAAACTAACCAATAGTTTAAATCACCGCTACCGGCAAGGAAGCCGCCGACAATGGTGATGGTTTCTCCCGGGATGGGAATCCCCATATTTTCGAGGGTGATGCCGATAAATACTGCCCAGTATCCGTATTGGTGGGCGATTTCTTCAATATTTTCTAGGGATAATAGCTCTAGGGACATGGAGCGCTTTCTTAACAAAGGTTTACGAATATTCTAAGATATTTTTACAGTATTTAACCGTGGCTGAACATGACTTTTCCCAGTATTGATTTATTAGCAATTCGTCGGGGTGAGATAAAAGATTTAGGGGGCATGAACTTGGCAGGGGCTGATTTAGCGGGTGCAGACCTAGCAGGGGCGAATTTACGGGCAAATTTGCGCGGTGCTGACCTCACAGGGGCAAATTTAAGGGGAGCAGATTTTCGTAATGCCGATTTACGCGGGGCAATTCTCCTCGATGCGATCGTCACTGGCGCAAGTTTGGCCGGCGCTTTTTTAGCCGGGGCGGTTTTTAATCATCTAGATTTGTCTGGGGCGGATTTTCGAGGTGTCGATGGCCGGGGAGTGAGTTTTGTCGGGGCGATTTTAACCCAAGCGGATTTTACTAGCGCTAATCTGTCCGGGGCAGATCTGTCAGCTACCGATTTAGAGGAAGCAATTTTTTTCGGGGCGATTTTACGCGGAGCAAATTTTACTGATGCCAATCTTCTTTGTGCTAGTTTAGCCTCGGCAGTAACTACGGGGGCAATTTTCGATCGAGCTTGTTTAGAAGGGACAGGATTAACCTAAGTAGGTAGTCGTTAAAAATTATCAGACACCCCCCTTATCAAGGAGGGACTAAGGGGGGACTAAGGGGGGATCAAGGAGGGACTAAGGGGGGATCGAAGCTAAAATCTATCTTCAATTTAATTATAACTACTTACTTAAATGGCTGATAGATAAAAGAAGATGAGTTTCTAATCAGTTGCTATCTACCTCCACGTCTCCAGCTATTCTAACCCATTTAACACCTTTGCTGCCCTGGGTCTTCCTCTTGGTCAAATTGATCAAGTTTTTGCCATTCTCCACCAGAAAATTTAGTTTAATTGTCTGGGTAATCAGTGCAGTTATTGAAGAATTTTCCCCAACCAATTAGGCAATCAACCTAGTTCATTAAGGGGACCTAGGGGAAAAGATTATGCACAAAAATGATAGGATTGATTGATACCTAGCTGCCGTTAATCGCCATCGATGAGATCTTTACGCCAACTTTACCGCTATTTAAGTTTATTTTGCCTCTGTCTTCTTCTGACTGTGGGCTGTCAGTCCACTAATTCCAATTTACCCCAGGGGGATAGCGATCGCCTGATAATTGGGACAACCCTAAAACCACGCTCGATCGATCCGGCCGATAGTTATGAGTTAGCGGGACTTTTTATTATTTATAATCTCGGTGAAACTCTCTACACCTACGCCGAAGGAACCACTAATTTAAAGCCTCTCCTTGCCACGGAATTGCCCCAAATTAGCCCCGATGGTTTGACTTATACTATCCCAGTACGTCGAGGAGTTATCTTTCATGATGGCACGGTTTTTAACGCAGAGGCGATGAAGTTTTCCCTAGAAAGATTTATCAAAAACGGTGGCGAACCTTCCTTTCTTCTCCGGGATACAATTGATCAAATCACCGCCAGCAAAGAGGACGAAATTACTATTAAATTAACCAGACCTTTTGCCGCTTTTCCCGCTCTTTTAGCTTATCCCGGAGCCTGTGCGGTTTCACCCAAATTTTATCAAATTGGCGAGGGTAAATTTAAACCCGAAGAATTTATCGGCACAGGACATTATCGATTAAAAGCAGTTACTAGCGATTCTTTTAGTTTAGAAGCCTTTGATCGCTATTGGGGAGAACCGGCCAAAAATAAGGGAGTTAATGTGCAAATTTATCTCTCGAATCCTGCCAATTTATTTAACGGTTTTCAAACAGGTGCGGTGGATATTGCCTATCAATCTTTACTGCCTCCTCAAGTGAGAAAATTACGCACAGAAGCAGCCCAGGGAAAATGGCAAGCGATCGAATCTTCTGGGGCAGCAATTAACTTTATGAGCGTCAATCTCAAAAGTGAACCCACCGATAATATTTTAGTGCGACAAGCAATTGCTTCTCTAGTCGATCGAGATTTACTTAATGATCGCATTTTACAAGGCCAAGGGATACCTCTTTTTAGTCTCATTCCTACTACTTTTTCCGAGTCACAACCGGTGTTTAAAGAGCGCTATGGCAACCATAATATAGAGCAAGCAAAACAATTACTAAAAACCGCTGGTTATAGTCCAGAAAACCCCGCAATTGTAGAAGTTTGGCACTCCTCGGGATCGATTACTTCCAGCAGCGTGGCAGCAGTGATGAAAGCTCTAGCAAAACGGGATTTAGATAATATGATTCAATTTGAACCCAATAGTATCCTAGGAGCGGCCTTTTTCCGTAATATTAGCCGGGGACTTTATACCACTGCTCTATCTAATTGGTATCCCGATTTTTTGGATGCGGATAACTATATTTATCCCTTTTTAGATTGTGCTAAAGGTTCCCCAGAAACTGGCTGCGAAGAGGGAGGATCCCAAAGTCAAGGCTCATTTTTTTATAGTCAAGAAATGAATCAATTAATCGCCCAATCCCGTCGGGAAAGTAACCCAGCTAAAAGAAAGCAAATTTTTGGCAAAATTCAAGAAATTCTCGCTGATGAAGTTCCCTATATTCCCCTTTGGCAAACCAAAGAATATGCTTTTGCTCACAATGGCATCACGGGAGTTATCATCAATCCCAGTCAAACTTTTCCCTTTTGGACAATTGCCAAAAAATCCCGATAATTAATCATGAGTTAGCCGTCAGCTTTTGCTCCTCGGCTCGCCCTGCTGCCAGGGAGATTTTATCTGTTAAAATTTCTTATCATCGTGAGGCAAAAACAAGCGATTCTGGCCTTGCCTTCTGTCTTACAATGGTGAAATCTAGGTTGTGTAGATAAATCGCCATGAAACACACATTATCCGTATTAGTTGAAGATGAAGCGGGAGTATTAACCCGTATTGCTGGATTATTTGCCCGTCGCGGCTTTAATATTGAAAGTCTAGCCGTGGGTCCGGCCGAACAAATGGGAGTTTCTCGCATTACGATGGTAGTACCAGGGGACGAGGACAGCATCGAACAGTTAACCAAACAACTTTACAAATTAATTAACGTCCTCAAGGTGCAGGATATCACCCAAACCCCTTGTGTGGAAAGGGAATTAATGCTGATTAAAGTTAATGCTACCGCCGAGCGCCGAGCGGAAGTGATCGAATTAGCGCAGGTATTCCGAGCGCGAATTGTGGATATTTCTGAGGAAACCCTGACCATCGAAGTGGTGGGGGATCCGGGTAAAATGGTGGCGATTATGCAGATGCTGAATAAATTTGGCGTTCGCGAGGTGGCCCGTACCGGTAAAATTGCTCTGATTCGCGAGTCGGGAGTCAATACGGAATACCTGAAAGCTTTAGAGGCTAAAATGGCAATTTAGGGATATTGGGGATGAATTGGGGTGTTAGGGTGTTAGGGTTTTAGTTAAAATTCCCCACTTCCCCGCTTCCCCTATTGCCTTCAGAAGCTGATAAAAACTATGTCTAACCAGTCGCCGAAAACCCAAATTAGTCAACTTGTCACCGTTGCCGTGCAGAAATTGCAAGGAAAGGTAAATTTTCAGGCGGTAAATCTCAAAAAAGGGGCGAGAGTTCCCGAATTACGCCTTAAAAACGAGAATGGCAGCGGGGAAAGCAAATATCCCCTTATCGGCGATCGCTATTTGTTGGGTCGTAGTTCCAGTTCCTGTGATATTACTATCCGTAATACCGTAGTCAGTCAGATTCATTGTTCCCTGCAGCGGGACCCGAAAAATCCCCATAATTTCCTGCTCACAGATGAAAACTCCACTAACGGGGTTTATATGGGTAAACGTCGTCTGAAAAGCGTTTCCCTGCGTCATGGTGATACTTTTACCCTGGCCCCCCCAGACTTAGCCAATTGTGTCACCATCTCCTACTACTGTCCCCCTCCCCTGTGGGCGCGACTTTTGCGCTATGGTTTCTATGGTGCGGGGGGTATTTTCGGTTTATTAGTTTTAGGGATTATCTGGGAAAGTCGCAGAGTTAATGTTTATCCACTCCCTTCTGGGGTGAGCGGTCCGGTGGTGGTTTACCCTAGGGATGGTCAAACTCCCCTCAATCCCAGGCGACAGGAAACTCACCAAGAATTAGATAATCTGGGCGATTTTTCTCCCTATTTGCCCAAGGCGCTTGTCGCTTCCGAAGATAGTCGTTTTTACTGGCATTTTGGCGTTGATCCTTTGGGGATTGTCCGGGCTGTTATGATTAATTGGCAAGGTCAAGGCATTCGTCAAGGGGCCAGTACCCTAACTCAACAGTTAGCGCGTAGTTTATTCCCCGAAGTCGGTCGCCAAAATACTGCCGATCGCAAACTTCGGGAGGCTGTGGTCGCTTTACAATTAGAAGCGGTCTATAGTAAGGATACAATTCTCAAAACCTATCTCAATCGAGTTTATCTCGGTCTGGCCGGTTACGGTTTTGAAGACGCAGCCCGCTTTTATTTCGATAAATCCGCTAGAGATTTAGATATCTCCGAGGCTGCCACCCTTGTGGCTATGTTACCCGCCCCGAATTTATTTAATCCCATTCAAGATTACGACACTTCTGTAGAATTACGCAATCGTGTCATCGATCGCATGGCTCAATTAAGGATGATTTCCCCAGAAGAGGCCGCCAGCGCCCGCAGATCCCGCATTGAAATCAGTCCCCAAGCCAAAAAATCCCTATCTAGTACGATTGCACCATATTTTTATAGTTACGTTTTCGAGGAATTACAGGACCTTTTAGGGGAAGAAGTGGCCAAAGAGGGCAATTTTATCGTTGAAACCAGTTTAGACCGCCGGCTGCAAGCGATCGCAGAAAAAAGCTTAAAAAATAATGTCTTAAACCAAGGCCCCCGCTATCGATACTCCCAAGGAGCGTTAGTTACCCTAAACAGTCAAACCGGGGAAATTCTCGCTTTAGTCGGGGGAGTTGATTATCAAAAAAGCCAATTTAACCGCGCTATCCAAGCTAAACGTCAACCCGGTTCCACTTTTAAGGTATTTGCTTATGCTGCCGCCCTGGAACAGGGAATATCGCCCTATAAAACCTATACCTGCGCTGGACTTTCTTGGCAAGGACAGGCCTATTCTCCCTGTGAACGCAGTAGCGGGGCCATCAATATGTTTCAAGGTTTAGCGCGATCAGAAAATAGCGTCGCCCTTCGCATTGCTCGCGAGGCAGGATTAAGTAATGTGGTCAATGTGGCGGAACGTTTGGGGGTAAAATCACCTTTAAATGCTGTACCGGGGCTAATTTTAGGGCAAAGCGAGGTAAATGTCTTAGAAATGACCGGCGCTTATGGGGTTTTTGACCATGGCGGGCGCTGGAATCGGCCCCACGCCATTAAACGCATTCTCGACGCTTCCGACTGTGAAAATGTGGAGGATTTGAGTACCTGTCGGGTTATTTATGACTATGGCGACGATAGCGAGAGAAATCAGCAGGTAATCTCCCCTAAAACCGCCGAAACGATGAATAGCCTATTGCGGGGGGTGATAACTAATGGTACAGGAGGCGCTGCCAGTATTGGCATGGGAGAAGCGGGTAAAACGGGAACTACTAATAATTATGTGGACCTCTGGTTTATCGGTTATCTTCCCCGTCGCGACTGGGTGACAGGTATTTGGTTAGGGAATGATAACAATTCTCCCACTTCCGGCAGTAGTCAACAGGCAGCCCGGTTATGGGGCGATTATCACCGTCAGTTAAGTAGGTAGGCGTTAAAAGTTATCAGACACCCCCCTTATCAAGGGGGGACTAAGGGGGGATCAAGGGGGGACTAAGGGGGGATCAAGGGGGGACTAAGGGGGGATCGGCACCCCCCTTATTAAGGGGGATCCCCCCGCCTTCGGCTTCCCCCCTTATCAAGGGGGGCTAGGGGGGATCGAACCTAAAATCCATTTTTAATTTAATTATAACCAGCTACTTAATCACCACACAAAACTAATGCCAATGGCTCTCAAGCTCCCTTTACTAATGCTTTAAAGTAATAAGGGTGTCTTAGCCCTAGCTAACACACCCGCAGAGATTATTTCTGGTGGCTTAGTTTTTCCCCAAAAATCCACAACTGCCCAACCCACCGCAGGGGATGGACAGGGATAGATTAGACAATGACAATATAGGAGTGGTCGAAGGCTGCCGGTAAGTTAGTGAGGGTTGCGAGTTGAACCGAAGCAGTGGCACCAGTACCATCTTGGTCAAACCATAAGTTACCACTGGTAGTATTGTAGATAAATCTGGTAGCGGCATTACCACTGCCAGGTCCCGCCGTGGCACTAGAAAAGAATGCCGTACCAGGCAAAAGACCCGCAGTCAGTCCGCTACCGGAGAAACCAGGGCCGGAGGCGGAGATTTGGATAAGATCAACTTGAGCGGTGTTAAAATCGGTGATGGTGTCAACGCCCTGATTGGTATTATCGTAAGCAAAACGGTCAGCACCAGCACCACCAGTAAGGCTATCGTTGTTAGTACCACCCAATAGGGTATCGTTTCCATTTCCACCCAATAGGGTATCGTTTGCAGAACCACCATTTAGTGAATCGGCTCCATCCCCACCATTTAGTGAATCGGCTCCAGAATTACCCCTTAGGTTGTCGTCGCCTAGTCCCCCGATGATGGTATCGTTATTTCCTCCACCGACTAGGGTATCGTTGAAATCACTACCTGTAATGAAATAGGGAACGTTGGCGGGGATTGGTGCGATCGTAGTTGCGGGGGGTGTGGCCGGTGCTGCGCCCAGAGATATGGGTTGCGTGCCTGCGGCTTTCGTGAAAGTAGCACCGTCGATTGTTAGCTTATGGGTGCCGCCAACAGATCTAACAAAGGTCTGGCTATCTGCCGCCAGGTTAAGGATCGTAGGAGGAAGGACTCCACCCGTAGCTTCAAGGGTTGCGCCAGTAACAGCAGCGCCTGTGTTGTTTATTCTCCAAACCGCATCGCCGTTATCGAAAAGGCCAATGAAAGTGAGATTATCGGCGGTAAGGCCTGTGTTCGTCAGAGAAACGGGGAGAGTAGGATTGGCGTTCAGGACCTGGGCAACTGTCCCACCCCCAACACTGAAATTAACACCAGTGGGAGAACCGGAGAAGTCTAAAGTAATGGTCATAGTTTTTCCTTTGAATGATTTGCTTTGAATCTGAAGAGTTTGACAATCTTCCTCCCGATTATCATATACCGGGAAAAAAAATGCAACTATTTTTTTGGGGGCTTGTTTCCCAGATTGTTCTTAAGGACAAGCATCTGCTAGGCTAAATTTAACCATGCCGCACCAGAAGACGATGCAGAATCCTGTCATAGGATGTTGACTATTTAAATTACTCGTTAAGACTACATGGGAGTCCAGGAGAAGCGGAGCGGGAGTTTGAGCATTTGTACTAAAGTTCCTGAGAGAGGGTATCGTTTGCCCTATAACTATTTTTAGGATGTCGTCTCCATCATCGCCGATTAGGCTATCGTTATTTTTTAGGTTTGTTTCCTCAATTATTGCTAGTGTGCGTTGTTTTATATCTGGTCAAGTTGTGAGCGATTGTGTGTTAATTTTTGGCCAGTTGTGACATAAATCACACCAGAAATTAAAGTTAATGCTACCGATAGCCAAAAAGCCACCTGAGCAATTAAGTTATATTCAGAAGGCAAGGGGGCAATCAAGAGAGCGATCGCGATAATTTGGCTGACTGTTTTGCTTTTTCCCCACCAATTAGCTCCTTTTATGTCACTATTTCCTGTTAAATTGGGATTAATGCGCCAACCAGCGATCGCTAATTCGCGAGCAAGAATCAAAAATACTCCCCAAGCGGCAATTACATCCATTTCAATGAGAGCTAAAAGAGGAGCAAGAACCAGCAATTTATCGACTAAAGGATCGAGAAATTTACCTAATTCGGTGATTTGATTCAATTTTCGCGCTAGATAACCATCGAGCCAATCGGTGCTGGCAGCAATCAGAAAGATAATTAAACTTAACCAGCGATCGATTTCTGTGCCTTGATGCAACCAGTATAAAATTAATGGCAGTCCCAAGAGTCGCGATAGGGTAATCGAGTTGGGTAGGTTCATTTTTCAGTGATCAGTAAACAGTAATCAGTAAACAGTAAACAGTGATCAGTGATCAGTAAATAGTGATAAGTAAACAGTAAACAGTAAACAGGTATAAAGATAAAGATAACTAACTAACTAACTAATTAACTTAAAACTTACATCTGATAACTTACATCTGATAACTTACATCTGATAACTTACATCTGATAACTGATAACTGATAACTGATCTTTAGCTGGCTAATTTGAGATCGAAATTACTTTGTTTATTGCCCAATTGTCTGAGCCAACGATAATTATAAGCCAAAGCACCCCAGAAGGTGGGATAAACGGCATAATTAACGCCAAATTCTTGGCAAACTTCCGCTAAAATTGGGGCTATCTTGGGGTAGTGAATATGACAAATTTGCGGGAAAAGATGGTGAACGACTTGATAATTTAATCCCCCTAAATACCAATTTAAAAAGATATTTTTAGGAGCAAAATCTACGGTAGTTCGCACTTGAAAAATTGCCCATTCGTCTTCGATTTGATTAGCTGCCGAGGGTTGAATAAATTCGGCGGGTTCCAAAACGTGAGCTAACATAAATACATGACAGGCAAGCACTCCATAGGTCATAAAAACAATGAGAAAACCGATCGCTATTTCTAGGAGACTATAACCAACTAAGAGAGGAATGCCAATAAACCAAAAGAGATAAACAACTTTTCCGCTTAATAAAACGAATAGATCGATCGCTTTAGGATTGGGGATTTTAATCTCGCCAAAACGATGACGAAAGAGGATGGAGCGCACATCGGAGAATGACCAATAGATAGGAATTATACCGTAGAGAATCGGGATAAATAAATGTTGATAACGATGATACCATTTATGCTCGGCATGGGGAGTCATTCGCACGATACCATCGCCGTGAATTTCCAGATCGTACCCTAAAACATTGGTGTAGGTATGATGGAGATAGTTATGACGAAAACGCCAGAGATAACTGGAAGCACCGATGATATAATCGTAGGTCATGCCAACGAGAGAATTAACCCATTTTTTACTAGAATAGCCGCCATGGTTGGCATCATGACCAATGCTAAAACCAATCCCTGCTAATCCTGCTCCTAAAACCATGCAACCGATAATTTTTAGCCACCAGATATCCGGACCAAAAAGTACAAATAGCCAAGCGGCAATTACCCAAGTTAAAATCGTGATCGTCTTCAGGTACATGGCCAAATTATCTCTGGTGGGGATGCCGTTTTCGGTAAAATAAGCATCAACCCGTTTATTCAATTCCTTTCTAAAACCCTGATTTTCGGTAAAAGTTACTCGCATTCCTAATTTTTGTCCTAGAAGTTGGTATGACGGCAATTTGTGGCAGCTCAGAGTGAATTTATGAGTCTTTTACTGGTTTACTAAGGCTGTCTCACTATAACTGATAGTTTCTCATCAGTCTCTCATCTATTGTCAGAGAAAGAGGTGCGCTTGGCAAGGGAATCGCTCAATTTATTTGCCACTCTTGCATAAAATCCTCGGTTTTTACCTAATCAGATATCAGATACCTGTAGCCGGTGATAGAGATGAGCGTTAGGTACTTTTATACTACTATTAAGGCCATTGAAGGCGATCGAGTTTTCTGGTGCGAAGTGCCACAATTAAGAAGATCGATCGATGCGATCGCTGGAAGCGTGGGAAATGACGAAGCGGTGTATCTTGATCTGTGGCAATGGTTACAGAATGATCCTAATAACCAATTAGTCAAGTCTCATTGGATGGTTTTTTTACAATATCGCTCCTGTATGGTAACTCAAAGGGTCTATCAAAATGTTGGCCATCGGATCGATGCTGATTATGACACCCTATTCTACTATTTGCTGAATTTGCTTGCCACGGCAATCACCAACAATCCTAGCAATTTTTACGGTAACTTTCAGGATAAAAAGACCAAACCGAGATTTTTTCGCTTAATCTTAGAAAAATGGACAGATAAAAAATTGAGAAATACCCTCTATAATTTCCTGCGAGGAGAGTATAAAACTATTGGCAGGACTAATCTCGGTATAGTCAGTCTTTTTAGTGCGAATAAAATTCAAAAAGTTTTACGAGCATCAGGTATCTTTACCGAGAATCATCTGCTAATATTTAACTGTTTTCGAGAGGTAAAAAAAGCTTCTCTTAGATCATTGGATAACTGGCAAGAGGAGGATTGGCAACAGGTAATTGATCGCTTGCATCAGTTACAACCGCAAGTTATTCTCACCGTGGGGGAAGTGCAGGTAAAACTCAATCAAATAGGGGAGATAATGCGTAATCATATCGATCCTCCTTACTCTAAATTTGAGCCAACTAATTATGACCATGATAGCAATTATTTTTGGGAAAATCTCCCCAGCAAGAAGCCAAGTCAAGACTTACTACAACAGCAAGAAATTCAGGAAGATATTAAGAAGTTATTAATCACTCAAGAGGAGGAAGTTAAACAGATTGTATATTGTTACTATCATGAAAAGATGACGCAAACACAGATCGCTAATCGATTGGGAGTTCATCCATCTACTATTAGTCGAGAAATAACCCAATTATGTAAAAAAATTTATCAGCTACTCTGTGCAAGGGAAGGCAAAGATTGTCCTAAGTTGTTAAATGAGATTCAATTAAAATCTCGGCAAAAACAAGAGATCGATGCTTATCTAGAATATTTTTGTCAGTCCTACTTAACTCAAAACTAATCTATTAGGAGATACCATGAAAGTCCACCTCGATGTTTTGCAACAAATTAACCCGAAATCCCTTTGGCTAACTTTTTCGGAAACAGAGATCAAGCAAGCTCGATCAATTCTCGGTCAATATTCTAATCAAACCGCCAAAAATCAGGCTTTGATTAATTACTTAGTCCAAATATGCTTAAGCAATTGGCTAAAAGATAATCTTGATTGTTCCCTTCAAATAACACCTGAGAACCATCAGTATCTTTGGGAGTTTATTAACGGGTTTACCTGGCAAATTCAAGATAAAAAAGTGACTACTATTCCCAGTCAAGCGATTGATATTGAGGGATTGACAATAGAGCAAGAATGGGTTGATATTCCTGATTTAGCGGCGGATTTTTATCTAGGAGTGCAGGTAGATTTAGCAGAAAAATTCCTCAATATTTGGGGTTTTATATCCAGAAAAGATGTTAAAAATCTCGCAGAATACGATCCAATTTACCATCAATATTATTTGGATAGTGAGCAAATAATTGATGATTTAGATATTCTTTGGCAGAGTTGTTTAGAGGGAGAGAGTGAAAAAGGAAAGCTGGAATCTTTAGCAAATTTATCGCCAGCAACAGCAGAAAATTTAATTAAAAAGTTAGGTCACGTTTCCCCCTATTCTCCGAGATTAGATATTAGTTGCCAGCAGTGGTTAGCTTTGTTAAATAATCGGCAATGGCGAGAAAAACTTTATCAGCAGCGTCTAGAAATAATCCCCACTAAACTTAGTCAATGGTTGCAGGGAATTATGACAGAAAAATGGCAGGAAATCCTCGACACTCTCGACAATTATCGTCCAATTAATCCGGGTTTTTTATTGGCTGCTGAAAAAATCAGCAGCCGAGAATCTCCGGCAGATATTCAGCGAGAAATTAGACAACTGTATGCTAGTCAAAAAGAGGTGGATTTTTCGGAACATTTAACCCCAGAGGAAGCTTTAGCAAAACTACAACATCAAACCCAAGATGAAACTATTCGCTGGCAAGCAGCCGAATATCTCTGGAATATCGATCCTCATTATCCCAATGCTGCTATCCGTAAAATGCTCGATGTGGGTAGTCAATTAATGGGTTATAAAATCGCTTTAATGGTGGGAGTTTTATCGACCAGTGACCAGAGAATTGCTGTCTTAATTCGTGCCTATGCCATGGACAATTTTGCCAAGCTACCCCCCGGTTTATCTTTGCAAATTAGCGATGAAATAGGCCAATTAATCCCCAGTTTAGAGGCAATAGCAAGGGAGAAACCCTTAGATAGCTATCTGCAACTTTATTTTCTAGCTGATACCGACGATCACTTTAATGTTAACCTAAGTTTAGGGGATAGTAGCATTACCGAACAGTTTAGGATTTAATAGAGATAGTAGAAAATGTCAAGGGTAGAGACATGAGCAGAGTTGTGATTCTGAAAATTGGGGAGGGAAATTTTGAAACAGGATTTTCTGTCACTCTAGAAATTCGTGACAATTATCACTTGATAGCACCTTTTGCCGAGGGTAAATTAGTCCCTAACCTTGACATTGCCGACGCTTTGCAAAATTATCGTCGAGCTTATTATCATTGGGTAAAAAGTCAACCCAGTTTAGGAATTACCGTTCCTCATAGTATGATCACCCATGCAGCGGTGGATGATCCTAGAGAAAACCTGAGACAAGCTACTAAAACTTTAAAAGATAGCTTAAATGAATGGCTAAATTCTAGTTATCTGAGTTCGATACAAAATCATATTTTGTTCCATATAGGTACTGAGTCAGAAGTAAGATTTTTTATCCAAACTACCCACTTTGATTTACAACAAATTCCCTGGGAGTGTTGGAATTTTTTACACCAATGGTGTCCCGATGTGGAAATTGCTCTTACTATCCAGAGAAATCCCCCGATAATTAACCTTACTTCTCCGATTAAGGTTTTAGTAATTTTGGGCAATATTGACATCGAAAACGATCATATTTCCCTGTGTTTATCCAGTTTGAAAACGGTTCTAGGAAACCCAGATAAGATTTCTATGCAAATCTTAAGTCCTAGTTCAGACCCTCCTCTTTCACCGAAAAATATTCGCCATGAGTTGATCAAAAATCAATGGGATATTGTAGTTTATTTAGGTCATAGTCAAACCAGTAGCGACGGTCACGATGGAGTTTTTATTATTGATAATGATACGGCTTTATCTGCTGACGATAACTTAAGAGATTCCCTAGAAATAGCTGTTAAAAAAGGATTAAAACTTGTTATCTGTAATTCCTGCGATGGGTTGGGTATTGGTCGTCAGTTGGCTAATATCGGAGTACCCCATATTATTGTTATGAAAGAACCGATAGCTGTGCGGGTTGCTTTGAGATTTCTAGAAGTTTTTCTTCCCAATTTTCTTGAACATAAATCCCTACAAGAATCCTTAACAATCGCTCGACAAGAATTAAGATTACATGAATTTGAGGTGGATGCTGCTAGTTCTTCTTTGCTGCCTCGTTTGATAGAAAATCCTGAAGAACCACCGTTAATTTTACCTTTACCCCCTGAAAATACGGAGGAAAATCACCAAAATAATGATGAGCAAAGTTGGCCTTCACGTCTATCTAGTCGCTGGAAACAAGCACTGTTATTTATTTTAAGTCTTCTGGTAACTTTATCAGTTTTATATTGGGGAGGAGTATTTTCCGATGATGCTAGTAAATACCCAGAAATCAGCTTGGGTGAAGAAATATTATTAGAGACAAACCGACAAGATAAGAGTCTTGAACAGGGAAGAAAAGCTTTTAAAAACCAAGAGTATAAACAAGCAATTCAGCTTTTTAAACAATCCCTCGATCGCTTGCCCAATAATCCAGAGATTCTCATATATTATAATAACGCTCGTGCGGCCATTCAAGACGAAAATCCCTTAAAAATTGCCACCAGTGTTCCTCTTGGTAATAATCCAGAAATTGCTCAAGAAATTTTACGAGGTATTGCTTTATTCCAACAGGAGTTAAACGATGAACAGGCCAAAAACCCCGATTTTCACTTGCTACAGGTAGTGGTCGCTAATGATAATAATAATGCCGTAGATGCCGAAGATCGAGCCAAAAAATTTGTTAAAGATTTGTCAATCATAGCAGTGATTGGTCATAATGCTTCTGCTGCTAGTGAAGCGGCCAAAGATATCTATGTACAAGGGAAAATTGTTGCCCTATCTCCTACGAGCTTTTCCTCGAAAATCTCTGGCAATGGCTATGTGTATAAGATGGTTCCCGAGATGGAAACTTTTGCCACAACCCTAATTGAATATATCCGGGAACAAACTGAGAAGCTAATTATCCAAAAACCCAATAATTTAATTTGTTATGATAATCGCTCTGGGGATAATTATAACTTCGCTGAAAAATATAAAAACATTCTCCGAGGTCAGAGCTTGCAAAAACTTGTTAAAGATGGATATTTTGACTGCAATATCGAACCCAAAATTAATTTAGATGAACAGGAAATTTATCAAAAAATTGCTCAATATCAAGTAAATATTCTCATGATTGCTCCCTATGTTAACGATCTGAAAAGAGCCGCTAATATCTTTAAGCAACGTCCCGCAGAACAGTTAAACTTAGTGATTTTAGGTTCCCCCACCTTTCAAAGTTATCTCACCCTTGCAGAAGGTAAACAGGGGGTAGAAAATTTAGTTATCGCCGTGCCTTGGTATGATCTCAAACAAGATAATTATATCCACAGTTTTTGGCAAAATAAGATCAACGTTTGGCGCACTCCCATGTCCTACGATGCGACTAAAGTTATCCTCAATGCTTTGCGACAGTTATCCCAACAAGGACAAAAATTCGATCGAGAATCATTAAATCAAGTTTTAAGAAACGATTTTTCTATCGAAGGAATGACTGGCACTGTTACATTTGATCAGAATGGTGTCCGCAACATGAATAATAATCCTGATGATCGCCGCTACCTGATTCTACAGGTCAAAAATGGTCAATTTGTCCCCCTCGCTCCCATTAAATCTGCCGGTCCAGTCTAAACCTCCCTATCCTTGTCAAGACTTTTTACAAAACTTAACCTTATCCACTGCATTAAAGTTGGCCATCACTCCTAATTAACAGGTAATACCTCTAGGAGACAAACGGCATGAAATTGTTAAAAAAATTAACCCCAAAGGCCTTGATTTTTTGGCTGATCGGTGATAAGGCAGGAAATTCTCTCGTTGCCATCTGGAATTGGTTGTGGGGTATTCCCATCGAATCCGGCGGCAAAATTGCCGTAGAATCGGCCAGAGAATCCCTAGAATCGATGCAAAAATCCCTAGCGGAATTAACAGAATCGGTGGCGAAAGTAGTAGCGGCCCAGCAATCGGCTCAAGCACAATACGAGGCAAAAAAACAGGAACACACAAACTACTTGCAGCAGGCTGTCACCGCCCAAAAAAAAGGTCTTCAAGAAGCGGCAAGACTTGCTATGGTTAAGGTTATCTCCCTAGAAAAAATTCTACCCGCAATGAAAGATCGGGTCGATAATGCCGAAAAAGTGGTCATTGCTGCTAAGGAAAAACTTCGTAAAGAGCAGGAAAAAATCGAGCATTATAAGTTAGAAATGAGCAACTTAAAAGCGATTAGTTCCATGAATGAGGCTTTAGGCAAAATAAACGAATTTGATAGTAGTCTCAACCTCAATACCTCCCGCGATCGCTTTGATGATGCCAATGAAGCGATTAACAACCGTTATCGAAAAGAAAACGCCTATAGTGAATTAAGCGAGAACTATAGCGAGAAATTAGCTCAAGAAATCGATTTCTTAAGTCTTGATGACGAAATTAACCGCCGTTTAGCCGAATTCAATCAGGAAAGTTAAGGAGTAAAGCGATGACAAAGACTGGCAAAAAAGCGAGCTTACCGCCAATTTCCTATGTTTTACTGGGGTTGATCGGTTGGTGGCTTTTTCCCCAAATATTGGCAATATTTGCCCCAAAAGTCGATGATAATCCCCGCATCAGTTACGGCAATCATCTGCTGATCAAAACTAATTCCAACACCGCCAAAGAATCAGCGATCGCTGCTATTGCTCAAGGTAATCACCAAGAAGCAGAGCAACTCCTGCAAAAATCCCTCGCTCAACGTCCCAACGATCCCGAAAGCGTAATTTATCTCAGCAACCTGCAAACTGGCTCAAATCCCTTTAAAATCGCCGTTGTTGTGCCGGCGACAACTAATCCCAACGTCGCTCAGGAAATATTGCGAGGAGTCGCCAGCGCACAAACCCAGATCAATCAACAGGGAGGGATCAACGGCAGAAAACTGATGGTTATCGTGGTTAATGACGATAATCAGCCGCAGATATCGAAAGAGGTAGCCAGGGAATTAGTCAAAAATCCCGATATTATCGCCGTTATCGGTCATAATGCCTCCGATGCCAGTTTAGCCGCCGCTCCTATCTACGAAAAAGGCGGTTTGGTGATGATTTCTCCCACCTCCCTGGCTAATAATCTCTCTGGTGCGGGAAATTATATCTTTCGTCTGGTGGCTTCTAACGGCAAAATTACGGAAAAATTAGCAAATTACATAGTAAATACTGCTAAAGTCCAGAAAATTGCTTTTTGCTACGATTCTCAAGCTCCCGATAATATTTCCTTTAAAGATGAGTTGATGGCTAATGTGGCGAAAAAAGGCGGTCAAATTGTGCCGATTGTCTGTGATCTGAGTGTCCCCAATTTTAAGGCCGATCAAGCCCTTAATCAGGCGATTTCTGGGGGTGCTAACGGCCTATTTGTCGTCGCTCATGTTGATCGTCTCGATCCCGTTTTTGAGGTTATTCGCTCCAATCGTCAGCGTTTGCCTCTGTTTAGTAGTCCCACCCTCTACAATATTCGCACCCTCGAAGATGGCGGCAAAAACGCCCAGGGTTTAACCCTTGCCGCACCCTGGCACCCCTCGGTTAACCAGACTTTTGCCAATCTTATGCAGGAACAGTGGCGCGGTCCGGTTAGTTGGCGCACAGCCACCAGTTTTGACGCTACACGGGTGATTATTGCTGGTTTAAGGGAAAATCCTCAACGTCAGGGCCTACAGTCCACGCTGCGCTCCGGCAATTTTCATCAAACAGGGGCCACCGGAAAAATTAGCTTTGATCCTAATACTGGCGATCGCATTGGTCAGCCAGTCTTAATTCAAGTGCAATCAACTCCCTCCGGTGAGCAGTTTGTCCCTTTACCTTGAAAAGTCCCCAGTCCACCAAAGTCGGGAGAGTTGGCAACTCTCCCCCCAAAAAATGAGCAAAAATTACAATTATTTCAATGTTCAAGCTTGAGGAAGAAATGAATAGCTAATATGTTAAAATGTGCCTAGATATTTGTAAACTTTTTCCTTTGTATGGATATCGTTATTATCGAGGATGAAATTGAAATCGCCCATTTGATTCAGCAAACTTTAGAGCGGGAATCATTTAATTGTCATCTAGCTCATAATGGTAGGGTAGGACTAGAACTATTTTATCAAAGGCAACCGGAATTAGTGATTTTAGATTTAATGTTACCCGAATTAGACGGACTAGAATTGTGTGCTAGAATTCGCCAAAAACCCGGGACAAAAGACCCCTATATTTTAATGTTAACCGCTAGGGGAGAAGAAATTGATCGCATTATCGGTCTATCTACGGGAGCCGATGATTACATGGTCAAACCCTTTAGTCCCCGGGAATTAACCGCTCGCGTAAGAGCCTTATTAAGACGTAGTTTAAGACACGATAGCCAACCCCAGCAACTCCATCGCAGCCGTCATTTTATTATCGACTTAGACCAACATTCTGCTGTTCGTAAATTGGAGGGAATGCCAGAGGAACCCCTCGATTTAACCACCTTAGAATTTAATTTATTAGCTACCTTTGTCAGTTATCCTAATCGCGTCTGGAGTCGCACCCAATTAATCGATAATCTCTGGGGAAATGATTTTTTTGGCGATGAAAGGGTAGTAGATACCCATATCCGACGCTTACGCAAAAAAGTAGAACCCGATCCTGCTAATCCGATCTTTATCAAAACTGTAGTCGGTGTCGGTTATAAATTTGAGGATGACATTATCTAGAAACTATTGATCGGTAATTGGCAGTGAGCAGTTATCAGTTATCAGTTATCAGTTATCAGTTATCAGTTATCAGTTATCAGTTATCAGGTGTGAGTTTTCAGTGAATAGTATTAAGGGACAAACTCGCAGCTGCCTTTTTACTGCTTACTGATTACTGCTCACTGATTACTGCTCACTGATTACTGCTCACTGATTACTGCTCACTGATTACTGCTCACTGATTACTGCTCACTGATTACTGCTCACTGATTACTGACCAACACCCCAACCCCAATAAAAAATTCTCTCTAAAGGCATTTAAGCAGTCTTTAACCCTTATGTGCTAAAATTTTTGAAGATTTTGCTATTCATTTAGGTTCAATCAGGGATCACAGCCTTTTTAGGGAAATTTTATGACAAGTAACTACGGCGTGGAACAGATACAAGTTCTCGAAGGGTTAGAACCAGTCAGGAAGCGGCCGGGGATGTATATCGGTACGACTGGGCCGCGGGGACTACATCATTTAGTCTATGAAGTGGTGGACAACTCGATCGATGAGGCCCTAGCGGGTTACTGTACTCATATCGAAGTGGATATCAAGGCCGATGGTTCCGTCAGCGTCACCGACGATGGCCGGGGTATTCCCACCGATGTCCACCCCACCACGGGTAAATCTGCCCTCGAAACCGTTCTCACCATACTTCATGCCGGTGGTAAATTTGGCAGTGGTGGCTATAAAGTGTCGGGAGGGTTACACGGAGTCGGGATTTCCGTCGTTAATGCTCTTTCCGCATGGGTCGATGTGACAGTCTGGCGCGATCATAAAGTACATATCCAACGCTACGAAAGAGGTATCCCCGTCACAGAATTGGTCAGCAGTCCCAGTCAAGAGGAAAAAACGGGAACTAGGGTTAATTTCCTGCCAGACACCGAAATTTTTAGCCAAGGCATCGAATTTGATTACAGTACCCTCTCCGGACGTTTACGAGAACTAGCCTACTTAAATGCGGGTGTTAAAATCACCTTTAGCGATTACCGTCCCGAAGAACCCCACATCGAAACCTATTGTTATGAGGGGGGTATTAAAGAATACGTCGCCTATATGTGTCGGGAAAAAGAAACCCTGCACAAAGATATTATCTATGTATCGGGGGAAAAGAACGGAATTAATATCGAAGTGGCGTTTCAGTGGTGTATAGATGCCTATAGCGACAATATTCTCGGTTTTGCTAATAATATCCGCACCATTGACGGGGGAACTCATCTAGAAGGATTAAAAGCAGTTCTGACCCGTACTTTAAATAATGTCGCTCGTAAACGCAATAAAATTAAAGAAAACGAGCCTAATCTAGCGGGGGAAAACGTCCGTGAGGGTTTAACCGCCGTTATTTCCGTAAAAGTCCCCGAACCGGAATTTGAGGGACAAACCAAGACCAAATTGGGTAACACTGAAGTCCGGGGTATTGTTGATTCCCTGGTGGGGGAAACTCTCAACGAATACCTAGAACAAAATCCCCAAGTGGCCGACACGATTATCGAAAAAGCAGTACAAGCGTACAAAGCGGCGGAAGCAGCCCGACGGGCCCGGGACTTAGTACGACGGAAATCGGTCTTGGAATCCTCACCTTTACCGGGTAAATTGGCTGATTGTAGCGAAAGAGACCCAGAAAAGTCAGAAATTTACATCGTTGAAGGGGACAGCGCCGGTGGTTGTTTTCATGGTGATACAGAAATCGCCCTTGTCGATGGACGCAACCTCAGTTTTAAACAGCTAGTGACCGAACAAGCCCAAGGAAAGGAACATTTTTGTTATACCATTCGTGACAATGGCACGATCGGGGTTGAACGAGTTATTAATGCCCGCATCACCAAAAAAGACGCAGAAGTAATTAAAATTACTCTCGATCATGGTGAAGCGATTATTTGTACTCCTGACCATCTTTTCCTGTTAAGAGATGGTAGCTATAAACCTGCTGCGGCTTTAACTCCAGAAGATGCTTTAATGCCTTTGTATCGGAAATTGTCCGATCTTCGTGACCCCGGAATCACCATTAACGGTTATGAAATGGTCTGGAATCCCGCTTCCGATTCTTGGTTGTTCACTCATGCGATCGCTGATTGGTATAATCGTTGGCAGGGAATTAACACGATCAAGAAAACTTACTATCAAAAAACCCTAGCGACCTTAAAACAAATTGAGATCGATCAAGGTTATATTGATTTGGAAGCTTATCAAAAATATCGGCTTCAGACGCGGGATAAATCAATATTGCGATTTGATTCTTTCTGTGATCGCTACTTTGATGGTGATAAAAATAAAGCCTTAGAAGCGGTGTCTAATTACAATCATCGAGTTGTGGCGATCGAGCGATTAGAAACAAGATTCGATGTCTATGATATCGAGGTTCCTCATACCCATAACTTTGCCCTTGCTTCCGGCGTTTTCGTCCATAACAGTGCCAAACAGGGGCGCGATCGTCGTTTTCAAGCGATTCTACCTCTGCGGGGAAAAATCCTCAATATCGAAAAAACCGATGATGCCAAAATCTACAAAAATACGGAAATTCAATCCTTAATTACGGCCCTCGGTTTAGGAATTAAAGGAGAAGATTTCGATCCCTCACAATTGCGCTATCATCGCATTGTTTTAATGACTGATGCTGATGTGGATGGCGCACACATCCGAACTTTGTTGTTAACTTTCTTCTATCGTTATCAGAAGAATTTAATTGACCAAGGTTATGTATATATCGCCTGTCCTCCTCTCTATAAATTGGAACGCGGTAAAAATCATTCCTACTGCTATAGCGATCGAGAATTACAGCAAAAGATAGCGGAATTTCCCTCTAATGCTAACTACACAATCCAACGTTTTAAAGGGTTAGGAGAAATGATGCCCCAACAACTTTGGGATACTACTATGAATCCCGAAACTCGCACTTTAAAACGGGTGGAAATCGAAGACGCAGCCAAAGCTGAGGAATTATTTACGATTCTTATGGGCGATCGAGTTGCTCCCCGGCGAGAATTTATCGAAACCCACGGACCGCGTTTAAATCTCACCGATTTGGACATTTAAACCGTAACTTGGGGCTGTATTAGCCTAGGCTAATACAGCCCGATAAAATCCCTAAATCCAGTTACTAATTGGGGGGTTAGGGATTCAAGGAAACCGGGGCGCATTCCACGACTTCATCGAAAAAATCAGCCGGTAGCGGGGGATTATCGGGGTCTTCTAGGGCATTTTTGGCAATTTCCGCCTCGCTCATGCCTTTAACTTTCTCCCAGTTCGTTTTGCCTTTCAACTTCGCCCACTGTTCGCGGGTAACTCTGGTAATATGTTCTTCGTTCACGGTTATTAGCCCTCCTAGCACTAATTATTCGACGAACCGAGCCACGCCATGGATAAAGCACCACTCAAGTGGAGCGATGTCGCCGTTGAGGATAACTACCTGAGATCGATCGAAATGGGATTTAATAAAAATAAGGCCGCATGACTAGCCATTTCTGCCGATAAATAAATCTTTTTATATTTAATAATCCCCGTTTCTAGAAAAGAATCCCTTAACATGGCTTTTGTCCCACTATTAAAGTCCGCTTCGTAAAAAACTTCTTTAATTCCCGAAGAAATAATTAGTTTTAAACAGGAAATGCAGGGTTCTAAGGTAACGTAGATACTAGCACCTTGGGTAGAAATACCGTGTTTAGCCGCTTGAGCGATCGCATTAGCTTCGGCATGAATTGCCCGGGAGGGAATTTCTCCGGATTCTCGACAGGTTCCCAAACCGGGATAACAAAAACCCTGGGCAGTACAATGAACCGTTCCCGATGGAGAACCATTGTAACCCGTGGCTAAAACTTGCCGATCTTTGACAATTACCGCACCGACGGGAAAAGCTAAACAGGTGGATCTGGTGGCGGCTAATTTAGCGATCATTAAAAAATATTCGTCCCAAGTCGGTCTTTTTTCTTCAGAGTTGATCACGGTTTCATACCAAGCTAGAAAAAGCGAAAAAGAGGGGGTTATCTCTGATAGCTTATCATTAGTTGACCTCTAAACCAATTAAAGCACTACCCTGACTACCGATCGCGTAGTCAATGTAGTCACCAGCCTCTTCTAACTGATAACTGCTCACTGATTAAGGACTAGCATAAAAACTCAAAAAACCTCGAAAAATTAATAATAATTTAAATAATTTGACTGCTTGAGAATAATTGAGATTTTGGCTAATAGCTAAACCCTGATGATCGGAAAAATAACAGAAATTCTTAAGAAGCTAAAGGGTTTAAATCCCCAGAGAGGGCATTGTAGAATAAAGCGGTTAGTTATCTACTAGAAGAGAGGACTTTTCCGTCCTAGCGACGCAATTCTCTGGAAATCTTTAACCCAAATTGCCAAGGAGACTGAGTTTTAATGTCTATTAATTTTCTAGGGGTTGGTTTGTTTCACCCTCTCCTGACCCCTTATCTCGCCCTCCATATTCCCGACGGCTTTTTGAGTCCATCGGTGAGTCTATTTACTTGGATAATTGCCGTTGTCCTGATTGGCTTTTCTCTCAAAAAAGTGCGCGGTCACTACGCTGAACGGGCTGTACCTTTGATGGGAGTTTGTGCCGCCTTTATTTTTGCCGCCCAGATGATTAATTTTCCCATTCCGGGGGGAACCTCCGGACATTTGTTAGGGGGGACTCTCGCGGGGGTTTTACTCGGTCCCTGGGCGGGTTCTCTGGTGATGGCGGTGGTTTTTATCGTGCAGGCTTTATTTTTTCAAGATGGCGGTTTAACGGTTTTAGGGGCAAATATCGTCAATATGGGTCTGATCGGGACGTTTGGCGGTTATTATCTCTATCTGGGGATTAGAAAAACCCTCGGTTTTAATAGTTGGCGCAGTATGGCGATCGCTGTTGCCGTGGCTGCTTGGACAAGTGTAGTGGTGGCGGCGTTAGCTTGCGCCCTGCAATTGGCTTTATCTGGCACTGTACCGCCTTTAGTCGCCCTTTTTGCCATGTTATCTTGGCATATCCTCATCGGTATCGGGGAAGCGGTGATTACCGTTTTCGCTGTCGGTTATATCTGGCGAACTCGTCCCGATCTCCTCTACGATCCGCCCCATTCCGTTAATACTTCTGTTTCCCCTTCCTAAGCTTCTCGTCAATAAAGCAATTAAGTCGATGAATATTCGCAGAAATAGCCAATTTTTCCTGATTGGCTTGATATTATCCCTAATTATCGCCGTTTTTCTTTCTCCCTTTGCCAGTCCCGATCCCGATGGACTCGATCGAGTGGCGGAAGACTTGCAATTTAGCCAAAAAGAAGACCCCAACGCCCTCGGTAATCAATTACCCTTCGCCCGAATTTTTGATGGTTATGCCCTCAAAGGTGTTCCCCAAGGTGTCGCCACTCCCCTCGCCGGTTTTCTGGGAACTCTTGCCACTTTCGGCATCGCTTGGGGTATCGGTAAATTAGTCATTCCAAAATCCCAAAATCAGGAATAAGTGGATAGGAGTCGAGAAGTGGGGTAGTGGGGTAGTGCGGCATTTGGCTGAAATTTCCCTAAATCCCTAAATCCCTAAATCACTGATAACTGATAACTGAATAAATGCTACACATTGCCACTTTTTCTCGCGAAAATGAGTGCCAAAATTGCGGTTTTTGGCAGAAACTTGCGCCCCATACCCGGGTTTTAGTGACTCTTTTGTTAGTTTTTGCCACAGCCTTAACCCCGAATGGTAGCTGGGAAACTTGGGGGATTTACGGATTAGGATTAATTATTTTAATTCTGATCAGTCGGGTGACTATTAGCGTACTTTTACGAAGAGTAGCGATCGAATTTGTCTTTATCGGTGTGGTTTTATTGGGAACCCTTTTTCGCGATGGCGGGGAAATTCTTTGGTCTTGGGGATTTTTGCGGATAACTAGCGAGGGATTGCTGGTTTTAAGCAGTGTGGCCTTAAAAGCTTTTCTCTGTCTTTGTACGGTCAATATTCTGGTTTTAACCACAGCAATTCCCGACCTGTTGCAAGCATTAGTTACCCTGAAAACTCCCCCTTTATTGGTGGCAATTTTAGCTTCTATGTATCGTTATCTAGCTGTTTTGATCACTGAATTTAATTCCATGCGAAGGGCAGCAATTGCGCGCAATTTAATGAGTAGTCCCCGATGGCAACGGCTGCTAGTGGGACACATGATCGGCGCTTTATTTATCCGTACCTACGAACGTGGCGATCGCATTTATCAAGCCATGTTATCGAGGGGTTACACTGGTTCCTTGCCCTCTGTACAGGTTCCCCAAAGTAAGCTGAAAGATTATCTCGCTATAATTGCCATAGTAATTCTGATCCTCTGGGGTCAAATGGTACATCTACTCGGTTGACACTCCCGTTGCCTAAACTGGAAGCTAGATTGACAACCTGTTGCAAAAAAAGCCGTCCTCCGCTACGCTAAAGCACGGGGAACCTTAAACCCAATTTTTCGGTAAAAGTCTCGTTTTTCATGCACCACAACCCGATTTTTATTGAAAACCTAGTTTATACCTATCCTGACGGCACAGAAGCGTTAAAAGGTATTAATTTAGCCATTGAAGCTACGGAAAAGGTGGCTTTAGTCGGGGCAAATGGATCGGGAAAATCCACCTTATTACTGCATTTTAACGGTATTCTCCCGCCGCAAACCGGTAGAATCACCGTCGGTCCCTACGAAGTTAAACCGGAGAATTTAGAAAATATCCGCAATTTTGTCGGTTTAGTCTTCCAAAACCCCGACGATCAGCTATTTATGCCCACTGTCTGGGAAGATGTGACTTTTGGCCCGATGAATCAGGGTATTCGGGGAGAGGATCTAAACCATCGCTGTCATCATGCTTTACACGCGGTGGGATTGGATTCCCAGCATTACGGTAAGAGAAACAGTCAGAATCTATCGGGGGGTGAAAAAAAACGCGTGGCAATTGCAGGGGTTTTAGCCATGTTACCGGAGGTCTTAGTTTTTGATGAACCTAGCGCCCAACTGGACCCCCGGTCCCGTCGGCAATTAATACAACTGTTGGCCACTTTACCCCAAACCCAAGTGATCGCCACCCACGATCTCGATCTGGCTTTAGAATTGTGCGATCGCACGGTGGTGTTAAGTCGTGGTCAGGTGGTAGCTGAGGGAGAAACCGCTAGGATTTTAAGTAATCGGGAATTTTTGGAACAACACGACTTGGAAACACCCCTTTGTTATAGTCGTCCCTACTGTGCGATCACTGATGCGCCCTCACAAGTCAGTTATCAGTGATCAGTTATCAGTTATCAGTGATCAGATGTGAGTTTTCAGTTTTCAGTTAGAAAGGGGATGGGGAACAGGGATTTAGGGATTTAGGGATTTAGGGATTTAGGGGTTTAGGGATTTAGGGGTTTAGGGAAATTTCAGCTAAATGCCCCACTTCCCCACTTCCCCACTTCCCCACTTCCCACTCTCCTATACCTTTTAAACAGCATTTATAGCGTTTCCTAAGCTAGTGAGATACACCTGTTTTTCTTTCCTTTTGCCTGTTGCCTGTTGCCTGTTGCCTTTTGCCTAAAACCCATAACTTTTGTACCTCAGCAGACTGAAAACCGCTATAGTATGATTTAGATAGTCAACAGCTTACCGCTACTTAGCGGTTAATTTTTGGGATTCTAAGGGAGAATGATGTAATAACATTAATTGATTTTCTTGTAAGATTTCGATAGCATAAGCAAGGCCAGAAGTATCGCTAAATTCAACTTCAAAAACATTTGGCTCATAGACTTCTACAATTGTTCCCACTTGCCCGCGATATAATCCCGATTGAGGTAAGTCTTCTAATAAAGCAACCACATCTAAGAGTTTCATTTCATTATCTCCTTATCTCCTTAAAGTACATAACAAGTAACTAAACGGGGAAATTTTTCATCATTTCTGATTATCCAAACACTGGGAATAATAGCCGTTTTGTTTTGATGATTCAGGGGAAAGTCAATAATATACTTTTGTCCATATTCCCACTTCTGCAAGAAGTCTGTGGATAGCTTGCCTGAGTAAATACTGATGTCTGATGCACAATTTGGAGATTTATTATCGGTTTCTTGCATAGAAGAGAGGACAAAAGCGAGCAAGTCTGACATTCTTGAGATAGGTAGCACGAAAATCGAGGCCATTTCTCACGATGCAAGCTCTGCTAGAAAAAGCTCAGATAGCGTTGAATAAAAAGGACTGGGAGACAGTAAACGCCAGCATACAGCGACTTTTAAACCAAAAAGATGCGATTGAACCGATTATTAACGATGAAATCCTCGATTTAGCCCTAGAAGCTTTACAAAAATGCGATTTTCAACAGCGATGGGAGATAGCTAAACTATTTCCCCAAATCGGCAAACCAGCGATCGCTCCTTTAATTGCCCTCTTAGAATCCGAGGAACAAGATGGGGAAATGCGCTGGTTTCTGGCGAGAATTCTCAGTCAATTTGACGATCGAGCCTGTATTCTCGCTCTCAGTCAATTATTGCAAAGATCGGAGGAGGAGGAACTCAGCCAAATGGCTGCGGCCGCTTTAGCTAATATCGGCAGTTCTGCGATCTCTAGTTTAGAACAATTACTGTCCGACTCTAATACCCGTTTTTTAGCCGTACAAGCTTTATCACAAATTCGCCGGCCGGAAATTATCGAACCGCTTTTAACTGTAGTTAAGGATCAATCTAGCGCCATTCGGTCTATGGCGATCGAAGCTTTAAGCAGTTTTCACCATCCCCAGATTACTGCGATTATCCTCGATGCTTTACGCGATCCGGCCATCGAGGTGCGACGGGAAGCAATTAAAGCTAGTAGTTACCTAGCGCCAAGTTATCCCCAAGCAGATTTAGTTAACCATCTGCAACCGCTGTTATTCGATATCCACCTCGATATCTGTCAAGAAACGGCGATCGCTCTCGGTCGTATCGGCACAGCAACCTCAGCCAAAGCTTTAAATCCACTCCTGCAATCTTCCTTAACTCCCGATAGTTTAAAATTAACTGTAGTGCGAGCATTAGGCTGGATCGAGGATGGAGAAACTTTAAATTATCTAGAAAAGGCTTTATATAGCGAAAATGTCCTAATTTGTCGGGAAATTATCGCTATTCTCGGCTGGCAAACCTCCCAGAAATTACGCCAACAAGCAGGGGAAATTCTCAGTAATTTTTATCACTCCCGTCTGGCGCTCTTCACTGATACGGGAGTTAAACAGTCTCTAGCGATCGCTTTAGGAGAATTAGAGCGGGATAATAAAAGTATTTTGCTGACTTTAGCAGCCGATGGAGAAGCAATCGTCCGTCTCCATGCTCTCAGCGCCCTAAAAAAGCTAGATCATGGGAATATCTAGCTAATTTCTCGCTGCACAGATGGGGTGAATTTGCCAGTGATCCGCATCCATTTCCCCAAGGATAGCGTTTAATACTAAATCCGGTTATTAAAGACTGATTATCTATAGCGTTTCCTGTTCGCAAGAGGTACATTATCGATGTTAAAAAGCTTAATCAGCAAAGGTTTAAATGTGCCACACAGGTGTGAGAACCGCTATATTTCCTCTTTTGCCTTTTGCCTCTTGCCTCTTGCCTCTTGCCTCTTGCCTATCCTAATATGTAACCTATACTCAACGGATTTAGTATGATTCTAGCTGATAGCTGATAACTAAAAAACTGATTACTGATTACTGATTACTGATTACTGATTACTGATTACTGATCACTGATCACTGATTTAAGGTCTTTGCAGGAAGATTAATTCTTCAACGGGGAGGAAATCATAGTATTGACCTTGATTGGCTAAAACTGCGATTAAATGGAGACGAGCATCGGGTTCAATGTGTAATCCTTCCCAGGGGACAGCAATTTCCAAACATTGATTAAAAGAAGCTTTGGCACTACTAGGAATTCGTTGCCAAGTAAAATATTCTTGAGCGACTTCTAACCAAGTAAATTCCGTAATTAAATTAACTCCTAGATGATGATGATAACCGTAATCGAGGGGCGATCGAGGGGGAATATCTGCTAGGGGAATTGGACTTTGCAGACGATGCACTTCATCATAATACCAATATAAATGCACTTCAGGCGGGATATCTTTGCCTAATTCCGCCCCCGGTTTCCAATCGAAACGCAGATAAAAATTGAGGTGATCCCAACCGAAAAAGAGCCTTTGTACTAAGGAAGTCCGGTGCATCGTACCACTGGCGCCGCCAATTTCGATCCGTCCAGCTTTATCCCAATCCTGTTCGTCCCCAAAACCGTCGATAATGGGGTGAATAAAAGCTAGTGGACGATTACTTTGTTTATCCCCGTGTTCTTCCACCGGTTCGAGCAAATAGGAGGGAATTGGCTCATTTAAAGCTTGATAAAGAGCGATCAGGTGTTCACGGAAAAGTTGGTCAAAAATTGCGTCATGATTAGAAGAATGGCCATAACCAAACCACCAAAACCAATCGGAACCCTCCGCTGCATACAATGCTTCCCACGCATCGGGGTTATTATCTTCCGTCGCTTCCGGGTGATTAGCGAGGGTTTGACGGGCTAAAATTAGATATTCCCAAGCTTTATTTTTAGCGGGATCGCCGATCCAAGTGGTAAAATTGGCATCGATCCAAGAGCCGCTATGAAGTTGATTGACAGGGATTTTAGCATTAGCGGGAAAGCGATCGAGATATTCCGAGACGGTGACTAATTCGATCGCTTGGTGGTCGCTTAAAAGTTGATAAAGGTTCTCTAGGAAGGGTAAACCGTCTTGATGATAGTTTTCCCAGCAGTTTTCGCCATCTAGCGCAATAGTAACTAACCAGGGTTTTTCTAGCGTCGTGGTTTCTGCGTTGGTTTTCAGTTGTTCGGCGATCGCTTCTAGGTGTTTAACTAAGTCTGTAGCGGCCTCTTGCGCTTTCATGCCACTATAGCTAAATCCGATCAGATCCGAGAGACGATGATCGCGGAAAACCATCGATAAATTGCCGTTGCTAGTTTCCAGAAGGTAGGGACGATAAAGCAATTCTGGTTCACTAATATTGCCTTTTTCGTCGCGATGAAAGTAATGTCCCAGGGACCAACCTAACACCCCCTCATCGGAACATAACCACTGAAAACCCTGTTTAGCGACAGCGGGGAGAATCGCGGGACTAACGGATTGTTCCGAGGGCCAAAGTCCGCGAGGATGTTTATCAAAGCGATCAATGTAGATTTGCCAAGCTTTCCGGAGATGGCGGGAAATATCTTCAGGATAGTGGAAATATTGGCGAGGAAGGGTCATATTCGGCACCGCTACCCGGCCGGCTTCCGAGTTGGCCAGCAGGGGTAAAATTGGATGGGTGTAGGGACTGGTAATGATTTCTAGTTGTCCAGTTTCCTGCATTAACCGATGTTGCGGCAAGATACGACGCAGAATTTGACGCTGTTTGGAGATAATTCGCTGGCGATCGCTTAAAGTGAAGTTTTTTCCCTGTTCTAACCAAGTAGCGATTTCTGGGTCACTGTGAAAGATAGGATCGATCCAAGCGAGGTTATGCCAAGCCAAGAGATCGCTATAATCTTGCAGATTCCAATGGCTAATACACCAACTATGACCGTTTTCTTGACGCTGTGCGTATAATTGGGCGTAACGGGGGTGCGGATCGATCAGGGTACGATGGTTAGCATCGAAAAAGTGTTCGAGGATAAAGTGTTTTTGTGCTAGGGTTAATTGCGCTTCCGGGGTGACGGTGAGAGCAAGATAGGGGTCTATAGCTAGTCCGTTGACGTAATCCTCTAATTGCAGGATTAAAGAGGGGACAAGGTTGACGGTTTGGTGTAATTTGGGAAAACGTTCTAGAATCAGGATTAAATCGAGATAATCTTTCACTCCATGCAGTCGCACCCAGGGTAAGCGATATTGTCCCGAAGCATCGGTGCTAGTTTGACAGGATTTGTAGAGGGGTTGGTGTTGATGCCAAATAAAAGCGACGTAGAGAGGATAGGCCATGATAATACCGAGAAAAAGTGCATATAACGGGCTGTTTAGCCGTTATTTGGATGATAATAGACAATAACGCCCATTATAGATTCTTAAAAGTTGATTTTGGTCACTACCATAATCCTATCAACGGGTTTTGAGGGGGTATCTTCTCTTTGTATTTGTTAAAGGATCGGCTCCTCTAGGGGTGATTATTGGCAGTTCAGCAGTAGAATCCCTAATATTATTCGGCCTTATACCATTTTTAAAAAGTAATGACAGAGATGGTTATGCCTGGTGCATCTCAATTTTGTCGAAATATCTAGATGACATTTTGGGCGCACGCAGTGCGCCCCTACCATTGGTGCAATCATATTATTGTAGGGGCGAATTGCATTCGCCCTCTTTGAACAACTTCTGCTGCTCACCCTAAGTGAGAGAAAATCACCAATAGGAGATGCACCCAGTTATGCCTGCTACGAATAAAGAAAAATGGTATTACTGTTTACTGTTCACTGTTTACTAGACCTGCCGCCAAAGTCAGTTCTGGAGCCGCTATCGGGTCAAAATATCTAAAAATTCAGATGAATTTGACATAATCTCAGTTTTTATGATTGTGAAAGTCATCTATTGTCTTTTTTATCCTTATTTCTCGGATCGTCCTTACCTAACGGAAGATTTTTGATTTTTGCAGGAGATATACTGATGACTGATGACTGATGACTGATGACTGTTTACTGTTTACTGTTCACTGAAAAACCCCCCATCACCTGATCGACAACATTTTTTAGGATGATAGGATAAGCTGGAATTATCGAAACCGTAGAAATAATAGATAAAATGAGTAATCTCCTCTGGCCGCGTTTTCTCAAGAAAGCTTACCGTCAAGAACCAATAACTAGCTTTATCTTTACCGCAGCGGCAGTAGATGTCATCATCGGGGTTCTAGGACAAAGATGGACACTGCTATCTTTAGGGGCAACGATTATGGCGATCGCTATATTCGCCAGGTGGCAACAGGGCCAAAAAACCGAGCAAATCAACAAAGAAGAAGCAGCGAGATATTATTTACCGCCCCAATCGGGTCAAGTAGCTTTACCAACCCTGAAAAACGAAAAAAATCGACCGTCTTAGCTCAAAAATATCACCTTGCTTGGCAATCAATCCCCTCAAAGGCTAGAATCTATAGCACCGTTCATTTGTTAATATTCAACTAAATTTATGAAATTCCGATTTACGGGTGGGGAGAAACTTGTCGGGGCAATTGTGGTCAGTGTTCTAACCACGCTGACAATTGGGCAACATCAGCTTACTCAGGCCCAAAATCCCATTGCCCCCCCTAAACCTGCGGCTGAAAATGGCGAAAAAAACCCAGAAACTATCCTAGTAGAAGGTTTAGGCAGACTTACCCTCGCTAAAACCCTAGAAGGGCAACAATCCACTCCTAATGCGGTGATTTTCAGCCCCGATAATCAATTTGTTCTCGCTGGTGGTAGTGATACGGATCCTCTCCTGAGAATTTGGTCAGTAAAAACAGGTCAAAAAGTTTCCCAAACTCGCGCCCAAAGAACCAGCGTCAAAGCTTTGGCCATTAGTCCTAACGAAAGATTATTAGTTAGTAGTGGTTTAGATGGTTCGATTAATTTTTGGAATCTGGTGGAAGGCAAGTATTTAGGAGTTGCCCTCGAACACGGTAATACTGTCCTCGCCCTCACCGTTACTCCCGATGGTAAAACCTTAATTAGTGGTGGTTTGGAGGGAATTCGCCTCTGGACAGTGCAACCCCCCCGTCGTCCCCTCTATCGTTTAAATTGGGTGGGTAATTTTGTTTATTCCCTAGGCATGAAATCCGATGGTGTCACCCTTGCTAGTGGTCATGAAGACGGTGAGGTACATTTTTGGGACATCCGCGAGGGCAAATTGTTATCGAAATTTGCTGCCCATCCCCAAGCGGTTAGCCAGCTTTTATACACTCCCGACGGTAAAAATTTAATTACGGGTAGTTTAGACCGCACGATTAAAATCTGGGATACGAGCAATAATCAGTTATTATTTACCCTCATCGGTCATACGGCCCGAATCCGTTCCCTGGCACTCCATCCTAACGGACAAATTCTCGCTAGTGCTAGTAATGACGGTGTGCGTTTATGGGATGTGACGACGGGTAAACAATTGGCCTGGTTTGATAATAATTCCGACTGGGTGGAATCCCTAGCTTTTAGTCCCGATGGGCAGTATTTGGCTAGTGGTAATTATGATTTTAAAATTCGCCTCTGGCAATTCGTCCGTTAGGTAAAAATGCCCCCATTTAGCCTTTAACCACTTCTAGAAAAGCCGATTTCGCCGCTGCCTGTTCCGCCGCTTTTTTGCTTCTGCCTGTTCCCACTCCTAATTTCTGCTCATTTAACCACACTTCCGCACAAAAACGCTCTTGATCTAAACCATTGATTTCTTTAACTAAATATTGCGGCAGTTTTTTGTATTTTGCTTGTGTCCACTCCTGCAAGGCATCCTTATAATTCTGGCGGGCCGGATCTCGACGAATTTCGGCCGCTTTTTCCCTTAGTGGTTCGTCTAACCAAGAACGCACTAAAATCATCGTCTGTGTACTAAGATATAATGCTCCCAAGACCGCCTCAAAAGCGTCTGCTAGTCGGGAAATTCGCCCCGCTTGATCGATACTCGTACTACTTGACACCAACAAATAACGCTCGAAACCGTAGCGATCCGCAAATTCCGCCAGAGTGCGATCGCTAACCATCATCGATCGCAGGGCGGCAAATTCTCCCACTAGGGCCTCTGGATAGGTTTCTAACAATACCTCCGCCGCCACGAGTCTTACCACAGAATCGCCTACAAATTCCAATTGTTCATAATTCTTATCACGGGAAACACTGGGATGAGTTAGGGCCAAATCTAATAAATCCCATCTGACGGGGACATCAGCTGATAAACCCAGCTTTTCCACTAGGGTTTTTAATTGTTTTTGGCGACGCGGATCACTTAAGGACATGGGAGCGGGAATTATAAATTATGAATTATAAATTATGAATTATGAAGTGGGGAGATTTTTTTGAATGATCAGTAAAAAGTAAAAAGTAAACAGTAAACAGTGAACTGGTAACAAAGGCCGAATCTAAAACCTAATTTGTTAAGCTAAAAGCTTTGATATACTTGGTTTTTACCCTTCTTTTTAGGTAGGAGAGTTGCCAGATTCTTTCTTGGAGCCTCTTGCCTTTTGCCTTCAGTAGCTGATTACTGATTACTGATTACTGATAAAGGAGAGAGTCAGACATAAGCCGAATTCTGTATTTCCCAACAGCAGTAAAATTGCTTTTACCTTTGTTGGAATAGAGGTTATCTATCTGGGATAATTGTTACCAATTACCTCAAGCGGTTCCTAAAAACGGGACAGGAAAAAGACCAACCTTTGTCCCTCCACCTTGCTCCCCACCGGGGTTTACCGAGCCAGCACCTCTCGATACTGCTGGTGCGCTCTTACCGCACCTTTGCACCCTTACCCCCAATCAGTTATCAGTGATCAGTTATCAGTTATCAGTGGAAAGTTATTAGTTATCAGTGAATTTACTTTCGTTACTGTTTACTGATCACTGTTTACTGGACGGCTACGCCGTGCCTTTGGCAACACTGAAAAAAGGGGGCGGTATTTTTCTGTGGCACTATCCTCACGCTCGCGCGCACTGGACGTTATCCAGCAAGTGTGGTCTTTCGGGAGTTCGGACTTTCCTCGGAATCATTGATAAAATGATTCCGCAACCTCTAGACCAACTCTCTCCTATTCTCTAGTATGACTTACCAGAGACTCGATCGCTCATATATCCTAGTCAATAATCAGTGATCAGTAAACAGTAAACAGTAAACAGTGAAAAGACAGTAGGAAACTGCTATTTAATACTGCTCGCTTAATACATACTGCTCACTTAAAACTCAAATCTGATAACTGGTAACTGATAACTGATAACTGATAACTGATAACTGCTCCGTGTCGATCGCTCTCAACGTTAACATCAAAGGTAATGGCTATCCGATCCTCTGTCTGCACGGTCATCCCGGTTCGGCGGGTAGTATGTCTGTATTTACTGATCATTTTTGCCAACGCTGGCAAACCCTGGCCCCGGATCTGCGCGGCTACGGGAAAAGTCGTTATCGCCCGGATTTTCAGCTAGAAGAACATCTAGAGGATTTAATCGAGCTGCTCGATCGCCAAAAAATCCAGCAATGTTTAATTCTCGGTTGGTCTTTGGGGGGTATAATCGCCCTGGAATTAGTATTGCGGCATCCCGAGCGCTTTCCTGGTTTAATTCTCGTGGCCTCGGCTGCGCGGCCTTGGGGTAGTCATCCTCCTGTCAGCACCACAGACTTAGTTTTGACGGGGATAGCGGCAATTCTCAATCAGATCAAACCGGGATGGCGTTGGAATATTGATACTTTTGCCCGTCGTTCCCTGTTTCAGTACCTTTTTTCACAACATCAAGCGATCTCCTATCGCTATCTTGCTCAAGATGCTGTTCCCGCCTACTTAGGCACTTCTCCAGCTGCTAATCGCGCTTTAAATCGGGCTTTAAAAAAAGGTTACAATTGTTTAAAATCTCTTGACAAAATCACAATTCCCTGCTTGGTTCTGGCGGGGGCAAATGATCGCCATATTACCAGTGCTTCGAGCCAAGAAACGGCCGAAAACCTGAAACTGTCTCAGTGGAAATGTTACCCCGATACGGCCCATCTGTTCCCCTGGGAAATCCCCGACTTAGTTTTAGGGGACATTGATAATTGGTTAGCGGAGCATTTTAGCGATAAACTGGCAGAGTGAAGTGAAAACTACTGCCGTGGTCAGGGACACTATCCACCCAAATTTGACCATAGTGGGCGCGAATAATCTTGCGACAGACCGATAAACCGATGCCATAACCTTCTTTACCCTCATCCCGTTTGAGACGCACATGACCCTCAAAAATATGCTCTTGTTTTTCTTCGGGAATGCCGGGGCCGGTATCACTGATGCTCACTTGTACTTTTTGAGTAGTACGATGAAGGACAGAAAGGGTAATTGCGCCGCCGGCGGGAGTATATTTGATCCCATTCTCCAGGAGATTAATAATCACCTGTCGGATTAACTCCTCATCAGCATAGACGGGGGGCAGATCTTGGGGGATATCGCTTTGGAGAATTAAAGTCTTTTCCTGAAAAGTATCGGTAAATTGAGACAAAATTTCCTGACAAAGAGCTTGCAGATAAAATTTACTCTGTTGGAGCGTGAATTGCGCCGCCATGCTCTTAGAAGCTTGTAGAATATCCGTGATCAAACGGTTCATAATCCGAAACTGTTTGCGGGCCTGTTGGTGCAGTTGTTCTCGTAATTGCAGACTGCGCTCCGTATCCGGTTGATGATAGGCTAATTCGAGGGTTTCCACAGCGATGGAAGCAGCGGTGAGAGGACTGCGTAAATCGTGGGCTAACATAGCCAAAATTTGGTCTTTAAATTTTAATTGTTCTAATAATTCTTCCTTTTCCTGTTTAAGACGAAAAACCTCATCGGCAATGCGGATGAGTTCGCCCGAATGTTCCACCTCTTGAAGTTGTCCATCCTCAGCGTGATCATTTTTAATCTCCTCTTTAATCGCTTTTTGCCAGCGTACCAACCATTTTTTAAACTGTTCCACCAGATTACTGCCCGCGAGGGTATGACGGGGGCCGGGGGCGATTTTGACCAGGGCTGGGGTAGCTACAAGGCGAAAATGTTCGACTAAATGAGGTTGCTGGCGAATTTCGATGATCTGTAGGTCAATTGGGTAATCAGACTTTAAAGACTGGAGATAGGACTGAATTTGACGGATAATTTCTTGAGAACTGGGACGGTCATCAACAAATAGCAAAAGTTGAATCGAGAGAGGCGTTGTCGTCTCTCTCCCTAAAGCAGTCAGTGGCTCATTAGATGGGAGCATCAGAAAATTAGTAAACCTAGGGATTGACGAGATCGATCGATCATCGATCGACTTTTATCATATTCTTTATTGTAGAAGCTTAAGATAGTATAAAATCTACTCAACCTAATCTTAAAGTTTTATTCCTTAATTCTAAGAAGAAATCCTATGGCTTTTGGCTATGTTGCCCTAGTTCTCCACGCGCATCTCCCTTTCGTCCGCCATCCCGAAAGCGATTACGTCCTCGAAGAAGAATGGTTATACGAAGCAATCACAGAAACCTACATCCCTCTCCTGCAAGTTTTTGAAGGTCTCAAGCGGGATGGTATCGATTTTAAAATGACCATGAGCATGACTCCGCCGTTGGTGTCGATGCTGCGGGATCCGTTACTGCAAGAGCGTTATGAAGAACACTTAGGTAAGTTAGAAGAATTAATTGCTAAAGAAATCGACCATAATCAACATAATGGCCATATTCGCTACTTAGCCGAATATTACGCTGAATCCTTCCAAAGTATCCGACAAACTTGGGAAAAATACGATGGAGATCTGGTCAAAGCCTTTAAACAATTCCTCGACAGTAATAACCTAGAAATTATCACCTGTGGTGCGACCCATGGTTATATGCCCCTGATGAAAATGTACCCGCAAGCGGTGTGGGCGCAAATTGAGGTGGCCTGTCAACACTACGAAGAAAATTTCGGTCGTCGTCCCAAGGGCATTTGGTTGCCGGAATGTGCCTACTATGAAGGGGTAGAAAGAATGTTAGCCGATGCGGGCATTCGTTATTTCCTCGTCGATGGCCACGGTATTCTCTACGGTCGTCCGCGTCCCCGTTACGGCAGTTACGCGCCCATTTTCACAGAAACCGGGGTGGCTGCTTTCGGTCGTGACCACGAATCTTCCCAACAGGTTTGGTCTTCCCAAGTCGGTTATCCGGGGGATATAGTCTATCGGGAATTCTATAAAGATTTGGGCTGGGAAGCGGAATACGAATATATTAAGCCCTATATCATGCCCAACGGTCAACGCAAGAATATAGGCATTAAATACCACAAAATTACTAGCCGGGACGGTGGTTTATCGGAAAAAGGGCTTTATGACCCCTACTGGGCCAAAGAAAAGGCCGCCGAACACGCGGGCAATTTTATGTATAATCGCGAGCGACAAGTGGAGAGTTTAGCCGGAATTATGGGCCGTCCTCCCCTGGTTGTTTCTCCCTACGATGCCGAGTTATTCGGTCATTGGTGGTATGAGGGACCCTGGTTTATTGATTTTCTGTTCCGTAAGTCTTGGTATGACCAAAATATCTACCAAATGACCCATTTAGCCGATTATCTCCGGGCTAACCCCCATCAGCAGGTCTGTCGTCCTTCCCAATCCAGTTGGGGTTATAAGGGTTTCCATGAATACTGGCTAAATGAAACCAACGCTTGGATCTATCCTCACCTGCACAAAGGCACAGAACGGATGATTGAATTAAGTCATCACGAAGCGGAGGATGAATTGCAGGAACGGGCTTTAAATCAGGCGGCCCGGGAGTTATTATTAGCACAATCTTCTGACTGGGCTTTTATTATGCGAACCGGTACAATGGTTCCCTATGCTGTCCGGCGCACTCGTTCCCACCTACTGCGGTTAAATAAAATCTATGAAGATGTGAAATCCGAGAAGATTGACGCTGGTTGGTTGCAAAAAGTCGAGGAAATCGATAATATTTTCCCCAATATTGATTACCGTGTCTATCGACCCCTGTAATCTGGGTGAATAGTATAGATAAAAGGGGGGGTATTAACTAACCCCCCCTGATTTGATTTTTTAGAAAGTTAAATTGGTGTGCCTTCGGCTAATTCGGAGGCTAATTTTGCCAAAATTTTGGGTTTAAGTTCATCAAGTTTCCGTTTTAACGTCCGCTTGCTAATTTGCGGGCTGCCCACTGGGGATAATTGACTATCTCTCACCCATTGCTGCAAAATTTGGCACTGATTGGGGGGAATATTAGCGGTGATCACATTTTCGCAGATCGGGCCGCCTTCGAGGGAGAAAAATAAAATCCAGTATTGACCGGTTTCGCCAAGGGTTTTGGTCATTTTTTGACCCTGGGGGGTTTTTAAGTCCAAATAACAGGGCAACCAACGGGGACCCTGTTGACGATGATAGAGGACAGTAATCCAGAGAATCATCGGGTGGGGTGTGGGTAAAAAGAGGAATTGATTATAACGGACACTAGCAACCCGGACGGGGATATCTTCTCGATCCAACATTACCCATAAACTGGCAAAAACGCCGTCAGCAGCCTTGATACAGCGTGGGAAGACGATTTTTTGGCGCGGTTTATCCTCGGGCCAAATGGACTTGAGACAGATATCCTTATTATTAGCGACAGCAAGACCGGTTCGATCTAAATCTTCAAGGGTTTTAGTTTTGGCGGTGTAATCGTCGATTTTTTTGACTATTTCACCGATACGATGCAATTTATTCGGTTGATTATTTTTGACTAGGGGTTCGAGTCGTTCGAGAAGTTGTAGTATATCTGTAACACTTTGCGGTCGATCGCTGGGTGCTTTGGCTAAACAGCGCAGGATTAACTGTTCTAATTCTGGCGGTAATTGCAAGCTAGGATTAAAGGGACGGGGTTCAGCGTAGTGGTGAACCTCATACCAACCGCCAAAGGAAGAATTATCGGGAAAAAAGGGCGTTTTTCCCGTGAGCATCTCGTACATCACGATCCCAAAACTGTAGATATCGGAACGATGATCGAGTTCTTTACCTTCCATCTGTTCTGGGGAACAATAGGCTAGGGTTCCCATAAACGATTGGGTTTGGGATTCTCCCGACTGGATGAGTTTAGCGATGCCAAAATCGAGAATTTTCACCAATTCCCCTAATCCTGAGTCCTGAATCACGATAATATTACTAGGTTTGATGTCCCGGTGAATAATCGGACACATCTCGCCTTGGAAGATAATACCCTTATGGGCGCATTCGATGCCGAAACAAATCTGACGGGTGAGATGAAAGAAGCGCGGAAGGGGCAGCGGCTGATATTTGATGATTTCTCCTATGCTTTCCCCCTGCAAAAACTCCATGACGTAGAAGGGGACATCCTTTTCATCTACACCATAATCACGAACTTTAACAATATGAATACTTTTTTCGCCTAAAAGTGCCGAAATAGTTGCCTCTCGCTCGAAACGCTCGCGCATTCTTTTGTTGAGGAGAGTTTGCGAGAGAAATTTGACGGCGACGGTTACGCCACCTAAGAGTTTATCTTCCGCTCGATATACTTGTCCCATGGCACCACTACCGATCAACTCGACGAGTTGGTATCGATTGGCAAGTAGGCGCCGATGTCTAGATTCTGCCGACATAACTAGGCTACTGTGTTAATTATAGTGAGTCTGATGGAGAGAGTTTTTTTAAGAACCGCCCTCCTAGCGAGGGGGTGAAACGAACCACAAAGACACAAAGGACACAAAGATCGATCGATCATATAGTAAGTTAAACTTATCACACAGAACCTAGAAGAGCCGGCTAAAAGCATGATTGTTAATATACATTGTCAGGCATTTTTAGTCATTGCCTCTCGGATAATTAATTTTTGGGGGTTGAAAAAAATGGAAAAACTAAGTATAAACTAGCATAAAATCTCTAAATAGACCATTTAATTGATTTTCCTCCCTCCTGACTGCTCCCTACTGACTCCTAAACAACTAAGACAGGGAACTCCCTAACCTCTGTGAAACTTTTTTGCCGCAAGTGACCGATCTGCGTAATAATTCTTTAATAAAGATTTGTAAACTTGAAAATGATTATCCCTTCGCAGCGCTAGAGATTTAATGAGACGACTAATTGCGATCGAAAAAGCTCTGCTCATCGGTCATATTGTATCGATGGCTTTTGGACTAGCCGGATTGTTGCTAGTTCTGCCCCATCCCGAATTTGTGGCCAATTTACCAGATTTTGGCAAAACCTTCTTTGCTTGGTCAATGGCCGGGGGGGGTGTGGTGTATATGGTGTTAGGAATGGCAGCGGTGGCTGTTTATGCCTATCGGACTCTAGGAGTGTGGCACTGGTTAGGATTCATGGTTCCCGCTATCAGTTTATCCCTTTGTAGCGAACTTTTGGGAACCAGTACCGGCTTTCCTTTCGGTCATTATCGTTATCTTTCGGGCTTAGGTTACAAAATTGCGGGTTTAGTCCCCTTTACTATCCCCCTATCTTGGTTTTATCTCGGTTTTAGTGCCTATATTATCGCTCGTGTTGGTTTATCCACTCTTGCTATACCCCAATGGCTACAAAATCTAGGAGCGATCGCTATCGGGGCGGTATTATTAACTTCATGGGATTTTGTCCTAGATCCGGCCATGAGTCAAACTACCATCCCCTTCTGGATTTGGGAACAACCGGGGGCCTTCTTTGGGATGCCCTACGAAAATTTTGCTGGTTGGTTTGGCACGGGTTGTGTTTTTATGACGGTAGCCACTTTACTTTGGCAAGTGCAACCGGTGAAACTGCCAAGTCAAGATTTAACCCTGCCTTTTGTCATGTATTTAGGTAATTTTGGCTTTGCTACGGTCATGAGTATGGGTGCTGGTATTTATCCGCCGATTTTCTTAGGATTACTCACCGGTATTCTGCCTTTAACACTCCTCTATAATCGCGCCAAGACTGTTGCTTCCGGGCAAACAGTGGCAACCAGCGAAGTAACAACCCTAAAAATCCCCGTTGTTTCGGTGAGAGGAGCCAAATAAGTTGTTAACTGAGATAATTCTCGGTGCATTCTGCCTGGGGCTACTGCTGTCTCAGGCTGTTGCCTTTTTTATCCTTCTTTCCCGTTTGCTAAAAGGGGCGAGTCGTCGTCCTCCCCTGACTCCCCAACCTCCCACCCCGGAGATGTTAGGGACGGTAAGCGTGATTGTGCCAACGTTAAACGAAGTGGCCAGGATTGACGGTTGTTTACAGGGATTGAGTCAACAGAGTTACGAAGTGCGAGAAATTCTGATTGTTGATAGCAATTCCCAAGATGGTACGCGGGAAAAAGTCAAGGAGATAGCGGCAAAAGACCCCCGCTTTCGCTTGAAAACCGATGATCCTTTGCCTCCTGATTGGGTAGGTCGTCCTTGGGCGTTACACAACGGTTTTTTGTTTAGTTCTCCTGAAAGTGACTGGATTTTGGGCATTGATGCCGATACGCAACCCCAAGCAAATTTGGTCGCTAGTTTGGTCAAAGCTGCGATCGCAGAAGGTTACGATTTAGTTTCCCTGTCGCCGCAATTTATCCTCTCCTATCCGGGAGAATGGTGGTTACAGCCGGCTTTATTGATGACTTTGCTCTATCGCTTTGATGCGGCCGGAGTGCGCGGGCAATATCCCGAACGAGTCATGGCCAATGGTCAATGTTTTCTCTGCCGGCGGTCAGTTTTAGCGGCTTTAGACGGTTATAGCGGGGCAAAAGGTTCTTTTTGCGATGATGTCACCCTCGCCCGTCTAGCGGCAACGAAAGGCTATCGGGTGGGATTTCTCGATGGGGCGAAGTTGATTCGCGTGCGGATGTACGAAGGACTTCGGGAAACTTGGCAGGAATGGGGCAGATCTCTTGACCTCAAAGATGCCTCCTATCAGGGGCAATTATGGGGCGATTTAGCTTTATTAGCTCTTACTCAGGGATTACCGATAATTATCACCCCTTTACTGCTCACAGCTTTGATTTTTGGCTACAATTTCCTGAGTTTAAAAATTGTCTTAATTTTAAACCTGCTGCTGTTATTGATTCGTTTTGCCCTTTTATTGGCTGTTTCTCCTAGCTACTATCGCGGCGAAAAAGTCAATCTATCTTCAGGATTATTTTGGCTATCTCCCCTAGCGGATCCGCTGGCAGTTATCCGCATTTTTATCTCTGCTTTTACCCGTCCCCAAAGTTGGCGCGGTCGATTGTATTAAAAATGTTAGGGTGAAGACCCTCAGTTTCGTAGAAACCCAACTTTCAGGGTTTCTTTTATGAAGTTTGCCTTAGATTTTCTCCTTTTTATTTTAACGGTTTTCAAGATAAATTAGGCTTTTAGTCATCACCTAAAATCATGGCTTCGACTTCCTGTTTAGCTTTTTCAGCGTTGCTGAATCAAGGTAGGAATGGCAACTGTGCATCGTATCCAAAAGTTAGTTTGAGTCTAGTTTTTAAAAATCCCACAAAAGAAGATTCATATCTCAAATCAGCAACGCCTTTTTTTATTCCTTCTTGAATTAAACTCATAAGCGTCTGATGGCCGATTCATTTACTGAGATAGAGAAATTATAATATTAACTGGGTATTTCAGACAACCCAAAAAAAGTGAACTTGAGCATCTTGATTGTTCAAAAGCAATTACTGTTTAGCCCGTTAAAACCGAGGAATATGATTAAAAAGATGACGCATGACCACAAACTCCCAACAAAATAACGAATAGCCATAACCCTGCTGCTCCACCGTCCTCATCTGAGCCTGTAAACCCTTTAAGGAAAAATCAGGATTCCAACCCGCATATAAACCCACCCCCACCGGCACATATCGGGAAGCTGTCGCCAGTCCCGAACCCGAAAGACTTGCCGCCACCTGATTGGGAGTTTTCCGATAGATCTGTAGGACCACCTCATCCACAATCCCTTGACGCACCCAAGCCAACCAATTTTGATTATATTTATTCACCGCAAAAGAGTGAGGATTAGGCGAAAGACTCACCACCAACTTGGGATTAATCGCCTTGACATGATCATGTAACTTGCGGGTTAAATTCGTTAAAGCCTGACTTTTATTGCCAAAAACACGCGGAACCGCCCAATGATCATCTAACTGAATCCCCGCCAAATCTTTTTCCTTTAAAATATCTTCCATATTGCCCAAAAGATAGGCTTGCACCTGCGGATTCGCCGGATCTAACCAGACATTCGTTTCCACCACCGTCTTCCCTGTGGGCGTTTTTAATAGCCAATCTGGATGCTTTTTGGCAATGGGATCCTTAGGCGATAACATTAAACCATACTCAAACCAAGCATAGGGCTTCAAACCCTGCCGTAAAGACTCCTTAACCGCTGCCCTCCAGGGATTGCTCAACGGCGGCACAAACAACCAATTCGTCGGACGTTGGGAAGTCGGATAAAGCGTTCCCCTCAACCCATAAACACTAAAATACACCCGGTCATAACCCGATCGCGAAAGATGATTTAACACCTCATCTAACGACGTAGTATGATGTAACAATATCGTGCCAATATTGGTTAACCAAACCCCCTTCATCTGCTCATTTTCCACTGCCTTTCGGGGAGCCGCTCGGTGAGTAACCAACAACAAAAAAGCCACTCCAGCAACAATCCCAAGCCTCTTTAGGTACTTGCTAAACTTAACCATGATTGCCGATTAATCCCATCAAGATATTTGATAATAGTATTAAGTAGGGAGGCCAATTATGGCTCTTCGGTTTGTGTTATGCAATGAACGGGGGTTATAAGGAATGAAACCCTTATAGAGACAGACATTACCGCAATTTTTGTCAATTATTTTCGATCTAGAGCGAACTAATCAATTAAATACCTTGCCAGATAAGGATTTGGTTGATTTATGCCCCCCTATCGAACCATAGCAAGTCCCGAAGAGCCCAAATTATTTGTAGGATGGGTTAGCGGTAGCGTAACCCATGCAGGCGTTGGGTTTCATGCTTCAACCCAACCTACGTTCATCTTATATTTAATTCCACCCACCCACTTATTCTAGTCCGATTTTTAATATTCAGTTCATCATCAGCAAGACCTATTTAGTTATACCAAATCCGGTTATTAAAAACTGATTATCAGTGAACTGGAAGATAGATATCGGGTGTATTAGGCTGCCCTAACACACCCAGAAAAGATTTTAGGGAAAATTAACCGACTACGCAGAGAATATCCGATGCGTGACTAGCGGTATTCACTTTGTCATCCACATGGCTAATTTTGCCTTCTCCATCGATGATATAGGTGACGCGCTTAGAATAACCACCACCATCGACATCATAAGCTTTGGTGATAGCACCATCGGTATCTACGAGCAATTGGAAGGGTAAACCGTATTTTTCTTTAAATTGTGCATGGGAACCTTGGTCATCCCTGCTCACCCCGAAGACTACTATTTCCTTGTCTTGGTATTGTTCGTAGTTATCCCGGAAACTTTGCGCTTGCTTGGTGCAGCCGGGGGTATCATCTTTGGGATAGAAGTATAAAACTACGACTTTACCTTGAAAATCCGACAGGGAAACGGTTTTTCCAGTATCGTCGGTGGTGGTAAAGTTCGGTGCGATTGTTCCAACGGTTAAAGCCATAACTCCGATTCCTTTACAAAAGTTAATCTATATTGATCATAAGGGATGAGGGTCAAAAACAGGGAGAGGGGAAAAAGAAGTCAGAGCATTTGTACTAAATTTCCCGATCAGTTTAAATGCAGTACAACTGAGAAGACGAACAACAAACCTCCAGAATTTGTCTTAGGATAATATTTGTCAGCTAAGAGGGTTATAATATGGGGCGATTCTGGTTAAAGGTAAGAACTTTTGGGCAAAATATCTTAATCGGTTTAGGTTTAGTGCTATTAATCGGTTTTTATCACAGTATCAGCGCTAAATCTACCTCATTAATGATTGTTTATCCCCCCGATAATCATCAAACCACGGCCGCTAGAATCTTTTTTATTGGTTCTGCACCTCCATCGGGTCAAGTTTTGCTCAATAATCAACCGATTGAACGCAGTGCTAAAGGATATTTTGCCCCTAGTTTTCCCCTAGAAGTTGGCGAAAATAATTTCACTATTCGCTATCAAAACCAAACTATTAATCGTCAAATAATTCGTCGAGATACTCAAGTAGTTATTCCCCAAGACTTAGCTTTTGCTGATAACTCTCTCAGTCCTTCTGTCCAGAAGACGAGGTTAGTGGGGGAATGGATTTGTTTTAGTGCGATTGCCACTCCCCAAGCTCAGGTTTCTGTGCAGTTAGGAGATAAAATACTGCCTCTTTTACCCCAAACTCAAACCACAAAACTGCCTAGTAATGCCGCAGTTTTAACTAATCTTAATCAAGCGAATTCCGAGGATAAAACTGGTTACTATCGAGGTTGTCAACAGTTTAAGCAAGAGGCTAACTTAGGAAAACCTATTTTTACAGCACAATTAAATAATCGATCGATTAGTCAACAAGGTCAAGGAGAAATTAATATTATTAGCGATCAAAATTTACCAGTGATTGAAATTATAGCTGCCCAAGGGGTAGCACGCACGGGACCGGGTAGTGATTATTCCCGTTTAACTCCTTTACCCCAAGGCACAAAAGCGAGAGTTACCGGAAAAGAAGGGGATTGGTTACGGTTAGATTATGGTGGTTGGATTTTAGAGCGAGAAACCCGTTTAATAGTTAATGAGGTGTTGGATAATGCTAATATTCGTGGTCTTTCTTCTCGCAGTATCAATCAAGCAACGGAAATTATTTTTCCCCTCTCCCATCCTGTACCCATCGCCGTGGCACAAGAAGATGATAAATTTATTTTGACTCTCTATAATACCATTGCCCAAACCGATACAATTTTTCTGGTGGATAATCCTTTAGTTAGACGTTTAGATTGGCGACAAATTAACCCGACTACAATAGAATACACTTTTAATCTTAATCAAAAACAACAGTGGGGTTATAGTCTTCGTTACCAGGGGACAAATTTAATCTTAACCCTGCGTCATCCCCCAGAAAAAAGTGCTAATTTACAGGGCAAAGTTATTTTATTAGATCCCGGACACGGAGGTAAAGAAACTGGTGCTGTCGGTCCGACGGGTTACACAGAAAAAGAGATTAATTTAGTTATGTCTAAATTAATTAAACGGGAGTTAGAAAAATTGGGGGCAACAGTTTATTTAACCAGAGAAACGGACATTGATCTATCCCTACCGGCACGGGTAGAGATGATTAATAATCTGCAACCAACCCTAGCACTATCGGTTCACTATAATGCTTTACCCGATGATGGAGATGCCTTAAATACTCAAGGAATTGGCATATTTTGGTATCATCCCCAAGCAGCGAATTTATCAGTTTTTCTCCACGATTATTTAACTAAAAATCTTAACCGTCCTTCCTATGGAGTATTTTGGAATAATTTAGCTTTAACTCGTCCCTATAGTAGTCCTTCTTTGTTATTAGAGTTAGGATTTATGAGTAATCCTCAAGAATTTGAATGGATTACCGATACTCAGGCACAAAAACAACTAGCGCAAGTTTTAGCCGCCGGAATTAGTCAATGGTTTCAACAATCTGGGGTAATCGCTTCTAGTTAAAATTTAATGGCAATCCGAGGGAGATAAGCTTAAATCTTTATGAAAAACCAAGCCTTAGCTGGAAAGCCGGTGATAGGATTGGATGGAGTCTTTATTTTAGTCCGAGGAAATTAAATCAAGTTCATGGAAAAAATGTTACCAGTGAACAGCAATCGGACAAAATAACTGCTAGATTACAAGGTATATTCCATCACTCTCTAGCAGATATTCAAACAGCGATCGCTCTGGGACAAAAATCTCTGGATTAGCCAACAAATAAAGATAGTTTACTAAAAATTTGCCAACAGTTCACGCCCTTATAGACAACTTGATCGCTGCCCCCCTTATTAAGCTATCCCTTATAGGGATCTTTCTTAACAATTTTTGCAGTAAGCACTCCAACCCTTATCCTGACTTGATTTCAGTTTTTTCTTTGTCAGTAAGGGTGTCTTAAGAAAGATGTGACTAAAGGACAGCCTTATTAAGGGGGGATTAAGGGGGGATCAAAACCACCTTATTAAGGGGGGATCAAGGGGGGATTAAGGGGGGATCAATCGCTCACCTCAAGGTTGGGGTAGCCCAATTAAATCCCACCTCGTTATTATTCTGCTCTACCCATGACTAACTCTTTATATATCAGCACGACGGCAACGGGAAGCGGTAAAGCGTTAGTAGCTTTAGGAATTATTGACTTAATTCTCCGCAAAACTAATAAAGTTGCTTTTTTCCAGCCAATTGTTCTCGACTGTTCCCAAGGTCATCGGGACGAAGACATTGACTTAATCCTCAATTATTTTAAATTAGAACAAACCTACGAAGAGGCCTTTGGTTTATGTTATGACGAAGTTAAGGATTTATTGGTACAACAAAAATTTGATGAAATCATCGAAAGAATTATCAAAAAGTTTAAAAACTTAGAAAAAAAATATGATTTTATCCTCTGTGAAGGTTCCGATTACCTGCAAGAAAATTCCGCCTTTGAATTTGAACTAAATACAGAAATCGCCAAAAATCTCGGCCATCCCATCTTAATATTAGGTAATGCCCACAATCGCAGTATCGAAGATGCCCTTAGTCCGATCCTGATTTCCTGCGACACCTACCAAGATAAAGGTTGTACGGTGATTGGGATTATTATCAACCAAGCTGAAGAGGAAAAAATAGGGGAATTACGGAAAACCCTGACTAAAATTTTTCCTCCCCAAGAATATGCCCTAGGAGTGATTCCCCACAATGCCAAACTGAGCAGCCCGCGAGTGGCAGAAATCGCCCAACAATTACAGGCAAAAGTTCTCTACGGACAGCAGAGATTAGACAGTTTAGCTAGTAACTTTCTGGTGGTGGCCATGCAGATGCAAAATGCCCTAGAGCGGTTAAAAGAAGATAGTTTAATTATCACTCCTTGGGATCGCGGCGATGTGATTATCGGGATGTTACAGGCCCACCAATCGGCCAATTATCCCCAATTAGCCGGTATAGTCTTAACAGCAGGTCATGACCTCAATCCTTCGATCGCCCGTTTAATTGACGGTTTGCCCGATCCCTTACCGATTCTCTCCGTCACCACCGATACCTACACCACGGCCGAACACATCCACGATGTGCGAACCACCCTGACCTCGACGGACTACGATAAAATTAACCTCAGTCTGCAGCTTTTTCACAGTAACATCAATCTTGATCGCCTAGAAGCGCAAATTCGCACTTTGCGGACCCAGGGGATTACCCCGAAGATGTTCACCTATAATCTCGTACAACAGGCCAAAGCGCAAAAACGTCACATTGTTTTGGCCGAAGGAACCGAACCGCGCATCCTCCAGGCAGCCACAGTTTTAATCGAACAGGATATCGTCGATTTAACCCTTTTGGGACAACCGGACGAGATTGCAATGGTGATTAAAAAACATGGTATCACTCTCGATCTCGATCGCCTGCAAATTATTAACCCCGTGGCTAGTCCCCATTTTGAAAGCTATGTGCAGACCCTCTACGAAGCGAGAAAAGCCAAGGGAATGAATCTCGATATGGCCCGGGATTATGCACAGGATGTCTCCTATTTTGGCACTTTAATGGTGTATCAGGGCGATGCTGATGGTATGGTATCGGGGGCAGTGCATACCACTCAACACACGATTCGGCCTGCACTCCAGATTATCAAAACTAAGCCCGATTGTGCGATCGTCTCCTCGGTCTTTTTTATGTGTCTAGAGGATCGAGTCTTGGTTTATGGGGATTGTGCGGTCAATCCCGACCCCAGTGCCGAGGAATTAGCCGAAATCGCCCTATCTTCTGCTGAAACCGCCCAAAAATTCGGAATTGAGCCGCGAATCGCCCTGCTTTCCTATTCTTCGGGTCAATCGGGCCAGGGAGAAGACGTGGAAAAAGTACGACAAGCGACTAAAATCGCTAGGGAAAAACGCCCCGATTTGAAGCTAGAAGGGCCAATTCAGTACGATGCGGCGGTAGATAGGGAAGTAGCCGCCCAAAAAATGCCGGGATCAGAGGTGGCGGGCCAAGCAACGGTGTTTATTTTTCCTGACCTGAATACAGGTAATAATACTTATAAAGCCGTGCAGCGGGAAACAAAAGCTTTAGCCATCGGTCCAATCCTACAGGGATTAAAAAAACCCGTCAATGATCTCAGTCGCGGTTGTACCGTTCCCGATATTATCAATACGGTGGTAATCACAGCCATTCAATCCCAATCTTTTTGAGTTATGGTCATTTCAGAACAGAGAGAGAGCCACCAATTTTTACTTTAATCGATATTTCCCAAAAACTAGCAATACTTACAAAAACATTATCGGTATTTTCAAGACTATCTCGCAGCGAAACCGGCAAAATTGGGTCATCCTCAGCTAACTAGATAAAGACATGAGTATCTGTATCTATTAAAGCACTCTTCATTAACTATAGTCCTTAAAGTCTTCTAAGGGAGCATCAAAGTCATTAGCTAAAGATAAAACGAAAGTTCCTTTTATTGAACCAGCTAAAGTTCTTTTAACAGTTACGGATTCTTTTGCTGCTGGTTTATCTTCTTCTGTTTGGTCAGACTTAGTGAGCAAATATTCAGCATAATGTAAAAGTTCAGTTTTGAGAGCATCGGGCATATTCTCAACTATATTCTTAAGGGCTGAATCTATACTCAATAATGGCTCACTTTTAGTTAAATTAATGAATATTTAGGGAAAGTAGCGATAAAATTCACGTCGGTGTAGGAGCCGCATTACCTCAATGTTATTATCAACAACGGCTATTCCTAATCGATATTCACCAAGGCGTATTCGGTAGCGATTGGTAGCTCCCTTCATTGGCTTGACATTACCAATATCCTGCAATGACTTGGCATTGGGTAAATCTCTAAAAGCAAGCTGTAAAATCTGTTCATAAACAGGCTGGTTTTTCAATGCCTTCAAATCTTTGAGAAATCTTTTTCGATATTGAACCTTCAAGGTAAATCTATTCCTCCAAATAAGCCAGTGCCTCTTCGATATCCAATAGTGGACTCTGCTGTGCCTCATCCATCGCTTGGTTAAGGCAGTAGTCTTCTATTGCTTCGGTGAACTCTTCACAAGACATATCTTCTTGGGGAAATACTTGTCTCCATAGTTCAATCGGAATAACAACGGCTTTGGTTTGTCCGTTTTGGTCAGTTAGGTATTCTATTGAAGGCATAGACAAGACTTGTCAAGTTTGATAAGTCTATGATATAGCACTACGCGATTACATTAGAAAACGGGTTTCTCAAAGAAACCCGTTTTCTGGAGATGAAAAACATCGATAAAACCCTATAAAATTGATAAAAACAGCGATACTTGACAAAATCGGGGGGGTGATAGGCTTTTTCAGATAATTTACCCGAATAAACCGATGGCTACTCAAAAAAGCTCATTCTTAAGCCGCTCCCGTCCCTTAAAGCTTTTCTCAGATTTTCTCGGTACAACAATCGGCATGGCAACTGCTGTCACCCTAGGAACAGTAATTAGCTTGCCCGCACAGGCAACCACTCTATTTAGCCAGACGAATATCGTCACCAACCCAGGCGCAGGATTCAACGGCTCAGATGTCAGTCAAGCCTCTGCTACTGTGGATTTAGGGGGGCAGAATGCAAGCAGTGTCCGGGGTTTGGCACAAAGCTTTACCATTTCTGATCCAGGACTGTGGGCGATCGATACGGTATCGGTGATGGCTTACATGACATCAACTTATGGGTTTCCCCCCACTTCACCTTTTAATGGCATCTCAGTTAATATTTGGGATAATGCCCCGGGTCTTGCCGGAAGTAATATTCTCGGTTCGTCCACAAATCTACTATCTACTAACTGGACTGGCGTTTACCGCACTTTCAATGGCGTGTTAAACAATGCCCAACGCCCAGTGATGAACATTGCCGCCAATTTCAGTGGTTCTGGTCTTACTCTCGCGCCAGGAACTTACTGGGCAGACTACCAACTAACGGGGCTGTCACCCACAGGAGGTACAACTGCTTTTACTCCTTATCTAATGACAACTTTAGGAGGAAATCCTGTAACTGTAAATGGAAATGCACGGCAGTTTAACACCCCGGCTGCCCCAAATGCTTGGATTACCATCAGCGAGGGTAATCCGGCTCAAGGGGTTTCTTTTCCCTTAACCGTAACAGGACAGAAAGTTCCCGAACCTAGTACCGTTCTAGGATTGGGACTGTTAGGCTTGGGTGCATTGGTTAAACGCCAGTTAAAGCAAAAGCAAGGCAGTGATAAGGCTTAATTGCCGTAGAAAACGGGTTTCTTGAAGAAACCCGTTTTCTGGAGCTTGTTATGCTTATTTCCTCCCGACCGGGCCGAAGCGGGAATGAAAACTATAATTAGAATGATTAAACCCCAACCATAACCCCGCCTCGATAGCCGATAGCCGAACGCTAAACATGGATCCATCTTTCGCCCTTACCCTGCAAATTGTCATCACTGTGGTGGCGGGGATTACAGCCCAAGTCATCGCCGAATACCTGAAAGTTCCCAGTATTGTCTTCCTGCTTATTTTTGGGATTGCTTTAGGGTCCGATGGTTGGGAAATTTTACAGCCCCAAAGTCTGGGAATTGGCTTAGAAGTCCTTGTTGCTCTCTCTGTGGCGATTATCCTATTTGAAGGCGGTTTAAGCCTAAGCGGACGGGAATTAGGGCGAGTTTCTGGCAGTTTACGCAACCTTGTCACCCTCGGTACTTCCATCACTCTCATCGGTGGCGGTATGGCGGCCCACTGGTTGGGGGAATTTCCCTGGCCGATCGCATTTCTTTACGCTTCTTTAGTGGTGGTAACTGGTCCGACGGTGGTCGGGCCTTTGCTGAAGCAAGTAGCCGTAGATCGGCGGGTGGCGACGCTTTTGGAAGGAGAAGGGGTATTAATCGACCCTGTGGGCGCAATTTTAGCCGTAGTGGTACTAAATACGATTATTGATAGTCATTCCCGCCCCATGGCAATTATCACCGGTTTAACCCTGCGTTTAGGCATCGGGGCGGCGATCGGCATTGCTGGAGGCGGATTGTTAAGTTTTATTATAAAAACTTGCAATTTTTTGACTTTTGAGCTAAAGAATCTCGTGGTTTTAGCGGGAGTCTGGGGATTATTTGGTTTATCGCAATTTAGTCGCAGTGAATCGGGGTTAATGGCGGTGGTAATGGCGGGAATTGTGCTAAAAGCGGCGGCTGTTCCCGATGAGCGGTTATTAAGGCGTTTTAAGGGTCAATTAACGACTCTTTGCGTGTCGGTACTGTTTATTTTACTAGCGGCGGATCTTTCGATCGCCAGTGTCATCGCTTTGGGTTGGGGCAGCGTCCTGACGGTGTTAGTCTTGATGCTGGTGGTGCGTCCCCTGAGTGTGGCTCTGTGTACCCTAAAAAGTGACCTAAATTGGCGACATAAGTTATTTATCGCTTGGGTTGCCCCTAGGGGAATCGTTTCCGCTTCTGTAGCTTCTTTATTTGCTATTTTACTCACCCGTGCCGGTATTAATGGCGGTGAAGCGATCAAAGCTTTAGTCTTTTTAACAATTTTAATGACGGTTTTTATTCAGGGATTAACGGCGCGGTGGGTGGCAAAAGGGCTAAAAATCACTTCTTCTGCGGCAACAGGAGCAGTAATCGTCGGTTGTAATCCCCTGGGTCGCTTAATCGGCTGTTTATTCCAAGAACAAGGGGAAAACGTGGTTTTAATCGATACGGATGCCAGGGCCTGTCAGCAAGCACAAGAAGAGGGTTTGACGGTGCTGCAGAGTAGCGCACTTGATACAAAAATACTGCAAGAAGCCGGCATCGAATCCATGGGAACTTTTCTAGTTTTGACTAATAATAGCGAGGTTAATCTGGTTTTAGCCCAAAGAGCCGGGGAGGAGTTTCATCCTCCCCGGGTGTTGGCTGCCTTTGCGGGAACCCCCAACCCAGATAAAAATAAGGTTAATCAGGTTTTTCTCCCTAGTTTTTCGGTCAAGGAATGGAATCAGTATTTAGACGATAATCAGATTAAATTAGGTAAAACTATCTTTAAAGCCGATGATTTGAGCGAACAACAAACCAGACTAACTAAATTAATCGAAAATGGCGAACTGCTCCCCCTACTATTGCGTCGTGATAATTCCCTACAGGTAGTCATAGAAAGGGAAGAATGGCGCACCGGAGACGAATTAATTTATATTCTGCGCGATTTACGCCCACAACTGCTTAAACGTCTTTCTGGCACTGTCAGAACCCGTTTATCTTTAGAAATCTTACCCGAAGTAGAAATCGCCACCAGTAGATAACTTGAGACTGTTCTCTACTATTCAGTGGATTTAACGGGTTCAGGGCTTAAAATAAGCAACTGCCGACCGACGTTAGATTTAGCGACACCTAGCAGTACGGGATGTTCAGTTTTGGGGGCATCTTGGGGTAAAGCACGAAAAAGGTACAGCCATCCCCCTCTTTCCAGTAATAATCGCCAGACGCGATCTTGCTCCGTATCGGTTAGGTTGCGCTGTTGAATAATGCGGGCTAAATTAGGATCGCCAATGAGACTCTGCTGATCTTCGGGCGTTAGGGCTTCAAAAAGGGGCTGATTGGGGTCAAGATCCCCTGCTTCTTTACCTAAAATAAGCAGTTCCTTGGCACTAATCAGGGTGACAACGGGGAGAGTAGAAGTGGGATTCACCGCATCTCGACGGGCATCCTTTAAACCTTGATCCCGGGCAAGATGGAAGATAAGTAAGAGAATCCAACTCAGGAGAATCAGTTCTGAGACGAGAGGAAGGGTTAACTGACGCTGAAAGCGGGGACGAGGAGCATAGGGTATTTTTCGGCGATTGCGTTGGTTTTGTCTTTTCAGTTGCCAATTTTTCAGTCTAGTGAGCCACTGTTGATATTGCCAGTGAAGGAAAGCAAGACAAAGGGTGGAAAGCTGAAAAAGTATAGGAATCAGAAGGGCAATAATGAGGGTGTTAGCAATACTTTGAGGCGTACCAAAGAAGACTTGAAGAGGGAGTAATAAGAAGGATTCAACCGGAAAATCGAGGCTGGTGATACCGAGTTGGTAATAGGCAAAGTATGCCCAACGATAGACCCAACCTGTATAGTACAATCCCGCACCAATGAGACCGGCGGCACTGGCAAGATTGAGGAGAATCGTCGGGGGAGAAGGAGTCGTCACAGGGGGCTACTAACGCTAAAAAAGAACGCTAAAATTAAAGTTATTATAGATGATCATTGTAGGGCGAGTTATGGTCAGACGTTTAGAAATTTTATCCGGTATAGCTTTAGTTTTTTTGGGATTTTTGACTGTTTCTAGTATCGCTCAAGCACCCACCCTCGAAGCGGCTTTACCACGATTAGCAAATATTACGTTACAAAATGGCAGAGATTATAAGGGGGTGACGTTAACTCGGTTCGATCGCCCTCAGCGTCAGATTTCTTTTAAGCAAGGGGGTAAGGAGTTTAATCTACCCATTGCCCAAGTGACACAATTAACCTTAGAGGGAGAAACCATCATCAGTATTCCCGAAAACCCGATAATTGTGATTCAGGGAGAGGACAAGCGATGTGGTTCGGTTTATGCTCTACCGCGCCGTTTTGAGCATTTGAGTTTGGTGGAAAAGCAAAAGCGTAAGCAGGTAGAGATTAACTTATCAGATTTGCCTCCAGAGATGCAAAGAGAGTTAACTCAGAAAGGGGCTTATGGTTATGTGTTGAAACAGTTAGAATTTGCTAATGGCGAGTTAAAAGCGGCGGGGGTGGTGCGTTGTCGGGCAAATTAATCACCAAAATTATGTCAATAAAAATCAGTATCAGGATTTTTAGGATTAAGGGATTAACAGGATTAGGTGACTTGTGAAGAGTCTATAATTAAAGGATAAAAAGACTATAATATCCATCCTGAAAATCCTCCAATCCTCAAAATCCTGATACTGGCATTGAGGATTAAGGGATTAACAGGATTAGGTGACTTGTGAAGAGTCTATAATTAAAGGATCATAAAGAATATTATATCTATCCTGAAAATCCTCCAATCCCCTAAATCCTGATACTGGTATTGAGGATTAAGGGATTAACAGGATTAGGTGACTTGTGAAGAGTCTATAATTAAAGGATCATAAAGAATATTATATCTATCCTGAAAATCCTCCAATCCTCAAAATCCTGATACTGGCATTGAGGATTAAGGGATTAACAGGATTAGGTGACTTGTGAAGAGTCTATAATTAAAGGATGCAGGGAATAGGACACCCACCCCCAACCCTATCCTGAAAATCCTCCAATCCTCAAAATCCTGATACTGGCATTATGGAATTAGACGAAATCACCTATAAAATTATTGGTTGTTGTATGAAAATCCATCGAACACTGGGGAATGGGTTTCAAGAAGTCATCTATCAAAGATGTCTCGATATTGAATTAGGAAAAACAGGATTAACCTTTGAAAGAGAAAAAGAACAACTTATCTTTTATGAAGGAATACAAGTCGGAACAAGACGCGCTGATTTTACCGTAGAAGGAAAAGTCATTGTCGAATTAAAAGCGGTAATTCGCCTAGAAAATGTCCATCTTGCACAAGCAAAAAATTACGTCGTTGCTTATAATTTTCCCGTTGGTTTATTAATCAACTTTGGCGCAACCAGTTTAGAATACAAAAAGATATTTAATAATAGATAACAAATATCAGTATCAGGATTTAGAGGATTAAGGGATTAACAGGATTAGGTTATTGGCAAGGAGTAGATAATTAAAAGATACAGGGAATAGGACACCCACCCTCAACCCCATCCTGAGATCAGGATTTTTAGGATTAAGGGATTAACAGGATTAGGTGACTTGTGAAGAGTCTATAATTAAAGGATCATAAAGAATATTATATCTATCCTGAAAATCTTCCAATCCTCAAAATCCTGATACTGGCATTATTGAGATAATATAAAGAATCATTTGAGTCTGGCGAGGGGAAGCAATGAAGACAGGTTTAGGGATCTTACTCAGTCTAGGGCTAGTCGTAACAGCGCCGCATTTGACGGTTATAGCTTCCCCCCTATTAGTGCAGACGGATTTACGTCAAGAAGCTAATCGATTACTTCAAGAAGGTCTTAAATTGTTCCAGTCGGGAACATTAGAAGGCTATCAAGGGGCATTAGGGAAGTGGCAACAGGCATTAAAGCTTTATCAACAACTCGATAGCAAATTAGAGCAAGCATTAGTCCTCACCAGTTTAGGGCGTATTTATGATCTTTTAGGGGAGAAACAAAAGGCATTAGACTATTACCAACAGGCTTTACCCTTAAGACGGGCGGTGGGTGATCGCTCTGGGGAAGCCGTCACTCTCAATAATATTGGTGGTGTCTATGATGATTTAGGGGAGAAACAAAAGGCTTTAGACTACTACCAACAGGCTTTACCCTTAAGACGGGCGGTGGGAGATCGCGCAGGGGAAGCCACTACTCTCAGTAATATTGGGGCTGTCTATTCTGCTTTAGGGGAGAAACAAAAGGCTTTAGACTATTACCAACAGGCTTTACCCATAATGCGGGCGGTGGGAGATCGCGCAGGGGAAGCCACTACTCTCAGTAATATTGGTGCTGTCTATGATGATTTAGGGGAGAAACAAAAGGCTTTAGACTATTACCAACAGGCTTTACCCTTAAGGCGGGCGGTGGGAGATCGCGCAGGGGAAGCCGTTACTCTCAGTAATATTGGGGCTGTCTATTCTGCTTTAGGGGAGAAACAAAAGGCTTTAGACTACTTCCAACAGGCATTACCCTTATCGCGGGCGGTGGGAGATCGCGCAGGGGAAGCCACTACTCTCAATAATATTGGTCGTGTCTATGATGATTTAGGGGAGAAACAAAAGGCATTAGACTATTACCAACAGGCTTTACCCTTAAGGCGGGCGGTGGGAGATCGCGCAGGGGAAGCCACTACTCTCAATAATATTGGTGGTGTCTATGATGATTTAGGGGAGAAACAAAAGGCATTAGACTACTACCAACAGGCTTTACCCTTATCACGGGCAGTAGGCGATCGCACGGGGGAAGCCAATACCCTCCACAATATCGGGGCTGTCTATTCTGCTTTAGGGGAAAAACAGAAGGCATTAGACTATTACCAACAGGCATTACCCTTATGGCGGGCGGTGGGAGATCGCTCTGGGGAAGCCACTACTCTCAATAATATTGGTCGTGTCTATGATGATTTAGGGGAGAAACAGAAGGCATTAGACTATTACCGACAGGCTTTACCCTTATGGCGGGCGGTGGGCGATCGCTCTGGGGAAGCCACTACTCTCAATAATATTGGTGGTGTCTATTCTGCTTTAGGGGAGAAACAGAAGGCATTAGACTATTACCAACAGGCTTTACCCTTAAGACGGGCGGTGGGCGATCGCTCTGGGGAAGCCGTTACTCTCAGTAATATTGGGGCTGTCTATGATGCTTTAGGGGAAAAGCAAAAGGCTTTGGACTATTTGGAACAATCCGCTAATCTGATTCTGGAGCTACGGCGGGGGGTTAGCCGTTCCTTGCGGGCAACTTTCCTAGAAAGTGAGCAAGGGACAAGCATTGCCCTAGTGGATCTGCTCATTCGCCAGAATTCCCCTCAAAAAGCCTTTGAATGGGCAAATCTCAGCACCACTTTTGACCTCGTGGATTACGATCGCCTTGCAGGAACAGAAGGACAAGTCAAAAATCCTGTCGCCAATCAAGCCTATCAGGAGTGGAAAGCACAGGCACGGCAACTGGAAGCCCTGCGCCAAGAATTACAAACCAACTTCAGCGACACCCTCTCCCGACAAGTCCTGCAACAACGAGCCGCCCTCAGCGAACAAGCGGAAATCCTTGTGGAAAAATACCCCGAATTAGCCGATTTACTGGAAATTACCCCCACCGACCTCGCCCAACTGCAAGCCAATCTACCTGCTAATACCACTCTCCTCCAACCCGTCCTACTCACAGGGATAGATAACGTTGAACATACCGTTGCCCTCTTTATCCTTACTCGTACCACCCTTAAGGTTCAGCAAGTTCCCGTCCCTAAAGATCTTAATGAGCGTCTGCAACGCTACGCCAGTCAACTGGAAAGCGACCTAGAAATCGTCGATCGCGCCCTCAGTTCCCAACTCTATGACCTGCTGATTCGTCCCATTGAAGGCCAAATTGCCCCGAATCAAACCCTGGCCATCATTGCCACGGGTGCTTTGCAAAGAATCCCCTTTGAAACCCTCTACGACAACCAAACTCAACAGTATCTCCTGCAAAAATATCCCATTCACTACCTCACCCGTCTGAGTAAAGTGCAGCCCCAACCCACGCCGAAAGTCAATAATCCTAGTGTCCTCGTCTTTGCTAATCCCCGTCCCACCCAAGTCGAATTAATCGGGACAGAAGCCCAAGCCGACTTTCTGCAAAAAACCTATGCCAACAGCCAAATCTACAAACACCAACAAGCCACCCTCGACGCCTTTTTAAGTCAATCGCCTCGGTTTCCTATTCTGCACTTAGGCACTCATGGTTGTTTCCGTCCAGAGGGGTGTCCTAGCCTAGGCATGAAAGCGAATACCCTACTGTTTGCCAACAAGAGAGAGTATGAACTCAAAGATGCCGTGAAACTGGGACTGCAAAACACCGAATTGATTACTATTGGCGCTTGTGAAACGGCGCGGGAAGTGGATGGAGTCGGTTTGGCGGGTTTGGCCTATGTTTGGGAAAGAGCGGGGGCCAAAACCACCCTCGCCAGTCTTTGGAATGCCACCGATTTTGTGCAATATTCCCAACAAAACAGCCCAGAATTGCCCACGGCGGCGATTTTAAATCAATTTTATACTAATTTACAACAGGGCATGACCAAAGCGGAAGCCCTCCGTCAAGCAAAACTCGCCCATATTGACCTTCATCCTTTCTTTTGGGCGGCGTTTATCCTGATTGGAGATGGTCAAGAGTTGGGAGCAAATGGCAGGTAGCAGGGAGCAGGGGGATCGCCACCCCCCTTACCAAGGGGGGCAGGGGGGATCAAAGACAAAATCTATTGGCTAAAAAAACGGTACACTGATAATTGATAACTGATCACTGATCACTGCTTATGCCTCCTCGTTGGCCCCGTCAACCCGATCGCAAAAACGATCCCGCTTTCCGACGTTTAGATGATCGCATGAATTTCGCCGTTCATGTAGCGGGTTTTTTAGCGATTAATTCAGGGTTGTGGTTCTTTCATATCATTAAATTCTCCGATTGGACTTGGTTAAATCTGTTCACGGGAATTTGGGCTATTCTATTGGTGGGACATTTGATTTATATAGCGGCGATCGCTAACTACTCGGTAACATCCCATGGCTAATACAACTCAGGACATCGAAAATCTGGCGGCCCAAATCGGCGACAATATCTACATTGACGTGGCTAAATGGCATCTCTATCTCCGGGAAGCACATTTACACAGCGTCGTTGCCGAAAAAGTCTTCCCTTTGCTCGAAAACGACAGCTTAAGCGAGAATGCAGTCATGTCTATCCTGCGGGAGATAAAAGTCACCCTCGGAGGTGGTCATCTGCAAGTTTCTCTAGCGGATTTGTTACCCACCAAATGTCAGGTGGATTTAATCGATTTGCTCGAAGAATACCAAAAAAGTTTCTAAAATTCCCCAATAGTATGCCCGATAACTGGCAACTATAGGGTTGGCTGAATAAATCTAAAAACATTGTCCGATAAGTACTGGCCCTTGGAGTGATCCGGGGGAAAATTCAGGGACTTTTCCCCTGAAAATGGCTAAAACCCTACACCCCACCTGCCCCCCCGATGTCGGGGGGGTTGGGGGGGCCACTTCCCCACTTCCCCACACCCCACACCCCACTTCCCCACTTCCCCACACCCCACACCCCAC
>VYLK01000008.1_pt1 | contig 77191 bp, 71 predicted proteins | sample 5114321 | NCBI WGS metagenome assembly VYLK01 (sample SAMN12291792, study PRJNA351875) | freshwater metagenome | isolation source: freshwater lake | place: USA: Michigan, MSU2 Lake | collected 2011-08-16
GTCTTCATCCAGCCGCCTCCCCAGCCGGCGGCGCCGCCCGCGCCGCCAGCGCCGCGCGGCACGCCCAAGGCTGCCATCACCAACGTCGGAGCCTGCGCTCCCAAGGGTGAGGACTACCCGCCCGCTGCCCAGCGTGCGGAAGCCACCGGCACCACCGCCATTCGCTTCACCGTGGGTGCCGATGGCAAGCTGGCCAAGACCGAGCTGATCCGTTCTGCCGGGGCTTCGCGCGAGCACAAACTGCTCGACAGGCTGGCAATCAGCATGCTGAGCCGGTGCGCGTTCACGGCCGGCTCCGACGAGAACGGCAAGCCCGTGGGCGCAACCGTTGACGTCGAGTACGTCTGGAAGCTCGACTGAGCCCCTTTCATTCCGTCTTTCCCGTTTTTTCCCGCGAGTGCGGCAGGAGCGCCGCGCGAGTCCGTTCCTCTGGAGTCCACATGACCATGCAAACCCTTACCAACACCCGCTCGTGGGCGGCCAAACCCCTGGCGGCCCTGCTGGCCGGTTTCGTCCTGACGGTCAGCCTGCCCGGCGCCGCGTTCGCTCAGCCCGCCTCCGCGCCGGCCGCCGCTGCAACCCCGGCTGAGCCGACGGCTGCCGCAGCCCCCGCCCCCGCCGCGCCGATGAACGCCGTGAGCAAGGAAGCCGTCGAGAACCCCTTCGGCCTGCGCGGCATGTGGACCTCGGCCGACCCGGTCAAGCGCGGCACGCTGGTCATCCTGATCATCATGTCGGTGTGGAGCTGGTATGTCATCTTCGCCAAGCTGATCGAGACGCGCGCCATGATGAAGAGCGCCCGCGCCTCCGGCGAAGCCTTCTGGAAGGCCAGCTCGGTGAAGGCCGGCGTGACCGCCCTGGAAGAAGGCAGCGCCTTCCGCTACATCGCCGAGCAGGGCATCAAGGCCGCCGACAACCACGAGAGCTCGATGGCCCAGTCTGTGGACAAGAACACCTGGATCAGCATGTCGCTGGACCGCGCCGTGGGCAACGTGCGCGGCCGCCTCTCCGAAGGCATGGCGCTGCTGGCCACCGTGGGCTCGACCTCGCCTTTCGTGGGCCTGTTCGGCACCACCTGGGGTATCTATGACGCGCTGGTGAAGATCGGCCTGTCGGGTCAGGCCTCCATCGACAAGGTGGCCGGCCCCGTGGGCGCCGCACTGATCCTGACCGCCGTGGGCCTGTTCGTGGCCGTGCCGGCGGTGATGGGCTACAACTGGCTGGTGCGCCGCAACAAGGGCGTGCTGGACGAAACCCTGGCCTTCGCCGGCGACCTGCAGAACGTGCTGCTCTCGGGCAAGCGCTGAAGCGCGGCCTTCCTGCCATCACGCAGCAGCACTCCATAAGGACGCACAACCATGGCGATGCAGGTCGGTTCCGGCGGCGGCGACGAAGAACAGCTCAATAACTCGATCAACACCACGCCGCTGGTCGACGTGATGCTGGTGCTGCTGATCATCTTCCTGATCACGGTGCCCGTGATCACGGAGACAGTGAAGCTGGATTTGCCGATCGAGCAGAACATCCCGCTGATGACCAAACCAGAGAACATCACCATCGCGGTCAACCGCGACGGTGAGGTCTTCTGGGGCACCGAGCGCATGCCCGACATCGAGGCCCTGGTCAACCGCCTCAAGGTCGAGGCCTTGAAGGAGCCCCAGCCCGAAGTGCACATCCGGGGCGACCAGGAAGTGCGCTACGAGTCGGTGGGCCGGGTCGTGGTGGCTTGCCAACGCGCGGGCATCTTCAAGGTCGGCTTCATCACCGAGCCGCCGGCCGGCGCAGGCAGTTAAGAGAAGAGAGATCGAACCATGGGTATGAATGTCGGCAACGACAGTGGCGATGGTGATGGCGATGTCATGGTTGACATCAACACCACGCCCCTGATCGACGTGATGCTGGTGCTGTTGATCATGTTCATCATCACCATCCCCATCCAGACGCACGCGGTGAAGATGAACATGCCGGTGCCGAACAACGCGGCACCGCCCCCGACGCCGCCGGTCATCGTGCGCATCGACGTCGACTTCGACGGCACCATCGGCTGGAACGGCGAAATCATCCAGGCCGGCGACCGTGCCGCGGTGGAGCAGCGCCTGATGGCCATCGCCGCCCAGGCCGACCAACCCGAGGTGCACCTGCGCCCCAACAAGCTGGTGACCTACAAGCATGTGGCGATGATCATGGCCACGGCACAGCGCCTGGGCGTCACGAAGATCGGTATCGTCGGGAACGAACAGTTCCTCTGAGGCCTCAAACTGTTTCCTTGATTCCTTCTGCGAAAACGATGAAGACGCTGCGCGCTTTGACCCTGGCCCTGGTAGCAGCCGGCTGCCTGACCGCTGCATCGGCCCAGGGCCTGCGTCCCGAAGTGGGCAAGCCCCTGCAACAGGCCGGTGAACTGCTGAAGTCGGGCAAGGCCCGCGAAGCGCTGGCCAAGGTGCGAGAGGCGGAAAACGCTGCGGGCATCACCGCCGCAGAGCGGCAGACCATCGACACGATGAAGGCCGCCGCCGCCCAGCGCGCCAACGATCTGCCCACCGCCATCGTGGCGCTGGAATCGATGGCGGGCCGCGCCAGCGGCGCCCAGCTCGGGCAGTACGCCGAGCAGCTGGCTTCGGCGTATGCACAGCAGCGCAACAACGCCAAAGCCACCGAGTGGATGAACAAGGCCATTGCGGCCGGCAACAACAGCGCCACCGTCAAGCAACTGCAGAGCTACCTTCAGAGCGCCAGCGGTGACTTCGCCGCCATCGCGAAGGCCGCCGGTGCCGACGTGGCGGCGGCCGAACAAGCCGGCCGGCGCCCCGAAGAAGCCGACCTCCTGCGCCTGGCCGATGCGCAGAACCGCACCAACAACGCCGCCGGGTACGCCAACACGCTGGGCAAGCTGCTAGCGAACTACCCGAAGAAGGAATACTGGAACCTTTACCTCGGCCGCCTGCCGCGCAAATCCGGTTTCGCCGATCGCTTCCTGATCGACGTGCTGCGCTTGCGCCTGGAAACCGGCACGCTCACCAAGGCCGAGGACTACATGGAGCTGGCCCAGCTTTCCATGCAGCAAGGCCTGCCCTCAGAAGCCACGCGTGTGGTCGACCTCGGCTACAAGGCCGGGCTGCTGGGCACCGGCGCGGAAGGGGCACGCCACCAGCGCCTGCGCGATCTGGCCAAGAAGGAAGAAGGCGAGCTCAAGGGCAAACTGGCCGCTCTGGCCGCGGAGGCCGCCACCTTCAAGGAAGGCGACGGCCTGGTGCGCGTGGGTGGGTCCTATGTCTCGATCGGCGAGGTCGACCGTGGCATCGAGCTCATCGAGCAGGGCATCAAGAAGGGCAACCTCAAGCGCCCCGAAGACGCCAGGCTGCGCCTGGGCCTGGCCCAGCTGCAATCGCCCAAGACCAAGGCCGCCGCTGCGCAGACCTTGCGCAGCGTGAAGGGCACCGACGGCGCGGCCGACATCGCCCGCCTGTGGCTCGTCGCCGGCAAGTGACGCCCTGGGCGGTGTGAGCCCTGCCACCGCCCCCCCAGACGGCTTGAGCGGCGCCCACGGCGCCACCGACCCCGGGCCCGTCGATTCCGAAACGCGCGCCAGCGCAGACGACCACCAGGCCCTGCGCCTGTGGCTGCGCCTGCTGGCCTGCACCAACCGCATCGAAGCGCCGCTGCGCACGCGCCTGCGTGAGCAGTTCGGCGGCAGCCTGCCGCGCTTCGACCTGATGGCGCAACTCGACCGCCAACCTGGCGGCATGAAGATGCGCGAGTTGTCCCGCCGCCTGATGGTGACGGGGGGCAATGTCACCGGCCTCACCGACCGCCTGGTGGCCGAGGGCCTGGTGGACAAACGCAGCGACAGCGCCGACGGCCGCGCCGTGACGGTGCAGCTCACGCCCGAAGGCCGGCGGCAGTTCCGCGCCATGGCCAAGGCGCACGAGGCCTGGGTGGTGGAGTTGCTGAGCGGCCTGAACCCGGCACAGCAGGCGCAGCTCTTCGATCTGCTCGGCAGGCTGAAGCTGGGCGTGCCCGAGGCCTGAATCCGCCGGTCGAACGCGGGCGGTTGCTCAGCCTGCCAGCAAGTCGCGGCCGATGATGAGCCGCTGCACCTCGGTGGCGCCTTCGTAGATGCGCAGCGCGCGGATCTCGCGGTAGAGGCCTTCCACCACGCTGCCCACGCGCACGCCCAGCCCGCCGTGCATCTGCAAGGCGCGGTCGATCACCTGCTGCGCGTTTTCGGTGGCCACCATCTTGGCCATGGCGGCCTCGCGCGTGGTGCGCGCCTGGCCGCTGTCGCGCAGCCAGGCGGCGCGGTAGGTCAGCAGCGCGGCCGCGTCGATGGCGGCGGCCATGTCGCCGAAGGCCGCCTGGCTGAGCTGGAACTCGGCCAGGCGCTGTTCGAACATGCGCCGCTGCTGGGCATGGCGGAGGGCCTCGTCGAGCGCACGCCGCGCAAAGCCGAGTGCTGCCGCCGCGACGCTGGCGCGGAAGATGTCGAGCGTGCGCATGGCGAGCTTGAAGCCCTCGCCCGCCGCGCCCAGGCGCTGCGCCTTCGGCACGCGGCATTCGTTGAAGCGAAGGCGCGCCAGCGGGTGCGGCGCGATGACCTCGATGCGCTCGGCGATCTCCAGCCCCGGCGTGCCCGCGTGCACGACGTAGGCGCTGAGGCCCTTCGTGCCGCGTGCGGGCGGCTCACCGCCAGGCGGCACGTCTCGAACGAAGACGCAGTACACGTCGGCGATGCCCCCGTTGCTGATCCAGGTTTTCTCGCCGTTGAGCACCACGTGCTCGCCGTCGTCGCGTGCGCTGCAGGCCATGGCAGCCACATCGCTGCCGGCCTCGGGCTCGCTCAATGCGAAGGCGGTGATGCAATCGCCACGTGCCACGCGCGGCAGCACTTCGGCCTGCAGCGCAGGGGTGCCGGCCAGCGTGATGGGTCCGCTGCCCAGCCCCTGCATCGCAAAGGCGAAGTCGGCCAGGCCGTCGTGCCGCGCCAGCGTTTCGCGGCACACCACCAACGCGCGCGAGTCCAGCGCGGGGCTTGCACCACCGAAAGCGGCCGGCACGCAGTGGCGCAGAAAGCCGGCCTCGCCCAAGGCCCGCACCAGCGCGCGGCAGCTGGCGTCGGTGTCGTGGTGGTCGACGGCCTGCAGGTGCAGCGCCGCCCAGGCGTCGAACTCGGCCGCCAGGGCCCGGTGGCCGTCGTCGAAAAAGGGCAGTTGCAGGTGGGCCAGGCGCGCTGGCGACGAGGCGTCCAACTCAGTTCCCCTCGAACTTCGGCGCCTGCTTCGCAGCGAAGGCGTCGAAGGCGCGCTTGAAGTCGTGCGTGAGCATGCAGATGGCCTGCGCCTGCGCTTCGCTCTCGATGATCTCTTCCAGGCCCATGGCCCATTCCTGGTTCAGCATGGTCTTGGTCATGGTGTGCGCAAACCAAGGGCCGTCAGCCAGCGAGCGGGCCTGCGCCTGGGCCTGTGCGAGCAGCTCAGTGGGCGTATGCAGCGCGTTGAAGAAGCCCCAGGCCGCGCCCTCGTCGGCCTTCATCGCGCGGCCGCTGAACAACAGCTCGGCGGCGCGGCCCTGCCCGATCACGCGCGGCAGCAGGCCGCAGGCGCCCATGTCGGCGCCGGCCAGGCCCACGCGCGTGAAGAGGAAGGCCGTGCGCGCGGCGGGCGTGCCCAGGCGCAGGTCGGCGGCCAAGGCCACCATGGCGCCGGCACCGGCACAGACGCCGTCCACGGCCGCAATCACGGGTTGCGGCGCGCGCTTGATGGCCTTGACCAGATCGCCCGTCATGCGCGTGAAGCGCAGCAGCTCGGGCGCGGGCATGCGTGTGAGCGGCTCGATGATCTCGAAGACATCGCCACCGCTGCAGAAGTTGCCGCCGGCGCCGGTGATGACCACGGCACGCACATCGCTGGCGCGCTGCAGGCCGAGGAAAAGATCGCGCAGCTCGGCGTAGCTCTCGAAGGTGAGCGGGTTCTTCTTCTCGGGCCGGTTCAGCGTGATGGTGGCCACACGGCCGTCTTCGCTGCACTGCCACTGGAAGTGGCGCGCGGTGTAGGCCTGGAAAGGGCGGCGGTCGTCGTTCATGCGGGGGTCTTCTTGAGGTTGGCCTGGTACTGCGCGCGGCCCGACAGGTATTGCGCCGGCCAGGGCTGGGCGCCGTGGCCGATCTTCGCGGCTTCGTGCAGCGTCCACGCCGGGTCGGCCAGATGGGGGCGCGCCACGGCGCACAGGTCGGCACGGCCGGCGGCGATGACCATGTTCACGTGGTCGGCCTCGAAGATGCTGCCCACGGCCACGGTGGCGATGCCCACCTCGTTGCGGATGCGGTCGGCAAAGGGCGTCTGCCACATGCGGCCGTAGACGGGCTTCTGCTCGCGCACCACCTGGCCGCTGCTGCAGTCGATGAGGTCGGCGCCAGCGGCCTTGAACAGCGTGGCGATCGCCACGGCCTCGTCGGCGGTGTTGCCGCCCGGAAACCAGTCGTGGCAGCTCAGCCGCACGCTGATCGGCCGATCCGCCGGCCAGGCGGCGCGCACCGCGGCAAACACCTCCAGCGGGTAGCGCGCGCGGTTCTCGACGCTGCCGCCATAGGCATCGCTGCGGTGGTTGGTCAGCGGCGAGAGAAAGCTGCTGAGCAGGTAGCCGTGTGCGCAGTGCAGCTCCAGGATGTCGAAGCCCGCCGCGGCCGCGCGGCGCGTGGCGGCCACGAAATCGGCCGTCACCTGGGCCATGTCGGCGCCACTCATTTCACGCGGCAGCTGCGAGTTCGGGCCGTAGGCGATGGGCGAGGCCGAGATCAACGGCCAATTGCCTGCGGCCAAGGGCTCGTCCATCTGCTGCCAGCCCAGCTGCGTGCTGCCCTTGCGGCCGGCGTGGCCCAGCTGCATGCCCATCTTCGCACCCGAGTGGCCGTGCACGAAGGCCACGATGCGCTGCCAGGCCGCGGCCTGCGCGTCGTTCCACAAACCGGCGCAACCGGGCGTGATGCGGGCGTCGGCACTGGGGGCCAGCATCTCGGTGTAGATCAGCCCGGCACCGCCCAGCGCTCGCGCACCGAAGTGCACCAGGTGGAAGTCACCCGGCAGGCCGTCTTGCGCCGAGTACATCGCCATGGGCGACACCACCACGCGGTTGGCCACGGTGAGGCCGCGCACGGTGAAGGGCGTGAACATCGGGCTCGGTGGCCTCTCGCTTTCAGGCACGTGCAGCCCCGCCTGTTGTGCGAACCAACGCTCGTAGCCTTCCAGCCAGGCCGCGTCGCGCAAGCGCAGGTTCTCGTGGCTGATGCGCTGGCTGCGCGTGAGCATGCTGTACATGAACTGTGGGGGCGGCAGCTGTTCGCAGTAACGGCGGCTCACCACCTCGAACCACTCCATCGCGTTCCAGGCGGCGTTCTGCAGGCGCAGCACGTCGACCTCGCGCTCGGCCTGGTAGCGGTTCAGCACGGCGGGGATGTCCTCACCAACATCCCTGAAGAGCCGGGTCAGCTCGATCGCATCTTCCAGCGCCAGCTTGGTGCCCGAGCCGATGGCGAAGTGCGCCGTGTGCACCGCGTCGCCCATCAGCACCACGTGGCTCTGGCCGTTGAAGTGGTGCCACTGCTTGCAGCGCACACGCTGGAAGTTGATCCACGCGCTGCCCCGCAGGTGGCGGGCGTTGCTCATCAGCTTGTGGCCCTGCAGGTGCCGGGCGAAGAGCTGTTCGCAGAAAGCGATGCTCTCCTCCGGCCCCGCGGCATCGAGCCCGTGCGCGCGCCACACGTCTTCTGGCGTCTCGACGATGAAGGTGGTGGTGCTGTCGTCGAACTTGTAGACGTGGGCCTGGAACCAGCCGTGCTCGGTTTTTTCGAACAGGAAGTTGAAGGCGTCGAAGAGCTTGGTCGTGCCCAGCCAGATGAAGCGGTTGGGGCGTGTCACCACATCGGGCTGGAAGACGGCGGCGTGTTGCTGGCGGATGCGCGAGTTCACGCCGTCGCTGGCGATGACGAGGTCGGCGTCGGGGAAGTCTTCGTCGCTGGCGGCCTCGGTCTCGAAGACCAGCTCCACGCCCAGGTCCTCGCAGCGCTGCTGCAGGATGTTCAGCAGCTTCTTGCGCCCGATGCCCACGAAGCCGTGGCCGCCGCTGCGGATGCACACGCCCTGGAAGTGCAGCTCGATGTCGTCCCAGTGGTTGAAGGCGACCTCGATGGCATCGGCCGTGGGGCCGTCCCATTGGCGCATGTTGTCGAGCGTGGCGTCACTGAAGACCACGCCCCAGCCGAAGGTGTCATACGGCTTGTTGCGCTCCACCACGGTGATGCGGTGCGCGGGGTTCAGCTGCTTCATCAGCAGCGCGAAATAGAGGCCGGCGGGGCCGCCGCCGATGCAGACGATGCGCATGTGCCGTGCCACGAGGGCCGGTAGCCGGGTTGCGGCCATTGTCGGGGTGAACTGCTTTACAAGTAAAGCAAATGCAAACCCGGGGCCGGAGCCTGTGCCGCGTCGCGGAAAATGCCGGCATGAGCCCTGCCCTGCCCGACTTGCCTGCAACCGCCCTGCCGCCCTACGTGCAGCCCCTGCCCCACGGCGTCTATGCCATCGACACCGGCTTCCACCGCGACGTTTTCGACGCCGCCTACCTGGTGGTAGCCAACGGCCACGCGGCCTTCATCGACACCGGCACCAACTTCGCCGTGCCGCGCCTGCTGGGCGCGCTGCAGGCCCTGGGCCTGGGCGCGGACGCGGTGGATTGGGTGATCCCCACCCACGTGCATCTGGACCACGCTGGCGGCGTGGGCCTGCTGATGCAGCACTTGCCCAAGGCCCGGCTGCTGGTGCACCCGCGCGGCGCGCGCCACATGGTCGACCCGGCCAAGCTCTGGGCCGGCGCCATGGCCGTGTATGGCGAGGAAGAGATGCATCGCAGCTATGGCGAACTCGTGCCCGTACCCGCCGAGCGCGTGGTGGAGAGCCACGACGGCCAGGTGGTGATGCTGGCCGACCGGCCCTTCAAGCTGATCGACACGCCCGGCCACGCGCGCCACCACCACTGCGTCTGGGACGCGCAGAGCCGCGGCTGGTTCACCGGCGACACCTTCGGCCTGAGCTACCGCGAGTTCGATACCGCGCTGGGCGCCTGGATCATCCCGACCTCCACGCCCGTGCAGTTCGAGCCCGAAGCGCTGCAGGCCTCGGTGCAGCGCCTGCTGGCGGCCGAGCCCGAGTGCCTGTACCTCACGCACTACGGACGCGTGGGCGGCAGCGTGGCGGAGGTGCAGCGGCTGGGTGCATTGCTGTTGGACTTGCTGGCGCAGACCGTGGCGCTGGGCCGGCGCGAACAGCACCACCCGCAGCGGCATGAGGCGCTGAAAGCCGGCCAGCTGCAGATCTTCGTCGACAGCCTGGCGGCCCACGGCTGCGCGATGCCGCGCGCGCAGATCGCCGAGCTGCTGGCCATCGATCTTGAACTCAACGCGCAAGGCCTGGCCGTGTGGCTGGACCGCCCGGTCGCCTGAACCCTTTGCCTCGAAAGACAGACATGACAAACACGAACACCACCCACCGCGTGCACTTCGGCCTGCAAGGCCGCGTGGTCATCATCACCGGCGCCGCGCAAGGCATAGGCGCGGCCTGCGCGCGCCGCGTGGTGCAGGACGGCGCCGCCGTCGCGCTGTGGGACCTGGCCGACGACGCCGGCACCGCACTGGCCGCCGAGATCAACGCCGCCGGCGGCCAGGCGACCTACCAGCACTGCAACGTGGCCCGCAAGGCCGAGGTGGAGGCCGCGCTGGCGGCCACGCTGGCGCGCTTCGGCCACGTGGACGGGCTGGTCAACAACGCCGGCATCTTCAAGGCCGCGCCCTTCCTGGAGGTGAGCGAAGAAGACTGGGACGCCGTCATCGCCGTCAACCTGAAGGGCAGCTTTCTCGTCGGCCAGGCGGTGGCGCGCGAGATGGTCAAGCGCCAGCGCGGCGCCATCGTCAACATGAGTTCGGTGAACGGCACGCTGGCCATCCCCAGCATCGCCAGCTACAACGCGAGCAAGGGCGCCATCAACCAGCTCACGCGCGTGATGGCGCTCTCGCTGGCCGACCAGGGCGTGCGCGTGAACGCCGTGGCCCCGGGCACCATCGCCACCGAGCTGGCGCGCAGCGCCGTGCTCACCAGCGAAGAGGCCAAGGCGCGCATCATGAGCCGCACGCCGATGAAGCGCCTGGGCGAGCCGGAAGAGATCGCCGACGTGGCGGCCTACCTGCTCAGCGATGCCGCCAGCTACGTGACGGGCGAGATCGTCGTGGCCGATGGCGGCCGCATGACGCTGAACTACACCGTGGCGGTGTAGTTCAGCGGTTTCACTCGCCGCGCGGAGGGTCGCGCACCAGCGCGGCCATGGCTTGCGTTTCGGCCGTACCGGCACCGGCCTGCAGGCCGTCGGCGACACCCAGGCGGTCGGCCTCGCTGCGGTTCTGGCTGACCTTCCACTTGCCTACCAAGCTGTCGACTGCGATCTCGATGCCGACGATGGCGCGCAACAGCGCCTGCACGTAGTCATCGGGCGCATCGCTCACGGCCCAGGGGCGCGGCTGCGCAGCCTCGTGCGTCTGTGTGAGCTCGCTCACCAAGGCATGCAGCCAGGGCGCCTCAGGCACTGCGCGCAGCACGCCGCGCGCCTGCACGACGGTGTAGTTCCAGGTCGGCACCACCTTGTGGGTGGCGGCCTTGCTCGGGTACCAGTTGGGCGTGACGTAGGCCTGCGGGCCGTTGAAGACCGCCAGCACGCGCTGCCCGTCTGCCGCCTGCCACAGCGGGTTGGCGCGCGCCACGTGACCGCGCAGGGTCTGGGTGGCGGCATCAAAGTGCAAGGGCAATGCGTCGGCCGCCGGCTCGCCGCCCTGCAGCGTCACCAATGTCGCCAGCGGGTGCTCGCGCATCAGGCCCTGCAGCAGGCCCGGATCGCGCTGCTCGAAGTGCGCGGGCAGGTACATCGCGGCGGCGTGGCGGAACGGCGGCTTACCAGCTGCCGATGTTGGGCATGGCCGTCCACGGCTCGGCCGGCGCCAGGGCCGGGCCGGCCTGCAGCAGCTCGATGCTGATGCCGTCGGGCGAACGCACGAAGGCCATGCGGCCGTCGCGCGGGGGGCGGTTGATGGTGATGCCGTGGTCCATCAGTCGCTGGCAGGCGGCGTAGATGTTGTCCACCGCATAGGCCACGTGGCCGAAGCTGCGGCCGCCGGTGTAGGTTTCCACCGTGCCATCGGGCGCGGGCCAGTTGTAGGTGAGTTCGATCTGGGCGGTGGGGTCGCCGGGCGCGCTGAGGTAGACCAGCGTGAAGCGGCCTTGCTCGTGCTCGGTGCGGCGGGCCACTTCCAGGCCGAGGGCGTCGCGGTAGAAGGCCAGCGAGGCGTCGAGGTCGGTCACGCGGACCATGGTGTGCAGGTATTTCATGCGCCCGATTGTGGCGCGCGGGCCGCCCTCACGCAGCGGCCGGGCGGCAAGTCCTCAGGGCACTTCCTGCCCCATGCTGGCCTGCCAGACGCGGTACCAGTCTTCGGCTGACAGCCGCAGCCGTGCAGCAGCCGCAGCCTCGCGCAGCGCCTCGATGCGCCCACTGCCGGTGATGGGCACGGGTCGGCTCGGGTGGAGCATCAGCCAGGCCAGGGCCACGGTGGCCAGCGAGACGCCGTGCTGCTGCGCCAGCGCCTGCAGCACGCCGCGCACGCGCCGGGCCTGTTCATCGTCACCGCTGAACAGCCGCCCACCACCCAGCGGCGACCACAGCATGGGCCGCAGGCCGAGATCGACACACTGCGCCAGCGTGCCATCGGCCAGGGCTTGCATCTGCAGCGGGCTGAACTCGATCTGGTTCGTCACCAGCGGGCAGCGGCGGTGCAGCATCGCCAGCTCATCGGGCCTGTGGTTGCTCACGCCGAAGTGCAGCACCTTGCCCTCGGCGCGCAACTCGCTGAAGGTGGCGGCCAGCTCGTCGGGGTCCATCAGCAGGTCGGGCCGGTGGATGAGCAAGAGGTCGATGTGCCCGGTGCGCAGCGCGCGCAGGCTGTGCTCGACGCTGGCGCGCACGTGCGCGCGGCTGCTGTCGTAACTCTTGATCGCATGGCCGGGCCGCGCCGGGTGGCGCAGCTTGATGCCGCACTTGGTGACGATCTGCATCTGCCGGCGCAGCGCCGGCGCGGCGGCCAGCGCCTCGCCGAAGAGCGCTTCGACGCTGTAGCCGCCGTAGATGTCGGCGTGGTCGAAGGTGGTGATGCCGAGTTCGAGCGCCTGCTCGATCCAGCGCACGCGGCCGGGCACGTCGAGTTGCCATTCGTGCAGGCGCCACAGGCCGGCGGCGATGGGAGACATGCGCATGGGCTCGGCCACGGCGTCAGACACCGCGTTGCTCAGACATCGCGGGCCACCGTGCGCAGCGCCAGGCGATGCAAGCGCGAGCTTGCATCCGCCAGGTCTTCCACCACCGAGAAGTGGTTGCGCCCCGGTAGCGTCTCGCATACCGGCACGGCTGTCGGGCCCCACACGTCGCGGATCAGCGCGTTCTGGCGGATGAACTCCTCACTCTCGTCCAGGCCCACCGTCGCGAAGAGCTTGCCGCCCTTGGGCCGCGGGAAAAAGGCCGGGCTCAAACGGCGCACCGAGGCGGGCGTGAGTTGCAGATCGGCCTGCACCGAAGTCACCTGGCGCAGCGGCTCCAGGTCGTACAGGCCCGAGACCGACAGCGCGGCCTGCACGGGCAGCGCCGGCAGGTCAGCTGCCACATCCTTCCAGCGGCAGCACATCAACATGGCCGCCAGGTGCCCGCCGGCCGAGTGGCCCACCAGGCCGATGCGCGAGGCATCGGCGCCGAACTCGGCCGCATGCCGCCACGTCCAGGCCACGGCCTGCGTCATCTGCAGCGCAATGTGCTCGATACCCACCGCCGGGCACAGCGCGTAGTTCGGCACCACCACCGTGACGCCGGCCGCATTGAGCGCGGGCGCGATGAACGAGAAATCGCTCTTGTCCAGTGAGCGCCAGTAGCCGCCGTGGATGAACACCAGCACCGGCGCGCCGGGCTGAGCGGCGGGAAAGACATCCAGCGTCTCGCCCGCGCCGGGGCCGTAGGCGATGTCCAGCAGGGCACTTGTCTTGCTGCGCACCAGCGCTGAAGCCTGCTGCCAGCGCGCGAAGTGACCGGCGCACTCAGGCACGCGTGCGCGGTTGTTGTACTGGGCTTCGAGCCAGGCGGGATCGTTGCGCGTGCGCATGGGTGCGGGGGCGGCCGCGCGGCCGGCAGGTTGGGGTCACCGCATGTTAGTCGCGGCGACACCCGGTGCTAGAATTTTGCTCGTCTGTGGGGGTGTAGCTCAGCTGGGAGAGCGTCGCGTTCGCAATGCGAAGGTCAGGAGTTCGATCCTCCTCATCTCCACCACGGTCTCCAAAGGGGTTGCGCCAATCGGTTGCAACCCCTTGTCGCTTCAGGACTTCGTGTTCTGACACCGACTTAGCGAGGGGGCCGCTCTGCGGGACCGTGTAACGTGGGCGTGTGAATCAGCCCGACATGACCCGCTTCCCTGGCGTGTATCGACGCGCCGACTCGAACACCTACCAGTTCGGCATCAAGCCCCCGCAGGACCTGCGGCACCACTTCAGTGGGCAGTGGGCTATTCGTTGCTCACTCGGGACCTCCGACCTCCGCGAGGCCAATGACAAGGCCCGGGCGCTGCATGCCGAGTGGGCCCTCAAGTTCGATGCACTGCGCCGTGCCGACAACCCTCAGCGGGTCACGTTGAACCCGACGCTCGCCGCCACCATCGCAGCCGAGGTCCGCCGCTGGGTGCTGGAGGCCGACGACAACATGCGGTCCTTCCCCGATGCGGTGCCGCGTGCGCTGGTGGCCCGGGAGGAACTCGCCATGGTGCAGGCCCAGGCAGAGGAACTTGCCGACTCGCCACTGTCCGCGGTGCTTCCCGCCGCCTTCTTCCGGTCCGCCCTCACCATCGGCGCCCCACCCTCAACGCCAAAGCGGGCACCGGTCGCCGCGCCTGTCGACCCCCTCGCGGGGCTGAACGAGCCGCAGCACACGGCCGTGGCACGCTTCAACGCAAGCGAGGACGGCGCAGCCGCGGTCAACTTGGCACGCAGGAACCTGCGGGCAGCCCTGCCCCTTGCCGAGGCCGTTGCACGTTCGATGGGCTTGGTCGTCGACTGGACCGACGAGGCGGGCCGCGCTGCCCTGCTGGAGTGCCTCAAGGCCTACAGGGGTGCCGTGGCCGACCTCACGCGCCGCGATGCTGGCGAGGCCATAGACACGCCCTCCCCGGCTGCCCTTGCGCCGCCCTCCCCGCCTCCCACGCCGGGACCGAAGGGGCACACCTTCCTCGATGCCTTCGAGGCCTGGAGGGACGCCGCGCCGGGCCGCCCGCGGAAGTCCATCGTGACCTACGAGGCCGCAGCGGAGAAGCTCGCGGCGCTGCTGCCGGGCAAGAACATCGAGGACGTGACTCGCGAGGATGGGCGCACCGTCGTGGCCGCCCTGCTGCGTGAGGCCGAGGCGAAGGGGGGCAAGGCGCAGAACACCGCAGCCAACCACCTGAGCCGCTTCAAGACCCTCCTGGCCCAGGCCGTGGACCTTGAGTGGATCGACAGGAACCCCTTCGCGGGTCGCACCATCAAGTCGGTCGACTCCGACCGCACCGAGTGGGGCCCGGCCGACCTCGCGCGGCTCTTCGACGACCCGTTGTTCACCGCGTACCAGCTGCCGCCCTCGGGCATGGCTGGGATGGATGCGGCCTACTTCCTGCCCCTGCTGGGGCTCTACACGGGGGCCCGCATCTCTGAGCTGGCGCAGCTCGCCACCGACGACCTGAAGCTGGCCGAGGATGCCGGGCCGGTGCTTGCCATCCGTGAAGACGCAGAACGCGGCCAGCGGTTGAAGACAGCCGCGTCAGTCCGCGAGGTGCCAGTGCATCCCGAGTTGGTCCGCCTCGGCCTGCTGGACTACTGGGGTGCCATCAAGGAGCACGGGGCGGGGCCGCTGTTCCCCGCAATCGCGCGCACCGAGTTGAACGGCGCGGGCGGGAAGGTCAGCCAGTGGTTCGGGAAGTACAAGACCGCGAAGGGGTTCGGCACCGGCCTCGTGTTCCATAGCTTCCGGCACACGCTGCACACGCGGCTTGTCGCGGTAGGTGTCCCCGCAGCACATGCTGATGCCCTCGCTGGGCGCTCCGGGAGGTCGGTGGGGGAGAAGCACTACCTGCACCTGAAGCCAGCGGACTTGCGTCCCTCGCTGGAGCGGTTGTCGTTCCCCTCGCTGAAGTTGCAGCGGGTGTTCAAGGTGCCCGCGTGGGCGCCCCGGTCGAAGTGAACACGACTGCTGCCGCGCCCGGATCGTTGCGCCTTGGCGCAGACTACGCCCGCTCCATCTCGGGCCGCATCTCGATGATCTTGTCTGTCACCAACTCGGGCTCGGTCTCCAACTCGTCCAGGCTCTTGCCTCCCTTGCGCAGCTCTTCGACTGCGGCGCGGATCATCGCCAATGTGGGCTTCTTGATCCCGTAGTCCTCGCACGTCTCCCTATCGCTGAGTTCATCGACGAGTCTTTCGAAGGACGACCACTCCTCGGCCAGCTTAGACCCTTGCGCTTCGAGGTCCGCCTCCTTCTCGGTAATCAACGCCGCAGCCGCGGTCACTGTGAGCCCCCTCGGGACCGCCACGCCGTAGAAGCGCAGGCACTCCTTCTGCATGGCATCGGCCGGGCGGCCCTCCCATGCGCTCATGTTGGCAGGATCGGCAATCAGCCTTGCGACCTCATAGCGGGCGAGGGTCTGGTTCATGTCCTTCAACGGGACCTTGAAGAACCTCAGTACCTCGGCGTCACCATCCTCGACCGGCTCGGACAACCCGATTAGGTCTGACGCGGCGCCCTTCGTGAGGCCCTCACCGCGAACAGCAAGGCCGTCTCTGCTCAGTCGCTCCAGTTGCCTCTCGGTGGGTGGATCAAAGAACCAACTGGGTACGCTGGAGGGCTTGCCTGCATCGCGGTCCTCCTCCGCTGCGGTCCATTTCGCTTTCAGGAGTTCAACGTGGCCGGCAAGCTGTGCCGCTCGCGGGTCGGATGCCGGCTGGGTCGCACGCTCGGGCAGCCGCTGCCGTGACTCATCGTTGCGAGTCCGCTCGGGCTTCTTCCGCAGGATCAAGAAGGCGCCCACGACAAGTGCCAGTGCGACAAACGCAAGCCAGCCCATTCAACTCTCCTACGCAGGGACCGGAGGGGGCAACCCCCACCTCAGTTTACTGACCAGCATGCCCTGACCGCGGCGAGGGCCGGAGCGCCTACAGGTGCACCTGACCAGCCTGCCAGCGTTGTTCGTACTGGTCGTGCAAGGCCTGGAAGGCATCGGTAATCTGAACTAGCGTAGTCGGCGAGTGCTTCGCTCCATCCTTGAACGAGGCGCCCGACTGGTAAGCCGCTTGGCCGTCCACGATGACGAAACGGTCGTGAAGGTCTGCACTCCCGCGGACTGCGATTCGCGCGCCAGTCTGTGATGCGAAAAGATGAACCGCAGGCACCAACTTGTCCACCCCTTTTCGTGTCAGCAGTCGGATTGGAACTCCCGGCTTGGCATGCGGCAGGAAGCGCGCAACGAACTCGGCATCCAAGTAAGGATCGACGAACAGGAGGTCACTGGCTGCGCCCTCGATGATTTGCCGCACTTCATCGAAGTAGTGGAAGACCGCGCCGGTTCCAATGGCCGTGCTGGCTGGTCCCACCGTCTGCATGCGCAGCGCATACCGGGCTTGGTGCAGGAGCCTGGGCAGGTCGAGGAGCGCGCGGTCTTGGCTGTGCCTGTCAGAGCGAAGGCGCTGCATCGTCGCGAAGAATTCCACGCTGTGCGTTGGCCCAACGAGTGCGAACACCGCACCGGCCCTACCGCACCACTCAGCGGTCTCTTCGGGCTTCTGAATGAAAACACTGGTCGGCGGCAGCGTTCTCAGCAGTTCTTCGACCTCGCCTAGGATTTGTTCAGGTGTCATCGCGGCCGCTTCTTGGTTGTTCAATGGTCCGCGCGGACATCCGCGCCGAGAAAATGCTAGCCGAGGTCAACAGGGCTTCTGGAGACGGCGAATTGGGACATCGGCAAATCTGTGGACAGGCCCTGCATGCCCGCCAGCCGCTCAGACGCAGCGCAGCACCCACCGGCAAATCTCCTGCGTGCCTGTCGTCATCAACACTCCGAGCAACAGCCACGACACGCCGAATAGCGAAAGGTCAAGTCCGCCCGTCTCGGCGTCCTTAATCTGCTTTTGGAGCGAGACAACCGCAGCTTCGCGGTCTGCCGCTTCCTTCTTGAGCGCGCCGGAAACTCGCTGCGACTCTTCTTTGAAGTCTTGGCGCAGGGCGCTTTGTTGTGCCTCGACTGCTGTTGTTCGCGTCTCAAGCTGCGCGAGGCGTTCTTCTAAAGTGGGGCTAGAACCTACCGCGAAGCCAGCCTTAAAGCTTGCACTTCCGAACGTCGCTGAGCCTCCGATGATGGCGCCCGTGGCGGAGTGGATTTTTGTAAGGAAGGGCACTGCTCGCATGTACCGCCTTAAGCGCACATGCAGTGAATCCAGACTGTGCCGGCCGCGCGTTTTTCGGATCTCGATGAACACCACCAACACGCCGACGACCTCATAGACAAGGCCGACCCTGCGCACGGTGTCTTGGGTGATGGGCAGTAGCAGGAAGCTGCCCACTCCTAGCGCGACGAGGCCAAACGAAAGCCACCACAGGGCACCCCTGGTGAACCATGCGCGCCACTCGCCAGCGGTGCCCGTCCTTATTCCCATGCCTGCCCTCCCTCGCTGCTTTTCGCCCAGCAGTCTACGGCTGCGGAACAAATGCTGAACCGCCCAAGGGCCCGTGCACGGCGGCCAATTTCAGCGGCAAATTTCTGCGGGGTGTCCTGATGCACAGCGGGCGCGCATTTCCCCCCATGGCCCCCCTCGGTTCCGCAGCACGGCGCCGCATGAGCACCCATCCTGCTGCCACCGGGCGTGCCACCCGCGGCGTGGACCTCCTCGGCCCCACTTGCGGACCTTCCCGTTCCAGGGATGTATGGTCATTCCACCCACGCAGGCCGAGCCCGGGCACCATGCGACCCGCTGCACCATCGCAGCGCCACGCCGCTAGGCGGCTCAACAAGGAACGCAACATGCCGACCACCACACGCATCACCATCACCACTGTCCCGGGCCTCGACGCGGCCGCACAGACCCTCGCGTGGTGCGCCTCTAAGTTCACCCGAGTCAGGGGCGCCGGGGTGTTCTGGATCGGAGATAGCGAGGCATTCATGGAAGCCTGGAGCGAGCCGGGGGCCTGGACGCTGCGGGTGGGCCGCGTGGAGCTTCAGGTAGACATGCAGGCAGCCTAGCGGGTGCTGATTGCAGAGGGGCCGTTGGGGCCCTTCTGCTGTCCGCATCGTCCCGCTTCAGGGAAGTCAGCAGCGCCCCATCGGGCACCCACGGATCGAGAGCGGCGGCAAGGGCTCTGCACGCCGTTCAGCGGCCTTGGTGCCCCGGCCTCAGTTCTTGGTGCTGGAGCCCGCTAGGGCCGTGCCTTAGGCCCCTGGTTGGAGCCTCCGCAGGTTCACGACCCTGACCACGCTTGGAGGGCAGCCGCGGCCTTCGCGGGGTCCTCCTTGATGCGATAGACCGTGCCCCGGGCCAGCCCCAGCTCGGCTGCGATGTCAGTCGGGCTGCGGCCCATGCCGAGCAGTTCCTGGGTGGCCCTTAGCTGGTCGGCGTCATAGGTCGGCTTCCGCCCCCTGTACTTCGTCGCCCCCTCGGCCTGCATAGCCGCCTTGATGCCGGCCTTCTGGGCCTCCTTGGTGGCCTCGGCCTGGGCCTGCGCGGTGGCCGCCATGAAGGCGATGAGGGCGTCCCTAACGGCCTTCTGGATGGGGTCCTTGGTGGCCCCGTCGAAGGTCATGCAGTTGATGATGGTCTTGATGACCACGCCCTTCTGCATCAGGGCGCGGATGGTCTCCGTCACGTCCTCGTAGTTGCGCCCCAAGCGGTCCACCCACCGGACCACGACCACATCTCCGCGGCGCACCTTGTCCATCAGGCGGGCACCGCCCGTGCGCTCGATGAAGCGCGTGGTGACACCTGAGACCCCCTCGTCGCTGATGACCTCGTCGAAGGCGTAGCCGGCCGCCTGGGCTTGGGCGTGCTGGATGTCGATGTTCTGGTCCGCAGTGCTGACGCGGGCGTAGAGGAAGGTCTGCATGGCTGTTGTCCGCTGTGGTGCTGTCCGCATGCTATCCGTCCGCTGATACAAAAGCAACCCTAGCGGACGCGCTTTCGGACGCGTGGCCGGTGTCCGCATCGGTATGCCCTAGCGGACGAGCCTGCGCCGATGTGGCTAAACCCTGCCCCTCGCTTCAACCAAGACGAACAGCGACCTGAGGCGAAGACCAGGCTTAAGCAAGCCCGCCCATGCCGCTGCCCGGGCGCAGCCGCCCCACCGTGGCGTGGCCGCTCTTCTCCCGACCAAGTCTGCACGCCGCCCACCAACCCTTCTGAGACATGACCCCCACCAACATCACCACATCAAGCTCCACCGACATCACGCGCCACGCGTTTGAGCTTCTCAGTCAGGAGCTACAGGGCCATGGCAACGTCCTAGCCGACAACCACCGCGCGGCCCTTTACGAACTGCTAGAGACCTTCACTGGGTACGCCAACGGCACCCGCGCTGGGCGGGTCGCTTTCCCGCTTCCCACCGGCATGGGCAAGACGAGCGCAGTCGTCGCCTTCATCGCGGCCGTCCACCGGTTGGGCCTAACAACCTCCTTGTCGGTTGCTGCTTCAAAGGTGGAGGCGCTTTGCAACATGAAGCGGCGTCTTCTCGCCCTCGACGTCCCCGAGCACCTCATCGGGCTGAAGCACTCGGTTCACGGAGCAAGCCTTCCAAGCACCGACGGCGACTCCCGCCAGTTCCAACTTGTGACGCACTCTCGCGTCCGCAGCGGCAAGGACTTCGAGTTGTTCGGCAACCACCAGGGCCGGCCCCGCGCACTGTGCGTGTACGACGAGACCTTTATGCGCTGCGATGCGTTCGCCTTCCGGGCGCGGTCGCTGTTCGCCGCGGTGGCCGCCTTGGGGGTCGAGGCCGAGGGCAGTGGTGACCTTGTCCTGAACGAACTACTCGCGTACCTGCGTGTGGCCGAGCAGGCTATCCGGGCGGCCTTGGCAGTGCGGCAGACCTCGGGCGACCCCCACGACAACGGAGCGCCGGTTCGACTTCCGCTGTTGGACGAGGCAGCCCTGCATGGCTTTGGGACTACTCTGTCGCGCCTTGGGGGTGCCCTCAAGGGCTTCGAGAGCGAGCTGCGCGACCTGGTCATGGTGTCTCAAGGCACTCTATGGGTGGTGGGCAGCCAGGAAGGTGAAGGCATCGTCACCGCTCGTGAGGCTGTCCCGCGCGAGCTGAGCAACGTCGTGATCCTCGACGCCTCCGTTCCCATCCGAGAGCTGGCCCGCCTGGACCCCACAGTCAGCGTGATGGAAAGCTTCGCAGCGGCCGAGCTGAAGAGCTTTGAGGCTGTCGAGGTGCACCAGCTTCTGTCGCCAGGGGGTCGGAGCAGCATTGAGGGCTCGCTGTCGGGGGAGCGCCGGGAGGCGTCAGCAGTGGCCCAGGAGGTCGCCAGGATCATCCGGGCAGGCTGGGGAAATGAGCGGGCCTTCCTGCTGTTCACCTACGTCCGCCGTGGCCGGTTGGACATGGCCCAGGAGCTTCAGCGTGACCTCGCACGTCTGGGCATCGACCTGGAAGCAAGGACCGCTGAAGGGCAGCCGCGGGTCAATTGGCTGACCTGGGGCCAGGAGACCAGCCTCAATGGCCTGGAACACTGCACCAGCGTGATCATGGCCGGCGTGCTGCACCGCAGCCACATCGACCTCACTGCGATGGTGAAGGGGCAAGTGGGCCATGGCCCCGAGCCGACACCCAGCAAGCTCATCCGGGACCTCGTCGAAAGCGAGATTGCCCACTGCATCTATCAGGGGGCGAGCCGTGGCAGTTGCAGGCGCATCAACGACGGGAAGGCCCAGCCTATGCGGCTGTGGTTCATCCACCGTTCACCGAGCATCAAGGACCGGCTCGACAAAGTGATGCCGGGAGCAGTCTGGACCTACCCCGAGCCGCAGTACCTGAAGAAGGCCAGCGCCGACAGCAAGGCGGCCCTACAGCTAGACCAACTGCTGGCCCACCTTCGAACTCTCGACGAGGGCATCCAGCAAGTCAGCAGCAGGAGCCTGAAGGAGGCGATGAAGCTTGGCAGAGACCAAGCCAGCGTGAAGACCTTCTCCCGCGCCTGCGCGCTGCTCGACCTAGACACCCATGGGTGGATCGGGAAGGGCCGTTCACTGGTGCGGGGTGCCGCGGCCTATGGGTTCTCCGCTGCTGCTCGAACTTAGTGGACATCCCCCTATAGAAGAACTTGTATAGGAGCCTTGTCCTTTAAGTCGCAGTCGAGCCCCACCCGATAGGGGCCTGACAAGGGGTGACCACTCTTCAGTCGCCGCCCTCTGGATGGTCTCGCCTCACCGTCCTCCCGGTTCCCTCGGACCGGTGCACTCCGAAGTTTCCCCCGCCTGCATTCCCCGCAGGAAGGCCACTACATCCACTCACTTTGAGGATTCACATGAACCGTAGACCTTGCGAGGTCGCCGGCTGCGCAGCCCTGCGCGGCCCCAACACCTACTCCCCCTTCTGCCAAGCCCATCGCCTAGCTCGGACTCGTCACGGGCACCCCTTGCAGAAGGCCGTGACGTTCTACGAGCTAGCGCCCTTCATGCGCAGCGTGAGGGCCAGCGTGAAGCGCAACCCTGACAGCGAGGTCTGGCCGATCCTGCGGGCGCGCTGGGCCCGTCTGATTGACCACGCCAATGCCATTGCGGTCACCAGGAGCAGCGGCGAAGCCTTCCACAGGCCAACTGCGCAGGCCGCATCGATGGTCCTCGAGGTAGCCCGGTGGGCCGACGAGACGAGGGTGTGCGAAGTGATGCTGGCCATCTACGTCCTGGAGCACGCCTTCCCTGGTCGATTCAGAGACGACCGCGCCTTCCGATTCACCCTGGTCCGGCGACTCCGCCACCTCGCCCCTATGGGCCGTGGCACCTACTGGAACCAGAAGCTGCAGAGGACCTCTTCGGTCTACAGGGACGCACCGCCGCGCGCCGTGGAGGTGCTCGGGCTGTGGCTGGCCGAGGTCTTCGGGCTGGCCGGCCGCCTCATTGCTGATGCCGAACTCAAGCGAATGCAGGCACCAGCCGCGGAGGTCAAACGCATGGCCGATGCGATTGCAGAACTTCAATGAACCAATTCATTTAGGACACCATCATCATGAGCAACACCCAAATCGAGTTCGCGCCGAGCAACTCGGACGCCAGCCCTGACCCCTCGATTGGCTACGTGCCTCGCCCCATCCTCCACGAGCTGGCTTGGTGCTGTCACTCCGCTCACTTCTCTGGCGGACCGATCCTCTTGCTCTCCCAACAGTTGGGGGCCGGATTCAGCACGCAGGGAGCCGCCAGAGTAACGCTCACTGTTTCGTATCAGCCGCTGCTGGCGCCATCGATGGTTGGCACGTCATGAACAAGACCATCGCAGCCAAGCGCGCGCGCAGGCCCAGTGAGTGGGGCACTCCAAGGAGCTACCTCGTGCGTCGTGACACCCCCTACAGGCTGTCCGCCGGGCTCGCATGGTGCGGCCCCCTGGCGAGGGGCGTCATCGGGCCCTACCACCCACCCTTCCTGGTGTCTGCTGCTCTATGGCCCGAGGCGGTAGGGGCCACCATGTGCGGGGTCGTCATCGTGTCGGCGGTGCTGGCCCGTATGCACCCGGAGAGCGTCTTCGCGTGGCCCCGCATGTTCGATTCGTTAGACCGCGAGTTGCGCTGCAGGCGACCCTCAATGCAGGGCATGCCAAAAGGGGCAGCCATTGGGGTCACTGCTAAATCGTCCCGTCAGGGGGAGGTGCTGGTTTGGCCGGTCAGGAAGCAGCCGCGCCATGACGTTTGACCAGGAGAGCCGGCGCGTACCGGCAGTGGCTCAACCTCTTCCCCCATCCTTGATGTACCCCCACCTGAAGAGGACCAGCCGCGAGGCCAGGGCAGTTGGCGCGCTGCTGTTCTTTCCGGAGACGTACTGCCGCAACCCCACAGGGGGACACCTGGCGCCGCGGCGGCTCCGAAGCGGTCAGTGCACCGCCTGCCTGGAGGTGGTCCGGGTGAACGCTCAGGTAGCGGCAGCTGGCAAGCGGGCCAGGGCTCGGAAGCGGCGGGATGCCCCAAAAGTCGCGGCGCGGGAGGAGCGAGCGAAGTTCCAGGAGGCAGCCAAAGAGGCCGCCAAGGCCCAACGGCGGGCAGAAAGGGAGGCCAGGGCGCGCGCCCGCGCTGCTGCCAAGGCGCAGGCCACCAGGGAGGCAAACGCCCGTCGGAGCACCGCGACCCCCACGCTCTCCGCCAGCTTGCCCCTCGGCATTATTCAGATGCGGGGAGATGGCGCGCCCTGGGCCACGTGAGCGGACAGCGCCGATGTGCGCCCTTTCGCGGACTGGTGCCTAGGCGGTCTGGAACCGAGCTCGGGTAACGTCGCAGCGGAGCGAGAAGCAAAGGGGGTATCAATGGCAGCAAGGGCCTGGGCATTAATGTCAAAGCCGCCGGAAGAGCGGCAGTACGGAGGCAACACTGGCTATGCCGACGAGCATCGCGTGCTGTACCGATACGACAGCACTGTCGCAAATCACAAGCAGGTAGCCGCGGGCGACTTTGTGTTGCTCAGAGGAAGAGACAACGCATTCGGCGCCGCCCTGGTGGAGTCGATTGCCTCTGAAGCCGGGACGAAGACCCTACAACGTTGCCCGGAGTGTGCGACTACAGGCATCAAGGCCAGAAAGCATGCCACTCCGGTCTGGCGCTGCAACAACAAGCACAGCTTTGCAACGCCTACCGCAGACAGCATCCCGGTCGTGCACTACGTAGCCAAGTTCGAAGGCTCGTATGTCGATCTGGACTCGCCGATTGCAGCAGCCTCGATCAAGGCAGCAGCTCTTCGGCCCAATGACCAGATTTCCATAGAAGAGGTGTCCTTGGGGGCACTGGAGGCTGAGTTGCTCGGCGCTTGTCCCGAAACCAGGGCACTAATCGAAGAGTTCTCCCGTCACCTAGATCCGGGACCTGAGGTCGGCAGTCAAGACACGTCTGCCGGCTTCACAGGTTCTCAAACGGACGGACGGCAGGCGGTCGTGCGGTCGATCCTTGCCCGTCGTGGGCAGTCCAGCTTCAGGCGCTCCCTGATAGCTAGGTACGGGCCGCGTTGCATGATCACAGGATGCGCCCTGATGGACTTAGTCGAAGGTGCACACATCAAACCGTATAGGGGCGATGAGGACAACAGCCCATTGAATGGGCTCCTACTTCGCGCAGACCTGCACACGATGTACGACCTGTACTTGCTCGGAATCAACCCCGACACGCTCACCGTCCACCTGCACCCGAAGGCGCTACAGGCAGGCTACGACCAATACAACGGCATCAAGTTGGGAGTGTTAGGCAACAAGCGGCCCGCCTTGCAGCCGCTGACTGAGCGATGGATCGAGTACGAAAAGAGACTGGCCATCGGGTGACCCACCCAGGATAGCGGGGGCCTTCGCACTGGTTGCCGCCTAGCGTTGTACTGTGCGCGTGAGGCCGAACCGCAACTGCTCGATCCGTCGTTGAGATGCAGTCGTTGGAGCACAGGAAGGTGCTGGGCCCGCAAGCATTCAGAGGTGAGTAGTCTCGGAAAGCAGCGCCTTGATTCGGGGCCTCAAGACATTCACGAAGGCGTTCGCTGTGCTGATCAAAAACGCTCGCTTTTCGTCTTCCGATGCAAACTCGATAGCCCTCTTGCTGCACCCCAGAACGTAAATGTCATCGCGCTCTCGCACATCAAGTTCTGTCCCAAGAGGCAGTTCTTCCAGCAACGCGCGCCTGTGGGGCCACAGGGCCCTGATGAGTTCCTTCCACGCCGCGGAACGGCCAGAAACGCACACAGTCACCGTGCCACGGTCCCCCCCACTTGTGTAGGCCAGGATCCAGGTTCCCGGCCAGGGCAGCGGCGCGCGGATGTTGTTCCGCCAGTAGAGCTTGAAGGGCTCCTGGTCGGGGTCGTCGAGCGGTGCCTGTAGGACGGGTGTCCACCACGTCCGGTAGGCTGCCTGCTCAGGACTCTCACCTAGGTCGCCCTCGCGCGGCATCTCAGTCTGCGTTCCAGTCGGTTCAGGTAACCCTTCCGCATCCTCCCTGAGGCTAGGAACCCCTTGGGAATCGCGTACGACTACGACGGTACGCTCAATGATTTGGGTCCTTGCGACGACCCGCGGCTGGATTACGAGGCTCTCGTCACCAAGGCCGTACAGCGCCACCTCTACCAAGCCGAACGCGAACCCGGATGCTGCGTTGCGATTGATCAGTTCGGTGAGGGCCCCGACGTCCTCTCGGATTCCGTCCCCAGCGATGAGCAGGAGAAACCGGCCCTGGCGCATCGCGGATGCTGTCTGGTCTACGAAGCGCTGCTCCTGCAACCCAGGCATCCGCTCGCGGGCAAGTTCGAAAGGCACGTTCCCCTGCAACCCAGTGGCCATCGCAACCTGTCGCTGCAGGTCGGAATAGGTCCAGCGGCTGATGGCTCGCGCGTAGTCAAGCACCTGGGCAACGACTTTTCTCCTCGATTCGGGGTTGCGCCAGAGCTTGCACTCCACGAGCGTGAGCCTGCCGAAGGGGTTGATGAAAGCCGCATCAAGCGGCCCTGCCTCCGTGCGCAGCTCCCGGCACAACGGCACAAGCGGACCAAAGGACGGGTCGATATCCAAGACCGGCAGCACTTCGGGGTTCGCCAGCAGGGTGTCCCTTAGCCATGCCTCATTGCGCCCGGAGGTCTCCCCGAAGGCCAGGCGCGCTGCGCGCTGCGAAGGGCACCCCTCGCGCTCGAGAATGAAGAAGTCACCGTACATGCTCTGCCCTTGGTTAGTGCTCAACTCGTCGGACACAGGGGGTTCGGTCGGTCTTGTCGACCAAGCACCACGCTGCGCGGCAGAGAGTGTCTCGCCGCGCCTTCACCCTGCTGGCTCCCACCCGTCATGAACAAGCGCTGCTCGCGCTCGTCCAAAAAGGCTGGCCAGATAGGCTCGGCGGATGGGCTCCGTGGTCCCAGTCTGAGCAATCAGAGTCTCACGCAGCGGGTGGTGACTGGTGATCAGATGCTCGTTGCGCGCGTGCAGTCGTTCCAGGAGCCTCAGAGATGGCAACCGGTCGAACTTACCACCGGACCCGCGATTGCAGGCCTTGCAGGCAAGGACGAGGTTCCAGACCCCATCGACGACGCCGCCGAGACCAGCCCGCTTCAGCGTGTGGGGGAAGAAGTGGTCCACGTCCGGCAGGCACTCTTCCTCGGCCAGGGAAATGCGCGCCCCGCAATAGAAGCAGCCGCCGCGTTGATAGCCGTTGAGAGCGTCCCGACTGCCGGTGACAGGTCTGCGTCGACTTGCCGCATCTGGCAGGAGCAGAGAACCTTGCTCCGCATCGTGCGTTACCACCATGCTGCGGGACAGTCGCAACCGCCAAGCGGTCTCTACAAGCCGCCAGCGTGCCTCGACCTCCTTGGGCAGACTCAAGGCACTGCGGCCGTCGACCAGCGCGCCAAACTCGTCCGTGATTCGCAGTCCGCCGCTAGCTGCGCGGTCGTCAATGAAGAAGCGCTGGGGCGTATCAGCAGGTCCGACTACATGGAAGGCGTCGATCACGTTTGCGAAGCCGCGGGCGACCGTGAGGGCCTGAAGTCCCTCTTCAGACAACTCTCCTGAGTTAAATCTGCGGCAACCGTCAAGGAACGCACTAGAGACTGAGGTGGCCTGCTTGTCTTCGAGTCGAAGGTGCTCGCAGACCTGCCGGGCGAACGGCAGCGCAAGGTCCTGCAAGCGCAACAATGCCCCAGGTGTTGGGCGCAGTTCCAGCAGCGCCTTGGCCAACGCGAACTTGTAGCTGGCGACGTTGCGGCCGAACAGGATGATTGCGCGCCACTGGTCTTCCAGCGTAACGGGCCGGACCGCCAGATCGAAGCGAACAGGAGGGAGCGTTGACATCGCCCTTCAGTAGTAGCCCTTGCCGGGGATCACATGCCGCACCCCACCACGGGGGTCAGCGACATCACCTGTTCTTCGCGGAATCAGGTGGATGTGGCAATGGAAGACCGTCTGCCCCGCAGCTGCCCCAGCGTTGATCCCGATGTTGAATCCCGCCACCGACGGGTCATCCGCCAAGGTTCTCGTGCGCAGTTGGTGCAGCAGGCTGCGGCATGCAGCGACTTCGTCTTCCGTCAGGTCGAAGAAGGTTGGCGCGTGCCGCTTAGGAATCACCAGGGCATGGCCGGGCGTCACAGGGAAGCCATCCAGGATGGCGAACGCTAGTTCGTTCTCGAGGACAACCCGCTCAGGAGGGAGGGAACAGAAGAGGCAAGTTTCCATAGGCATCGCAGCAAATTGGGCTTGGTTCGCGAGGACCTCAGCTAGGTCAAGAATCGCTGGTCTGAATTCAGTCATCTGGAAGTCTGCCGCACATCAGATCGCCGTAGCTGGATGCCGATGCTCCGCACGCTTCGGCCCTGGGGCCTGACAGTCCGGAGGGGAATCGCTACCCCACAGAGGAAGGACTCGACCGCGCACGAAGGTAGTCCCGGAGAGCAGGGTCCGTCGCATACACGTAGCACCCCCTCATGCCCCGCGTCATCAGAGTCCGGTAAGTGTTCCGGATGATGCGGTAGGCACGTGCCTGGGCGTCGAGCTTGTCGGACTTGAGGTGCTTCTTGTAGCCCTTGATCGACTTGTCGTGCCTGTCTCGCGCTTCGGGGACAGCCTTGAGCTTCCCTTGGCTCATCACGAGGTCGGGGCCGATGATCACACCGACGTACTCGACCTCTAGACCCTGGCAGGTGTGGATGCAACCAACCTCATGGACGGACTCAGGAGAGATGATCCAGAGGCTGCCATCCTCTGTGAGGTTCCATCGTTTCGCGTAGTCGCCGATGACGATGTCAAACGCCAACGGGTCCCTCTTGCTCTTCCAGGGCCAGCAGTAACCGGCCACCATCCGGGCCTTGTTGTTGCCGTTCTTGGCTTCGATAGCGGCATGCATCTGCCCCGGATCGTCAAACACCTGGAAGTCATACGGGATGCCCTCCAGGGTCTGGTTCGCGGTCTTGCGGATGTCGAGGGTGTCGTCAACCCATGCTAGATAGCCGTCGGAACCCCCGCACCTGAACTGGGACGCGAGTGTGTACTCCTCGACGGTTGCGCCCCGGTCCGCTGCGTACTGGCGGATGACCTCCTTGGACCCGACGTCCCTCCAGGTCACACGCTGGTCCTCATCAATGAAGAACACAGCACAGCGCGCCGCATTCACGATGTTCTTGACCGTGTGGTCGCCCTGGTTGCCATAGAAACCACCCTGCTCGGTCAGCCGGTGCGCCTCGTCGACGACGATGGTGCCGTAGGCGTTGGGCTGCGCCTCCATGAACTTGTCAGGGCCCGAAAAGAGCCCGGACAGCTTGATCTTGTCCTTCTTGGTCGCGCCCAGCTTCTCGACGAACACCAGGCGCGGGGCGGCGTTCTTGGAAACGTACATGGCGAAGTTCTTGTGCGACAGCAGCGCGCCCACCAGATGTACGGCCACTACAGACTTCCCCGTGCCCGGCCCACCCTCAATGATTACCACCCGAGGTGAATCAAGCGTTGCTTCGCGCGCAGCCTCTAGGCACGCTTCGTAAACCTCTTTCTGGTCGTCCAGTAGTACGAACTCCTGGTGACCCTGCACGATGCCCTTGACTGCCTCCGCCAGGGCCTTGGAGGGCTTGATCCGCCCATTCTCCAGTTCAAAGAGCACCGCCTTCCCGCCACCGCGAGGAACGTGCTTGCGGATGAACTCCTGCAGGCGATCCCGCTCGCCCTTAGAGAACAGCGGAGCCTCGTCGAGATAGGCCGAGTAGTGGGGCGAGTCGAGTTCCCCGTCCCTCTTGTAGTTGTGCAGAAAGGCGCAAGGCTGAAGGCCGATACCGCGCTTCTCGTCGTACACCGCCTCGTTGAAGCCCCGAAGAAAGGCCGCATAGGACCAAGCTTGGTAGGACGGATGCACCTCGGGTCGCTCGGCTCCGCCGATGCGCGTGATCACGATCCCATCCCTGGTCGTCGACTTCGCCTTCTCCCACTGCTTCAGTTCGACGATGACCGCTTGCGGTCTCCCATCCGACCCATGGCCAGCGAGCGTGACGTCGACCCGCTTCAGTGACTGAGGCATGAAGTACTCAACCCCCACGCGCAGGTCGTCAGGAATCGTGGCAGTGTCGAGCACGTTTGCCATGTGCTGGAGCGATGCGTTCCAAGAGCGCATCTCCGAGGAGCTGACCCGCCTCCCCGTCCTGGAGACGAACAAATCCAGGATCACGTCGTCGACGTCCCCGCGGCGCACGTCCTCGATGAACTCGTTCTTATCCGCCTGATAGATGATCAACGGAGCCTCCCTGGCGCTCGTTAGAGGTCGGTGTACTTCCTGCTGTTGCCGCGGGCTGCGTCCACCGGGTACTTCTCAGCGTTGAGGCGGAGCTTCTCCGTCACCGCTGCATTCAGGTCCACGCCAAGGACGTCAGCGGCGCGGACCACATAGAGGAGGACATCGGCTAGTTCATGGCGCACTGCTTGGGCTGTGCGGGGGTTCCTAGCAGCGTCCTTCGAGTCTTCCTCAGTCATCCACTGGAATACCTCGGCCAGTTCTCCCGCCTCGCCTGTGAGGGCCATGACGAGATTCTTCGGGGAGTGGAACTGCTCCCAGTCGCGGTCGATTGCGAACCAGCGGAGTTGTTCAGCCAGAGCTTGCACATCGACAAGGCGCTCGCTGTTGTGGAGAGGCTCTTTCACGGTCAGGATCATCCTCAGACCCACCTACGGATCGTTGCGGTTGAGTCTAGCGGGGCATGCCGTTTCGGTCCCTCACGACCGCGTTGCCGCGAGCACCGACCAGCCTCACGCCTCCGCCCACTTCCCGACTTTCGCGGTTGTCAGCTTTACGGTAGCCTTCAACCAACCCGAATCTTGTTACTCACAGCCACTCGTGAGAATAGCTACTTCGTTGCCGTTAGCTGGTAAGCCGGCCGAAATGGCACCGGGCTCTTCGGATTGACGTTTTCTCTGACCGCCCCACCAAAATGAGCATCGCGCGAATCACCTCACTTACGGCCGAACAACTCCAGAGAATTCGCACTCACTGGAAAGGTAAGTCATCATTCATCGGATATCCGGATGCAGAGCGCGATACCGCCCAAAATAGGTGGTTTGACAATCTGCTTGTGCAACCAGACTGGTTCTCCAATGCGGTTTCGCCAACAGCAACGGTGATTGTTGCTCGCAAAGGCGCCGGAAAATCTGCGATTCGATTAACAAGTATTGAACGCAGAAAGGCGCAAGCCGGCTTTTTGGTTGTCGAAGCCTCTGCTGATGAACTAGTTTCGACGCATGCGGATCTCCTTGCAAAAGCGACTGAGCGGGGATATGGAGCAGTGTCGGACTGGCTCCAAATCTATGCGGATCTCATTTGCCGAAGACTCGCCTACACAATGAGTGGGCGACTACTGACTAACGACGATGAGATTGCCGTCCGGACTTGGGCAAAGACGAGAGGGATCACAGAAAGGGATTTCGGCGAACGCATCGTCGATGTAATCAAGACGCTTGTCCCGTGGGCAAAGGCGGTCTCCACGGAGAACTCAGGCCAAGAGGAGGGCAGCATAGAAAGAATGGCGCGAGTTGCTGAAGCAACCAGTTTTGCACTCTATGTAGATGACTTTGACAATCTACAGGAAAAGGGTGGTGCAACAAACATTCGGCTGGTTCGTGACGCCATCGAAGCCGCAGACAGGATAACGCACCACAACAAGACTGCCGAGGTGCATTTGTTTATGCGGCAAGACCTGTGGTTAAACATAAACCCCGGCTGGCACTACTCCGACAAGGTTAGCGGCGTCGTTCACCTCAATTGGGAAGTGGGAGATTTGAGAAGATGGACTAGCCAGAGGCTGAAGCTTGCAATTGGCAGTGCCCTAGGAACCGATCCTCAAGCAGTCCGCTTGTCGTTTGATGAGATGTGGCACGTATTTTTTTCGCCAGAGGTAACGTTGCGAGACAAATCGAAGAGCGACTCGTTTAGCTACATTGTCCGCCGGTCGATGTACACGCCGCGCAGCGTCCGCGCCTTGATGAAGTTTGCACTCGACTCAGCTGACACGTTACCCGTTTCGGATCTCGTGATTCAGGATGCCGAGTACAGCTATTCAACAGAACAAATTGAGTTTCTGAAAACCGAGTTTGGCTCATTGTGCGTAGGATTGGATATCTGCATCCAGTCCTTCACCGGGAAGCCACTTGAATGGATCGCTTCGGATCTGTACAAACACTTGCGCGGCCTAATCGGCAATGGTCAAGTAAAACTTCATACGGGGGTGTCATACGGCGAAGCGGACATTGCACTCGCAAGGTTCCTTTATCGAATCGGCTTCTTGGAGGTCCGATACCCAGACGGCGACCGATATGAAGTGCGTGATGTCATGCGCCACCCAGATCATTGGAAGAGCGTAAGAACAGACGACGCCGTTCGCTGGGGCGTCCGAAGCGCTTTCTTCAACGGACTTAAGGCCTACCGGGCGTAGGGTTGCACCACTTATTTGATGGGTGCGGTCGGCAATCCTCATAGACGTGCAGCAGAGCCCAAACGTTCTGCCGCTGATCTGAATCAAGCTACCGCAACGGTACATGGCATTTACGAGCACGGCGGTTGGGGGCGCTGCGGTGTGCACTCTTGATGCGTCGAACGCCTGCGGTGGGTCGACGAGCGGCCCTTGAGCTGCCGCCGGATATCCGAAGTCCGGCCTTGCCGATGCGTACTGGGCGCGTTGATCGATGCGCGCAGGTCAGACCAGTGCGCCACATGAGGAGTACGATCGACTGATCCTCAACGTGTACGCGACCGTGTAACTCGCGTCCCGCCAAGGAGCCAACTCTCCTAAGAGAGCATGGTGGATTCGGAGGTCCTCCTCATCTCCACCACAAGATGCTGCTGAAGAACCAAGGGCTTGGCGATTGCCAAGCCCTTTTTCTTTGCCGTTGCGCCGGCACGGGTGCGGGCACAGGAGCTCCGATCAGCCGCGCCGCGGCCTCGTGCTGCGGGCGCGCGGGCCCGACGCGGTGAGCCTTGGGCAGCAGCGTGCCACCTTGCCCCTAGGGCCTGGAACTCCTCAGCCGGCGCAGAGCCGGCGGTCTCGAAAACACGGCCCCGTGCGCTGAAGAGATCGTCGAGAGCAACCCAGCCGCCGCCTCGAGTTCGGCCGCCCGCGTCGATACGCGGCGGCAGAGCCGCCACGGGTTCGCTGCAGGCCCTCGCCGTTCGGCCCTGCGGGCGCCTGCGCCATGTCATTCATGACAGTCTGATGACATGACTGCCCTTGACCCCGAAATTCACTGATTCAGAAATCGGACGCGCGGCCGATAGTGCTCGGTAGTGAAGGCCCGGAAAGCGGCAAACGCTGCTGGCGGGGCTGGAAGTCTTCTGGAGATCCCATGTCCACCACCCCTTCCCCCTCGGCGCGCACGGGCCTGGCTGACCTCTTCCGTTACCACGGGCTCTGGTCCCCGGGCATACGCCTGTTCCGCCAGCTGCGCTTCAGAACGAAGGCGATGCTGATCTCGGCCGTGCTGCTGCTGCCGGCGCTGGTGCTGGGCACCGCTTACCTGTCCGACAAGCAGGCGCAGGTGGAGTTCTCGCAGAAGGAACGCATCGGCGTGGCGGCCATGCAGCAGTTCACGCCAGTGCTGCTGGGCGTGCTCGAAACCCGCAACGCCACGCGCGCGATGCTGGGCGAGTTCGACGTGAGCAAGGACTACAACGCCGCCCGCGGCCGTGTGGACCAGGCGCTGACGGCCATGGAGGCGCACCTGAAGAGCACCGGCGACCCGCTGGCCTTGATGCCGCGCGTCGAAGCCATGCGCAACGCCTGGGTCGCCACGGCCAACAGCAAGAACGGCGCCGACGACAAGGGCCGCACCGTCTTCGGCCCGGTGACGGAGGCTTCGCTGAAGGTGCTGCAAGGCATCACCGACGAATCGAACCTGGTGCTCGACCCCGACATCGATTCGCTCTACGCGATCATGGCCGTCTTCGTGACCATGCCCAAGACGAGCGAAGACCTTGGCCAGCTCTGGGGATGGGGCACCTACGCCCTGGCCAAGTCGGGCCTGGACAGCCCCGAGCAGTACAAGCGCCATGCCGTGTGGAGCGCTCGAACCGCGAGCGGCATCGAGGACGCGAAGCTCTCCTTCGAGCGCGCCTTCGCAGCCAACCCGGCACTGAAGGAGAACATCGACCTCAGCGGGCTGGACAAGGCGCTGAAGTTCCACGCCGCGGCCGACGTCACCGAGATGATGAAGATCTCGATGGAGCCGGCCGAGGTCTACAAGGCCGGCCACGAAGCCGTGAAGGCCTACTTCAAGGTCTTCGATTCCGCACTGCCCGCCATCGACGGGCTGCTGGCCACCCGCGTGCAGCAGCTCGAAGCCCAGCGCAACCTGCGCTTCGTCGTCACGGTCGTCGCCCTGCTGCTGGGCGCCTACCTCTTCGTGTGCTTCGCACGCGTGATGGACGGCGGCCTGGAGGAAGTGGCACGCCATCTGGAGCGCATGGCCGACGGCGACCTCACGCAATCGCCGCACCCCTGGGGCAACGACGAAGCCGCCCACCTGATGCTGGCCCTGGCCCGCACGCAGGATTCGATGCGCCGCATCGTGCACGAGGTGCGCAGCGCCTCAGACGGCATCGTGCACGCCAGCAGCGAGATCGCCTCGGGCTCCATGGACCTGTCCACGCGCACCGAGCGCACGGCGGCCGAGCTGCAGCAGACGGCGGCCTCCTTGGAACAGATCAACGCGACGCTGGCGAACACGGCCTCGAACACCCAGCGGGCCACGTCGCTGGCCTCGGACAACGCCAGCGCCGCCGACCGAGGAGGCCGTGTGATCAGCGATGCGGTGGAGACGATGGCGCAGATCAACGCCGCGTCCAAGCGCATCGGCGACATCATCGGCACCATCGACGGCATCGCCTTCCAGACCAACATCCTGGCGCTGAACGCCGCTGTGGAGGCCGCCCGGGCCGGTGAGCAAGGCCGCGGTTTTGCCGTGGTGGCCAGCGAGGTGCGCAGCCTCGCGCAGCGCAGCGCCACCGCGGCGCGCGAGATCAAGTTGCTCATCACCGACACGGTGGAGAAGGTCAACGCCGGCACCGGCGTCGTCGAGCACGCCGGGCGCGAGATGCAGGCCGTGGTGGGTGGCGTCGGCGCCATCGGCACGCTGATCGGCGACATCGCGACGGCCGCCTCGCAGCAGGGCGAGGGCGTGCTGCAGGTCAGCAAGTCGGTCACCGACCTCGATCAGATGACCCAGCAGAACGCAGCGCTCGTCGAGCAGACGGCCGCTGCCTCGGCTTCACTGCAGCAGCAGGCCCAGGAACTGGCCAGGGCCGTGGCGCGCTTCAGGTTGGCCGAAGGCTGGTCGCAAGCCGTGGCCTGAGGCCCCCGAAGCAAGGGCTGGGCGCCAGGGGCCGCCCCGCGCAGGGTTACTTCGCCGGGCGCGCGCGCTGGCGGCTCTTCAGCACCGCACCCAGGCCCATCAGCATCAGCACGGCCGATGCGGGCTCGGGCACCGGTGAGATGGCCAGCGCCACGAACTGCGTGAACTGGGAGGCACCGAAGTTGTTGTCGGACACCAGCACCAGCGTCTGCCGGCCATCGGGCAGTACGGGCCCGAGCGTGATGCCCTCGATGTTGTCCAGCGCGAGCACGCTGTCGTCGTCCTGCCGCAGGTCCGACATGTCCAGCAGCAGCGTCTTCGTGGCCGCTGTGTAGCTGGCGCCGGCCAGGCTGTCCAGGCCCGACACGTTGGTAGCGTTGCGGATATCGACGTGGAACAGCCGGATCGTATTGCCGGTGGTCTGGCCCGCTGGGCCCACGCCCGGGGTGGCCGCGCCGATGGCGAAGGAACGCTCCACCGCGATGAACTCGCCTGGCGCGATGGCCAGCAGTTCCACCAGCCCGTTGGTGGCGAAGAGGCCCGGCGAGGCCGGCGCCAGCACCACGGGCGCCACGGGATAGACGTACTCGGCGGTGGCGGTGCCACTGCCCATGTCGAAGGCCAGGATGCGCGAGGCCGAGGCCAGCCCCACGGCGGCAGCGGGGCCGTCCTGCACCAGCGCGTTCTCGGTCGCGGTGTAGAGCGTCCGGCCGTCGGTGCTGAGCGTGAGGCTCTCGAAGGCCAGGTTGTTGGCTATGCCGCGATCACCCGCCTGGTTGCCGGCCACGCTGCCTGCGGGCTGGTAACGGCCGGGCACGGCGAAATCGCGCACGTACACACCGGCCGCGGTCATCTCGCGCACGGTCGGGTTCTGGAAGCCGGCGGGGGCGCGCTGACCTTCGTTGCTCCACAGCAGATGGCCATTCACGGGGTTCAGGCGCAGGGACTCCGGGTCCACCTGGTTCAGGCCGAAGTTGCTGCCGTCGGGTTGCTGCAGCGCCGTGACGGCCAGGAAGCCCACGCCGGCTGCGCCGGGGCTGCCCTGACGCCGGAACTGCTGCAGATCCAGGCTCAGGCTGTAGAAACGCGCCGGCCCCGCAGCGCTGCGGTCGTCGCTGATGGCCACGTAGCGCTGGGTGACCGCGTCGAAGTCGATGCCGGAGAGCCCACCCACCGGCACCGACACACCGTTGATGCTGCCGGCAGGCCCCGTGGGCACGAAACCCGTGGGCAGGATCTGCTGGCCCAGGTAGTCCAGGCTGATCTGCTGGGCGTGGGCAGCGCCGGCGCAGGCCAGGCCGGTCATGGCCAGCAGGGCCGGCAGCAGCAGGCGGTTCAGGGTCTTCATCGTCATCCTCCAGAGCTTCAAGACAGGCCTATGCCTAGCCTGCAGTGTGCGCAGCGGATGTGACGAAGCGTCGACAAAACGGGAGGCAGGCCGGTGCGGTGCAGCCTCCGCGAGGGACGATCCTGGCGCGTGGCAGCAGCGCCCTCAGAGCTCCAGCTTGCCGTAGAACACCACCGGCCCCGTGGGCTGCCCGGTGGGCGAGCCGCCGGGCGGCTCCACGCTCACGGCCATGTGGTCGATGCCGCTGCCCTTCAGGCCACCGGGCAGGCGGCTGCGGTCGAGCACGGTGGCGCCGTCGGCCCGGATCAGGCCCAGGCTCTGCGGCTTGCCGGTTTCGGTGGCCCACCACAGCTGCATCACGCGGTCTTGGCCCAGGGACACCTTGGTCAAGGGCCGTGCCACGGCCACGCGGCCGTCACCGCTGAAGCTGGCCACCACGTTGCCGCCCACGGCCGGGTCTTTGCCAGTGGCTTGCAGCACCACCACCACGGGCGCTTGGGCGGGCGGCGGCGTGGCCACCAGCACACCCAGGCCCACCACCGCCGCCAGGGCCGTACCCGAAAGCGCACGCCAAACGCCCAGCTTCTGCCACCAGGGCAGCGCTGCCGGTGCGGCGGCCGCCGGCCACAAGGCCTGCTCGATGCCTTGCCACACCCGCGGCGGCGGGGTTTCGGCCGGCAGGCCGCTGGTCAGCGGGATGAGGCGTTCCTGCCACTCACGCACGGCCCGCTGCAGGGCCGGGTGGCCGGGCAGCAGGGCTTCGAAGCGAGTACGGGCGCGGCCACGCAGCGTGCCGGCCACGTACTCGGCAGCCAGTGCATCGGCCAAAGAAGGTCTTCCGTAGTCCATGTCAGACGGCTCCCTTGGTGTCGTTGGAAGCGGCCCGGTCCAAGCAGCTCTTCAAAGTGTTCAGGGCGCGGCGCACCCAGCTCTTCACGGTGCCCAGCGGCTCGCGCAGATGCGCGGCCACCTCGGCGTGGGACAAGCCATCGTAGAAAGCCAGCGCCACGCTCTGGCGTTGCGTGGGCGTCAGACGCTCCATGCACTGCGTGAGTTCACGCTTCTCGCTGGCTTGGTTCAGCAGGTCCAGCGGGCCGGGCTCGTCGCTGGCCAGGGCTTCGGCGGGGTCGGGCTGGCCGTCGTCCTCATCGACGCTCAGGCTTTCGGTGCGCGGCTGGCTCTGCGCCCGGCGCAGGCTGTCGATGGCGCGGTTGCGGGCGATGTGCGTCAGCCAGGTCAAGGGCTGGCTGCGCGCGGCATCGAAGCCCGACGCGGCCTTCCACACCGCCACGTACACCTCCTGCAGCAGGTCTTCGGCCATTGCGCGGTCGCGCTGGATGCGCAACACCACGGCAAACAGGTGTCCGCTGGTGCGCTCGTACAGGCGCGAGAAGGCCTGACGGTCGCCCAGGCCGGTGCGGGCCAGCAACTGCGCCAGCTCGCGGCTCTTCTCCGGCCAGTCTCTCTCGTCCAATGCTTTCATTCACGCTTCCTGCGATGGCCCGCATGCGGCCCCAACGACGGTGGGCCCAAGGCATGCCTTGGCGGCCCGTGCGGCCCTCTTTCGCCCACCCGGGAGGATGCCACGGGCCGGCCCCCTTCACCGGCACCGGCGGCAAAGTGCCGATCACTTGTGGGCCACTTTGGCACACGGATCCCGGGCGCCTCAGTTGTGCTGGCGTTCAGGGCGGGCGCGCGGACCTGGGTGTGGCAAGAGTTGGCGCTCCCGCGCGATGTCACAGACGGTGGCTTGAAGGCTGCGCTCTCGCTGGGGTACAAGAGGTGTTGCCCAGCCCCGCCTTGCCCTGTCTGCCGAACCGCCGCGTGCCCGATTCCACCCACCAGCTCCAACTGCGCGCGCGCTTCGGCACCCACACCCGGGCGCTCATCGTCGACGGCCACGCCACCGCGCGCCAGATGCTTGCGGCGCAGCTGCGCAACATGGGCGCCAGCCAGGTGGTGCAGTGCGCCAAGTCGCACGAGGCGCGGCAGCACGCGGCCACGCGCCCTTTCGAGATCGTGCTGTGCGAGCAGCGCTTGGGCGACGGCACGCTCGGGCAAGACCTCATCGACGATCTGCGCCAGCGCAAGCTGATCACGCTGTCCACCATCGTCATGGTGCTGTCGGCCAACAGCACCTACCCGGTGGTGGCCGAGGCGGCCGAGCTGGCCATCGACGGCTTCCTCATCAAGCCCTACAGCCTGGGCGACCTGGAAGACCGGCTGCTCGCGGCCTTCGTGCGCAAGGATGCGATGAAGGAGATCGCCACGCTCATCGAGCGTGGCGACCACGCCAGTGCGCTGGCGCAGTGCGAGCAGCGTTTCCAGGCGCGTGGCGCCTACTGGACGCACGCCGCGCGCCTGGGCGCCGAGCTGGCCATCCGGCTGGAGAAGCTGCCGGTGGCCACGGCGATGTTCAACGCCGTCATCGATGACAAGGCCGTGCCTTGGGCGCGCCTGGGCATCGCGCGTGTGATGGACGCCTCGGGCAAGCCGGCTGCTGCCGAATCCACCATCAAGAACCTGCTCGGCGCCCACCCCACCTATGTGGATGCCTACGACGTGCTCGGCCGCATCTACACCGACCGCGGCGACTACGCCGCCGCGGCCGAGACCTTCCGCCGCGCTGTGGAGGTGACGCCGCACTCGGTGGCGCGCAACCAGAAGTACGGCATCCTGGTCTTCTACACGGGCGACCAGGCCGAGTCGATGAAGATCCTGGGCCAGGTGGTCGAGCGCGGCGGGCTGCTCTCGCCAGACTTCGACCACCACGTGCTGCTGCTGCTGGCGGTGGATGCCTTCAAGCAACGCCAGCCCGAGGCGCTGGGCGAACTGCGCGCGCAATTGCAGAAGGCCCTGGACGAGCAGCAACTGGCCAGCCAGGCCCCGAGCAGCGACGCCAGCGCCGCGACGGCCGACCCGCAGGCGCTGCTGCGCCGTCTGCAGCGCTATGCGCGCCTGCTGGATGTCCTTCAGTCGGTGCTGCGCGGCGACACCGCGCAGGCGCTGGCGCTGCTGGAAACGGCCCAGGCGGCACTGAGCGAGAACAACACCGCCGTGGATGCCGCGATCGCGTTGCTGCTGGTGCTGTCCACGCTGTGCCAGGCCAACGTCTTCATCCCGCAGGCCCCGGCCTGGGTGCGCCAGGCCGGCTTGCGCTACTGCACCAACAAGCAGGTCACCGAGATGCTGGCCCGGGCCTGCGAGAGCTTCGAGGCCCTGGCAGAACCGGTGCGCGGCGCGCACGCGCACATCAACAGCGTCACGCGTGATGCCCTCGGGGCGGCCGTGGCCGGGCAACCCCGCCAGGCGGTGCTGCAACTGCTCGAAGCGGTGGAAGCCACGCGCAACATCAAGCTGCACGAGGTGGCCGTGGCCACCCTGGAGCGCCACAAGGCGCGCATCGACAACCCCGAGGTGCTGCAGGACCGGCTGGACGCCCTGCGAGTGCACTGCGGCGCCCACACGGGCGCGCTGCTGCACACCACCTTGCAGGGCCTGTAGCGGCCCGCCAAGGCCGCTTCAACCGGGCTCAGTCGGCCAGCGCTTCGCCGCGCGTGCGGTACTCGCGCTTCAGCAGGCGCAGCAGGTGGGCCCGGTCGGGCAGGGGCGCCCCGCACGAGGTGCGGGCCTTCAGCGCCTTGTCGAGCGCGCCTTCCAGGCCGTTGCGTTCCACCGAGTAAGAGGTGTGGCGCGGCCGGCCGCGTTTGTCCACCCAACTGGCCACCACGCGCAGCGCCGGGCCGTCGAGGTTCTGGGACCACGCGAAGCGCACGCCGGCCACGCCCGTGGGGCTGGTGCACAGCACGCGCCCCTGCTGGCTGCCGCCGCGCGGCCGCGCCTTGGGCAGGCCCATCGCCCGGGCCTCGAGCTCGGCAGCGCGCCGGGCTTTTTCGGGGCTGCCATAACGACCACTGCTGAAGAACTTGGATTCACCGATGCCGCCGCCGTTGATGCGCAACTGGTGGCCGGTGATGACTTCTCCGCGTCGGATGACGACGATGTGGGCGTTATTGGCATTCATGGGCGGCGGTCATACTCCGGTTGTTGACCCCCTATTCTAGGGTGACCCAGCCTGGCCGGCCCATCAAGCAGGCTGCGGCAACCCCTGGACCATGAGCCGCTCCACATAGGCCGCACGCGCCTGCCGCTGCGCTGCCGTGCCCTGGCGGTGCAGCAGCGACTCGGCCACCTCGTAGCCATAAAGCAGGAACGCGCGGTGCTCGGCGTCGGCCGGGGCAAAACCCAGCGCGGCGAAGATCTCGCGGTGGTAGCCGATGCGCGCAGCGTCGGCGGCGTCAACCGCCTGGCGGGCCAGTTCGTCGCGCCGCGCCCAGGCGCGGATGGCCAGCTCGATGCGTGCCGCCTTGGCCGCGGCGCGGCCGCGGAAGGGCAGCGAGATCACATCGCGCAGCTGCTCCTGCGGCTGCGTGCGCGCGGTGGCCAGCCGGCGCGTGAGCTGCTCGGTGGTCTGCTCGCTCCAGGCCTGTAGCACGCGGCGCAGCAGGTCTTCACGGTCTCTGAAGTGCCAGTAGAAGCTGCCGCGCGTGACGCCCAATTGCCCGGCCAGCACATCCACACGCACATGGTCGATGCCCTGGTCGACCAGCACTGCGGTGGCCGCCTCGACCCAGGATTCGGGCGTCAAAGAGGCGCGCGTGCCCTCGGCATCAGGGGCGCTGGCACGCGTGCGGCGGCGCAGCGGCAGGGGGCGGGCAGGCGGCAGGCTCATCACGGGCCATGATGCCACGCCATGCAGCACTGTATGGAGCCCCGGGCATACCCGGATGCCCGGGAACGCGCCTGCCCCTAGCATCGCGCCAAACACATACAGATGTGTATGGAGACAGCGCATGACCCTGGCCCTGCACCCCGCCCCGACCGACCAGCAGCCCCCCGCGCCCTTGCTGCGCAACGGCATGGCCCGCGCCGGCGTGTGTGACGACCCGGCCCTGATGGCGCCGCGCGCCGTGCTGCGTGAAGACCTGGGCGGCGGCGCCTTCGTGCTGCGCCACCCCGAGCCGCTGCAGCCGCACGCGCGCTGCGTGGGTGAATGGCTGGAACGCTGGGCCGCCGAAACCCCCGAGGCCCCGGCCTTCGCCGAACCTGCCGACACGGCCACGCACCCTGGTGGCTGGCGCGTGCTGAGCTGGCGCTCGCTGCGCCAGCAGGTGGGCGCCGTGGCGCAGGCCCTGCTCGATCTGAAATTGCCCGCCGAGGGCCCCGTGGTGGTGCTCAGCGACAACGCGCTCGATCACCTGGTGCTGCTGCTGGCCGGCATGCACGTGGGCCGCGCGGTGTGCACGGTCTCCAGCGGCTACTGCCGGCTCGCGGGTGGCGACTTCGGCCGCATCCACGGCATCCTGCAGGCGCTGCAACCGGCGCTGGTGTACGCCAGCGATGCCGCCGTCTACGCACCGGCCCTGGTGGGCGCTGGCGTGCAGCCCGTGCAGGTGTACAGCCAGGGCGCGGGCAGCGTGCCCGGCGCCCTGCCTTTCACCCAGCTGCTGGCCGCGCAGGAAAGCCCGGCGGTGATGGCCGCCTTCGCGCGGATCACGCCCGACACCCACGCCAAGTACCTGCTCACCAGCGGCAGCACCGGGCACCCCAAGGTGGTGATCAACACGCACCGCATGCTCTGCGCCAACCAGCAGATGCTGGCGCAGACGCTGCGTTTCCTGGACGCCGAGAAGCCCGTGCTGCTGGATTGGCTGCCCTGGAGCCACACCTTCGGCGGCAACCACAACACCAACATCGTGCTGCGCGCCGGCGGCACGCTGTACATCGACGACGGCCGGCCGCTGCCCGGCGCCATCGACAAGACGCTGAAGCACCTGCAGAGCGTGCAGCCCACCATCTACTTCAACGTGCCCCGCGGCTTCGAGATGATGCTGCCGGCGCTGGAGGCCGACGAGGCCCTGGCGCGCCGCTTCTTCGGCCGCCTGCGCATGGCCTTCTACGCCGGCGCCGGCATGCCCGTGACCACCTGGAACCGGCTGGTGGCCGTGTGCGCCAAGGTGCGTGAAGAACCGCTGTGGCTCACCACCAGCTGGGGCAGCACCGAGACGGCGCCAGCCGCGGCCTTCGTGAGCTGGCAGCTCGATCAGCCCGGCGTCATCGGCCTGCCGCTGCCGGGCGTGGAGCTGAAGTTCACGCCCAACGGCAGCAAGCTGGAGATGCGCGTGCGCGGTGCCAACGTCTTCCCCGGCTACCGCCACAACAGCGAGGCCACGGCCGCGGCTTTCGACGACGAGGGCTACTACAAGATCGGCGACGCGGGTTACCTCGCCAGCGAGGCCGAGCCGCTGCAAGGCATCGTCTTCAACGGCCGCGTGGCCGAAGACTTCAAGCTCACCAGCGGCACCTGGGTGAGCGTGGGCACGCTGCGGCTGAAGGTGGTGGCCGCGATGGCACCGCACGTGCAGGACGCCGTGATCACCGGCCACGACCGCAGCGAGATCGGCGTGCTGATCTTCCTCAGCGAAGCTGGCCGCGCCTTGGGTGCCGATGGCGCCGCGGCGCGGGTGCGCGAAGGCCTGCGCCTGCTGAAAGCCGAACACGCCGGCTCGTCGCAAACGCCGGTGCGCGCGCTCATCCTCGAGGGCCCGCCCAGCATGGCCGCCGGCGAGATCACCGACAAGGGCTACGTCAACCAGCGCCTGGTGCTCCAGCGCCGCGCGGCCGAGGTGGAAGCCCTGTATGCCGGCGGCGGCAGCCCACGCATCATCACGCCCTGAATCCGATTTCCTGAAGCTGCGAGAACTGCTCCCATGACCCTGCCCTTCGAACCCCTGGCCGACGACGCCCCGGCCGCGCTGCGTGGCCTGGACCTGCTGCGCATCGAGCGCGCCGGCCCCGTGCTGCACGTGCGTCTGAACCGTCCTGCCAAACGCAACAGCGTCAGCGACGAGCTGCTGGCCCAGCTGCACACGGTGTGGCTGCATATCGCCGCGATCAAGCCCGAGATCAAGGCTGCGCTCATCAGCGGCGAAGGCGCGCACTTCTGCGCGGGCCTGGACCTCAGCGAGGTCAGCGAGCGCAACGTCACGCAGGCGGTGCACCACTCGCGCAGCTGGCATGCCTGTTTTGACGCCATCCAGTACGGCCCCGTGCCGGTGGTGGCCGTGCTGCACGGCGCGGTGGTGGGCGGCGGGCTGGAACTGGCGAGCAGCGCGCACATCCGCGTGGCCGAGGCCAGCAGCTTCTATGGCCTGCCCGAAGGCACACGCGGCATCTTCGTGGGCGGTGGCGGCTCGGTGCGCATCAGCCGCCTGATCGGCGTGGCGCGCATGACCGACATGATGCTCACCGGCCGCGTCTTCGACGCCGCCGAAGGCCAGCAGCACGCCATCAGCAACTACCTGGTGGGCGACGGCGAAGGCCTGGCCAAGGGCCTGGAACTCGCCAACAAGATTGCCGGCAACGCGCCGCTGTCGAACTACGCCATCACGCAGGCGCTGCCGCGCATTGCCGACCTCTCGGCCAGCGACGGCCTGTTCATGGAAGCGCTGATCGCCTCCATCGCGCAGGGCGACGAGGCCGCCAAGGAACGCGTGCGCGCCTTCCTCGAAAAGCGTTCGCACAAGGTCGCCAAGCAGTAGCGCGACCTCCTGACCCTTTCACCCCACGAACCCCAACGGAGACACGACGATGATCATCACCCGACGCCAAAGCCTGGTGCTCGCCGCCAGCGCCGCCCTGCCCTTGCACCTGCGTGCACAGGCCTTCGAGCAGCCGAAGTTCCTGTACGGCTTTCCGGCCGGCAGCTCGGGCGACATCGCCTGCCGCCGCGTGGCCGAGCGCGTGGGCAACTCGCCCTACGCGAAGAACGCCGCCATCGTGGAGAACAAGCCCGGTGCCGGCGGCCGCATCGCGCTGGACACGCTGAAGGCCTCGGCCAGCGACGGCTCGGTGCTGGCGCTTTCGCCCTTCTCGTGCACCTCGATCTACCCGCACGTCTACAAGAAGCTGAGCTACGACCCGGTGGCCGATTTCATGCCCGTGAGCATCGCAGCCATCATGCACCACGGCCTCTCGGTGGGCCCGATGGTGCCCGACACCGTGAAGGACGTGAAAGGCTTCCTCGCCTGGGCCAAGGCCAACCCCGACAAGGCCAACTACGGCTCGCCGGCCGCGGGCAGCACGCCGCACTTCCTGGGCGCGCTGCTGGGCCTGAGCCAGAACGTCGACCTCAAGCACGTGCCCTACCGCGGCAGCGTGCCGGGCCTGGTGGACGTGATGGGCGGCCAGATCGCCAGCATGTTCTGCCCCGCCGGCGACCCGCTGCCCCACCACCGCGCCGGCAAGCTGCGCCTGCTGGCCACCAGCGGCAAGACGCGCCTGCCCTTCGCGCAAGACGTGCCCACCTTCGCCGAGCAGGGCTTCGGCGACCTCACCACCGAAGAGTGGTTCGGCTTCTACGCCCCGGCCAAGACGCCGGCGGCCGTGGTGGCCGCAGCCAACGCCGCCATCAACAACGCGCTGAAGGACAAGGCGCTGGTGGACGGCCTGGGCGTGGTGGGCCTGCTGGCCCAGGGCAGCACGCCCGACCAGATGGCACGCAGCCAGCGCGCCGAGTTCGAGCGCTGGGCGCCGCTGGTCAAGCGCATCGGCTTCACGGCCGATTCCTGATCGGCACCCGCACCGGCACCGGCTGCGGTGTTCAGGCCGTGCGCTTGAACACCGACAGCAGCGCCCCGGCGGCCACGAAGAGGCCGCCGAACGTGCGGTTCATCCACTTCATCGCGCGGGCCGATTTCAAGGTGCCCAGCACCTTGGCGGCCAGCGCGGTGTAGCCGGCCATCACCGTGAGATCGGTGAAGCCCAGCGTGGCAGCGATCACCAGGTATTGCGGTGTCAGCGGCTGCGAGAGCGCCAGGAACTGGGGCACCACGGCCAGCAGGAAGACGGTGCCCTTGGGGTTGACGATGTTGATCAGCAGCCCGCGCAGCACCAGATCGCGCCGCCGCACGCTGGCGGCCCCGGCCTGCAGTTCGGCCAACGGCCGCACCGGCGCGCGCCACTGCTGCACGCCGAGATACACGAGGTAGGCCACGCCGGCCCACTTCACCACCACGAAGGCGGTGGCGCTGGTGGCCAGCAGCGCCCCCAGGCCCACGCCCACCACCACCAGCTGCACCCAGATGCCGAGCACCAGGCCCAGCGTGGTGAAGTAGCCCTTGCGGAAGCCGTGGTTGAGCCCGGCGCTCATGGCCGCCAGTGCACCCGGGCCGGGTGAGAGGCTGATGGCCCAGGCGGCGGCGAAGAAGGCAAGCCAGGTCGAGAGTTCCATGCGGCGAGCTTAACGGCCGACGGCCGACACCGCCGATGCGTGGTCTAGCGACCCACAGCGAACACGCGCCTGGCGCACAAGGCCCCCGTGCCGGCCAGCAGCGCGGCGAGCGCCATGACCCACGTGGCCCCTTGCGCCTGCTGCACCAACAGCCCGGCGGCGGCCAGGGCGGCGGTGGTGGCCAGTGCGTCGGCCAGCTGCAGCGCCGATGAGTTGCGGCCTTGCTCGGCAGGCGCGGAGATCTTCAGCAATTGCACCGACAGGATGGGGAAGGCCAGCCCCACGCCCAGCCCCGAGAGGGCCCAACTGCCCACCGTCAGCACGGCGATGAGCACGCCCGGCAGCGGCAACGCGAAAGTGAGCGCCACGCAGGCGATGCCCGTGCTCACCAGCGCCAGGCCCGCGCGCAGCGCGCGCTCACGCGCAGCCGCCTGCGACAGGCGCGCCTGCAGCGCGCTGCCCACGCTCCAGAATAGCGCCCCGGTGCTCAGCGCCCAACCGGCCTGCATCAGCGACCAGCCGTGGTCGCGCGTCAGGGCCAGCGGCATGAAGACTTCGGCCGTGGCAAAGGCGGCGGCCACCAGGCCGCGCAAGGCGATCACCGCGGGCAAGCCCGGCGCGACGCGCAGGCTGCCTGCAGGCAACAGGTGCCAGGCAGCCGCCCACGCCATCACCAAGCCTGCTGCCAGCAGCGGCCAGCGGCTGCCGGCGGCGCCATGCAAGAGCAAGGCGCCTGCGGCCCCCATCACGGCAAGAACCAGGCGCGAACCCGCCTGGGGCTGTGTGGCTGAAGCCGCGGCCGGCTTCGGCAGCTTGGCAAAGGCGGGCATCAGCAAGGCCGCAGCCACCGGCAGCGCCAGCAGCGCCCCCAGGAACACCCACCGCCAACTCGTGTAGACCACCAGCCACGCCGCCAGCGAGGGACCGACCAGACCCGGCACCACCCAGGCGGTGGCGAACAGGCTGAACAGGCGCGGGTGCAGGGCCGCCGGCACCACCTGGGCCATGCCCACGTACAGCACCACCCCCAGCATGCCGCCGCCCAGGCCCTGCAACACGCGCCCAGCCACCAGCACCGCCATGCTCTGCGCCAGCCCCGCGGCCAGCAGACCCACGGCAAAGCAACCCAGGCCGAAAGCAGAGGCACGCACCACCCCGAAACGATCGCACCAGCGCCCGGCCAGCACCATGCCGGGCACAGACGCCGCCAGCGGGCCGCCAAAGGCCAGCGCGTAGTACGGCATGCCCTGCAGCGCAGCAGCCACTGCCGGCATGGCCGCCGCCACGGCCAGGGCCTCGAAAGCGAGCATGGTGATCAGGGCCACTGCACCGATGCAAGCGGCAGCGCGCCCGCTGCCGAACAGGGTGACAGAGGCAGGCCGGGCATCGGTGGAAGGGGCAGCGGACATGGCGGCTTGCAGGTGACGCAGAGGCTGGCGAGAATAAAAGCTCAAGTGCGCTTGAGGTCAAGCGCCACTGGCGACGAGACATCGCTGGAGGTGGAGATGACTGAAACACCCGTTCTGCTCACCGTCGGTGAACTGGCCACCCGGGGCGGGGTGGCCGTGTCTGCACTGCACTACTACGAGAGCCGCGGGCTCATCCAGGCGCAGCGCAGCAGCGGCAACCAGCGCCGCTACAGCAAGGCCACCTTGCGCCGGGTGGCCTTCATCCGCGCGGCGCAGCAACTGGGTGTGGGCCTGGCGGAGATCGGCGAAGCCCTGGCCTGCCTGCCCGCGCAGCGCACGCCCACCAAGGCCGACTGGGCGCGCCTGTCCAGCGGCTGGCGCGCCCAGTTGGATGCGCGCATCACGGCGCTGCAGGCCCTGCGCGACCGCCTGGACGGCTGCATTGGCTGCGGCTGTCTGTCACTGAAAGCCTGCCAGCTGTACAACCCGCAGGACGCCTGCGGGGCGCAGGGCAGCGGTGCGCAGCGCCTGCTGCCTGCAATGCCCGCGGGCCGCCAGCGTGGTGGGCGCAGGGCTTGATGACCATCACAGCGAAGCGCTCGGTAGCGGTGCGGGGCCGGCGCCCCACCTGAACACATGGCCCTCTTGAACGGCCAGAAGCCGTGCACACCTGCCTTCAACACCGAAGCGCCGAGTTCGTGAATACCGGTAAACGGGGTTGCTGGTATGCCTGCTCAGTCCAACGACGAATTGGGCACAGGCCGTGCCGAAATCGGAAGATCGAACTCCGATGTCGCGCGAGGTAGCGGGCACAGCTTTCCCGCAACAAGGCGGCTCTGGCGCAGCAGGGGCGGGTGCCTGCTCAAGACTGGACTAAGACATTCGTTCCTGCAGTCGAACGTCGGCATCCGCCAAGACCGGCCACCCGATGGCCCTCGTCACGAGTGACCAGTGCACTCCAAGGATCTGAGCGTCGGCGGTACTCACGCTCCCACTGTCGGCGGATGACTGCTTCTGCTCCGAGTGAATTCACCAAATCGACCCAATGCGGACCTATCCAACTCGACAAAGCGGTCATGCGCCAAGCTTTCTCGGTCGTCCCTCGCGTTGGCGGCAGTCGTGTGATCTGTGCAAGCGATGTTGAAGTGATGCTCCGCAATCGACCGTGTTGCATCGCTCTGGCACCAATTCAGGCCCGTGAAGAATTCGACGCGATCAAGCCGCCTAGGGAGCTTTATGCCGTCGGCGGCGACGCAGCGACAGGGCAAGCAGCAGGACCCCGGTCAACACGAGAGCCGTCGCGCCTAGCACCGCCGCTCGCAGCAGCGGGTTGTTGAAGTCTTCGCCACCGCTGTAGTCCATGACATGCAGCCGCCAGAAGAAGTCGTACAGCACCCAGGCCTCGTTGCGTGCGGCTACGAACTGCCCAGTGCGGGTATCGACATAGATGCGCGTTGCCAGCGTGTCATCGAAACGTGCCACCCACAGATCGGCCCGTCCGGCGGTTTCGCGCACGATCCCCAAGCGGCGCGGTGGCTCGGCGACTCGCATCACCGCGACCAGCCGTCCCGGACCTTTGTAGAGCGATTGCGCGAACCCCCGGACTGCGATCTCGTCCGGTGGCGCAAGCGGGTCGCCACTCGCCGATAGCCAGGTGTCTTTGCTTTCCGGGTGCCGGATCTGCCATGCCGGTCCGCGAGCAGTGATCACACTGGTCACCGACAACACCGGCGCATCGGGCAGCGCTGCGCGGCCGAGTGCTTGGTTCCACCCGGCAGGCAAGTTCGCTGAAGGCTTGCTCACGCTCTCAGCCGACTTAACCCAGGCCTGGAACGGCAACCACGCGAACAGCGCACCCCCAATGACCCATGCGGCGACTTGCAGCACCACCAGCCAGGCCAGCCAGCGGTGCCATCGCCAAAGTCGGGGTGTCCAGCGCTTGGGCCTTGACGTGTGCAGTCCAACGCCCAATGGCGAAAGAACCGACTCTGACCGAGCGCTTTCCATAGAAGTCATGTGCTTCCTGACGGCATCTGGGTCATCGGACGAGCACGACCCTTGCCTCGTTGCTGCTCACGCACTTAGCCCAGACCAGTCGCACGACGTGCTGCCGCATGGGCGGCAGCATTCATGCCCGAGAACATCTGGGTCATGAACTCCCGCGCCTCGCGCGGTGCCTTCCCCGGTGAGCCGGCGTTGAAGCGCGGTGCGGGGTCGTACTCTAGGTAGAGCTGAACCGCTTTGGCGTACTCAGGTGATCGCAGCCGGGCGATGAGATCCAGGCCGAAGTCGAGCCCGGCCGTCACGCCGCCCCCGGTGATGCGGTTTCGGTCAGTCACGACACGGCGCCTCACTGGCGTGGCGCCGAAGGTCGGCAGCACGTCCAGGGTTGCCCAGTAAGAAGTGGCCCTGTAGCCCTTCAGCAGGCCCGCAGCACCCAGGATCAACGATCCGGTGCACACGCTCGTCACCCACTTGGCCTTGGCACCGCGGTCGGCGAGGAAGTCGAGCACCTCCTTGTCCTCCATCATCGTCAGCGTGCCGGGTACGCCGCCGGGGACGAACAGCACGTCGAGTTTTTCGGGGCACTCGGCGAACGTGCGTGTCGGCGGCACCGGGATCAGGCCCGGGTGTTCGGGCTTTTCGGGGCCCACCGGCTGGCGGTTCTTCCACAGCAGGTGGATGTCGCGGTTCATCAAGGCCTCGAACATCGTCAGCGGGCCCACCAAGTCCTGCAGAAACATGCCGGGGTAGACCAGCAAACCGATCTCGAGCTTCGGGCCATTCCACAAGTGCTTGTACTTCTGGATGACGTCCAGGTGGTGCTGGTCTGCGCTCTCTTTGGTGGCTTCACCGGCCGCGGCACGCACCCGCGATGCCGTCAGCGCGATAGCCATGGCCACGGCGGCCTCACTGAAGGTTCTTCGATCCACTATGCGCTCCTTCGATCGATGCATCAGAACTCGTAGCGGGCTTTCACGCCCACCGTGCGCGGAGCGCCTGTCATGCCCACCGGCACCTGGAACCCGGCCACGACGTAGTTGGAGTTCAGGAAGTACTCCTTGTCGGCCAGGTTCTGCACGGTGCCGGTCAGTGTCCAGGCGCCGGTCCGGTAGCCAGCCGAGATGTTCGCGATCCAGTGGCCGGGCACGCGCGTGGTGCTGCCGCCGCTCTGATAGGCCGACTGGAAGCCAGCGCTGCCCGACAAATCGGCGCCCAGCGACCACGGACCTTCTTGCCAGGCCACGCCCAGCTGTGCGTTCCAGTCAGGCCGGTTGGCCAGCTGCTTGCCGCCCAGCAGGTTGCCGCCGAAGAAGTAGTCGTCGTAACGTGCCCGAGCCACGCCGATGCCGGCGTTCAGGGTGATGGCCGGCACAACACGCCAGCGCAGCTCGGCCTCGGCACCCCGGATTTTCACGCTGGGCACGTTGGCGAGGTAGGCGGTGCCGGTGCCCGTGAGCACGGTCTCCTGGTAGTCCTTGACGGCGGTGTCGAACACCGCAGCGGACAGTTCGAGCCCAAGGTCGCTGCGGCGCAGGTTCACGCCGGCCTCCAGCGTGCGCGTGCGTTGTGTGCCGTAGGTGATGGGGTCTGCCGTGCGGCCACCGAAGGTCGAGGTGTTGGCGTACAGGTTCACGCCGCCCGGCCGCCAGCCAGTGGCCCAGTTGGCGTAGACGGTGGTGTGGCGGTCGAAGCGCCAGTCCAGGCCCAGCTTGGGCAGGGTACGCGAGGTCGACAGCGCAGCGTTGAAGCCTGGGGTTCCGAAAGCGACATCGCGGTTCACACCCGAGCGGTCGGCCTGCTCACGGCGCAGCCCGGCCGTCAGGCCCAGTTGGTCGCCCAGGAAGCGAAGGGTGGCCTGGCCGAACAGGGCCTGGTTGCTGCCGTCGCCAGTGGCGTCATTGAAACCAAAGCGCCCGCCTGCCGGAATGCCGAAGGCCGCATTGCCATTGGGCCAGACGCCATCGGACAGCACCTGCACCGACTGCTCGCTGCGCGAGGCACCCACCACCCAGCGGACACCGGCCACGCCGGCACTCTGGGCGCGCAGCTCGTAGTACCGGTTGGTGGTGTTGTAGGCCGAGTCGGAGATCAACTGCCCCAGCATGCCCGGGGTGTCCGGTGCAGCGATGGGTGTGTAGTCGAAGTCGAAGGCATACGGCCCCTCGAACTTGCGGTTCGCTGCGACGCCGACCACGTCGAAGCCAGCGCCCTTCCAGGTCACCCGCAGCGACTGCGACGAGGTGTCGCCGCGGCGCTCGCCAGCGTAGTCATTGGCTAGCTGGAACTTTGCCGTCGTCAGGCCCGACGGGGCAATCACCTGGTTGTAGCGGTTGCGGTCCAGCGGCAGGTACTGCACGCCGTCCTTGTCCTTCAGGCGCTGTTCGCTGATGGTGACCAGCACTTCCAGCGACGAGGTGGGTTCGATCACCGCCTGCAGCCGCACGCCTTCAGCCCGGTGCTTGGGGTTGTCGCCAGTGGAGACGTTGCGGATGGGTCCGTTGCCCTGCTCGGCCAGCGCCGCGACACCCAGGCGGAAGGCACGTCCGGCCAGCGGGGCGGACAGCGAGGCGCTGGCACGCACGGTGGATCGCGACGAGACCTCCAGCGCGCCGAAGCCGGCGAGGCGCAGGCCCGGCAGGCGCGAACGGATGTCGATGACGCCAGCCTCGGCAAAGCCCCCGTACAGCGTGCCCTGCGGTCCCCGCAGCACCTCGATGCGCTCGACGTCCATCAGGCTCGCGGTGTAGCCGAAGAAGTCGTTGAACGGCACGTCGTCGATGAAGATCGTCGCGGCCGGGTCCCACGAGCCGGGGCCGTTGCCCAGGCCGCGGATGGTCAGGTAGCCCAGCGTCCCGGCGCCCAGCGAGTTGTTGAGCTGCAGGTTCGGCACGGCAGCAGGCAGGTCCTCTAGCGTGCGAATGCGCCGAGCCTCGACCGCCTCGCCATCGAGCACGGTGACCGAATTGGCAGTCTGGGCCAGCGGTTGGGCACTCTTGGTGGCGGTGATGACCACCGTCTGCACAACTTGCTCGGACGGTGTCGCCGAGGAGGCACCCGTGCTTTGCGCCCAGGCTGCAGAGGCGGCCAGTTGGATGATCGCCAGGGCGATCGGTCGAATGCTGTGCTTCATTGTTGAGTCTTGGTGGGTTGCTGAAAGGTAGGTGTTGAATAGGTCGCCGGCGGCCACGGGCTGCGGTGTCGCGGTTCGCTGAGGAAACGCTCATCCGTCAAGGATTCGAGAAACGCCACAACGTCGGCGATCTCGGTCTCGCTGATCTCGAAGCCGGCTATGAACTCGCTGCGCAGCGGGTTGGCGGCGCGACCCGCGTGCACGGCACGGCCCGCGCGGGCGTAGTGCGTGCGCAGCACGTCACTCAGCGTGGCGATCGAACCGTCGTGCATGTACGGCGCCGTGACGGCCACGTTGCGCAGGCTCGGGGTGCGGAAGCGGCCCGCGTCGCGCGGCTCACCGGTGAACTCGACGATGCCGGGCGACGACTTCGGGTACGCACCTTTGCCGTCCTCGTTGTAGAGCCCGGTGTTGTGGAAGCCGACCTCGGGGAACGGGGTGCGTGCGTGCTTCAGGTTGTCGGTGAAGTTGAAGCCGCCGTGGCAGTGGTAGCACTCCAGCTTCTCGCCGAAGAAGAGCTGCTCACCGCGTTTGGCTGCAGCGCTGAGGGCGCTCTTCTGGCTGCCGTAGCGGTAGCGGTCGTAGGGGCTGTCGAAGCTCAGCAGCGAACGCTGGAAGCTGGCCAGCGCCTTGGTCAGCGTCGACAGCGAATACAGCGCGGCCTCGCCCTGCCCTGCTTCCGCCGGGAAGGCCTGCGCGAACAGGCGACGGTAGGTCGCGTCGCCCTTGAACATCGCGAACAGCTGCTGCTCTCGCCCCGCCAAGCCCATCTCGACCGGGTGCTCGCCAAACAGCGGGATCAGCGCCTGTACTTCCAGCGAAGTCAGCTGCGGGTTCTGCCACGTCAGCACGGGCAAGTAGGCCACGTTGGCCAGGCTCATGGCACTGCGGGTGCCAACTTCGCCGGTGACACCCTTCGAGACCGCTTGGCCATCGGTGAAGGCGCGTGCCTGGTCGTGGCAGCTGGCGCAGGACATCGCGCCGTTGGCCGACAGGCGCGTGTCGTGGAACAGATGGCGTCCGAGCTCGACTTTGGCAACCGACATGGGGTTATCGGCGGGGACCGCGGGTGGCGGCACCCAGGCCGGCAACGCCCACTGCCAGCCCGCGGGTGCCGCACCCAGCAGCAAGCCTGACGCTGCCAGCAGAGCTGCGGCCGTGAGCAAACGCCACGAACGGGTCATGGATCGGCCCGCCTGGCTCAGCGGATGCTGAACAGGCGCTGCGGCCCGGGAGCCGCCGCACCGCCGTACGCCAGGCCGAGTGCACCCATGACCGGTGGGCAGTCGGCATCGCCCGGGAAGCTCATGCAGCCCGGCGAGGTGTTGGGCGCGTTGACGTCGACGTTCGCGGCGGCCAGCACGGCGCCAATGTCGGCGATGACGGTCTGCTTCGTGGCGTCAAAGCGCTCGAAGGCCACCGACACACGGTTGGGATTGGCGCACTCAGCCTTCGGCGCTTCGGTGCGCGAAGCCGCGGCGCACTTCGTGCTGCCCAGGTGTACCGAGAAGCCTGAAGCCGCGGCTCCGCCATGCCCGGCTCCTGCGGTGGCCGGTGCCGCCTGCAGACCACTGCTGGCGGTGTCGAACTTGACGAACTTGTAGCCGCCCTGCCAGTTCCAGAACATGGCCGTCAGGTTCAGCGGCGACGCCGCAACGGTCGGATCACCGTGGTTGCGCGCGAAGGGTACGCCGAGCGTGAAGCGCAGACCCACGTAGCGGCCCGCGGGGATGGTCCCGCGCACCTCGGTGTTCATGCCGCTGGTGCCGTTGCGGCAGGGGCCGCTGCCGTTCTCGAAGTCCAGCAGCGCGATGTTGTCCAGTTGCCAGATGCCATCCTGGGCAAGCGCCACCGGCACGGCGCGGCCTGTCTCGTCGACCAGGCTCACGTCGCTGACGTAGAAGCGATAGTCGCTGGGCGTCACGGTTGAACGTGTCGTGCCGACGTTGGCATAGCTCTGGCCGCAGGCGAAAGGCTGGCCGTTGATCTGTGCAGCAAAGCGAACGGTCACCGGTTGAGGGGCTGCGACCGAACTTGTCGCTGTCGGTGTCGGGGTCGTGGTGCAGGCAGCCAGAAGCACGGCAACGGCGCAGGCGGACACGGCCGCCGCTGAACGGTTGAAACGGGGCATGCAGTTTTCCTTGAAGCGGTTCCTGAACGGGGATGAAGGACGGGTCAGTGCTTGTGCTGGTGCGCGCCCGCAGCGCCGCGCGGCGTCTGCACCCACACCATCACCTCGCGCTCGCCGGCCTTCTCGAAGCGCAAGGTCATCGGGAATCGGTCACCGTCCTTCAGCGGCTGCTTCAGGTCGATCAACATCAGGTGGTGTTCACCGCCGTGGCGCAGTTGCAGTTCCGCCTTGGGCGGCACAGCGATGCCATCGATGGCGCGCATGCGCATGACGTTCTGGGCGTCGATGACGCTGCGGTGGATTTCCACGGCGCGCGCTGCCGGCGTGCTCGCGCCGACCAGGCGGTCGGGCTGATCGCCCGTGTTGCGGATGCCGCGCAGGTAGGCCGCGCCGTTGGCTGCACCGGGCGGCGTGGGTGTGGCGTAGGGGTGGTCGATGCGCAGCGGGCCAAGCTTGAAGTCGTGCGCGGAGACAGGCGCGCTGAATGCAGCCAGCGCGCCGAGCGCCGAGGCCATGAGACTGGAGAGGCTGTGCCGTCGGCGGCGTTGATTCGGGTTCATGGGTTCTCCTTCAGCAAACGGGTGATGTCGGCCGTGACCGAGGCAGCGTCCTGCTCGTGCCGCACTGCCAGGCGCAGACGCCCGGTGGGGTCGAACACGTAGCTCGTCGCGGTGTGGTCCATCGTGTAGCTGCTGCCTGTGGGCACCTTGCGGTAGAAGACCTTGAAGGCCTTGGCGGTGGCCTCGGTCGTGGCGAGGTCGGCGTGCAGGCCGATGAAGCTCGGGTGAAAGGCCCGCGGGTATTCGCGCAGCACGGCGGGTGAATCCCTCTCGGGATCGACGGTGATGAAGATCACCTGCAGCCGAGAGGCCTGCGGGCCGAGGCGCTGCATCACGTCGGCGGCACGCGCCAAGGCCGTCGGGCAGACATCGGGGCACTGCGTGAAGCCGAAGAACAGCAGCACGCAGCGGCCTTTGAAGTCCGCGAGCTGCACCGTGCGTCCCTCGGCGTCCTGCAGCCGGAAGTCACGCCCCCAGTCCGCGCCGGTCAGATCGATCGACTGGAACGGGGTGACGCTGCCCTGGCGGTCACAGGCCACCAGCAGCAACCCGGCGACGCCAGCTGCTGCAAAGGCCAGCGCGCGGCGACGTGACACCGGTCTGTGCAGGCCGCTGCGGCTCGCGGATTCCATCTCAGCGGGTCTCCCACGGCGCCGCGATCTCGGGGCGACGCGTCCACTCCGGCGTGGGTGATGGCGCGACCGGCAATGCCACCGGCACTGCAACAAGAGGCGATTGCGCCTCAGGGGCTGGCTGCGGCTTCGCCATGGCCACCGCAAGTGGCGGCATCGGCGGACCCGCAAGCCCCCCGCCGACAACCAACGCAACGGCGTAGATCGTCCCGACGGCACCCAGGTGCAGAGCAACGAAGAGGCGCACGCGGGGGCGATGCGAACCCTCGGGTATCCCGCCGGGTTCCTCGATGTCGGGCTTCACAGGTCGGCCCCCGTCAGGGCCACGGCGGATCGCTGAGGCGCGGGCGCTGCGGTGTGGCACGGTGGCAGCGCTGCTGCACCCGCCTGCACAGGCACCAGATGCATGGGCGCCGTTTCTCCCGCATGCGCCAAGCTCATCAGCGCCTTGACCTCGGCCACGCGGTACGCGGGTGCGATCTGCCCGGTGACCACCTGCCAGCCGGACCAAAGCACCCAGGCGGCGAGACCGAGCGCGGCCCCGATGTTGATGTGCGTCATGACTCGCATGACGCGTTCGATGAAGTTCAAGAAGTTCTCCTGCAGCCGGACGGCGTCAAGCCGAGACCCGGCGATCGATGAGAGCGATGGCCGGCCAGGACGACCGGATCACCGCAGCGTTCAGGCGATCAGGAGAACAGCGGGGGTGCGCGCGGCAGCGCGCTCACCCAGGCATGCAGGGTGCGCGGCGCAGACAGGAAGGCGAGTGGGACCTCATGGCACAGCCCAGGCGGCGGTTGCGCCAAGTCCGTCGCCGGAGGCAGGCCGAGGGCCGGCGCGTGCAACGAACAATAGGGACAGTGCTCCAGGGCGTGCCCCGATGCCGGGGCGCGCTCCGAGCCGTCTTCCCCGGCCTGGATCCACTTGGATCCCTGGGTCGTGCAGATCTCGACCCAATTGCTGCCCGTGGCAGACGCCAGGGCATGGCTCAACGCGGGCGCGAGCGACGCCAGCAGGATGGCCAGGGCGGCAATCCAACTGGTCAGTCGGCGGTGGGTACGAAGCGCGCGCATCGATTCACATTCTAGATGCCGAGCCTGCGTCGAACTGACATCCAACCAAGCTGGGGAGCAGTACCCAGCTTCGAAACACGCAACGGCTCCGGCCATCGGTCGGAACGGCGCCGGTCGACCTGAGGTGCGCCAGACCTGTGAGGTCAAGGCAGCCGTAACCCGAAGCCGAGCGCATCAAAAAGCGGCTTCGACATGACAGCGCATTGGGTCGCGAGGCTCAGCCCGGGAGGCGGCCATCATGGCGTAGCCGCTCCAGGACCATCGCCTCCACGTCGTAGCCGAAGATGGTCAGTCCCTTGATGTTCGCGTCCTCGATGACGAGGCCGGTCAAGTTGACATTCGTCAGCCTCGCGCCAGCGAGGTTCACGTCATCGAACACGGCGTTCACGAGCGAACAGTTCCTGAATTCACTGCCGTCCATGCGCTGATCGGTGAAGTTCATGCTTGGGGGCTCCCTGCAGAGATTTGGATCAGTACGGTCCCTTCGAGGCTGATGGCCAGGGCCTTGTCCGCTAGGCAATCTTCCCGCTCGGCCGTTGGGAGGCGTGGGTTCGATCGACGCCTAGGAAACAAGGGGGCAGCCATTTGGCAATGCCCCTGCAATCCCGCTGCCGATGGACTCATCGATGGGTCTGAGCGCCTCTGCGGGCGACAGCTTTCGTGCACTCGGGTGAAGGTCGGCTCTTGGCCGGTCTGAGCCCGACACATCGCAGCCGGTGAGCGGTCACTGGGACCGCGGCGCCAGACCGTCAGCGACCATGGTGGAGCGCAGTCCCATTCGGCTCATTGCGGCAAGGAACCGACGTGCGGTGTGCCTGCGCGACAGCAGCCCGTCATGTCTGCCAGTGTCAGCGAGCCGTACCCGAGGCCTTGAAGGACCCCTGCCGTCGCGCCCGACTCTCCTAAGGCGACTTCGCGCGAATGACGCCGCCGGCGCGGGCGAAACTGCCTCCGCCGAGGTGATGGATGGTGTGAAGCACCTCGTTATCGTCGCGAACCGACCAGTGGCCTTGGGCGAAGATCCGTTCATCGGCCGCTGCGGCCACAACTTCGGCGAAGCAGGTGTCGTAGGCCTCCTCCGCATGCGGTTCTCTGATCAGGCGGCATTCGAGCCACGCTGCGCAACCCGCCTCGATCATCGGCATGCCAAGCAGCGGCCCAGGCGTGACCGCAATGCCGTAGCGCGAGAACTTGTCCCCGTCGCGGCCGCTCGCATGGCCAACGGCGTAGGTGAGATCCACGAGCCCTGCCCCGGGAATGCACAGCCCGAAGGCTCCGCTGGCCATGACCAGTTCTCGGGTGAATGTGCTCTTGTCAATGACGACAGCAATGCGCGGAGGTGCGAACTCCACCGGCATCGACCATGCAGCGGCCATCACATTGCGCTGCGCCCCGGCTGCGCTGGTCACCAAGACAGTCGGGCCGTGGTTGATCAGGCGGCTCGCATGCTCAAGCGCGACTGGGCGGAAATGCTCATTCATGGCTCAAGGACGGCAATTGCTTTCGGAGACCGCAGGCCCGGCACCGCACTCAGTTCAACTGCGTCACGAACTTGGTGTTGAGATACCCGTCGAAGGTCTCCAGCCCACCCTCGCTGCCGTACCCGCTGTCCTTGATGCCGCCGAACGGCGTTTCGGCCAGCGCCAGGCCCACGTGGTTGATGCTGACCATGCCGGCCTCCAGGCCCTCGCTCAGCAAACGCGCGTTTTTCGTGCCGCCGGTGAAGGCGTAGCTCGCCAGGCCGAAGGGCAGGCTGTTGGCACGCTGCAGCACCTCTTCCACGGTCTTGAAGCGCACGATGCCGGCGATGGGGCCGAAAGGCTCTTCCGTCATCAGGCGGCTGTCTTCGGGCAGGTCGGCCAGCACCGTGGGCGCGAAGAAGTTGCCCTCGCCCGGCAGCGCACTGCCGCCGGCCAGCACGGTGGCGCCGCGCTGGTGCGCGTCGTCGATGAAGCCGGCAATGGCCGCCACGCGGCGCGCCTGCGCCAGCGGGCCCATGCGTGTTTCCTTCAGCAGCCCGTCGCCCACCTTCACCTTTTCCAGCTTGGCGAGAAAGCGCGCGACGAAACGGTCGTAGGCGCCCTCCTGCACATAGAAGCGCGTGGGGCTGATGCACACCTGCCCGGCGTTGCGGAACTTGAAGGGCACCAAGGTGTCGGCCGCGGCGTCGATGTCGGCGTCGTCGCACACGATCACCGGCGCGTGGCCGCCCAGTTCCATCGTGCAGCGCTTCATCAGGCTGCCGGCCAGGCCGCCGAGCAGCTTGCCCACGGGCACGCTGCCGGTGAAGCTGATCTTGCGCACGATGGGGCTCTTGATGAGGAAGTCGCTCACCTCGTGCGGCACGCCCCACACCACGTTCAGGCAGCCCGGCGGCAGGCCGGCGTCGTGGAAGAGCTGCGCGATGGCCACCACGGCGCTCGGCGCGTCTTCCGGGCCCTTGATGACGATGGTGCAGCCCGCGCCGAGGGCCGCCGTGATCTTGCGGATGGCCTGGTTGAAGGGGAAGTTCCAGGGGCTGAAAGCCGCGCACACGCCGATGGGTTCGCGCAGCACGGTCTGGCGCACGCCGTCTTGCCGCGCCGGGATCACGCGGCCGTAGATGCGGCGGCACTCTTCGGCGTGCCACTCGGCGTGTTCGGCGCAGAACACCACCTCGCCCACGGCCTCGGCCAGCGGCTTGCCCTGGTCGAGCGTGATGTTGCGGCCGATGTCCTGCGCGCGCTCACGCGCCAGCTCGGCAACCTTGCGCAGCACCTTGCTGCGCTCCATTGGGCTGGTCTTCTTCCAGGTCAGAAAAGCGCGCTGCGCGGCGTTCAGCGCGTTCTGCAGGTCTTCGGTGCTGGCGTGCGGCAGCGTGCCGATGGCCTGGTTGGTGGCCGGGTTCAGCACGGGCTGGGTCTTGCGGCCCTCGGCGCCGAGGAACTGGCCGTCGATGTAGAGGCTGAGGGCGGGGTAGCTGGGGGTGGTCATGGAGATTCCTTCAAGCGGTGGTCACACGCCCAGACAGCCCGCGAGTTGCGGGTCGTCGCGCAGCGTGGCGGCGCTGCCTTGTAGCACCACCTGGCCTTTCTGCAGCACCAGCGCACGGTCGGCCTGGGCCAGCACCTTGCGGTAGTCGCGGTCGACGATGAGGGTGGCGATGCCGCTGCCGCGGATCTCGCCGATCACGCGCCAGATTTCGGCCACGATCAAGGGCGCCAGGCCCTCGGTGGCTTCGTCCAGGATGATGAGCGTGGGGTGGGTCATCAGCGCACGGCCGATGGACAGCATCTGCTGTTCACCACCCGAGAGCTGCGAGCCCAGGTTGCCGATGCGTTCGCCCAGGCGCGGGAAGGTCTGCAGCACGCGCTGCAGTGTCCACTCGTTTTGCCCGTCAGGCCCGGGGCGCGCGGCCATCACCAGGTTCTCGCGCACGGTGAGGTTGGGGAAGACGCCACGGCCTTCGGGCACGTAGGCCACGCCGGCGCGCGCCACCTCGTGCGGGCGCGCGCTGCTGCGGTCGCGGCCGTCGATGTGGATGCGGCCCTCGCGCTGCGCCACATGGCCCAGCAGCGTGCGGATGAGCGTGCTCTTGCCCATGCCGTTGCGGCCCAGCAGGCCGAGCGTCTCGCCGCGCTGGATGTGCAGGTCGATGCCATGCAGCACATGGCTGCTGCCGTACCAGGCATGCAGACCCTGGGCTTGCAGGAAGGGGGTGCTTGCCATCTCAGTGTCCCTCGCCCAGGTAAGCGGCCTGCACCGCCGGGCTGGCGCGCACGGCCTCGGGCGTGTCGCTGGCCAGCACGCTGCCGTTGACCATCACGGTGATGCGGTCGGCCACGCGGAAGACGGCGTCCATGTCGTGCTCCACCAGCAGGATGGCGTGGCCCTGGCGCAGTTCGGCCAGCAGCGCCAGCATGCGTGTGGTCTCTTCGGCGCCCATGCCGGCCAGGGGTTCGTCGAGCAGCAGCACCTGGGGGTCGGTGGCCAGGCACATCGCAATCTCCAGCTGGCGTTTCTGGCCGTGCGAGAGGCTGTCTGCGCGGCGCTCCAGCATCTCGCTCAGGCCCGCCCGCGCGGCGGCGGCGCGGGCCGCGGCGTTGCTCGCTTCGCAATGCTGCGCGGCGCTGAACACGGCCCAGGGCTTCTGCACCCGCGCCTGCGCCGTGAGGCGGCAGTTCTCCAGCACCGTGAAGCTGGGGAAGATGGTGTTGCGCTGGTAGCTGCGGCCCAGGCCCGCGCGGGCGCGGTGCGGCTGGCTCCAGCGCGTGACGTCCTGCCCCAGCAGTTCCACCGTGCCGCTGCTGGCCGGCAGCTCGCCCGAGAGCATGTTGATCAGCGTGCTCTTGCCCGCGCCGTTGGTGCCGATGACGGCGTGTACCTCGCCGCGTTTCAGTTCGATGGAAACACGGTCCACGGCCACCAGGCCGCCCCAGCGGCGGGTGAGTTCGTGGCCGCGCAGCAGCACTTCGCTCATGGCTGCACCTCCTGCGCCGGCCGCGCCTGGCGTTCGCGTCGTTCGCGCCACTGCGCCGGCAAGCGGCCCAGGCTCATCAAGCCATTGGGCAGCAGGGCCACCGAGACGATGATGGTCAGGCCCAGCCCCAGGTGCCAGTGTTTGGCGAAGCTGCCGAACACCGCCTCGCTCTTGAAGAACTCCTGCAGCAGCGCAAACGCAAACGCGCCGAGCAGCGCGCCACGCAGGTGGCCCAGGCCGCCGAGGATGATCATCACGAGCACCGCGCCGCTCAGGTGCCAGCTGAGCAGTTCGGGGTTCACGAAACCGTCCTTGATGGCGAAGAGGCTGCCCGCCAGGCCCGCGATGCCGCCTGAGATGGTGAAGGCCGCCAGCTTGTACGGGTAGGTGGAGAAACCTGCCGCGCGCAGCCGCTGTTCGTTCACCTTGATGCCCAGCAGCGCACGGCCGAAGCGGCTGCGCAGCAGCAGCGCCAGCGCCGCGAAGGTGGCGCCCAGGCACAGCCAGATGAAGAAGTACAGCACCAGCGGATTGCGCAACTCCAGCGCGGGCAAGAACCCTTGAAAAAACGCCGGCAGCAGGCTGGGTTTGTCGTCGAGGTAGATGCCGTCGGTGCCGCCGCCCAGCGGCGTGTCGTGCACCACGTAGTAGGCCATCTGCGCGAAGGCCAGCGTCACCATGATGAAGTACACGCCCTGCGTGCGCAGCGAGAGCGCGCCCACCAGCAGCGCATAGCCCGCCGCCAGCGCAATGCACGCCGGCAGCAGCCACCACAGCGATGCCGGCGCGCCGCTGGGCGTGAGCAGCACGGTGGCGTAGGCGCCGATGCCGAAGAAGGCCGCCTGCCCGAAACACACGAGGCCGGTGCCGCCCACCAGCAGTTCGAGGCTGAGCGCGAAGATGGCGTAGATCATGATCTTGGTGACCAGGTCGACGGTGAAGCTGCCGCCGACGAAGGGCACCACGGCCAGCGCGGCAAAGGCCAGCGCGACGAAGAGGAATTTGCCTGTGTTCTGCTGCATGTCGTTCAGCCCGCCTTGAACAGGCCGTTGGGGCGCCACAGCAATATCAGCGCCATCAGCACGTAAACGAGCACCCCTGCAGCCTGCGGCAGCAGCACCTTGCCGAAGGTGTCCACCACGCCGATGAGCAGCGCCGCGGCCAGCGCGCCCTTGATGCTGCCGATGCCGCCGATCACCACCACCACGAAGCACACGATGAGCACGCTGTTGCCCATGCCCGGGTAGATGCTGCTCACCGGCGCGGCCACCATGCCCGCCAGCACCGCGATGGCCACGCCCGCAGCGAACACCACGCGGTAGAGGAATTGAATGTTCACGCCCAGGCTCTGCACCATCTCGCGCGGGCCGGGGCCGGTGCTGCCGGCGCGGATCATCATGCCCAGCCGCGTGCGCTTGAACACGAGGAACATGCCCAGGGCCAGCAGCAGGCACACGCCGCTGACGAAGAGGCGGTAGACCGGGTAGGTCATGGTGTCGCCCAAGGCGATGCTGGCGTTCAGCAGCGGCGGGATGGGCACGCCGTGCACGTCGTCGCCCACGAGCAGGCTGCGCACTTCCTCGAACACGAGGATCAGGCCGTAGGTCATCAACACCTGCTGCAGGTGTTCACGTTCGTACAGGAAGCTGAAGAACACCCACTCCAGCACATAGCCCAGCAGCACCGCCAGCACCAGGCCCACGAGCAACACGCTGAAGAACCCCCCGCCGAAGGTGGCGGCCACCGGCGCGGCCAGCGCATAGGCCATGTAGGCGCCGATCATGTAGAAGCTGCCGTGCGCCAGGTTGATGACGCCCATGATCCCGAAGATCAGCGTCAGGCCCGATGCCACCAGGAAGAGCAGCAGCCCGTACTGCAAGGCGTTCAGGCACTGGATGAGGAAGGTGGAAAGGTCCATGGAACCCAAAGGTTAGCCGGCCGAAGCCCGGCAAAGCGAAAGCGCCCCTTGCGCAACCACCGCGGCACCGGCTCTTTTGGGCCGCTCGGGTTGGCACGGAAGGTGGTCACATGTTGCAGCCCTTGCCGGGGTCGGCCAAGCCCTTGACCGCGATGCCGATGGACTTGTTCTCCTTGCCCACCACCTGACGCAGGTAGACGTCCTGCACCGGGTCGTGGTTCTTGCCCAGCGTGAACTTGCCGCGCGGGCTGTCGATGGTGGCCTTGCGCACGGCGGCGGCAAAGGCGGCCTTGTCCTTGACGTCGCCCTTGGTGGCGGCCAGGCCAATGGCCAGGATCTGTGCGGCGTCGTAGCCCTGCACCGCGTACACGTCGGGCTGCAGCTTGTAGGTCTTGGCGTAGGCCAGGCGGAAGGCCTTGTCCTTCGGGTTGTCCAGGCCGTCGGCATAGTGCAGCGTGGTCAGCAGGCCCGCGGCATCGGCGCCCTGTGCTTCCAGCGTTCCGTCGGTCAGGAAGCCCGCGCCGTACAGCGGGATGTTCTTCTTCAGACCCGCAGCCGAGTAGTCCTTGACGAACTTGACCGCGCCGCCGCCGGCGAAGAAGGTGTACACCGCGTCGGGCTTCAGCGCGGCAATCTCGGTCAGCAGCGCCTGGAACTCGACGTTGGGGAAAGGCAGGGTCAGTTCCTTCAGCACCTGGCCCTGGCCGCCCGTGGCCTTGGCAAAGCCTTCCTTGAAGCCGGCCACGCTTTCGTCACCCGCGGCGTACTTCCAGGTGATGGTGACGACCTTCTTGTGGCCCTTCTTGCCCATCACCTCGCCGGCTGCGTAGCCGGGTTGCCAGTTGCTGAAGCTGCTGCGGTAGATGTTCTTGCCGCACATGGGGCCGGTGACGGCGCCGGCACCGGCGTTGGGCACGATCAGCAGCGTGCCGCTTTCCCGGGCCACGCGCGCCATGGCCATGGCCACGCCGCTGTGCACGGTGCCGACGATGACGTCGACGTTGTCGCGCTTGACCAGCTTGTTGACGTTGTCGGTGGCCTTGGAGGGGTCGCTCTCGTCGTCGATCTTCACGTACTCGACCTCGCGGCCGCCGAGCTTGCCGCCCTGCTCGGCCACGTGCAGCTTGAAGCCGTTCTCGATGGCCGTGCCCAGCGAGGCAAAGGTACCCGTGGCGGGCAGCATCAGGCCGACCTTGAGCTTGGCGCCTTGCGCCTGCGCGGCCGAACAGGCCAACGCGCTGAAGGCCACGGCCGAAGCCAAAGCGGTGATCTTGAACAGGTTCATGGGGTGTCTCCGTGGGACCCGGGGGTCGAGAAAAAGGCCTTGGCGGCTTCGATGAGGGCAGCGGGCTGGTCGCGGTGCGGCGAATGGCCGCACTGCGCAAGCTCCAGCAAACGTGTGTGCGGCACCCGGCGCTGGATGCCCCGTATCTGTTCCAGGGTGCCGTAGACGTCGTCCAGCCCCTGCACCGCCAGCAACGGGCAGCGGATGGCGCCGATCTCGGCCTGGATGTCCCAGCCGCGGAAGGCCGGGTCCAGCCAGATGCCGTTCCAGCCCCAGAAGGCGGAATCGGGGTCGTCGTGGTACTTCGCCAGGCCCGACTTCAGGCCGCCCTGTTCGTAGGCGGTGCGTGCCTGCTCGATGCTGGCCACCGAGAGGTCTTCCACCAGGATGTGCGGCGCCAGGACGACGGCACACGAAACCTGGGCGCCAAAGCGTGCGGCGTGCAGCAGGCTGATCGAGCCGCCGTCGCTGTGGCCGAACAGCGCATAGGGCTGCGTGATGTGCAGCGCCTGCAGCAGCGCGGGCAGCACCTCGAAGGCCTGGCGGTGCATGAAGTCGTTGAGCCAGCGCTCGTCAGGCGCGCGCGGCGTGCTGCGCCCGTAGCCGGGGCGCGAGTACACCAGCCCGCGCAGGCCGGCGGCGGCGCACAACTGCTGCGGAAAATCCTTCCACATCGCGAGCGAGCCCAGGCCTTCGTGCAGGAACACGACGAGCGGCGCCCGTGCGTCGTCCACGCCCACGAAGGCGTGTTCGATGCGCACTGGGCGGCCGGCCCAGTTGATGCTGACGAAGGACGGGCTCACGCGCGGCTTTCCAGCTCGCGCAGCTTGAAGCGCTGGATCTTGCCGGTGGCGGTCTTCGGCAACTCGGCCACGAAGGCGATCTGGCGCGGGTATTTGTAGGGGGCCAGCTTGTCCTTTACGAAGGCCTTCAGCTCGGCATCCGTGGCCTGCATGCCGGCCTTCAGCACCACGAAGGCCTTGGTCTTGGTCAAGCCTTCGGCGTCGGGCACGCCGATCACCGCGGCTTCCAGCACCGCCGGGTGCTGCACGAGCGTGGCCTCCACCTCGAAGGGGCTGACGTAGATGCCGCTGACCTTGAGCATGTCGTCGCTGCGGCCGCTGTAGGTGTAGGTGCCGTCGGCGTTCTTCACGTACTTGTCGCCGCTCTTGGTCCAGCCGCCCTGGAAGGTCTCGCGCGTCTTGGCGCGGTTGCCCCAGTACATCATGGCGGCGCTGGGGCCGCGGATGTACAGGTCGCCGGGTTCGCCGTCGGGCACCGGGCCGCCTTCTTCGCTGCGCAGTTCGATGTCGTAGCCCGGCACCGGCCAGCCGGTGGTGCCGTAGCGCACCTGCGTGGGCGTGTTGGACAAGAAGATGTGCAGCATCTCGGTGGAGCCGATGCCGTCGACGATGGGCACGCCGTAGTGGCGCTGGAAGCGCTCGCCGATGTCGGCCGGCAGTGCCTCGCCGGCGCTGGAGGCCATGCGCAAGGCCACGTCGTTGCGCGCTGGCAGCGTGGGCGAGGCCAGCATGCCGGCAAAGCCGGTGGGGGCGCCGAAGAACACCGTGGGCTTGACGCCGCCCACCTCGCCGCGCCAGCGCTTGAAGGTGGCCTCGGGCGTGGGCCGCTCGGCCATCAGCACGGTGGTGGCGCCCACGCTCATCGGGAAGGTCAGGCCGTTGCCCAGGCCATAGGCGAAGAACAGCTTGGCGGCACTGAAACAGACGTCGGCCTCGGTCAGGCCGAGCACGGCCTTGCCGTAGAGCTCGCAGGTCCAGTAGGGGTTGGCGTGCGAGTGCACGGTACCCTTGGGGCGGCCGGTGGAGCCGCTGCTGTAGAGCCAGAAGCCAGGGTCGTCGGGGCTGGTGGCGGCGGCCTTCTGCAGCGGCGCCTGGGCCTGCAGGAAGGCCTCGAAGTCGACCTCGGACGGGTGCAGCGGCGCCACCGGGCGCGACACGATCACCTTGGCCGTTTCGTGATCGCTCTTGGTGAGCGCCGCATTCAGCGCCGGCAGCAGCGCGCCCGAGACCAGCGCCGCCTGGGCGCGCGAGTGCTCCAGCATGTAGGCGTAGTCGTCGGCGGTGAGCAGCGTGTTCACGGCCACCGGCACCAGGCCTGCGTACAGCGCACCCAGGAAGGCCACGGGCCAGTCGTTGGTGTCCTGCATCAGCACCAACACGCGCTCTTCACGGCGCAGGCCCAGCTGCCGCAGCGCAGCGGCCATGCGGCGCACACGCTCGTCCAGCTGGCCGTAACTGAGGCTGCCCAGGTCGTCGACGAAGGCAGCCTTCTCGGCGCGCGGTGCGTTCACGGCCAGCAGGTGCTGGGCGAAGTTGAAGACCTCGCCCGGCGGCTGGATGCCGGCAGGTGCGGTGGCGCTCAGGTTGGCAGCAGGACTCATGGCATGTCTCCAGCAAGGCCGGCGCAGTGGGCTGCGCTCGGGCCGGGGTTTCAGGTGGGTGGGTTCAGGGTCGACAACACCACCGTGCTGGCCTGCACCGCGGCGCGGCGGTGGTAGAAGTTCAGCGCCTTCAGGCCGCCCAGTTCTTCGCCACCGCCGGCGCGGCCCGGGCCGCCGTGCAGCGACTGCGGCATCACGTTGCCGTGGCCGGTGTGGAGTGCCGCCACGTCGGGGCTGATGACGTGCACGCGGCCGTGGCTGCTGGCCAAATCCAGCGCGGTGCGCCCCAGCGCAGCCGGGTCGCTGCCGTACAGCGATGCCACCAGCGAGCCCTGCCCGCGGCGCACCAGCGCCAGCGCATGGGCCGCGTCGCGGTAAGGCATCAGCGTGGCCACGGGGCCGAAGACTTCGGTGTCGTGCACGAGGCTGGCGCCGTCGGCGTCCTGCGTGCCCAGCAAGGTGGGGCCGACGCAGCAGGCCACGGCCGGGTCGGCGTCCACCAGCGCGTGCTTCGCGCCGTCGTGCAGCACGGTGGCCTGCGTCTGCAGCCGCGCCAGGCCTTCGCGCACGGCGTTCAGCTGCGCGCGGCTGACCAGCGAGCCCATGCGCACGGTTTCGTTGCGCGGGTTGCCGACCGTGGTCTTGGACAGTCGGGCGCCGATGGCTTCGGCGGCCTGCGCATACAGGCCCTGCGGCACGAAGACCCGGCGGATGGCGGTGCACTTCTGGCCGCTCTTCACCGTCATCTCGCGCGCCACTTCCTTGGCCAGCAGCTCGAAGGCTTCGCTGCCGGGTGCTTCGCCTTCCAGCAGCAGCGCGCTGTTGATGCTGTCGGCCTCGATGTTGACGCGCACCGAGCGCTGCGCCACCGCCGGGTGGCTGCGGATCACCGCGGCCGTGTCGGCGCTGCCCGTGAAGCTGACCACGTCGAAGGGCTGCAGCTGGTCCATCAGCCCGGCCGAGCTGCCGCAGATGACGCTGAGCGCACCGGCCGGCAGCACGCCAGCCTTGACGACATCCTGCACCATGCGCTGCGTCAGCCATGCGGTGGCCGTGGCCGGCTTCACGATCACCGGCACGCCGCTCAGCAGCGCGGGTGCGGCTTTCTCCCACAAGCCCCAGCTGGGGAAGTTGAAGGCGTTGATGAACAGCGCCACACCCTGCGTGGGCACCAACACGTGCTGGCTCTGGAACAGCGGGTCCTTGCCCAGGCGCGCGGGATCGCCGTCCAGCAGGAAGCGTCGGTCACCCAGGCCCGCACCCAGCTTGGCGTAGGTGCCCAGCGTGAAGAGGCCGCCGTCCACGTCCACGGCGGTGTCGTTCTTGACGGTGCCGCTGTTGGCGGTGCTGATGGCGTAGTAATCGTCGCGGTGGGCCTGCAGCACCTTGCCGATGTCGGCCAGCAACTGCGCACGCTGCGCGTAGCTCATCGCGCGCAGGGTGGCGCCGCCCTGTTCGCGGGCGAAGGCAAAGGCCGCAGCGAGGTCGAGCCCGGTGGCGTCGACGCGGGCGAGTTCGGTGCCCAGCACCGGGTCGAAGAGCGGTGTGCCGGCGCCGGTGCCGGGCTGCCAGCGGCCGGCGACGAAGTTGGAGAGCAGTTCGGTCATGGTGGGGTCGGCTTGAGGCGGGGGTCTGGGTGGGTCTAACGTGTGAACACGATCTCGCCGGCCGGCAGCAGGTACAGCACCAGCGCGCGGCCCTGGCTGACGGTGGGCCGGTGGGCACTGCCCGGGCCGTAGACCACCCAGCCGGCCGGGCGGCCGTCGAAGCGCGCGTCGCCGTCCATCGGCATCACCAGGTCGACCTCGCCCTGGGGGTGGCTGTGGTGCGGCCCGGCGATGTCGACCATGTCCACCACGTCCACCGAGAAGCCGTGCAGCTCGGCCGCCGGCTTGAAGATGCGGCCGTACTTGATGCCGCCGCCCTCGCGGTTGCACAGCCAGCCCTCGGCCACGCCGGCGCGGCAGGCGGATTCGATGGCGGCGTAGGTGGCCGTGCCGGGCCCGGCCTGCGAGTTGAGCCAGGTGTCCAGCGCGTCGTCCAAGGGGCGGCCCGACAACTGCGCCGTCAAAGGGGCCAGGGCTTGATGCAGATCAGCAGGTGTCATGGCGGCGGCGCTTGCGCTGGTAGACTTGATGCACTATTGTGCGTGTCAGCACGATAGAACCCCAGCGAACGCATGTCAAGCACTATATTGCATACACCTGGGTTAACCCCAGCCGAAGAAGGCAAGCCGGCGGGCGGCGGCGAGGAAGAAAAGAACCCGTTCCTGGTGGCGCTGGGCGATCGCGTGCGCGCCCTGCGCGCCCGCCGCGGCATGACGCGCAAGGCCACCGCCCTGGCCGCCGACGTGAGCGAGCGCCACCTGGCCAACCTGGAATACGGCATCGGCAACGCCAGCATCCTGGTGCTGCTGCAGGTGGCCGCGGCGTTGCAGTGCAGCCTGGCCGAGCTGCTGGGCGACGTCACCACGAGCAGCCCCGAATGGCTGCTGATCCGCGAACTGCTGGAGCGCCGCGACGAGGACACGCTGCGCCGCGTGCGCGTGGCCGTGGGTGAGTTGCTGGGCACCGGCGGCGCCAGCGCAGAGCGCGGCGCAGGGCGCAGCACGCGCGTGGCGCTGGTGGGCCTGCGCGGCGCCGGCAAGTCCACGCTGGGCCAGATGCTGGCCGACGACCTGGGTTACCCCTTCGTGGAACTCAGCCGCGAGATCGAGAAGTTCGCCGGCTGCAGCATCAGCGAGATCCAGGGCCTGTACGGCCAGAACGCCTACCGCCGCTACGAACGCCGCGCGCTGGAAGAGGCGATCCAGATCTACCCCGAGGCCGTGATCGCCACGCCGGGCGGCATCGTCAGCGACGCCGCCACCTTCAACCAGCTGCTGAGCCACTGCACCACGGTGTGGCTGCAGGCCGAACCCGAAGACCACATGAAGCGGGTCACCGCCCAGGGCGACCTGCGGCCCATGGCTGCCAGCCGCGAGGCGATGGAAGACCTGAAGGGCATCCTGGCCGGGCGTGCCGCCTTCTATTCAAAGGCGGACTTCCGGCTGGACACCAGCGCGCAGCCGCTGGAGCCCACCTTTGCGGCGCTGCGCACCCTGGTGCGGCAGGCCCTCCAGTTGTCGCCCTGACAAGGCGATCCGGAGCACCGGCAAGAAAGTGCATTAAAGTGCTTGACGTCGCTGAAGGCATGCACTATCGTGCGCTTCACTGACCGACCCGCACACGCAGCATCTTGCGCCGCACCAGGAGCCCCCGATGAGCCACAACCCCCGCGTCGACTACCGCACCGAACCCAGCCAGTACCGCCACTGGAAGCTGAAGTTCGAAGGCCCCGTGGCCACCCTGGCCGCTGACTTCGATGAAAGCGCCGGCCTGCGCCCGGGCTACAAGCTCAAGCTCAACAGCTACGACCTGGGCGTGGACATCGAGCTGAACGACGCCATCCAGCGCATCCGCTTCGAGCACCCTGAAGTGCGCACGGTCGTCGTCACCAGCGCCAAGGACCGCGTGTTCTGCTCGGGCGCCAACATCTTCATGCTGGGCGTCAGCAGCCACGCCTGGAAGGTGAACTTCTGCAAGTTCACCAATGAAACACGCAACGGCCTGGAAGACAGCAGCGCCCACAGCGGGCTGAAGTTCCTGGCCGCCGTAAACGGCGCCTGCGCCGGCGGTGGTTATGAACTGGCCCTGGCCTGCGACGAGATCATCCTGGTGGACGACCGCAGCAGCGCCGTGAGCCTGCCCGAGGTGCCGCTGCTGGGCGTGCTGCCGGGCACCGGCGGCCTGACCCGCGTCACCGACAAGCGCAAGGTGCGGCACGACCTCGCCGACATCTTCTGCACCAGCGTGGAAGGCGTGCGCGGCGCCAAGGCCAAGCAGTGGCGCCTGGTGGACGACATCGTCAAGCCGGCGGCCTTCGCGGCCAAGGTGCAGGAACGCGCGTTGGAACTGGCCGCACAGAGCGACCGCCCCGCCGCCGAGACCCACCCCCAGGGCGTGGCGCTGACTCCGCTGCACTGCACGGTGGAAGCCGACGCGCTGCGCTACACGCACGTCACCGTGGAGATAGCCCGCGCGCAACGCACCGCCACCTTCACCGTGAAGGCCCCCACCGGCCCGCAGCCCACCGACGTGGCCGGCATCCTGGCCGCCGGTGCCGCCTGGTACCCGCTGGCCATGGCGCGCGACCTGGAAGACGCCATCCTGCAGATGCGCACCAACGAGCTGGACATCGGCACCTGGCTCATCAAGACCCAGGGCGACAGCGCCGCGGTGCTGGCTTCCGACGCCGTGCTGCTGGCGCACCAGAACCACTGGCTGGTGCGCGAGACCATCGGCCTGCTGCGCCGCACCTTCAGCCGCCTGGACGTGAGCAGCCGCAGCCTGTTTGCGCTGATCGAGCCCGGCAGCTGCTTCGCCGGCAGCCTGCTGGAACTGGCCCTGGCCTGCGACCGCAGCTACCAGCTGATGCTGCCCGACGACGAGGCGCAGTCACCCAAGATCACCGTGGGCGCGTTGAACTTCGGCCACTTCCCGATGGCCACCGGCCAAAGCCGCCTGCAGCGCCGCTTCTACGCCGAGGCCGCACCGCTGGAGGCCGTGCGCGCCGCCGTCGGCCAGGCGCTGGATGCAGACGCCGCGTTCGCATTGGGCCTGGTGACCGGGAACCCCGACGACATCGACTGGGCCGACGAGGTGCGCATCGCCATCGAGGAGCGCGTGGCCATGAGCCCCGACGCACTGACGGGCCTGGAAGCCAACCTGCGCTTCAACGGCCCCGAGAACATGTTCACCCGCGTCTTCGGGCGCCTGACGGCCTGGCAGAACTGGATCTTCCAGCGCCCCAACGCCGTCGGCGAGAAGGGCGCGTTGAAGGTCTACGGCAAGGGCGAGAAGGCCGCCTTCGACTGGAACCGGGTTTGAGTTTTCGCGGCATCCCCCGCCATCACTGAGCACGATCACCGAGCAGCACCGGAGCAAGACATGAGCAGCATCAACTACAGCGAGAAGATCCCCAACAACGTCAACCTGAGCGAAGACCGCACGCTGCAGCGCGCGCTCGAGCAGTGGCAGCCCAACTTCATCAACTGGTGGGACGACATGGGGCCCGAAGGCTCCACCGACATGGACGTCTACCTGCGCACGGCCGTCAGCGTCGACCCGCAAGGCTGGGCCAGCTTCGGCCACGTGAAGATGCGCGACTACCGCTGGGGCATCTTCATGAACCCGGGTGATGCCGAGCGCACCATCCACTTCGGCGACCACAAGGGCGAGAAGGCCTGGGACAGCGTGCCCGGCGAGCACCGCGCCAACCTGCGCCGCATCATCGTGACGCAGGGCGACACCGAGCCGGCCAGCGTGGAGCAGCAGCGTCACCTGGGCAACACCGCGCCCAGCATGTACGACCTGCGCAACCTCTTCCAGATCAACGTGGAAGAAGGCCGCCACCTGTGGGCCATGGTCTACCTGCTGCACAAGCACTTCGGCCGCGACGGGCGTGAAGAGGCCGAGGCGCTGCTCGAGCGCCGCAGCGGCGACCAGAACAACCCGCGCATCCTGGGCGCCTTCAACGAAGCCACGCCCGACTGGCTGAGCTTCTTCATGTTCACCTACTTCACCGACCGCGACGGCAAGTTCCAGCTGTGTGCGCTGGCCGAGAGCGCCTTCGATCCGCTGGCCCGCACCACCAAGTTCATGCTGACGGAAGAGGCGCACCACATGTTCGTGGGCGAAAGCGGCATCAGCCGCGTCATCCAGCGCACCGCGCAGAAGATGAACGAGCTGAAGACCGACGACGTGCAGACCCTGCGCAATGCCGGCGTGATCGACCTGCCGACCATCCAGCGCTACATCAACTTCCACTTCAGCGTCACCATCGACCTCTTCGGCGCCGACGAGAGCAGCAACGCCGCCACCTTCTACTCGTCGGGTCTGAAGGGCCGTTACGAAGAAGGCAAGCGCGTGGACGACCACGTGCTCAAGGGCCAGACCTACCGCGTGCTGGAAGCCAGGAACGGCCAGCTGGTGGAGAAGGAAGTGCCCATGCTCAACGCGCTGAACGAAGTGCTGCGCGACGACTACATCACCGACAGCGTGGCCGGCGTGAACCGCTGGAACAAGGTGCTGGAGAAGGCCGGCATCCCCACGCGCCTGAGCGTGCCGCACAAGGCCTTCCACCGCAACATCGGCGCGCTCAAGGGCGTGAAGGTGGCGCCGGATGGCCGCGTGGTGAGCGAGGCCGAGTGGAAGGCCAACGTCGACCACTGGCTGCCCAGCGGTGGCGACCGCGCCTTCGTGGCCAGCCTGATGGGCCGCGTGGTGGAGCCGGGCCAGTTCGCGAACTGGATCGCGCCGCCGGTCATGGGCATCAACCGCCAGCCTGTGGATTTCGAGTACGTCCGCTTCAACTGAGCTGAGCCATCATCGAGAGCGTGCGACAAGGGGCCCACCGGCCCCTTTTTGCTGAAGGAGACCCGACATGGACATGGCCGACAGCGCCGTCATCAAGCAGCACCTGATCGACCCCGAGATCTGCATTCGCTGCAACACCTGCGAGACGATGTGCCCGGTGGGCGCGATCACGCACGACAGCAACAACTACGTGGTCGACGCGAGCAAGTGCAACTGGTGCAATGCCTGCATCTCGCCCTGCCCCACCGGCAGCATCGACAACTACCGCAGCATGCCGCGCGTGCGCGTGTATTCGGTGGAAGAACAGCTGGGCTGGAACGAGCTGCCGCCCGAACTGCCGCGTGAGCAACTGCTGGCCGAGGCCGGCAGCAGCGCAGAGGCGGCGGCAGTGCCCGAGACCGTGGCGGCGCCGGTCGTCGCCGAAGGCTTCAACAGCGCGGCTTACGGCAGCACCTTGCCGCCCTGGTCAGCAGCCCACCCCTACACCAACCTCTACGGCCCGAAGGCGGCCGAGAAGTTCATCACCGCCACCGTGGCAGGCAACGTGCGCGTCACGCAAGTGGGCAGCGACTACGACACCCACCACATCGTGCTCGACTTCGGCGGCACGCCCTTCCCTTTGCTGGAAGGCCAGAGCATCGCCGTCATCCCGCCGGGCGTGGACGCCAAGGGCAAGCCGCACCACCCGCGCCAGTACAGCATCGCCAGCCCGCGCGACGGCGAGCGCCCCGGCTACAACAACGCCAGCCTCACCGTGAAGCGCGTGCTGGAAGACCACCAAGGCCAGCCCGTGCGCGGCGTGGCCAGCAACTACCTGTGCGATCTGCAGGTGGGCGAGAAGGTCCAGGTCATCGGGCCCTTCGGCGCCAGCTTCCTGATGCCCAACCACGCCAAGAGCCACCTGGTGATGATCTGCACCGGCACCGGTTCAGCGCCCATGCGCGCAATGACAGAGCACCGGCGCCGCTTGCGTGCCGGGGGCAAGTTCGAGAGTGGCAAGCTGATGCTCTTCTTCGGCGCCCGCACGCAGGAAGAGCTGCCCTACTTCGGCCCGCTGCAAGGCCTGCCGAAAGACTTCATCGACTGCAACTTCGCCTACAGCCGTACGCCTGGTGCGCCCAAGCGCTACGTGCAGGACGCCATGCGCGAACGCGCCGCCGACCTGGCACCGCTGCTGGCCGACCCCAACGCGTACTTCTACGTCTGCGGCCTGAAGGCCATGGAAGAAGGCGTGGTGCTGGCGCTGCGCGACATCGCGAAGGACGCCGGGCTCGATTGGGAAACCATTGGCGCTGAGATGAAGCGCCTGGGCCGCCTGCACCTGGAAACCTACTGATGGAGACGCTGCGCATCGAAGTGCGCCGCCCCGGCGTGGCGCAGGTGACGATGGCCCGGCCGGCGGTCTTCAACGCCTTCGACGAAGCCATGATCGGCGAGATGGACGCCGCCTTCGCTCAGCTGATCGAAGACGACAGCGTGCGCGTCATCGTGCTGGCCGGCGAGGGCAAGCACTTCAGCGCCGGGGCCGACCTGCAGTGGATGCAGCGCGCCAGCACCGCCAGCTTTGAGTGGAACGTGGCCGATGCGCGGCGCTTCGCGGACATGCTGGCGCGCATCGAAAGTTCGCCGAAACCGACAGTGGCGCGTGTGCAGGGCGCTGCGCTTGGCGGGGGCTTCGGGCTCACGGCGGCCTGCGACATCGCCATCGCGTCCAGCAGCGCCAGCTTCTCGGTGAGCGAGGCCAAGTTCGGCATCCTGCCGGCGGTGATCGGGCCCTACGTCATCCAGGCCGTGGGCAAGCGTCAGGCGCGGCGGCTGGCGCTCAGCACCGAACGCATCGGAGCCGACGAAGCGCTGGCCCTCGGCCTGGTGCAGCGCGTGGTGGCCCCTGAGCAGCTCGACGCCGCCGTCGACGACATGCTGCTGCAACTGCTGGCCGGCGGCCCGAACGCGCAGCGCGAGATCAAGGCGCTGTTCGCGCAACTGCCGGTGGGCGAGATCACGCCCGCGACCGTGGAACTCACGGCGCAGACCATCGCCCGCGTGCGCGGCACCGACGAGGCGCGCGAAGGCTTCGCGGCCTTCCTGGGCAAACGGCCCGCCAACTGGATCCCTTCATGACGAAGCAACTGAGTGGCGCCCCCGTGTGCGTGGTGGGTGCGGGCATCATGGGCGCGGGCATCGCGCAGGTGGCGGCGCAAGCCGGCCACGAGGTGCGGCTTTTCGACATGCGCGAAGGCGCGGCGGCCGCCGCCAAGGCCAAGATGGCCGCGGCCCTGGACGGCCTGGTGGCCAAGGGCCGCATGACCGCCGACGAGGTGCACGCGCTGCTGGCGCGCATCACGCCCATCGCCACCCTGCAAGAAGCTGCCGGCGTGGCGCTGGTGGTGGAAGCCATCGTCGAGAACCTCGACGCCAAGCGCGCCCTCTTCGCGCAGCTGGAAGCCTTGTGCGACGCCAGCACCGTGCTGGCCACCAACACCAGCAGCATCAGCGTTACGGCCATCGCCAACGGCTTGCAGCACCCGGGCCGGCTGGTGGGCATGCACTTCTTCAACCCCGTGCCGCTGATGAAGCTGGTGGAGGTGGTCTCGGGCCTGCAGACCGAGCCCGCGGTGGCCGAGGCCATCTTCGAGCTGAGTGCCGCCTGGGGCAAGACACCGGTGCATGCGAAGAGCACGCCAGGATTCATCGTCAACCGCATCGCCCGGCCCTACTACGCCGAGACGATGGCGCTGCTGCTGGAGCAGGCCGCCACGCCCGCGGTGCTGGACGCCTGCCTGCGCGGCGCCGGTTTCCGCATGGGGCCTTGCGAGCTGATGGACCTGATCGGCCACGACACCAACTTCGCGGTGACGAACTCGGTCTACGCGGCCAACTTCTACGACAAGCGCTACATGCCCAGCCTGTTGCAGGCCGAGATGGTGGCCGGCGGCCTGCTGGGCCGCAAGAGCGGCCGCGGCTTCTACAGCTACCGCGATGGCAAACCCGAGAACGCCGGCCTGCCCGTGGCCGTGACCGAAGCACCCGCCACCGCACGGGAAGTGACGGTGCACGGCGAAGGCCCCATCGCCGACCAGCTGGAGCAGGCCGCCACCGCGGCGCTGGCCTCGCAAGGCTGGGGCCCGGCGCGCCTGCGCAACAGCGGCTGGACGGGCCTGGAAGTGGACGGCGCACGTCTCGTGCTGACTGACGGCCGCACGGCCACTGAACTCGCTGCAGACTTGCAGCGCAGCGATATCGCCGTGTTTGATCGCCCTTTCAGCACCGCCCCCGGCACCGCCGTGGCGGTGGCCGTGGCCGAGAGCTGCCCCGCCGCGTGGTGCGCGCAAGCCCACGCCTGGCTGGCCGCCTTGGGCTACGCTCCGCTGCCCATGGCCGACACGCCCGGCCTGGTGGTGGCGCGCACCGTGGGCATGCTGATCAACGAAGGTTCTGATGCTGTGCTGCAAGGCGTGTGCACGCCCGAGGGCGCGGATGCGGCCATGAAGCTGGGGCTGAACTATCCGGCCGGGCCCTTCGAGTTCCTGGCGCGCTGGAGCGTCGCCGAAGTGACCGCGCTCATCGACACGCTGGACACACACTACCGCGGCGAACGCTACCGCCTGAGCCCCTATCTCAGGCGGCACGCCCATCCGACGAAAGCAGCTTGAACATGACCCACGCCTACATCTGCGACGCCCAGCGCACCCCCTTCGGCCGCTACGGCGGCGCGCTGTCTTCCGTGCGCACCGACGACCTGGCCGCGCTGCCGCTGAAGGCGCTGATGGCGCGCAACCCCAATGTCGATTGGGCCGCGGTGGCCGACGTGCTCTACGGCTGCGCCAACCAGGCCGGTGAAGACAACCGCAACGTCGCGCGCATGGCCGCGCTGCTGGCCGGCCTGCCCATCGCCGTGCCCGGCGCCACGATCAACCGCCTTTGCGGCAGCGGGCTCGACGCCGTGGGCAGCGCCGCACGCGCCATCAAGGCCGGCGAAGCGCAGTTGATGATCGCTGGCGGTGTGGAAAGCATGAGCCGCGCGCCTTTCGTGATGCCCAAGGCCACCTCGGCCTTCAGCCGCGACAACGCCGTGTTTGACACCACCATCGGCTGGCGCTTCGTCAACAAGCTGATGAAGGAACAGTACGGCGTGGATTCGATGCCCGAGACGGCCGAGAACGTGGCCGTCGAATGGAAGATCGAACGCGAGGCGCAAGACCGCATGGCGCTGGCTTCCCAGTTGAAGGCCGTGGCCGCGCAGCAGGCCGGCTTCTTCGACGCCGAGATCTGCCCCGTGACGCTGCCGCAGAAGAAGGGCGAAGCGGTGGTCGTCAGCAGGGACGAACACCCGCGCGAGACCTCGCTGGAAGCGCTGGCCAAGCTCAAGCCCATCGTCCGCCCCGAAGGCACGGTGACGGCCGGCAACGCCAGCGGCGTGAACGACGGCGCCAGCGCGCTGCTGCTGGCCAGCGAGGCCGCCGCCGCGCAGCACGGC
>VYLK01000048.1_pt1 | contig 77121 bp, 71 predicted proteins | sample 5114321 | NCBI WGS metagenome assembly VYLK01 (sample SAMN12291792, study PRJNA351875) | freshwater metagenome | isolation source: freshwater lake | place: USA: Michigan, MSU2 Lake | collected 2011-08-16
TGCAACACGCCATCGGCATCGAGGTTGGTTTTGAAATTTTCCATAAGACTATCTCCAAAATTCAGGGTCTTGGCCTCGCCATGGGGGCAGGCGGTAGGCCAGCAAGCGGGCAGCTGGGCTGCCCGCGTCACAAGTCAGGTGGGCCTTAAACCCGCTGGATAATGGTGGCGGTGCCCATGCCTGCACCGACGCACAGGGTGATCAGGGCAGTTTCCTTGCCAGTGCGCTCAAGCTCATCCAGCACGGTGCCGAGGATCATGCCGCCAGTGGCACCCAGTGGGTGACCCATAGCGATGGCCCCGCCGCACACATTGATTTTGTCGTGCGGGATGTTCAGCGCCTGCATGAAGCGCAGGACGACCGAAGCGAAGGCTTCATTGAGTTCATAGAGGTCAATGTCTTCTGGTTTCATGCCAGCTTTGGCGAGTGCCTTACGGGCTACAAACTCTGGGCCAGTCAACATGATTGAAGGCTCTGACCCGATGGAGGCCATGGCAACGATCTTGGCGCGCGGCTTGATCCCCGTGGCCTTGGCCATTTTCTTATTGCCGATCAGAACCGCCGAAGCGCCGTCAACGATGCCAGAGCTATTGCCAGCATGGTGCACGTGATTGATGGCTTCCAATTCTGGATAGCGTTGTTGGATGATGGCATCAAAGCCCGGCATCATAGTGCCTTGGGCGATGAAGCTGGCGTCCAGCGACGCGAGGCTTTGCATGGTCGTGTCTGGGCGCATGTGCTCGTCATGAGCCAAGATGATCGCACCCATTTGATCTTTGACCGGCACGATGGAGTTGGCAAAGCGGCCTTCTTTCCAAGCGGTCGCAGCGCGCTTTTGGCTTTCAACTGCATAGGCATCAACGTCATCGCGCGAGAAGCCATATTTGGTGGCAATGGTATCTGCACCAATGCCTTGTGGGGCAAAGTACGACTTGATTGCGATGGATGGGTCTGAGGCCCAAGCGCCACCGTCAGAGCCCATGGGCACGCGGCTCATGCTTTCAACACCACCACCAATGGCCATATCGGCTTCACCGGAGATGACTTTTGCGGCTGCCATGTTGCAGGCTTCTAGGCCCGAAGCGCAGAAGCGGTTGATCTGCACGCCAGCGGTGGTCTCGGCATAGTCAGCGTTCAACACGGCGATGCGCGCGATGTCACTGCCTTGTTCGCCTACAGGGCTCACGCAGCCTAGAACGACGTCATCGACTTTGGAGGTGTCGAGATTGTTGCGGTCCCGAATGGCCTGCAAGGCTTGGGTGGCAAGGCTCAAAGCCGTCACTTCATGCAACGACCCGGTATTGCGACCTTTGCCCCGGGGGGTACGGACTGCGTCATAGATAAATGCTTCGGCCATTTTGGCGCTCCCTTTGTTATACGTCTGCTTTAATCTGCAAGGGCGTGATCGCCAAGGCAGAAGTGGCTTTGGCGGAGATTTTTCCCCGACAATCATAGAGGTCTGCTTCAGCGAACATAACGCTTGGACCCTTATTAGTGATACGTGCCGCGACCTCGATCTTGCCGACCCGGACGGGGCGGAGATAGTGGACATGCAAATCAATCGTGCTGGCAAAGCTCTTTGGCGCGACTTTCAACATCGCCATCATGCCCATCACGTCATCCAGCATGGCAGAAAGAAATCCGCCCTGAATATAGCCTGTTGGATTGGCAAACTCTGGCTTGCCAGCAAATTCCACCCGCGCCGTGCCCGCCTTCACATCCATCTCAATCAGTTGAAATCCCAAAGTCTGTGAACTCTGAGAGGGCTGCTTCATGCCGATATCAAGGAAGGTTTGGGCGTGATCGCTCATTGGCCAATTCTCACGGGGCAGGCCAAAGAATTGCCAATATAGCAAGCCTTGTGAGCTTTATGGTGTAAGAGATCGACATCCGCCGCGCCGGGAACATTATCGCCGCCCCAGCTAATAGACGGGTTCAGTACCACTTCAACAAAGCGCTCAACGCCCATGTCATCCTTGCCCAAAGTGCCGACTGGGGCATCCTGATAGGTGTCGACGATGAAGCCCGCTTGTTTAGCGAAAGCCAAAAAGAACATCATGTGGCAGCTGGCAGTGGCCGCGACTACCATTTCTTCGGGGTCGGCAGCAGGCACTGTGTTGGAGGGCAGGGGCAAAGCGGTGGTAACCGTTAAGCCGACCCCACCATCAAAGCTTGCTTGATGCGTGCGGGCGTATTTGCCGTCTGTAAAGACAGCGCCGGCGCGTTCCCACGCGATGCTGGCGGTGTGGGAACTCACGCCTTGGCCCCGTCCAGCAACAACTGGACTTCATAGGCCATCAGGCCTGTGGTCAATTGCTCAAACAAATAGGCGCGGTGCTCAGGGACGCTATCGGCCTGCATGTCCTCAATCGTTTCTTGAAAGCTCTCAACAGCCAGTTGATTGATTTCATCTTCGGTGGCGGCATGGGCCAAGGCCAAGCGAACCGAGAGTGCGCGCAGGTTATCATCGCTCGGCTCAGGGTTGGCCTCGATCAGCGCGAGTGCATCGGCAATGGCAGAATTCAGAGGGTCGTTCACAAGGTCCTCGCAATCAAAACTTTCATGACTTCATTGGCCCCGCCATAGATGCGTTGAACGCGGCTGTCGCGCCACATGCGAGCGATGGGCATTTCATTCATATAACCCCAGCCACCGTGCAATTGCAGGCACTCGTCCATCACTTCGTTCTCAACGTCCGAGACCCAATATTTCGCCATGCTGGCGGTGGCGGGGTCGAGCTTGCCTTCCATCAGCAATTCAACGCAGCGGTCACAGAAGGCGCGCGCTACGGTGGCTTTGGTTTTGCATTCCGCCAGTTTGAACTGGGTGTTTTGGAAGTCCAAGATCGACTTGCCAAAGGCTTTGCGTTCTTTGACGTAAGCAATGGTCTCAGTCAGCGCGCGCTCCATGCTGGCAACGCCCTGAATGCCAATTTGCAGGCGTTCGCTGGCCAATTGCTCCATCAATTGGATAAAGCCCATGCCTTCAACCGGACCTAACAGATTGGAAGTTGGCACGCGGACTTCATCAAAGAAGAGCTCAGAGGTATCTTGTGCGTCTTGGCCAACTTTGTCCAAGTTCCGACCGCGCCGGAAACCTTCGACTTCTTTGGTTTCAACCACGATCAGACTTGTGCCCTTTGCCCCTTGGGTTGGGTCAGTCTTGGCTACCACGATGATCAAGTCAGCCGTCGCGCCGTTGGTGATGAAGGTCTTGGAGCCATTAATCACATAATGATTGCCGCTTTTCACGGCAGTGGTCTTGATGCCTTGTAAGTCAGAGCCAGCACCGGGTTCGGTCATGGCAATCGCACCAACCAACTCGCCCGAGGCCATTTTCGGCAACCACTTTTGCTTCTGCTCTTGGCTGCCATAATGCTTGAGATATGGCGCGATGATGGCGTTGTGCAAAGGCAGGCCAAAGCCATCAATTCCCATTGTACCCATCACATCCATGATCACAGCTTCATGGCGAAAATCGCCACCGCCGCCGCCAAATTCTTCGGGCATCGAGACGCAAAGCAATCCCGCCTGACCGGCCTTTGTCCACATGTCGCGGTCGACAATGCCATTCTCACGCCATTTTGCGCAAACCTCTGGAGGCGCTTCTTTGGCAAAGAACCCACGCACGGAATCTTCGAACATCGTGAGTTCTTCACTATCGCGCCAAACGGCTTTTGGCATGGTGATGGCTGTCATGGTGTTTCTCCCTTAAGTATCGAAGTCTCTTTTTTGTTTGTCCTCCCCTGCGAAGCGGGGGAGGGGGACCATGCGGAGCATGGTGGAGGGGGCATTTTGCAAGGCTGTCTAAGCAAATTCCCCCCCTCCTTCAGCTTCGCTGACACCTCCCCCGTGTACGGGGGAGGACAACTTGCTCATTGCTCTTGCGGTTACCACTTCATCTATCGCCCGCAACACACCGGCACGATTTTCCAACACTTGGTTGTTCCATACCCGCATAACGTGCCAACCCTCCGCTTCTAAAAATGCCGTTCGCTTGGCATCGTAGGATTGGTCTGCGTCAGACATGTGAGTTCCACCGTCCACTTCTAGAACGAGTTTGGCTTCGACGCAGGCAAAGTCTGCGATGAAAGGACCAATTGGGTGTTGGCGACGAAAGTGGTAGCCATTGAGATTCTTTCCTTTGAGGCGGCCCCAGAGAGACGCCTCGGCCTTTGTTAGCGTGCGGCGCAGGGCTTTTGCAAAAGTGCGTGATCTTTGTTCTTGTTCGCGCATTTCCCCCCTCCCCCGCGCTTTGCGCGGTCCCCCTCCCCCGTTAACGGGGGAGGATAAAGATTAAAACTCCTCAGCGCTCAATGCCATCACTGGCCCTGCACCCGTTTTGACCTTGGCCAAGTGCCCCGCAATCTCTGGCAGGATACGGTCGACGAAATAACGACCGGTCTTGATCTTGGTGTCATAGAAAGGCTCAGTACCCGCCTTGGCATAGGCGGCTTTCGCCATGAGCGCCCACATATAGGCAAGGCCGGTTAGGCCAAACACATGCAGATAGTCGTGGCTGGACGCCCCGGCATTATCAAAATTGCTCATGCCATTAGCCATTAGCCACATGGTGGCGTCTTGCAATTGTGCGCGGGCAGAGGCGAGGCCAGCGATGAAAGGTGCGAGATCTGCGTCGCCTTCATGTTCGGCTACAAAGGCGTCGATCTCAGCAAAGAAGGTTTGGATGGCCCGACCGCCATTGGCAGCGAGCTTACGACCGACGAGGTCGAGGGCTTGGACGCCATTGGTGCCTTCGTAAATCATGGCGATTTTGCTATCCCGCAGGAATTGGCTCGCCTGATAATGCTCAGTAAAGCCCGAACCGCCATGCACTTGCAACGCGTCGGATGCATTCTTGTGGCCCTTGTCGGTCAAATAGGCTTTGAGGACGGGGGTCAAAAGGCTCATATAATCGCCAGCTTTTTGGCGGACAGCTTCATCGGGGCTCTTGTGCAAGAGGTCGCCGTAAAGGGCGGTCCAGTACAAGAAGGCGCGACCACCTTCGGTGTGGGCTTTAATGTCCATCAACATGCGGCGCACATCGGGGTGGACCAGAATGTTGTCGGCGGGCTGATCAGGCTCTTTCGGGCCGGTCAGGCTGCGGCCCTGACGACGATCCTTGGCAAAGGCCAGCGCCGCTTGATAGGCGGACTCGCCAATGGCCATGCCTTGCAGGCCGACCCCGATGCGGGCCTCATTCATCATCACGAACATGATGGACAGGCCTTTGTTAGGCTCACCAATCAGATAGCCAGTGGCTTCTTCATATTGCATCACGCAGGTGGCATTGCCGTGAATGCCCATTTTCTCTTCGAGGCCGACGCAAGCTACAGTGTTACGCTCACCCAAGCTGCCATCGGCATGAACGATGAATTTCGGCACGATGAAGAGCGAGATGCCTTTAACGCCAGCTGGCGCGCCTTCAAGGCGGGCAAGGACCAAGTGAATGTGGTTGGCGGTCATCGAGTGCTCACCACCCGATATCCAGATTTTCTGGCCTGAAATCTTGTACGTTCCATCGGCTTGGGGGACAGCCTTGGTGCGCAAGAGGCCCAAGTCCGTGCCGCAATGAGGCTCGGTCAAATTCATTGTGCCTGCCCATTCGCCGCTGGCGAGCTTGGGCAGATAGAGGTCTTTTTGCTCGTCCGTGCCACCTTCGTGGATGGCCGAATAGCAACCATGGGTTAGGCCTGGATACATGCCGAACGCCATGTTGGAGGAGGAGGTCATCTCACTGTAGGCCAGATTGACCACGTGAGGCAGGCCTTGACCACCGTAATTGGGGTCAGCGCTTAATAGAGGCCAACCAGCTTCCACCAGTGCGTGATAGGCTTCGGTGAAACCTTCAGGCACGGTCACAGTATTGTCTGGGTTCAGTTTGCAGCCTTGCTTGTCGCCGACCGAATTAAGCGGCGCCAGAACATTTTCGCAGAATTTCGCGCCCTCTTCGAGGATTTGGTCGCGTACATCCTTCGGCGCGTCTGCAAAGCCTTCAAGGTTTGAGAAACGGTCGATCTCTAAAACATCATCAAACAGAAATTTCATGTCGCGAATTGGCGCTTGATAACCCATAATTTGTCTCCCTTAGTAGCCGTCGGCGGCTGGGGGTGTGTTGAAGCAAACCCATCCAGCCGCTGGCCAAACCTTGTTTTGTCGAAGTGCTTTATTTTGTAGGGCCCTGAGCAGGCCTTGCCTTAGCTTTTTTTAAGACGCTTTTTCGTTGAGGTAAGAGATGTCGTCGCCATCGAGGCGGGCGCGTGCGACCGCATCATAAGCCGAAGCCCCAGCAACAGCGAGATCAGCCGGAGCCTTTGCCAGTTGCTCATTCAGCCATTGCACACCATTTTCCAAGGCCTCGATCGAACCTACAATGTCTTCACGCTGCCGCTTCAAAAGTTCAATTTGCTTGACGTACTTGTCGTGCGTGCGTTGCATCTGGGTGCGCTGATTATCTCCCAGATCATAGAGGTCGATCATCTCGCGGATTTCCGAAAGCGAAAACCCGACCCGCTTGCCGCGCAAAATCAGCTTTAAACGGGCGCGGTCACGCACCGAATAATGTCTGTTAAGGCCATCTCGTGCCGGGCTGAGTAGCCCTTTGTCTTCATAGAAGCGCAAGGCGCGCGCTGTGGCACCAAATTCACGCGATAACTCGCCAATCGTCCAAACCCTGTTTTTCTCGGTTTGATCAGACATAAAAGACCTCCAGAGGTGACCTTGGAGACGCGTTTGGCTTACGTTTACGCACACGTCAAGTAAAATCTTGGTGTTACCGGCCCCACAGGATTGGGGAATTGCCCGTTTTGCTACCCCGTTTGGACGAACCCGCGTGCGTTTTTCTTTGTTTTCAGCTTTGTTGCGTAAGCGAAACAACAAGGTTGGGGTAAGTTAGTGGTGCGTACGAAACTGTGGAATATGGCCTTAGGCCTTAGCGGGTTAGTTGTTTTGGCAAGTGTGTCTGCCGAGGCTGGGGCATATCGCCGCCCCATTAATGCTGCCAGCGTGGCCGCACCGATCCCAAGCCAAGACGATTCTTCAGGCTACCAAGATCAAAATGGGCGCTATTCCCAACGTAGCCGCACCACCCCGGCAGGCTATCCTGCAGAGACCGAAGTCAATTTCGCTTGGAATGGGATGGAGGGTCCAGCCTATGGCTATGGCTATACGCTCAATCTGCCAGCAGATGGCAATTGGCGCTTCATTGAACCGCGCTGCTATGGCAGTCGCACGGGCCAAGTCTGTGTTGATGCTCATTGGGTGCGCCGCAAGCCCGGCCGTTGTGAAGAGGTGTCGGCCCACAGCGTGCGTCGTGGCAATTACATCCGCATGGTCCCGCCAGGCCCGGTAACTGGTTGTCGGCGCTAGGACTGGCTTCACGCGGTCAAACCCGTTAACAACGCCCTATGCTGGATGAACAAGATCAGGCCCGGGACGCCTATTGGATGGCGCGTGCTTTGGAGCTTGCTGAGCAGGCTGCCCGATTGGGCGAAGCGCCGATTGGTGCCCTTGTCATCGACAGCAAAACCCAGACATTGGTGGCCGAGGCCCACAATGAACCTATTACTTTGCACGACCCGTCCGGTCATGCGGAGATACTGGCCATAAGGCGGGCAGGGGTTGCGCTGTCCAACTATCGTTTGGCGCCGGAATTGACGCTCTATGTGACGCTAGAGCCATGCACCATGTGCGCAGGTGCCATCAGTCATGCCCGTATCGCCCGCGTCGTCTATGGCGCTAGCGACGCGAAAGGCGGAGCGGTGGAGCATGGGGTGCGCTTTTTCGAGCAAAAGACTTGCCATTGGCGGCCGAAAGTCACCTCTGGTGTCTTGGCTGAACCCTGCGCAGGGATCTTACGCACCTTCTTCCGTGCGCGGCGCTGATACTGCCCTCCTTATTCGTGGGGGGAATCACTAGATAGGTGTGCTCAAGGAGCCCTCTTTATGTCAGAAATTCGCCACGCCCCCGTCCTTATTATTGGTTCTGGGCCTGCCGGCTATACGGCCGCTATCTATGCCGCCCGTGCCATGCGCCAGCCCGTACTGGTTGAGGGACCCCAACCCGGCGGACAGCTGACAATCACCACGGAAGTTGAGAACTATCCGGGCTTTGCCGATGTTATCCAAGGCCCTTGGCTGATGGAGCAAATGCGCGCCCAAGCTGAACATGTCGGCACGCAAATCATTTCTGACTGGATCATGGAAGTCGATCTGACGAGCCGTCCGTTCAGAGCGATTGGCGATGGTGGCCAAGTCTACACAGGCGATACCTTGATCATTGCGACGGGCGCGCAAGCCAAATGGCTGGGCCTGCCCGAAGAGCAGGGCCTGTGCGGCTTTGGCGTGTCGGCTTGTGCCACTTGCGACGGTTTCTTCTATCGTGGGAAAGAAGTGGTGGTGATCGGCGGCGGCAATACCGCAGTTGAAGAAGCGCTGTTCTTGACCAATTTTGCCAGCAAAGTGACATTGGTACATCGCCGTGACGAGTTGCGGGCAGAGCGCATTTTGCAAGACCGCTTGTTCAACCATCCAAAAGTGGAAGTGGTTTGGGATAGTGCGGTGGAAGAAATCTTGTCAGACCCCGAGCCCAAATCGGTTACAGGCGTGCGCTTGAAGAACCTCAAGACTGGCGCACTATCAAACCTGCCAGCGCATGGCGTGTTTGTCGCCATTGGTCACAAGCCTGCGACGGATTTGTTCATCGGCAAAGTCGCGATGCGCGATAATGGCTACATCATTGTTGAGCCTGGCACTACGCGTACCAATGTAGCTGGTGTGTTTGCGGCAGGTGATGTGGCCGACGAAACCTATCGTCAGGCCGTTACTGCAGCTGGGTTGGGCTGCATGGCTGCCTTGGAGGCAGAGCGTTTCTTAGCAGAGCACGGCCAAGAGGCTGTTACAACTGCTTAGGTTTGCCCGCTCTAGGAAAAGCGCTTTTTAGCGCAAGGGCTATCACGGCCTTGTGAAGCAATGCTCTGCGCTATTCACGCTCCTGTGCCTTGCGCACGTAGGCCAGCGCCCCATATGCACCCCACTACCGCAGTCCGGGCCCCTCTGGCGATCAAGGCGTTGATCGTGATGTCGGATTGATTGTTCTCGCGGAAGACGCAGCCAAGATGAGGGGACCGGGGCCAATGGATGCCTTGCCTTTTTTAACGACGGAGTGGTTTCGGCTTCAAAGTCTGCCAAAATGTGGGCGGCTTTTGCCAGCCTTGCTATCGCGTTCGGCGCCTATGTCTACTTCATATACGAGCCCGATCCGAAATATTACAACAGCCCAGACAATCTGAACCAACAAGCGGTGATCCAGTATTTTACTGGGTATCTGCTGGAAACGGCATTGGCTTTTGACAATATTTTTGTCATCGGCATGATCTTCACATTCTTTGCCGTACCACGCGAATATCAGCACCGTGTGCTGTTCTGGGGTATCATCGGCGCGATTGTGTTCCGTGCGATTTTCATCAGCTTGGGCTCTGCCGTGGTGAATGAATTCACTTGGGTGCTCTATATCTTCGCGGCCTTCTTGATCTTCACCGGCTACAAGATGCTGTTCGGTGGCGATCATGAGATGAAGCTGGAAGATAACCCCATCTTGAAGTTCATCAAGAAGCGCATGCGCGTTACCGAGACGATTGAGAACCACAACTTCTTCGTCAAGAAGCCGCATCCAGATGGTTCGGGCAAACTGGTTATCTGGGCCACGCCTTTGTTCTTGGCCCTGATGATGGTTGAAATCGTCGACATCATTTTTGCCGTCGACAGCGTGCCTGCAATTTTTGCCGTCACCCGCGACCCGTTTATCGTTTATACCTCCAATATCTTTGCGATCTTGGGGCTGCGCTCGATGTACTTTATGTTGGCAGAAGCGGTCGAGCGGTTCAAATATCTGAAATATGGCTTGTCGTTGGTCCTCGTCCTGATCGGCTGTAAGATCATCTGGAACTTCGGACTGTCTAAAGAACTGAAAATGGTGCCATATATGGAGCCACATTGGTCGCTGGTTGCGACGCTGCTCCTGTTGGGTGGCTCGATTGGCTACTCCTTGTGGCGGACCCGCAAAGTCGAGCCCAAGCCTGCAGAGTAAACTCGCAGGCTTGTGGAAAGTTGAATAAGGGCGGGACTGAATGGTCCCGCCCTTTTTGTTGTCAGAAGTCAGAAGGTGGATTGACCCTTGACGGCAATGGACTGTCGCAGCCCCGACGACGATCACAGACCTCTTTGTTTGGTTCCCGAATTTGCTCAATCAGCATCACCATGAGGACCATAATCATGACGAGAATGGCCATTATGGCTTCAAAGCTGATGGGTAGGGCGGCTCGAATTTCGGACAGCCACTTCTTCCAAGGGTTGCCGTCCTCGACCATTAGTTCAGTCGAGCGACAACATAGTCAGCGAGATTGGCCAGAAGGGCTGGGATGGCCCCTTCGGGCAGGCGCGCCAGAGCCGCCTTCGCTTCGGTGATATGGCCGCGGGCCTCATCCAAAGTAGCCTCAACGGCCCCACGCAGGCGCATGGTTTGGATCGCAAAAGCCAGATCTTCATCTTGGTGCTTGCGGGCCAGAACGCGTTGCCAGAACAGGCGCTCTTCGCCTTGTGCGCGCTCTAACGCGATGATCAGTGGAAGGGTGGCTTTGCCTTCCCGGAAATCGTCACCGGTATTTTTCCCCAAGCTTTGGGTTAGGCCGCCATAGTCCAAAGCGTCGTCGACCAATTGAAAGGCGAGGCCCAGCTTCAATCCGAAAGTAGCCAAAGCGTCTACCATCTCATCGGGCGCGTCTGCGGTTATCGCGCCGGCTTCACATGCTGCAGCAAACAAAGCGGCGGTCTTGGCCTCAATAACTTGGTAATAGCGTTCTCGGCTGGCTTCGCCGCGATTGGTGGTTGCCAGTTGTAGGACTTCACCTTCGGCAATCGTGCTAGCGGCTTTGGCTAGAATATCTAATACCCTTAAGGAGCCTGTTTCGACCATCAGATTGAACGCGCGTGCAAACAAGAAGTCGCCAACCAATACGCTCGCCTTGTCGCCCCAAATCAGGTTGGCAGCCCGCTTACCACGTCGTAATGACGAGCCATCGACTACATCGTCATGCAGCAAAGTGGCGGTGTGAATGAACTCAACGGCGGTAGCGAGTTTAACCGCCGGCAGCCCGCCGCCGCCACAAGCACTTGCTGCTGCTAGCGTTAGGAGTGGCCGCAAGCGCTTGCCGCCAGCATCCACCAAATGGTGAGCTACATCCGGGATGAGGCCAACAGGGCTGTCCATCCGTGCGACGATCTCAGCTTCAGTTGCTGCCAATTCTGGTGCCAACACTGCCGCGAGCGCTTCGGTCGGATTAACCGACACGGCATCAACTGGGCGGGTGGTGACGTTCACGACAGCATTTTCCTTATTGGTCTTTTGTTTCCATGCCCTCTTGAGGGGGCTTGGGTCAAGCATCCGCTGCTTCCAACCTTGGCGTTCAAAACAGTTTAGTTGACACTGGTCTCTTTTGCCGTCTCAACCAAGCAACTTCGCAAGTCTTTTAGATATAGGCTCAGACGCCCGCATGATCGAAACAACACATGATATATTCCTCAAAGGGGCGCTGACCATAGAACAACCCAGCAAGGGCTATCGTGCTGGGACAGACGCTGTTTTACTGGCCGCCGCCGCTGCCTCATTGCCAGTCGGAACGGCTTTGGAAGCGGGCTGTGGTGTGGGTACGGCGCTCCTCAGTCTCGGATCTTTACGTGCCGATTCGATGCTGCGCCTAAATGGGCTTGAAAAGGACGAAGCAGCTTGGTCCTTGGCTAAGGCAAATGCCGCCCGCAATCCACTGCAGTGCGAAGTCAACTTTCTGCTGGGTGATGTCTTGGCACCAGACGAGGCCCTGCTTGGCCAATTTGATCTTGTATTTTCTAATCCCCCTTATTTCGATGATGATCTGGCCATCCGCGATCCAGACGAGTCGCGTCAAGCTGCCTATATTCTGGGTGCGCCTTTAGAGGCTTGGATTAAAGGCATGCTCGCTATGACAACGCCCAAGGGCAGGTTCTTGATGATCCACCGGGCGGACCGACTGCCTGATATTCTTGCCTCACTTCGAGGCAAGGCAGGCGATATTGGGGTTTGCCCAGTGCGTCCGCGGGCGGGTGATCCCGCCAAAAGAGTCGTCGTTTCAGCTCGCAAAGGCTCGCGCGCGCCGCTGCGCCTTTTGGCCGGGATCGACATGCACCCGCCGGTGGGCGAAGGACGGTTTAGCTTAGCTTATCAGGCAATTTGTGATGGAGGGGTCTTAGCCGTCTAGACCTAGCGCCAACTTCATCGTAACCCCTTCCCAACAGCGGCAACCTAAGTAAACAGCCGCGCAATAATCGTGCTCAGGAGTGACTATGACCGACGTGTCTGCTTTGTTTCAGCCCCTCAACATCCGCGGTGTGACAATCCCTAACCGCATTGCCATGGCCCCGATGACGCGGTCTTTCTCGCCAAACGGTGTACCTGGACAGAATGTAGCCGATTATTACGCGCGCCGTGCGGCTGCCGATGTTGGTTTGCTGATCACCGAAGGCACAGTCACCGACCGGAAAGGGGCTTCGAACGACGCCAATGTTCCCCGTTTCCACGGCGATGATGCTTTGGCTGGTTGGGCGAAAGTCGTCGAAGACGTCCACGCGCAGGGCGGCAAGATTGCCCCACAAATTTGGCATCAGGGCATGATGCGCAAGCCCGGTACTGGCCATTTTCCAGATGCGCCAACCGATAGCCCTTCGGGCCTTACCCACACCGGTAAATCGGTTCTGCCCGTGCCGACTACCGAAGAAGTTTGGGACATGGTGCAAGCCTATGCCCGCGCGGCAGGCGATGCTGCCAAACTGGGCTTTGATGCTATCGAAATCCATGGCGCCCATGGCTATCTGATCGACGAATTCTTCTGGGACGTCATGAACGTCCGCACTGACCGGTATGGTGGCTCATTGCCAGAGCGTGCGACCTTCGCCGCTGAAATCGTTGCAGAATGTCGCAAGCAAGTGGGGCCAGACATGCCCATCATTTTGCGTTTCTCGCAATGGAAGCAGCAGGATTATACGATTAAGCTTGCCCATACGCCTCAGGAACTCGAAGCCTTCTTGGCCCCAATCGTGGCTGCAGGCGTGGACATGTTGCATTGCTCCCAACGCCGGGTCTGGGAAGCGGAATTCCCCGATGTCGATGGCGAGAATGGGTTGAATTGTGCTGGTTGGACCAAGAAGGTCACGGGCGTTCCAACCATCACTGTGGGTTCAATTGGCTTATCGAGTGATTTTGCCGGCTCTTTCCGGGGTGAAGGCTCAGCCAAAGCGCCGCTTGATGATGTCGTCCGCCGCTTGGAGAAGGGCGAATATGATATGGTCGCCATCGGCCGTGCGTTGCTGCAAGATCCCGAATGGGCCAAGAAAGTCAAAGAAGGCCGTACCGATGATCTGATGGATTATGATGGTAAGGCCTTGGCGACACTGTACTAATCTAGGCGTTTGAAGAGGGCCTGACGAATGTGTTCAGGCCCTTCTCGACTCAAGACGCTGTGGCAAGTTCCTCTTCCGCCTTAGCCGCGCGCATTTCTTCTGCTTTGGCTTCCACTAGCTCAACAATATGCTCTATCATGCCATCGTTAGAGAGCTTGTGATGCGCCTTGCCGGCCATATAGATCATGCCTGCGCCCTTGCCGCCGCCCGTAAAGCCCAGATCGGTGTAGAGCGCTTCACCGGGGCCGTTGACGACACAGCCAATGATAGAGAGCGAAATCGGCTCTGACACATGCGACAAACGGCTTTCTAAGGCCTCCACAGTGCGGATGACGTCAAACCCTTGGCGGGCACATGATGGGCAGGCAATGATATTCACGCCACGTGTGCGCAAGCCCAGGCTTTTGAGAATATCATACCCGACGCGCACCTCTTCTTCAGGCTCTGCAGACAAGGACACGCGGATCGTATCGCCAATGCCAGCCCAAAGAAGCGAGCCAATGCCAATAGAGGACTTCACCGTGCCAGAGCGCGCTGCGCCAGCCTCTGTGACGCCTAGATGCAGTGGGCAATCAATTGCCTCAGAAAGCGCCTGGTAGGCAGCAACCGTCAAAAAAGTGTCGGACGCCTTGACCGAGATTTTGAACTCGTGAAAATCGAGTTCTTGCAAGATGCGCGCATGGTCGAGAGCGCTTTCTACCATAGCTTCGGGGCAGGGCTCGCCATATTTCTCAAGCAAATCAGATTCAAGTGAGCCTGCGTTCACACCGATGCGGATGGAGCAGCCATTGTTGCGAGCGGCACTGACCACTTCGCGGACGCGTTCCGCCGAGCCAATATTACCAGGATTGATGCGCAAGCAGGCCGCTCCCGCCTCCGCCGCTTCGATCGCCCGTTTATAATGGAAGTGGATATCGGCCACGATCGGCACTTGAGCCGCACGCACGATGGTTTTGAGGGCGGCAGTTGATTCCACATCTGGGCAGGACACCCGAATGATATCGACCCCGACCTCTTCGCAGCGGCGGATTTGGTCGATTGTCGCCCCGGCATCAGGCGTTGGCGTATTGGTCATGGTCTGAACGCTGATCGGCGCATCGCCCCCAACGGCCACATTACCCACCATGATCTGACGGGACTTGCGCCGCACGATGGTGCGCCAAGGGCGGATATGTTCCAGACCAGTCGCCACGTCGTAACCTCTTGTTTCTCGCAGTTTATCAGAGCTTGTTCAGCAGGACGAAAACACACCTTCTGCTGGGAATTGAACCATCAGATAAGCCTGTCCGTCAACCAGACAAAAACGTATAGAAAACTATAGGACGGCTTTGATCGAAGTTCCAGTCACGTGCCTGTGCGGCACGCTATTGAGTGACAGGGCCGACGACTTTGGCTGGTGTAGAAGTTGCCGTTACGGGAGCGGCAGTTGCCGTAGCCGCTGGCCCAATCGTTGTGTTGCCTAGGCTTACACCGTTGGGTGCCATTGTTTGGGTTGCTGCGGGCTGATCTTTTGCCTGTTGTGCAACAAGTTTGGCAGCTTCTGCTGCGGCAAGGGCCGCGGCGGCCTCAGCCTCAGCCTTTGATTTAGCTGTCGCAATCGCCTCAAAGTCTGGCACACGCCAATTGACGACCTTTTTTCCAGCTTCGCCGATCAAGGCAGTCTGGCCATAACCGCTGGCCTCCAGCACACCGCCAAAGGGCGAGGATACGAACCAACGGCCCAAGCCGTCGGTCGAAATGCTCTCATCTTTACGCAGAATCCGGTCTGTCACCAGTGCACCATCTTCGCCGCGTAAAGTCACCCGCACGTCTTGAAGAGCCTTTAGGGTCGATAAGGGTTGTACATCGGCAGTTGCTTGCGCTGGCCCTTTCGGCTGAGACTCAGCCCACGCTTTGATCGTCTCATCCGGCGGCGCGACCACGTCCACCGGCTGAGGCTTTATTGCGTGCAAGCTAGCCCAAACGATCAACCAACCCAACAATGCAAGTGCTATAACCGCACCAGCAGGGGCGACAAATTTTGAAGGCTGGGTCGCAATTTCAGATTCGCGGCGGCGCTGGACAGGCTCCCAAGCGTCGCGGAACTCACTGACAAGGCCATCGCAATCGACAAGGCCCAATAACTCACCATAAGCGCGAACATAGCCGAGCGCATAACCAAGGCCGGGCAGCTTTTGGAATTGCATGGACTCGATCGCTGCGACTTGCTCTGGTTTTAGCTTTAGAGCGGCGGCTACTTGATGGATGGACAACTCCTGATCGCGGCGAGCTGCCTGCAGTCGGGCCCCTGGACCATCCGCATCCGGATTATCGACTGAGCCCACCAGACGCAGATGTCCACGCCCCGAGTGGAGCGCTTTGGCTGCATCTAGCGTACGTGCGGCCTCTGCCGGACTCATCGTGTCAATCCTTAAACTGATTTGCCGCCACTCTGCGGGCATTTGGTTTAGAAACCCTTAGCGCTATTTTGCGTCAATTTACTACAACGCTGTGTGTTTTTGCATAGTCTTTCAGTGCATTGCGAAGGTGTCCGTCACCATTGCGCAACAAAGACGTCAAGGTTTTGGAGAAATCTTCCCCATCAAGGGACATCAGCATTCTTTTTACCGGCCCGATTCCCCCAGCAGGCATAGAGAGTCGTGTAAAGCCTAAACCGATCATCGCCATAGCTTCTAGAGGACGCCCGGCATGTTCGCCGCAAATCGAGATCGGCGTTTGACTGGCGCTATCGCGAATATGCTTCAAGAAGGTAAGCGCAGGTCGCGATAGAATGTCATAGCGATCAGCGACCTTGGCGGTGCCACGATCTGCCGCGAAAAAGAATTGCATCAGGTCGTTGGTACCGATGGACAAGAAATCAGCATGTTCCGCAATCGAGGCTGTATCCCAAGCCAAAGCTGGGGCCTCAATCATCGCGCCTGCTTCTACTCTCGATGGCCCAAGCCGGCCGTTGGCACGGGCCCATGCCAATTCTTTTTCGAGGAGCTCTCTTGCGCGATGAAACTCATCCACCACGGCTACTAAGGGGAACATGACGCGTAAGAGGCGGCCCTCTGCTGCACGCACCAAAGCCCGCAATTGATAGCGTGACAGGCCTGGCCGGTCGAGGCCCATTCGGACAGCCCGCCAGCCCATGGCGGGGTTCTCCTCGCGCTCAGTTGGCATGTAAGCCGCAACCTTATCGCCGCCCAGATCAAGGGTTCGGAAAGTCACAGGGCGGCCATTAGCGAGATCCAAAGCTTCAGTATAGAGCGCGGTTTGTGCGTCGAGACGAGGCAGCGAGTCCGCGATCATGAATTGAAATTCGGTCCGATAAAGGCCTACGCCACTGGCCCCCGTTGTTTCCAATTGCTCCAAGTCAATGGCTAGGCCGGCATTTAGAAGCAATTGAATTGTCTGGCCATCTAGAGTTTGGCTCGGCAGGTCCTTGGTGGCTGCAAATAATTCCTGCTCGGCACTCTGGGCTACAAATCGGCTATGCAACGCTGCAGAGACCATTTTGTCGGGCCGCAAATAGGCTTGGGCTTCATTGCCGTCGACAATGATCATGTCGCCAGCCTCAACCCGCGAGAGCAAGTTGGGCAGTTGACCCAACATGGGAACACCCATGGCTTTGGCCACAATCGCGGCATGGGAGGAGGGAGACCCTTCTTCTAGAAGAATGGCCTTGATACGCCCGCGGCCGTATTCGAGAAGCTCCGCAGGGCCAATATCGCGCGCAACCAGAATAGAATCCTCTGGTGCTTCCTTCCGGTCACCGGCATCGCCTGACAGATATCGCAGCAGGCGATTATCCAGTTCTTCGAGGTCGTGCAGACGGTCGCGAATATAGCCGTCTTTGGCACTAGACATACGAGCACGGTGCTCGGAGCGCACTTGCTCCACCGACGCTTCTGCTGTCAGGCCGTTTTTCACCCCATCGCGCAGCCTTCGTTCCCACGACCGGTCTTGGCTGAGCAGGTGAAATGTCTCCAGAACTTCAAAAGAAGTGCCTCCCAAGGTCTGCACATCCCCAGCCAGCAGCGCTTCCAGGCCTGAACGCAATTTGATCAAAGCCTCATCGAGCCTTTGTTCTTCTGCCACTGGATCGTCAGATAGGTAGCGAGTCGGCTCAACATCTGGATCGTGAAGAAGCGCCTGACCCGAGGCAAGTCCACGTGAATAGGCTTTGCCCTTAAGCGTTTCAGGCGTGGTCGGCTTGATTTGAAATTCCGACAAGGCCCCTGTGAGGTCCTCGACCGAGACGATTTCAGCCAGCACCGTCGCGATCAATTGTAAGGCTTCGATTTCGTCATCTTCATAGGTGCGGGCATAGCGGTTTTGCACAACCAATACCCCCACAACCCGGCCACTGCGCAGCACGGGCACGCCCATGAAGGATTGGAATGGGTCTTCGCCGGTTTCAGGGCGATAGGAAAAGCGGGGATGCTTTGGCGCGTCCGCCAAGCTGATCGGCTCGACCCCTTCAGCCACCAGACCAACCAGGCCTTCGCCTGCCTTCATCCTAGTGCGGTGGATTGCGTCGCGTGAGAGGCCCTCTGTGGCGAACAATTCCAGCGACCCGTCCGAACGCCGCAGATAAATTGAGCACACGTCTGCTACCATCGTCGTGCCGATCTGCGCGACGATCCGGTCTAAGCGGGTTTGGGTGTCGACGTCCTGTACCATGACATCGCGTAGGCGACGCAATAAGACGCGTGACCCCCCCGCATTGCCAGAAGAAACAGGGCTCATTCACTTCCTCAAAACGGTGCGGTGTAACACCCCGCACCTGCAGGACCACACCATAAGTCGCCTTCCTCATACAAGAGAAGGGATAAACTGTCCTTCAAAGCGACAGCATTTTGTGCTGCACGCTGCACAAAACTTAGGCAGCGTCGAGCCCATAAGCCGTATGCAGCGCGCGAACGGCTAATTCAGTGTATGAGCTGTCGATCAGAACCGAGATTTTGATCTCGGAGGTTGCGATGTTTTCAATATTGATGCCCTTCTTTGACAGAGCATCAAACATGATGCGGGCAACGCCCACGTGTGATCGCATACCGACGCCGATCACGGACACTTTTGAGACGTCCTTTTTGACTTCAACCTGTTCAAAGCCAATTTGCTCCTGCGCAGCACTCATCAGCGCCATAGCGCGATCAGCTTCCCGCTCTGGAACGGTAAAGGTCATGTTAACGGCACCTTCAGTACGCGAAGGGGCTTGGACGATCATGTCCACGTTGATATTTGCCTCAGCCAAGCGGCCAAAGATATCGGCGGCGACGCCAGGGTGATCCTGCAAGGCTTTCAGCGAGACCTTGGCTTCGTCGCGCGAATAGGCGATGCCCGACACGATTTGCTTTTCCACAATTTCATCCTCATCACAGACCAAAGTTCCAGGGTTTGGCTCACCGGGTTCTACAAAACTAGACAACACGCGGACGGGCACCCGTTTAGCCATAGCCAATTCTACCGAACGCGTTTGCAAGACCTTCGCCCCGAGCGAGGCCATTTCGAGCATTTCCTCATAGGAGATTTTTTCAAGGCGTTGAGCCTTTGGTACCATGCGGGGGTCGGTCGTATAGACCCCGTCCACATCGGTATAGATATCACAGCGCTCAGCCTTCAGGGCGGCAGCAACGGCAACTGCGGAGGTATCAGACCCACCCCGACCCAAAGTCGTAATACGATCCTCTTCGGTCACGCCTTGGAAGCCCGGGATCACTGCCACTTCGCCAGAATCAATGGCGGCTGCCACTTCTTCGGCATCAATATCTGATATCCGAGCGGAACCGTGTGCAGAGCTGGAAGCAACGCGGATTTGCCATCCCTGCCAGGAGCGTGCCGGGATCCCCATGCTACGTAAAGCCAAAGCGAGAAGACCCGTTGTGACTTGTTCGCCTGTGGCGACCACAACATCATACTCATCATCGAATAATTCTGGGGGCAGGCCTTCCCCAGCTTGACGGGAAAGTTCGACTAGACGATTGGTTTCGCCCGACATGGCCGATACGACCACAGCAATCCCACGCCCTGCCTGACGCTCAGCACTCACCAAGCGCGCAACGCGGCGGATACGTTCGACGTCTCCCACAGAGGTTCCACCAAACTTCATCACCAGACGTGACATGCTTCTTTGCTCCTTAGATATGCCTTTAGACGCAGAAATCCGCAGTTACAAACAGACCACGGCTCTCGACGCGCGCGCTCATCGCTCTATGAAGTCTTAAGGTCAATCCTTTCGCATGTTGCAAACTGTCACACAGGTGAGTTGAACCCGATGCCTAGAGCCACGCAAGACGCCACAATGGAGATGCCGCCACATTCGCCTTCGATCGACCCGGCAGAAGTGGCCAAGTTTGCGGCCATGGCTGAGGACTGGTGGAACCCTTATGGCAAGTTCCGCCCTTTGCACAAATTTAACCCCACCCGGCTGCGCTTCATTCGCGAGACAGCAGAAGCCCATTTCGGTTTGAAGCCTGGTTCGGACTTGCCGCTCAAGGGTCTGAAATTACTTGATATTGGGTGTGGCGGCGGTCTTCTGAGCGAGCCGATGACACGTTTGGGCGCGGCTGTTACTGGGGTGGATGCAACCGAACCCAATATCAAAACGGCCATGACCCATGCGGCCCAAACAGGGCTTTCGATCGACTATCGTTATGGCACCGCGGAAGGATTGCTGGCCGCTGGTGCTGGCCCGTTTGATATTGTGCTCAACATGGAAGTTGTGGAGCATGTGGCCGATGCAGCAGCTTTTCTAAAGAATACTGCACAATTAGTAGCGCCCGGTGGCCTGATGTTTGTCGCGACCATCAATCGCACCCCTAAGGCACTCGCGCTCGCGATAATCGGGGCCGAACGAATCTTGCGTTGGTTGCCGCCGGGCACCCATGATTACGACAAGCTGGTCAAGCCATCTGAAATTCAAGCGGCCTTAAAACCGGAAGCGGGGCTGAGCCTCGATGAACCGATTGGCGTCAATTACAATCCTCTGATGGATCGCTGGTCTTTAGGGGCCGACACCAGCATGAATTATATGATTGTGGTGCGTAAAGCGGCTTGAGGGTTTGGACTGCGGCGGCACTGCCAAAAACGCAACAGGACCAAACCGACTAGGCTTGGTCCTGCTATAAAGATTCTGCGGCTTTCTTAGGCATTCCTGACAGCCAAAGTCTTCGGCTTCGTCTTTGAAGGGTGGAAACCGCCCTTCAGGTCAACCTACATATCGTCCATCTCGCCATCTTCAGAGACAGGCTCACCTGCCAAGACTTCAGCGAGAATGCCAGCGTTCTGGCGCACCTTATGTTCAATCTCAGCCGCCATTTCAGGGTTTGACTTCAAGAAGGATCGCGCATTGTCCTTGCCTTGGCCAATTCGGGTGCTGTCATAGGAATACCAAGAGCCAGATTTCTCAACGATCCCGGCTTTAACACCCAGATCAATCAATTCGCCCTGCTTGGAGATGCCTTCGCCATAGAGAATATCAAACTCAACCTGTTTGAATGGCGGCGCGACCTTGTTCTTGACGACTTTGACGCGGGTGACATTGCCCACCACATCTTCTTTGTCCTTAATCTGGCCAATGCGGCGAATGTCCAGACGCACCGAAGCATAGAATTTAAGTGCATTCCCACCCGTTGTGGTTTCAGGGTTGCCGAACATCACACCGATTTTCATGCGGATTTGGTTGATAAAGATCACCAAAGTCTTGGAGCGCGAAATGGAGCCAGTCAATTTGCGCAAAGCTTGGCTCATCAAGCGGGCTTGCAGGCCGGGTAGGCTGTCACCCATATCGCCTTCGATTTCAGCCTTCGGCGTCAGCGCCGCGACCGAGTCGATTACCAAAACGTCGACCGCGCCTGAGCGCACCAAAGTGTCGGTGATTTCGAGGGCTTGCTCGCCCGTGTCTGGCTGAGAGATCAACAGATCACTCAAATCTACCCCAAGCTTGCGGGCGTAAATTGGGTCGAGCGCGTGTTCGGCGTCGACGAAGGCGCAAACCCCACCACTCTTTTGTGCTTCAGCGATGCAATGCAGCGCCAAGGTAGTTTTGCCCGAGCTTTCAGGGCCGTAAATTTCAACGATACGACCGCGTGGCAGGCCACCAATCCCCAAGGCGATGTCGAGCCCAAGAGAGCCGGTTGACACAGATTCAATCTCAACCGCTGCGCCTTGTTCGCCCAAGCGCATGATCGAGCCTTTACCAAAGGCACGCTCAATCTGAGACAGAGCCGATTCGAGAGCTTTTTCTTTGTCCATATCGTTTTTTTCCACCAAGCGAAGCGCTGCATTTGAAGCCTGAGTAGCCATCTTTGAACCCCTTTTCACGATTCCCGCCTGCATCGGCACAATGGGCTCAGTAGAGCTGTGTGCAAACCAGACCTCGTCACGTCATGAAGGTTTTGTATCTGATCTGTTCTCAGAACACAAGTGGAACAAAGTGGATTAATCTACTTTTTTAGAATATGTACGTCCGATTATGACGCGTCAGGCCGCCGCAAGTTCTGTTTTGACCCGTTCTGCCAATTGTGCCAGCGTAAACGGCTTTGGCAAGAAGGAAATGGAGCGTTCGTCTTCCAAGGTCTGGGCAAAATCCTGTTCTGCATAGCCAGACATAAAGACAATTCGGGCATGACCCAAGTAAGGCTTGGCAGCTTTCAGGAGGCCTGGGCCATCCAGGCCGGGCATGACAACATCGGACAGGACTAGATCGAAGCTATTGGGGTCATTCTCAAGTATTTCCAACGCTTCTTCGCCATCTCCCGCCGAGGTTACCTGATAGCCGCGCTGCATAAGGAGGCGGGTTGCGATATTGCGCACGCCTTCTTCATCCTCGACCAACAAAATTCGTCCGCGTCCCGCCAAATCCATCGGCCGCGCTTCAGCAACTTGAGCTTGCGCTGCTGGTATAGCGTCACTGACATCATCGGCGGTGGTGGCTGGCAGAAAGACGTGAAACGTTGTGCCTTCATCCTCAACCGAATCCAGCGCAATAAAGCCATCAGATTGTTTGATGATGCCATAGACAGTAGCCAAGCCAATGCCGGTGCCTTTTCCTTGTTCCTTTGTCGTGAAGAAGGGCTCAAAGATTTTGGTGGCTATGTCTTGGCTCATGCCAGTTCCCGTGTCGGTCACTGAAATCATAGCCCAATCGCAATCTTCGATATCGGCAATGCTTAAGCCCTTCAGAGCCGTTCTCACATCCTGTGTCGTTGCGCGCTTGGTGCGGACGGTCACGGAGCCTTTGCCCCTGCCAGACATCAAGACCGCATCGCGGGCATTGGTGACGAGGTTCATAAAGACGGTTTCCAATTGCTGCTTGTCAGCGCGCACATTGGGGAGGTCGCGGCCATGGGTGATTTCAAAGACGATGCGCTCATCCAAGACCTGTCGCATCAAAACTGCAAACTCAGTTAAAACGGCCCCGACATCCAAAACGTCGCGTCGGAAAGTCTGTTTGCGCGCGTAGGCCAGAAGCATTTTTACGAGCTCTGCCGCCCGCGCACTTGTGTTCTGAATGCTCTGCAATTCACCATAGCTGGGGTCACCGACCGGATGGCGCGCCAACAGGGCGTCGCAATTCAGTGTGATGACCAAAAGGAAGTTATTGAGTTCGTGGGCGACCCCGCCCGCGATTTGCCCGACGGCTTGCATTTTGCTGGTCTGTGCGAGGCGATGTTCCATCTCCCGGCGGGTTGAGACGTCGACCAACATGAGGGCAGCGCCATCATTCTCGTCTTCTAACAACCATCCTTCGCAGGTTTGCCCGCCGGAATTGGCTATATCCAGCTCGATAGGCCGCTGCCCGCCAACTTCCAATCGGTCTAAATCGTCAGCATGGGCGGATGCAACCAAGTCTGAAAGCTTTGCCCCTTTGCCAGCCCCTGCGATTCGGACAAAAGCGGGATTGGCTTCTTGAATAATTGCCTGCCGCGCATCCCGCCGGTCCAAGCGGGCAAAGCCGACTGGGGCTTCGGCAATTAATCGTGCGAGGCCGGTCAAAAGCGAAGATGCGGTTTGAACAGCAGATGCGCCTTGAGATGCAGATCCCAATGCTTCGAGAGAGTCTTCCTGAGGCTGGGCCGGTCCTTCGACAGCGGTCAGTCGAACCAGTGCATGGTCACCGATAGCGCTAACGCGGACTCGGATCTGGCCTTGTGTTTCGTCTAAACTTATCCCACGGCGAACCGCCTTCGAGGCCCTAAAGGCGCAGGCTTGGTCGAGCAAGCTCATTAAGAGGGGATCAATCGAGACAGGTCGGTAGATGTCATCATAGGCAGGGTTGCCTGCAACAAAGCTTCCTGATCGGGTGAAGAGAGCGGCAGGTCCATCCATACTTGCCAGCCAGTCATGTGATTCCGACCGGGAAAACATCTTCAAAAGTCCAGCCATGCGTCTCTGCCCCAAATCGTTCCAAAGTTTCGCCTAGGCGGCGTTTTGGACTCGACTCTGGAGAGAATCACCTGATTTGCGTCGCGCGGCTACACCCAAAATCACTCCAATGATTTTTGCTACAGCTTGATAATGTTCGGCTGGAATAGTCTCTTCAAGATCAACACTGGCATAGAGTGCACGGGCCAGAGGTGGATCTTCGATGATGGGTACGTCTGAAGCCGTTGCAATTTCACGAATTTTCAAAGCTAAGTTGTCAACACCCTTTGCCACACAGATCGGCGCAGGGGTTTCGCCAGCCACATAAAGTAAGGCCACGGCGAAGTGGGTCGGGTTGGTGATAATCACGGTCGCTTCAGGCACTTTGGCCATCATGCGATTGCGTCCACGCTGCATCCGAATCTGGCGCACCTTCATTTTGATCAGCGGGTCACCTTCCAGTTTTTTGTACTCGTCTTTTTGCTCCTGTTTACTCATTCGGTTACGTTTGATCCATGAAAAGCGTTGGATCGCGTAATCTGCGACTGAGGCGACCGCGATTATCCCAATCAAAGCAAAGCAGAGTTCTAAAAGGATTTTGACCAAGACGGGCATCAGGGCTGCGGGCTCCATCGCCACTAGAATTGGCATTTCTCGAGCGTGGGGGGCCAAGATTGCGTAAGCGACCCAGCAGATGACAATCAATTTCAAGACGGTCTTGCCAAAGGTCAACAAGGCTTCCGCCCCAAACAGCCGCTTGAAGCCTGCGATCGGCGAAATTTTGTTGATCTTAGGGATCATTTTCTCAGCGGTGAACAACAATCCCGACTGCACAAGATGGCCAGCCAGCCCAGCTACACAAATTGCGCCAATCGTGGCGCTCATCAAGATTACCATTTTTGAGCCGACATCGAAGCTGAGGCGTTGAAGGGCACCACTATCAACCGCAAATTGCTCTGGCCGTTCGATGAAAACGGTCATGTAGCGCGCGAGGTCCTGCGCGCTATGGAGACCAAGGGTCAATAGAACCGCAATGCCTGCGGTTAAGACAAACAGAGTTGCAATGTCTTGCGATTTGGGAACATCGCCCTTCTTTCTGGCCTCGTCCAGTTTGTACTGACTGGGGGCTTCGGTTTTTTGCGATTCATCTTCTTCCATCGGGCGGCCTTAATTCAACGACCGGCCGGCGGCAGCAATGGCTTCAAGCCACACCAACATGCCCGCCCCAGCGGTAATCGCAAACAGCATAATTCCCAATAGAACTTGGATTGGCTGCGCGATAAAGAACACCTGAATAGCAGGCGCCACCCGGTTTATTATGCCTAAAGCCACGTTGATCACGATCCCAAACAATAACAAGGGGGCCGTAATCTGGATGGCTAGGGAAAAAGCTTGGCTGACAGCACGCAGGCTAAATTGGGCCATATCGCCAAGGGGCAGGGGCGCACCGGGCAAAAAATTATCAAAACTCTTGGCAGCACCAGAAATAAACAGATGGTGGACGTCGCTTTGAAATACCAAGGCAGTACCAAGGAGCGCCAAAAACGTCCCGAAGACCGCGCCTTGTTGTTGCTGCGAGGGGTCAAAGGCCATGGCCATAGCAAGACCAGTCTGCATCCCCGCGATCGCGCCAGCTGTGGCAAGTGCTGAAAACAAGATGCGGGTTGTCAGGCCCAGCGACAAGCCGATGAGGATTTCTTTCGCGATGGCTAGGAACATATCGGCGGTGTCAGAAGGCAGGGGCGCTATTTTACCTGAAACGACGGGGGCCAAGGTAAACGAGATAAAAAGCGCAACCATCAGCCGAGCTCGCGTCGGCACGAATTGATCGCCGATGCCAGGTGCAAGCATCATCAAGGCGCCAACCCGCGCGAAGACAAGGCCAATCACCCAAACCGTTTGCGGTAGGAGTTCCATCCGCCGGGCCCGTTAACCTGCGCCGCCAGACGCAACTTTGGCCAGCATCTGGGTCATAAATTCACCAAGCATGCCGCCCATTAAGGGCAAAAACAGCAAAAGAGCTGCGAAGATGGCCAAGATTTTCGGCACAAACACCAGGGTTTGCTCTTGAATTTGGGTGAGCGCTTGCAGCAAACCAATTACCAAGCCAACCGCCAAACCAACCAGCATGACTGGTGCTGACATGGCGATCGTTAGCCAGATCGCGTCGCGGGCCACATCAAGGACTTCTGGGGCATTCATCGTCAGCTTCTCCGACTCAGTGCGTTAAAAACCAATTCTAGTTTCGCACTGCTATGGGATGGCTTGGCATGGTTAACAAAGTCTTGATAGGCGCGTTTTTGCCCTGATTTCCATCTCGGCGATTTCAGATTTCCGGGCCGACCAAGCGCCGCTAAAGCATATCCTCGTAAAATGCCCCGGCCTTCAAGGCGTGATCGACAACATGGATCTCGAGAATCCATGCTGCGGGCGAGGGGGTTTTGCCAAAGGCTTTGAGTTTTCCGCTGTGATGAACGCGGTGCGGGAAGGCCCCAATCCGGTGCCCGGATGCCCCTTCTAGAGCCAAAGTCCGCCCGCGTTTAGCAGCCTCAGCTAAAGCAAAATCATAAAGTGCGGGCCCATTTGCCCCGGTTTCGGTCCAATGCGCCTTGACCGCTGCGAAGACCGCCTTGGAATCCTCAATCAAGTTTTCGTAGGCGGGGACTTGGCCCAAGGTGAAGCCGGCACCGACATCGCCTTCATGGCCTTCATAGCACGGCCCAATGTCAAGGAAGAAGAGATCATCGGGCTCTAGAATATGCGGGGCGGCTGGCGTTTCGCCAAAGGGCAAAAGCGTGTTCGCACCAAATCGAACTTGGCTGGCATGCCAAAGCCTTTCTGCGCCACTATCCTTAATTACCTGATCGACAATCGCTTTGCCGTCGAGGTCATTCATTCCGGGCTCTATCATAGCCGCAGCTCTGGCCAGTGTTTCCCAAGCCCGCGATTGGGCGGCCTCTTGAAGCTCCAATCGGAAGTGCGGGTGATTGGCTTCGCGAGGGTCGATCAGGGCCGTCACTTAGCCACGTCCACGATAGGGCGGCACACCTTGATCGGGAATCCAAACACCCTCTGGTGCTGGGCCCGTCGCAAAGAATACGTCAATGGGTATGCCGCCGCGAGGATACCAATAGCCCCCGATCCGAAGCCACTCTGGTGCCAGAAATTCAACCAAGCGCTTGCCAATTGCGACGGTACAATCCTCGTGAAACGCGCCGTGGTTCCTAAAGCTGGTTAGAAATAGCTTCAGGCTTTTACTCTCAACCAACCAGTCACCCGGCACATAGTCGATGACCAGATGCGCAAAGTCAGGCTGCCCTGTGACAGGGCATAGGCTGGTGAATTCCGGCGCTACAAAGCGCGCCAGATAGGCAGTGCCTAAATGGGGATTGGCGACCCGCTCGAGCACTGCCTCTTCAGGAGAAGCGTAACCGCGAACGTCTTGGCCGAGGGTGCCTAGACCCTCATAAATTGAAGAATTGCTCATAGGTGAGATGTAGCGCTAAATCAGCCTTCGTGCACCTAACCTCTGCACGCGACGTACATCATCCGCGCCCACTTGCACCACATCGTGCTTCAATCCGATCAAGAGTGCAGCAGAAGTGGCGATTAGCACGTTGTTTTGTTGCCAATCTGGACAGAGGGCACTAGCGTAAGGCCACGAGGGAGAAAGCGACCCAAAAGTGTCGCGCCCACATGAACCTGTTTAAGGGGGGTTGAATGGCTGAAACCAAAGCGGCGACTGGACTGAGTCGAATTTTCGCACGCAAATCGGTCGCTCAGATCATGAGCGAGAACGAAAAGAGTGAGTTGAAGCGGACCTTAGGGCCCGTCAATCTAGTGCTTCTGGGCATTGGCTGCATCATCGGGGCGGGTATCTTTGTTCGGACCGGGAATGCTGCAGCCTTGCACGCTGGCCCTGCTGTGATGTTGTCCTTCGTGGTGGCAGGCTTGGTCTGCGCCTGTGCTGGTTTGTGCTACGCAGAACTTTCCTCAACCCTGCCAGTATCAGGCTCAGCTTATACTTATTCTTATACCACTCTAGGCGAATTTGCTGCTTGGATCATGGGCGCGCTTTTGCTGCTTGAGTACGGGCTTGCCGCCTCGGTGGTGGCCGTGGGCTGGTCTGGGTATGTCGTTAGTCTCTTGGGTGATTTTGGCTTGGTGATCCCGCCAGAATTCACGGGACCGATGAACCACACAACCACCCTTAAAGACGGCACGACCTTGACGACTTTGTTCAATGTCCCTGCATTTTTGGTAACGTTGGTGCTCGCCTGTTTGCTGACGATCGGGATTTCAGAATCCTCGCAAGTCAACAACGTCATTGTGGCCATCAAGGTCACCGTGATTGTCGCCTTCATTGTGATCGGTGGCTATAAGGTCTTAACCCATCTACCTGAATTGTCTCAGAATTGGGTGCCGTTTATCCCTGAGAATGAGGGTGAGGGGAAGTTTGGCTGGGAGGGTGTTTTCCGCGCCGCTTCCATCGTCTTTTTCGCCTATATCGGCTTTGAAGCGGTTTCCACCGCTGGCCAAGAAGCGAAAAACCCTAAGAAAGACATGCCGATTGGCATCATTGGTTCTTTGCTGGTCTGTACCGTCCTCTACATGTTGGTGGCGGCCGTTTTGACCTTGCTGGTCAATTACAAAGAACTAAACGTGCCTGATCCAGTCGCTGTGGCTGTGGATTCCATGGGACCACAATGGGCTTGGTTCGCGATGACGATTAAGGCTGGAGCGATTATTGGTCTGACGTCGGTGATCTTGGTGCTCATGTATGGCCAAACACGGATCTTTTACGCGATGGCTCGTGATGGCCTATTGCCGAAGATCTTCGCGCGGGTGCATCCTAAGTTCCAAACACCTTGGATCAACACCATTGTGGTCGGATTGCTCGTGGCATTCGCCGCAGGCATGTTTGACATCAACGTGTTGGGCGATGTCACCTCGGTTGGAACGTTGGCCGCATTTGCCATCGTTTGTATCTCGGTGATTTGGTTGCGTCAGGCCCGTCCGGACCTGCCACGCGGCTTTAAAGTGCCACTCTACCCCATTCTGCCAGTGTTCGGCATTTTGTCGTGCGTGGCTTTGATCTTTACGGTGGAACAGCGCGTGCTCCAGTTCTTCTTCTTCTTCTTGATTGGCGCAACCGCAGTTTATTTCCTCTATGGGATGTGGAACTCCAAACTCGCCAAGGGCGAATTCGTGACGGGTCATGAGCCTGCTGCCAATGAATTGCCACACAAACTCGACTAGGGCCTAAACCCTAATTGAAGCGGAGCGGCGGGTCTTTGGGCCCGCCGTTTTTGTTTGGGCTAGGGTGTGCTCGCGGGGTGGTCAAAACAAGCTGCGCAGGATAGGCCCTAGGCCATGGAACGAATGAGAGCAGATTTGTTATTGGTGGCACGTGGCCTGATTGCCACCCGGGCCAAAGCGCGCGAAGCCATCGAAGCTGGGCTAGTTCGGTCGGGCGACCGCGTCATAGCTAAACCTTCTGAACTCTTAGAGCCCGATTGCCCACTCACCGCGCAGCTGGCCTATCATTGGGTCTCACGCGCTGGACTGAAATTAATTGCGGCTCTAGATGCCTTTTCCATTATGGCGACCGATCGCTATGCGCTCGATATCGGGGCTTCGACCGGCGGCTTTACACAAGTCCTGCTCAGCCGCGGGGCGGCCCACGTGGTTGCCGTCGACGTCGGGCGAGATCAGTTGGACCCAAGCTTGCGCGGCAATCCAGCCATCACTTCACTTGAAGGCACAGATGCCCGATCCTTAACGTCTGACGAGTTGGGCGAGCCTGTGCCTGACCTAATCGTGATCGATGTTAGCTTTATTGGGCTAGAAAAAATCTTACCGGCTGTTTTGCCGCTGGTAGCGCCAAAGGCTGATCTGGTGGCGTTGGTGAAGCCGCAGTTTCAAGCAGGGCCGGCGCGCGTAGGTAAACGCGGCTTGGTCGATCCCGCTGTGGCGGCAGTCATTGTGGAAGAAGTCCGTCAAGAATTAAACGGCCTATGCGGCTTTAAGGTTCTGAACCTGATCGAAAGCCCAATAGCTGGTGGCGATGGCAATCGGGAGTATCTGCTCCACGCGCGTCGGGAAGGCTAAAGCTGAACCTTTAACGAGTGCACACCACGCAAGGCATTGGCGGGAAGCTGCCTGGGTGCATGCCGCCTGTTACAGGGCCAGCTTGACCCACGTAGGAATCCCGCGGAACCTGTGCTGGGCGGGGGATATCTGCTGGGGCGGCATACAAAGGTCCACGTCGCTCGCGCCCGTAATAAGAATGTGGTGAAGGCTGATACCAGTCCCCACCAACGACACGCCGGGCCGTCGGTGCATGTGTTGGCTCTGGCATAGGCAAATACCCCGTGTGAGGTCGCAATTCCTGATTAGATTCGGCGGGGCAGGTAACGTTTGAGCCGCCAATCTGCGAACCAACAAAGGCCCCAATAACAGCTCCCAACACGATACCCTCAGGCTGCACCGCAGCGGCAGCAAGTGCTTTACCAGCAATGCCCCCACCAACCGCGCCGATCATGCCGCCAGCAGCTCGCGAACCCGATTTCGCTTCAGCGCAAGAACCAGAAAAACTCTCTGGCTGGCCCATTGCGCGCGGCATCGGTGAACCATGCTTCTCCCCATGCGCTGATGCTTGGTTTGCGCTTAAAAGGGTGGTCGCACACAGACTTGCGATCAAGATCGTTTGGATAGGTTGGCGCATAATCGTCTCCCAGAAAGTTAAAAATCAGCGTGCAGTGATCAATAGCCAGGCGGACGCCAGCCCTGCGGACATTGGCAAACCCAGGTTTGTTGCGGCGGCAATGTCTGCCCATCCGGCGTGGTGATGGTCTGGACACTCCAGCCACAGATCATGCCACCTTGTTGCATTGGCATGGCTGGCGCAGGCCACGAAGTCATGCCGCCGTGGTCTGACCAACTGCTCATTGAGGAGGAAGAAGCCCATGAAGAAGTGCTCGATGCGCTGCTCGCGCTGGCTAAAGAAACCGCAGAGCCGTTAGCGGCGGCGGCGTAGCCAGAGGCGCGATCTTTGACGGTCTCGACAAACGGTTGGCTTTTATGAACCCAAGTTGAAGAGATATTCGATGAGCTCTGTAAGCGCTTGTGCTTAGGCGCGGTTCGGCGATGGCTAGAAGAGGTCGCGGTAGCGCGGCTATGTGACTTTTTTAGGCGGGCATTGGGTCTACCACGATCCGAGTAGCCATCACGATAACCATCGCGATACCCATGCCGATAGGCATGTTTTTTATGTTGTTGCCCTTGAACATGATGACCCCCATTCGCGGCTGGTTCGCGCACCACTTTTTCTATCACGAAGGTCTCAGTGGTGTCTGGCGTAACCGTTTCAGTCCTGGTGACTTCGTGCTGCGACAGGGTGGATGACCCGCTGGTCGAGCTAGAACTGGTGCTGCTAGAGCCCGTTATGCTGCTACTAACGGAGCCCGGGCAGGCGACATAAACACATTGGGCGAGTGCGGGGCTTGCAAACCAGCCCGATAGCACCAATCCAAGTAAAACATTGCGCATATTCAAGTCCTTTTCTGGGACGTGCGAATCAAAACTCAACGAAATTCTTTCGTCGCATCATAATATTATGCCAAGTCTGTAGCCGACTCGCCGTTGTTTTCACCAAAACAGGGAAAAGAAAACACAGGCCTTTCAGCGGCGAGGTAAGCAGCTCTTGGCTCAAAAGCAAAGCCGCCTCCCTGATAACAGGGAAGCGGCTTGCCTAACAGAGCAATTTGTTAGTTTGCGACTTGCCATTGGCCACGGTTGTCGCGGCACATCCACACTTGTTGACGCTCATAGAGACCGTCCGGACGACGCAAGGCGGCTTCGCCCCAACCACATTCCTGACGGCTTACGACAGGGGGAGTATAGGTGGCTCGGTAGGCATGATCATCGTCACGGTGATGATTGCGACGGCTTGGGCGATAGTCGCTATAGCGATCATTCTTGGAATAATCATAGCTTTGAGTGCCTTGATTGCGATAACCTTCTTGGCGCTCTTGGCGCTGATTGGGCTCGTAACCGCGGTAAACTTGGTCGTCGCAAGCAACACGGCCTTTGGCAATTTGCGAACCAGCAACTGCACCAACTACGGCGCCCAGAACTGTGCCTTCTTTGCGGGCGTTCCGTCCGGCAATCTGCTTGCCCAACACCGCGCCGGCAACCGCACCAATAGCACCACCGGCCAAACGGTTGTTGTTCAAGCTTTGTTGGCACTCTTGTGGGACAGCGCCATAATTGGGGTAAGTGTTGTTATAGGTTTGGGCAGAAGCAACGGCAGGGGCAGAAAGGGCCAGCGTTGCAGCCAAGCTTGAGAAAATCAATGTACGCATCACGATGCTCCTTTACAGAGAAGACCCAAGGGATAGATGGGGGATAGCTGCAGGCCTTCTGTGAAAGCTAACTTGCAACTTCCTCCCTGAACGGCGCATGAGCAGATATGAACAAAAGCATTCAGGAAACACTCACGCTCAACATTGAGCATATTGGCGCACAAAGTCATGCAGGCTTCCGCAGAGCGCGTGGAGCCTATTTGTGGCCACTTTACCGTCTGCGGTGGCTGTTCGCTACAGCATTGGGCTGAGGGTCCCTATTTGGCTTGGAAGGCCGGTTTGGTCGAGCGGGCCTTACAACGGGTCGGCATCGATGTCGCCTTGGCCCCGAGCCAGCCTGCTTGGGGTCAGGGACGCAGGCGCGCGACGTTTCATGGTAAGCATGCGGGGCCGCGCTTTTTGTTCGGGTTCGCCCAGGCTAAAAGCCACCAGATTGAGACGATCACTGCTTGCCCGGTTTTGACCCCCGGTTTGAATGCAGCTCTCCCCCGATTAGCAGTTTTAGCCGAAGCATTGGCACCCAAGCAGGAAACGATTGACCTTCTTGTCACTGAAACCCCTGTTGGCCTAGATGTCGATGTACGCAATGCCGGTCGTATTGATAAGTTTGAGCGCAAAGGCTTAGAACGTTTAGCGGCGCTGGCAGAAGCCGCTGAAATTGGTCGCTTAACACTGCATGGCCAGACCGCTCTGACCCGCGTTACGCCCCGTGTGAAAATGGGCCAAGCTATTGTCGAGTTACCAGCTGGGGCTTTTCTCCAAGCAACACGGGCGGGGGAAGAGGCCTTGGCTGCCCGCGTGCTGGCGTGGACTGTAGGTCGCAAGCATGTCGCCGATCTGTTTGCAGGTATTGGCACATTTGCGCTTCGCTTGAAGGAAAAGGCGCTGGTTCGTGCCATTGAGTCCGATGTGCACGCTGTTGCTGCCATGAAAAAGGCTTCAGATGGTTTGGCCGGCGGCAAGACATTGGTTGCAGAAGCGCGTGACCTTTATCGGGCCCCTTTGGCACCCTTAGAGATGAAGGGCTTGGACGCTATCGTCTTTGATCCGCCCCGCGCTGGCGCAGAAGCGCAAAGTGCCCAGATTGCCCGTTCGAAGATTGACCTGGTGGTAGCGATCTCCTGTGATCCTGCAAGCTTTGCCCGTGATGCCCGCATTTTGATTGATGGGGGTTATCGTCTCGCTGAAATTGAAACCTTCGATCAATTCCGTTTCACGTCGCATGTAGAAATTGCGGCAAAGTTTGTCCGGTAAGCCAGATGCCATTTTGGACCGACACCAAACTCGCAGATATGACCGAGGCCCAATGGGAAAGCCTGTGCGATGGCTGTGGCAAATGCTGCCTGATCCGTCTAGAAGATGAAGATACAGGCGACATTCATACCACCGACGTTCATTGCAAATTGTTTGATTCTGGTTCTTGCCGCTGCAGCAATTATGCCGCGCGTAAAACCTATGTTCCCGATTGTGTAAAGCTGACGCCAGAAACGCTAAGCGAACTGACGTGGTTACCCATGACGTGTGCCTATCGCTTGGTCCAAGAAGGCCAGCCTTTGTTTGACTGGCATCCCTTAGTCAGTGGTGATCCCGACAGCGTACACAATTCGGGGATGAGCGTGCGGGACCAGACCGTGCCAGAAGGCAAGGTCAAAGTGCGTCATCTCGTTCGTCGGATCAAAATCTGGCCCGGCGAAGAAAACGCCTAAGCACTTACAAGTCGCGTGCAGAAAAAGTGTCACAGTCGCGCGTATCGCCGCTTCCAAGGCCCTTTTTGAACCAAGACATGCGTTGGGCGCTGGTTCCATGGGTGAAGCTATCGGGTACCGCAAAGCCTTGCGCGCGCTTTTGGAGGCGATCATCACCCACGGCACTGGCTGCCCCTAAAGCCTCGTCTATATCCCCGGGTTCCAGAGCCGCGGTTATGTTAGACTGTCCAGCCCAAAGGCCCGCATAGCAATCGGCTTGCAGCTCTATGCGAACAGCGATGGAGTCAGCCCCTTTGCTTTGCCCTTGTTGGCGCATCGCCCGATTGGCCTTCGGCAATATCCCGGTGACGTCTTGCACATAATGGGCGACTTCGTGGGCGATCACATAGGCTTGGGCGAAGTCACCTTTGGCGCCCAAACCACGGTCCATTTCTTCAAAGAAGCTCATGTCGAGATAGATTTTCGTGTCGCCCGGGCAGTAGAAAGGCCCCGTTGACGCGCTAGCCGTGCCGCAGGGCGAGCTTGTTTGGTTTTTAAATAGCACCAGTGTTGCCGGGGTGTAGGTTGCCCCATTCTTTGCAAAATGGGCCGTCCAGAAGTCTTCTGTCGATCCTAAGACCGCTGCCACGCGATCGGCGGTTTCTGCTTCGCTTCGGCTTGAACTTGCTTGTTGATCCAAACCCTTATGTGGAGATGGCTCCGCTTGAAAACCACCCGGCTGGCTGGACGGGCCCGAACCCGCCCCTAGTATCGACATCAAAGTGCCCATCGTGTCGCCACCACCAAAGAAGACAAGCAATAAGACGACGACGATCATCGCCAGACCGCCTCTGCCCCGCAACGGCAGGCGTGGCCCGCCGCCACCGCCAACACCGCCACCGCCTCCGCCTCCGCCCCCGTTACGGCGATCTTCAATATTGCTCGATCGGCGGATGTCATCCAAACGCATGGCGTGCCCCTTCTAGTCACTTGGCTTCATTCTGCCCTCAGCTTACACTTAACCCCCTTGCCAGTGGCTCGCGCAAGCCCTTGAAGTGGACCTATGACTTCAGCCCCGATTTCCATCGTGATTCCAACCTTGAACGCGATGCCCAGATTAGCCGATTGTTTAGCTGCTTTGGTGGCAGGCTTGGGGGCTGGCCTTATCCGAGATGTGGTTGTGGTGGACGCAGGATCTGGGGATCAAAGTGCGGCGCTTGCGCTCGATATGGGTTGTCGAGTTATCCAAGTTGGCGACAATGGCCGGGGTCGCGGGCAACAATTGGCAGCGGGGGCTAAGGCCGCCAAGGGCGACTGGCTATTGTTTTTGCACGGCGATTCTGTGCCCTTGGAGGGGTGGATCGCTGCTTGTAAGGCCCATATAGCGACGGCCCCGCATCAAGCAGCCTATTTCCAATTGGGGTTTGATGATCAAGAGCCTTCAGCCCTTCGGATCGCCTTTTGGGCAAATTGGCGGGCACGCCTATTCGGTCTGCCCTATGGGGACCAGGGCCTTTTGATTTCCCGCGCTTTGTATGAGGCTGTGGGTGCGTTTCAGCCGATTGCCTTAATGGAAGACGTTGATCTGGTGCGGAAGTTGGGCAAGTCACGTTTACGCTCTTTACCTGCGGCGGTCGAGACGAGCGCAGAGCGGTACCGGAAGGGCGGTTGGTGGTTTGTGCCGTTGCGTAACTTGACGCTTTTGGTTGCCTTTTTGTGTGGGGTCTCGCCCGACCGGATTAAAAGCTGGTACCGGTGAGACCCAAGCTCATAATCTTTGCAAAATCTCCCCGAATGGGCCTTGCCAAGACGCGCCTAGCTCGTGGGGTGGGTGTTGTGGCAGCTTGGCGCACCAAACGACGCCTGGACGCCTACACCTGCCGGGTGGCCCGTTCTGCGGGGTGGGAAACCTTATTGGCGGTTGCACCTCAAAAGGACCTAAAGGCACAATTCCGCGATGTCTGGCCTTCCGGCCTGCGTCGGATAGGACAAGGGCAAGGCGACTTGGGTCAACGCATGGCGCGAGCAATGGTGACGTTTGGCCGCGCACCTGTGTGTATCATTGGCTCGGATTTGCCAGACCTTCGGCGGGCTGATTTGGTGCAGGCCTTTAAGGCCTTGAAGCGCGCAGACGTTGTTCTGGGTCCTGCCACGGATGGTGGCTATTGGCTGATCGGGATGGCACCACGTGCGGCACGCCGCGCTTCGCTTACGCCTGTTCGCTGGTCGAGCAGTTATACCCTTTCCGACACCTTAGCCTGCCTACCGTCAAATTGGCGGGTTAACTTCTTGCGTGAGCTCGAGGATGTCGACGATGCGGCCAGCCTCAAACGTTCAACGCTGTGACAACGCACCGGAATCAATAATCCCAGCTGACCCAGATGCGCTCGTCGCCGTGACAGCACTGAACCTGACACTCGTGCTTGCCAGACGCGGGTTATCTTGTGGCTCATAGGTTGGAGCAAGGCCCCGAGCCAGTTTTTCAAGGCTGGGCGCGCGTTGGTCAAAGCGGCGATGATAGATCCACATATTGCTCATCACCCGCTCTGCATAGACACGGGCTTGACCGTTGGGCGCGGCTTCCATGAACATCAATGTGTCTTCAGCACCTTTGACGCTTGCACTCCAGCGCGTGACGTTACCTGGACCCGCATTATAGGCCATGAAGGTACGCGTAAGGCAGTTGGATACCACGCCCATGGCCATCATCTTTTCCAGATAAGCTTCGCCCAATGTTACGTTTAGGGTGGTGTCGTTGAGCAATTGGGGATTGCTCGCCAAATCGCGTCGGCCCGTCATCCAAGCAGCCGTTCTTGGCATCACCTGCATCAGGCCGCGTGCACCAGCGTAGGATTTCGCATTGGTGTCGAACTTTGATTCTTGGCGCATCACAGCCAGAACAACTGCGCGGTCCAGAACAAATTCACCACCGACAGGGCGGAATTGGTCGGGAATGGGATAAAGAGCGGCCAAGGCAGCTGCAGAAGAAGATTGCGCGATACGTTCGGCTACTGGGTCGAGGTCTAGGCTACGAGCCACGGCCAAAAAGCCCAGATCATCCTCAGCTCGCGCTCGGCTCCAGCTATTGAATAGTTCGGCTTCTGCATCGGACACGCGACCAATTTCTTTTAAAGCCATAGCTCGACGAACACCGGGGTTCACGCGCATCAAACGGGCCGCACGATCTTTCTCATCTTGAGCTTGAGGGACTTTTAAAGTGTCCCAGCGCCCAAGCCGCGCAAGCGCCAATTGCCCGTAGAAAGTCAGCGGACTTGAAGCGGCTTGCTCTAAAAAGGATTGCGTCTTGGCTTTGTCGCCTAGCTTTTCTGAAGCGCGCGCCGCCCAGAACGCCCCAGACGAACGCGCCCAATCGTCACTCGCATTCCAATTCGCCGCTGCTGTAAACAAGGTTTGCGCGGTGGCAAAATCACCCATGCGATAGGCAGCCAGACCCCCAATCCAACCTGCTTGACCCGATTGCGGACCATTCACCGCTTCGCGCGCCATAGCCAAAGCCGCGTCATCATCGCCCGCATAAAACCTTGCTGCCAAAGCATCAATCTGGGCACGATCTGCCCGCGTCGCACCTTGCCCAATTGGAACGGGAATAAAACTGGGTTCACGCACAGTACCCATCGAGCGACGGCTCGGTACAGGATCGGGCCGCTTTAGTCGTAAAGGTGTGGGTACCACGCCCATAATACGCGCAGCTTGAATCGCATCTTCCTGCGCTTCTTGTGCGCGCTCATAGACTGCACCTGCCCCGGCAACATCAGCCCAACGCTCCAGCCAAGCTGCCATGGCTGGCAAATCTGGTGCGGTGGCGCTTGAGATTAAGCGTGCCCGTTCAACATGAGGCTTCAAAATACCGTCAGAAATGGATGGCAAAACCTCCTCTAAGACAGCTTTTTGATTGGTGGTCGCAGCAGCAAAGGCTTTGCGGTAATTTGCTTCATCTGTACTTGTCAGGACATCCGGGCCAGCGACAGTGCCACGCAACGTCGAAACAGCTGGCGCTGTTTGCGCCAGAGCCGTCGTCGACAAAACAGCAAGTGCAAAGCAGCCCATTGCCACAATCGGCGTCAACCTTGGCCGCTTTTGCAAGCTAATCTGGGTGATGTCACATTGGGTCAAACCATCTGGGCCCTTCGCCGAAGTGTTTGATAAGCTTGGAACTCCACAAGTTTATCAAACCCACTTGCCTGCCTACCCCGACCCATTCAGTCAGAGGTCCTTTACGCCCAACCCTCTAGAAAAGGGCTCGTTGGGCAGAACTAAGTGCCTTTTGCCCCGTTTCTGCCCCGCGTGGCAACGCCAAGCGATGAAATTTTCTGTTCAAACCTTAGTAGGTCTTGCCAAGCGAGTGCTTTGTCGCGCGGTCTGTTCAATAGATAGGCAGGCGAAAAGAGGCATTGCGCATAGGCTTTCGGCCCTGACTCGTCGGTGCCAAGGCCATAATCAAATGACCGTGTGCGTAGCTTCATGATGCCGTCCGCCGTGTTCAATAGGGTCTGAGCGGTTAGACCTCCAACCATCAAAATCGCCTTGGGGGCGGCAAGTTGGACGTGGCGTGCCAGAAATGGGCGGCAAAGGGCTACTTCTTCGGCGGTAGGATTACGGTTGCCTGGTGGCCGCCATGGGATAAGGCAGGTCAGATAACAGTCTAACTGCCGATCCAAGCCAACGCTTGCTAACATTTTCGTGAGTAAATCGCCCTCGGGGCCCTGAAATGGCTTGCCGATTTCATCATCTTCGCGGCCCGCCGTTTCACCAATCACCATTATGTCAGCCTCTGCCCGGCCATCAGCGAAAACGGTTGCGCGTGCATTAGCTTTAAGCCCGCAGCCATCAAAGCTCTCCAGGGCTTTAAAGAGAGCATCCAAGCTTGTGCAGGATTGGGCGAGGCGATGGGCTTCCGCCAGCGCATCAACAGGCTTTTTGGTCGTATTGACGCGAGCAGGCACAATCCTTGCCTCTGGCATGGAGGGTTCGCTTGATTGTTGTTGCAAAGCTTGGGCGCGTGCGCGTTGTGCCGGGCCCAAATCAAACGGCTCCAAGCCCGCCAGTTCCCACCAGTGGGCTAGGGCTTGGGCGGCGGCTTCAACGGTTAAACTTGGGCGCGCATGCATGCGTTCAGCATTCCTATGGCAGATTTTGCGGCGGTTTGGGCGCCTAACTGGTCTTGACCTTCGTCCTTTAAGACCTCGATAAGCATTCGTGAGGCTGATGACAAAGGCAATCTGAAATTTGTCCTCATGGGATAACAGTCTAACTGATCCATGCAGGGCCTAGGCGAAAAGGGGAGTGACGATGGCTTTTGACGCAATTGAGCGTGAATCGATGGAATATGATGTCCTGATCATAGGTGCTGGGCCCGCTGGCTTGGCAGCTGCGATCCGTTTGAAACAAGTCAATGCAGACTTGGCCGTCGCTGTGTTGGAAAAAGGCGGGGAGGTCGGTGCCCATATTCTGTCTGGCGTTGTGGTCGATCCGAAGGCCTTAGACGAGCTTTTGCCAGAGTGGCGCGATGCCTCCGACCGGCCTTTGACCACACAAGTAGAAAAAGATGAGTTAAAGCTTTTGGGTCAAGCGGGCAGCTTGCCGCTTCCCAATTTCATCATGCCCCCCCTAATGAATAACCATGGAAACTTCATTGGCTCTTTAGGCAATGTCTGCCGCTGGTTGGGCGCAAAAGCTGAAGAATTGGGTGTTGAGATATATCCAGGCTTTGCTGCCGCAGCCGTGGTTTACGATGAAGCTGGTGCCGTTAAAGGCGTACAAGTTGGCGACATGGGCATCACGCGCGAAGGCGAAATGGGACCGGACTTTACGCCTGGGATTAACATCTTTGCCAAATACACTTTGATTGGTGAAGGCGTCCGCGGCTCGCTCGCGAAAGAAATCATCGCAAAATACAGCCTTGATGAAGGCAAAGAACCGCAGAAATACGGCATCGGCCTGAAAGAAGTGTGGCAGGTTGCCCCTGAAAAGCACAAGCCCGGTCTGGTTCAGCACGCCTTTGGCTGGCCGTTGGATTGGAATACCGGCGGCGGCTCTTTCCTCTATCATTGGGGCGACGGTTTAGTCTCAGTCGGCTATGTCGTGCATTTGAACTATAAGAACCCTTGGCTCAGCCCGTTTGATGAGTTCCAACGTTTCAAGCAGCATCCAGATGTCCGCCCAACGTTTGAAGGTGGCAAGCGCTTGTCATACGGTGCCCGCGCCATCACCGAAGGCGGTCTGCAATCCGTGCCGAAATTGCCATTCCCTGGTGGGGCTTTGATTGGATGCTCGGCAGGTTTTGTGAACTTGCCGCGTATCAAGGGCAGCCACAATGCGATGAAGACAGGCATGATCGCCGCGGAGACGGTTGCAGCAGCGATTGCGGCGGGTCGGTCTGGCGATGTGCTGGAAGAATACCAAACTGCCTATGAAACCAGCTGGGTCTTTAAGGACTTACAGCTTGTGCGCAACGTGAAGCCACTTTTGTCAAAGTTTGGCACGATCATGGGCTTGGGCCTCGGCGGCATCGATATGTGGTGCACCACCGTGTTTGGTGGTTGGTCGCCATTTGGAACCCAAAAGCATGGCAAATCCGACGCGGCAAGCCTGTTGCCTGCCGATCAATTCTCCAAGATTGATTATCCAAAGCCCGATGGCATCGTCAGTTTTGACAAACTCTCGTCGGTCTTCCTGTCCAATACCAACCATGAAGAAAATCAGCCCATTCACCTAAAGGTCAAAGACCTCGCACTTCAAAAGTCGAGTGAGTTGGACGTCTTCGCTGGGCCCTCAAACCGCTATTGCCCAGCCGGGGTTTATGAGTGGGTTGAGGATGGGGCTGGAAAGCGCTTCCAAATTAATGCGCAGAACTGCGTCCACTGCAAAACCTGTGACATCAAAGATCCGAACCAAAACATTACTTGGACCACCCCGCAGGGTGGGGAAGGGCCAATCTACCAAAATATGTAGCATTGGTCAGACAACCGGCGCTGATTGCGATCACATTTCACAGGCTTGCCTTGGTCTAGCCCTTGTTTGCTCCTCCAATCAGCGCCAGTTTAGTCTTGGGCCAATTCTTGGTCGATCCCTCTATCCAAGCTACCAGCAGGATGTTGCCATGCGCCTCAAAGCAGTCCTATTTGCGACCACCACCATCCTTATGGGCTCATCGCTTATGGCACCGATGGCCTTGGCTTCTGCGCCGCCTGTTACCGAGCGAACGCCTGACGCCGATACCTCCGGAGCGATTGCACGAGAGCGGGCCTATGCCGGCCTCAGTCTGGGGGATGCGATCCGCCAAGCCCTGATCGACGACGATCTGGACTTCGCCTTCAAATCGATCGCTGCGCTCGGTCGGGCTGGAGGGGATACGAGCACGACCTTGTATTACAGCGGCGTGCGGGCTTTCAGTCAGCAAAGTTATCAAGATGTCACCGACACGCTGCGCGACAGTGACAAAGACGACATGTTGACCGCAGGTTTGGTGACCTGGGCCCATGTCGGCCAAGGCAAGTTAGATCAGGCAATCAATGCGTGGGAAGTCTATGGTGGCGATGGAAATCGGCCATTCTTCAACGCCTATCGTGGCCTCTTGGCTGAGCAAAATGGCCAAGCAAATGCTGCCCTAGGCTATTATGCGCAGGCGCAAAAGGCTGGCGAACTGCACTTTGTGCGCGATTTGAGCAAGCGCTACGTGACTTTATTGGTCCAAGCTGGCCGCAAGAGTGACGCACTAAAGGCCCATGACGAGATTTTTGGCGAACCAAAAGGGCTCGATCCGCTCGAAACCCAATTCCGTGAGACAATTGCCGCTGGAAAGCCAAAGCCTTTGGCCGCGATGTTGCCGCAGGCAAGCCTTAGCTCCTTGATGAGCAATTATGCCTCGGCCATGATGCTCGTTCGGATTTTTCAAGCCAATCAACAGCAAAAAGACGCAGACGACACGAAGTCAAATGAAGTTGTTGAAAGGCCTGACGCAGATGCGCTGTTCGTGGGAGATGCTTTGTTGCTGCGGACGGCTCTGAAGATTGATCCATCCAATCAATCTGCGCGGTTTTCTTTATCCGAAGCCCTAGCCGAGATTGACGAAGACAAGGCTGCATTAGAGACGTTAACCCCGATTGCGACCGGTGATCGACTGGACGAAGTGCGACGCGAAAAAGCCGTCCTGCATCTCAGCCTTGAAGACGCGTCCAGTGCGGCAGCGTTATTGGATCAAATTCCGCAAAGCCTACGCGACCGACGTTGGTGGGACTTGCACGCCAGTATTCGGGGCGCTCGAGGGGACTTCAAAGGCGCATTTGACAGTGCCAGTAAGAGTGCGGATGCCGCACGCGGCACGGGTGAATGGGATGAGGACTTGGCCCGATTGAGTTTGATGCGCGCGCATTATGATTTGGGCCAGAAAGCCGAAGCGATTGAGATAGCCCGCGCGCTGGTAAAGAAACTGAAGCCAGAAAATCCTGTCCGTGGCTCGGCCGGCCTCTTCCTCGCACGCGAACCGTCGACACATAGCGAAGGCCTGCCTGCTGCACGCGAAAGTTTGAAAATGCTCGGAGCAGACGGCCGCGCCAAGCTATCCTTGGGCAGCGTCCTCGCGCAATTCTCCGGAACACGTGCTGAAGGCGTGCAACTCCTGCGCGATGCGTTGGAGGAAATGCCCCGCTCTCCGCTCTTTATGAATGCTCTGGGCTATACGCTGGTTGAGTATGATATCGACGTGGACGAAGGCTTTCAATTGTTACAAAGGGCCTATGAGTTGCGACCCTATTCTGGGGCGATAACGGACTCACTTGGCCGTGCGCATTATAAGCTTGGCCAGCTAGATGAAGCGCAACGCTTGATCGAAAAGGCGGTCGACATGCGCAAGGACGCGCCAGACCCAGAGATTTATGACAATCTGGGCGATGTCTATTGGCATCAAGGAAAAAAAAGCGAAGCGCGCCGGATGTGGCAAATGGTGAAGGACTTCGGCGGTCATTATTTCAAGAATGGTGAGGTGGAAGAAAAACTAAAGAATGGCCTTAAAGGGCCCGCACCCGTGCAAAGAATGGCACCAATCATTGCGGAACCCGGTAGTGTTTAGACAGAGGCCAATTCTTGTGGTGCGCGCACTGGCCGTTGCAACGGTTTTCTTGTGTTGCAGCGTGCCGCAGGCTTCTGCTCAAAACTCTGTGCAAGTGGGCCTATCTGCTGCCAAACCGGGTGCGCCTGTTCTGCTGCAACGATCAGATGCAGATATCTTCGCTGCAACTTTGGCTGGGCGATATGCGCAAGGGGTCGACAATCCTAAATTGGCGGCACAAGCGTGGGCGCGGGCCTTCTTTCGCCGCACATCCGACTTAGAGCTTTATGACCGCGCGACCGCTGCAAACCTCGAGGTGGGTAATCTAGGCACGGTGGTGCGTATGGCTAAATTGGTCGCACCTAGCGCGCGTCCCCCAAAGGCGGTTTTGGCTTTGGCAATTGAGGCCTTGGGGCAGGGCCGATATCAAGATGTCGTTCGTACGCTGGAAGGGCAGAAATTCAGTCCGAGCTTGACCCAATTTGCCAACCACCTCCGCGCCTATGCGCTCTTAGGGCAAGGACAAGGGTCAAAAGCCTATGATTTGGCAAGCCAAGTCACAGGTATTTCCGAACTGGAAGATGCTGGCCTCATGTCGCGAGCGCTGATTTTGGTGCGTGCCAAACGCCAGCAAGAAGCGAAAGCTTTGTTTGAAAAAGCGCGCAGCCTCGAGCAAGACTCGCCCACGGGCTTACGTTTTTATAGTGAGCTTCTGCTATCAGTCGGCCAGCGGGATAAGGCAGAGGCCCTTTTGGCACCTTTAGCTGGCCGCGGGACTGTGAAAGCCTCGGCCTTTACAGGGGCCTTGGCACGGGTGCGAGCAGGCGAAAAGGGCAATGTGGCCATCAATGTGCAGGACCATGTTGCTATCGGTCTGCTGACCTTGGTTGAGGCCATGCAGGATAGCCGGCCGCCAACCGAAACCTCAGACTTGCTGTTTCTTTTAGCTTTCCTGCATCCAACTTCCGATGAAGTGTCTGCGGCATTGGGCCAACATCTGGCCAGCCACGGCTATGATGAGCTCGCTGAACCCTATCTGGCGCGTGTTTCTAGCGTCAGTCCCGATTTTGTCGCCACCCGCACGGAGTTAGCTTGGCTTGTGTATGCGCGTGATCCAAAGCAGGCCTTGCTGGAAGCGCGAGGACTTGCTGCCAAGTATCCTTCAAGCTTTGCGGCCATGACGCTGCTGGCCGATATGCTGTCAGCCAACCGGCTCGATGCCGAAGCCGAGGCTTCCTACAACAACCTCATTAAGCAAAGTGAAGCGGCTGCTTGGTCGCCAACTGAGACGTGGCCACTCTATTTCGGGCGAGGTGGCGCGCGCGAGCGTCTTGGCCGTTGGCCCGAGGCTTTGGCGGATTTACGCTTGGCAAAGGCTGCTGCGCCCAATCAGCCCAATGTCTTGAACTATCTAGGCTATGCCATGGCGGATCGCGGCGAAAATTTAGACGAAGCGCTGGGCATGTTGCGCAATGCGATGCGGCTGCGCCCAAGATCAGGGGCGATTTTGGATTCCTATGGCTGGGCTTTGTTCAAAAGTGGTCGCCATGAAGAAGCTGCCACCATGCTCGAGCGCGCCGCCGGGCTTACACCCAATCTTGCCGAAGTGGCTGACCACTTGGGTGACGTCTATTGGCGAACCGGGCGGCTTGAAGAGGCACGTCTGGAATGGCGGCGTGCTTTGACGTTAACGCCAACAGCAGAACAAACCAAAGCACTGGAAATCAAGTTGAGCGATGGTTTGCCACCCGATCCAAGTCGGGCGGCGGATGCTGCCATTTTGGCTCAGAACAAGGCTAACTGAGCCGAAGATGACCGCTTGGTTTGCCCCCGCTAAACTCAATCTGACTTTAAGGGTCGGACCGCCACAGGCCGATGGGCGTCACCCTCTCGACAGCCTTGTGTGCTTTACAAAAAGACTGGGCGATTACGTCTCAGTGGGAGCCGCGGCTGATTTGGAACTGGAGATTTCTGGGCCGTTTGGCGAGGGCTTAAGTGCTGGCGAGGATAATTTGGTCTGCCGCGCCGCACAAATCCTTGCCGATGCGGGAGGGATACCCGCCAAAGCAAACATTCGCTTGAGCAAGAATTTGCCGATTGCGTCTGGGATCGGTGGGGGCTCCGCCGATGCTGCAGCGGCCATGCACGCTCTAAATAATTTCTGGGAACTCAACCTCCCGCTGCCAGACCTCTTGGCCTTAGGTGCCCAATTAGGCGCTGATGTGCCAGCCTGTCTGACAGGGCAGTCGGTGCACATGACGGGGACGGGGGAGATGTTGAGTCCTGTTGGGCCGCTGGCTGCCATGGGGGTTGTTCTTGTTAATCCAAGGGTGCCTTGCCCAACTGGGCCTGTCTATCGCGCTTATGACGATTTAGGGGCGGGGCCCGAGCTTGTCATCCAGCCAGTACCCGAGGTGTCGGACCGTGAGAGCTTGTTGGCCTATCTTCGTGAAGTGCCCAATGACCTCGAACGGGCCGCGATTAGTCTAGTCCCTGAAATTGGCGAGGCGATGGAGCTCCTAGCTGCCAGCCCGAAGGTTCGCTTTGTCCGAATGTCGGGTTCGGGTGCAACCTGCTTTGCTCTATATGACGACGAGCCAGCCGCCGAAGCAGGGAAAAATTTTGTTCTTACAGGCCTTGCCAATCGTGGCTTTTGGGTCGAGGCAGATCGCATCTAATGGCTGTGGATGGACTACGGCTAATTCTAGGGGGTTTTTTATGATCATCGTGCATCACCTTAACGATTCTCGTTCGCAGCGGATTCTGTGGCTGCTGGAAGAAATGGGAACACCCTATGAAATCAAGAAGTATCAGCGCGATGCCGTGACCAATCTTGCCCCGCCAGAATTGAAAGAAATCCATCCGTTGGGCAAGTCGCCTGTCGTGACCGATGATGGAGAAGTTTTGGCAGAATCTGGGATGATTATTGATGTCTTGTCTCGGCGCTATGGCCCTGATCTCGCCGTTGATTTTGCTTCGCCACTCTATCCGACCTACGCCCACTGGCTACACTTTGCTGAAGGTTCTGCCATGCTGCCCTTCCTCTTGGCCCTTTACACGGGTCGTTTAGGAGATGCTGCTGCACCTTTGATGCCGCGCATCACGGGAGAGATCATGAACCATTTATCCTATGTCGAAGGGGCGTTGGCGGGAAAACAATTCCTCGTTGACGATCGGCTGACAGGTGCTGATATCCAAATGAGTTTTGTCGGCGAGATCGCCAAAGGCCAAGGCGCTTTGGGCATGCTGCCGAACATGAAAGCTTGGCTCGAGGGCCTCCACGCCCGTCCTCAATGGCAAACTGCCCTTGAAAAGGGCGGCCCTTACCGCTTCGCCTGATAGGACCTAAGCAAAAAAGAACTAGCGCGGTCCCGGCCCCAACGTACGATCAAAGAAGTTTAAGATCGTAAGTTGGACGTGCTTGGCGCGCGCTTTTTCGCGAATGCCGTGCTTCTGCCCCGGATAGACCATGGTCTCAAACGGGATCGAAGCCGCCTGCAAGGCGTCAAACGCTGCGGTCGAATTGTCAAACGTCACATTGTCGTCAGCCATGCCGTGCAGGATCAACAGGGGGCGTTTGACGTTTTTCAAACGTGGCAGAACCGATGCCTTAGTATAGGCATCCGCCTCGTCCTGAGGCTTGCCCATGAATCGTTCTGTGTAATGGGTATCGTATAAAGACCAGTCTGTAACAGGCGCGCCAGAGACATAGGCCGAAAAGGCTTCAGGTGCTTCGGTCGCGAGCCGCAGGGCCATGTAACCGCCATAGGACCATCCCCAGACGCCAATGCGCGATGGGTCGACATATGTTTGTGCTTTCAGAAAGGCGAGGCCTGCCAATTGGTCTTCAACTTCTGGCCCACCTAACTTTCGACTAATGGCGCGCTCAAAGCTACGGCCCCGGTTAGGCGTTCCGCGATTGTCGATGGAAAACACGATATAGCCACGTGCGGCATGAAGTTGATCGGTGTTGCTGCCCCAGCTACGCCGGACAACCTGCACGCCGGGTCCGCCATAGACATAGACGATGACTGGCCATTTCTTGCTGGGGTCGAAATTGGCCGGCAATTGCAATGACCAATTGAGAACATCGCCCGAAGGACCATTCAACGTCCCAAACCGCACGTTTGCCCGTTTCGCGAGATAAGGTGCCCAAGGATGCTTGTCGTCGAGTTTGTTTTCTTCAATCCACCGAACGAGCCTGCCATTAGCTTCATAGAGGCCAAGGCGAGGAGGGGTCATGGGATCTGAATAGGTGCCGAGATAGGCTTTGCCTGTGCTGGCCATAGCCACGCCCCAATTGCCGCCGCTGGCAGTGACTGCGCTGGGTGCTCGGCGCTTGGCTAGTGGGGCCGAATAGAGACGCTGCTCAAGGCTATCGTCCTTATTCGACATGAAAAAGACACGTCCTGCCGCCTCATCTACGCCAGCAATTTGTGAAACCGCCCAAGTACCGGTGGTGAGAACTTGGACGCCCGTCCCATCCCGCTTGCGTCGTTCAATATGACGCCAGCCTGTCCGTTCACTGGTCCATAAGAAATCGCCATTCGCCAATGGCGTAAAGTCATTGGTCAGGTTCAACCAAACTAAATCCGCTTCGGTGAGGATGACTTTCGACTGGCCCGTTGCAGGGTCAACCATGAGAAGGTCTAGCCGTGTTTGGGCTCGATTTTGCCGCTGGACATAAAGGGTTTGGCCGTCTTTCGACCAACTGACCCGGGCGACATAAATGTCGTCATTATCGCCCAAATCGACCGGTACCACATTGCCTGTCGCTAGGTCCCGGATAAATAAGGCAACGCTGGCATTGGTTGCGCCAGAGCGCGGATAACGTTGCTGGACAATCTCTGTCTGGCTTGCGCCAATCTCGACCCGCGGGACAAGAGCGACCGCACTTTCATCGACTTGGGTATAGACAATGCGCCCGTCGTTTGGTGCCCACCAATAGCCCGTATCGCGATCCATTTCTTCTTGAGCGATGAATTCCGCCATACCGTATGTGATGGCGTCGCTAGCTGCCGGCGACAGCGCTACTTCTTCGTTCGCGCCAAGCTTGAGGGCAATCAATTGTCCGTCGCGAATGAACGAGACATAACCACCTGCGGGAGAGATTTGAGCGTCAGTCTCAAACTCGGGTGTTCGAGTCAGGCGGCGCGGGGCGCTGGGGTTTGCGACTTGCACATAATAAAGGTCTCCACCCAGTGGTGCCAGAATAGCCTCGCCCTTTTTATCCCAATCGTAGGAGACAAGACCGCGTGTGCCTGCCAAACGCTGGCGTTCTCGCCGCGCGGCTTCCGCTTCTGAGAGAGCACCTTCGTCAGGCACCAACGCTTTGGAATCAACCAGCATAAAAGGTGCACCACCACCAACAGGTGCTGCCCAAAGGTCGAGGCGCAAGAAATCGCGCTCATTTGGCCGAAGCCATGTTACTAGTTTGCCGTCAGGCGAAAATTTAGGCGCACGCGCGACCGGCCCATTAAGAGCAGGATCTTCAAACAGACGGTCCAGCGTAATGCTTCCAGAGGTGGGCGCAGCGGCAGGGACATCTTGTGCATGCACAAGGGCGGGTAGAATGGCGAGAATCGCCAGCAAGGTCGAAACAGAGCGCATAGTTCTATTTGGCAAGGGTTCAGCCTTCCGGCAAGCCTTGATGCAAAAGCGCCCACACCCGTAGAGCGCTTGCTAAGGGGCGGTCGCCTCGTTGGCTGTCAATCTCGCCGATCAACCCGGAGAGTGACAAGCGGCGTCGACGCGCATTCCCTTCTAGCGCGGCCCAGAATTCAGCCTCCAGCGCGACGCTTGTCGCGTGTCCTTCAAGAGATACCGATCGCTTAATCAAGCTCATGATCTGTGGCCTTGGTCAGGAAATGTCCATCTAGGCGCGTCTTCGTCTGATTTTTAGCCTTTTCTGTGGCAAGCTTTTCTAGTTTCGTCCGGCCGAAGGCCACACGATTTGCGTCGCCTTTGGCGCTATGCTCAGCGCGCGTTTTGGCTTTGCGGGCTTGTCTTAAATTGATGATCTCGGCCATGAACCGATTTTAGCCTTAGCTGGCCTCAAAATCCATTAGCGGGAGGGGCGTGGCGGGCTGGCTGCGCAGTTATAGGCGCGTCGAGATAAAGCTTCTGGTTTCACGGTAGCCTCTTGAAGTTGCCGTTCCATCTCGCCCTGAACGAGTTGAGGTACTTTATCGCTTGGAATGCCATATGCCTCTGCCGCGGCGTAGACCTCTGCCAGCCAGCGGTTGCTGCTGTCGCTAACACCTGGTTCGCGTGCCCAAGAAGGGGCGGCCATGGCCGTTACTTGGATTGCCGCAGCACATAACAGCGAGTCTTCGAGTCGTGCGAGCGCCGCAGGGTCTTCCCCCCTAAGGGCTTGAACTTGTGCCAATTTGGGCTGAGGCGCGGTTTGTTGCGGAATTGGTTGAGCGAAAGCTTGAAAGCTCCACCCCGCCAAAAGCGAAACAAGGATCAAATTGGCACGCATAGTCACTCACTTTATTGCTGCGCTAAACCTTGCAGGCTCTGGGCCAATTGCAAGTAAGCCAGTCCTTTCACTCAGACTTTATTGCGGCAAAGTCTGATTGAGTTCAAGATAAGCGCCATCGGCATCAAAGAACTGACAACCCAAAACACGGATTGGGGGCGCACCGGGGATGCGAGGTGGATAGACCGATATTTTTGGCTCCACCACCATGCGTATACCCGGTGCAAGCTTGGCCGCATCACAAGCCTTTTGCGCGTCAGCCACCGCTGCCACCATGATATGGCTGCCCGGTCCCAATACTTTTGGCTGTTTGACCTTTGGGTGATCGGGGCGATCGGTATATTGAATAAGGCCGATCCAGCCGATCCAAGGATCATTGGCATTCAATAACACCAAACGGATTGGCCGTGGCGGTCCACCTTGGGCAAAGGCAGGGCTAGAGACATTCATGCGCTCATCATAATTGACCCGCATGCCTAAACCGTCCCGATAGAGTTTCAGAGATGTTTCCATATCCCGCACAATGATGGTGGTGCGGCGGATATCTATGGGTACACGCTCGACTGGCGTTGCAATCTTGGTAGGGTCTTTGGCTGGTTCAGCGCTCTGGCCAGACGGCGCAGCCTGCTGCGCCACTGCAAAACCTAGCCCCAAACCGGCTGCTAGTACGCCTGAAAGAAAGAGTGCCTTCACTGACTGACTCATCGCCGCCGCTCCTCATAAGATATATCTTTTGTTTAGAGGCTGCGGGAACAGATGCAAGCTTAAATCAGCTTGCTATGATTGTGATTTCGGAAGTGCTTGTTTAAGCAACAACGCCAAGGCGACGCAGTGCGTCTTGACCTAAAGCGGTCTGACGGTTGTAGTAGGCCACGCCAGCCGTGCTGCCACCTGCCTTTTGGGCCGCGTTTGCAGCATTTTGTTTGCGCAATTCGACTTGTGTTGGGTCGCTGGAGATTTCCCGATAGCCAATACGCAGGCGTCTAAGAACGCCGTCAAATGAATCCGCCAAAGCCTTAGCTTTGGCCTTGTCCGAAACATCGCCCTCTAAAGGCATTTCTAATGCTATGATCGGCGGGGGATCTGAGACCGACTTAGTGCCGGGCTTTTTGGGGGCTGGCCGCGGAACAGCTACGCCGGGTTCAAGGCCTAATTGGGTTAGCGCGTCGGCAACCCCGTCAGTAGCCTTCAATTCGATCCGGTCGCCAGCTTTTGGTGTGATGACAAGGCTTTCAATGCCTTTGAGCAAGCGGGCCTCTGCAGTCCCATCCCGCATCAAAACGCGGTTTAATTTAGCCGCTAAGGTTCGCATCGTCTCGCCTTGGGCGATCGTGATTTTCTTTTCGCTGCCGCCATTCACGATGACGCTGAATTGGTCGCCGGTTCGCAGTCCCGTGCGATCCGTCAGGGCATCAGAAATGCCAAAACTCAAAGTGCCTTGCGGAATGCCCATAGAGTCAAGACTTTGGGAAACCGTCGGGGCCAAGGCGATGGAAATTGGGGCATCAACCAATTGCGGTGCAGTGCGGTTAAATGCTTGTACCCCGGTGTCGCCGTCCAGCCCAACAATAGAGCTTTCTCGCGCTGTACTCGCAGGTGTGGAGCCATTCGCCGGCGTCACGGTGACGGTCTCTGTCGCATAGGCGACTTGGTCGCCCGCGGCGGTCAAGGCGCGAATGGGCTCGCCCGCTGATTGGGTCTGGAACAGCACGGTTTCAGAACTAATTTCCATGCCGACCAATTTGTTCGCAGCTGAATTGCTGGCCGTCCGGCCTGCAAGGTAGATCCGGCCGCTGGAATCCGATGCCACCAGTGTCACGGCGCTTAAATTGGTCGCCGCGAGGTTATTGGTTGCACCACTGGCCGCACCGGTCAAAGTATCAAACTTGCCCAAGCGAGCACCGCCGCTCTCGTTCCAGACCGCAACCGCTTGGCCGTTTGCAATCGCTAAGCCAGCAGGCGCATCATCTCCGGTTGTGCCTAGGGCTTTGGTGAAACGAACCGTACCAGCTGCATTAAAAGCCTGCAGATAAACGTCTTTTCCGCCTAAAGCAGCAGCTCCGCCATAACTATTGGTCGTCGTCCCCATCACAAAGACGCTGCCATCCGCGCCCACTTGTACATGGGTAGCATTGTCGCTGCCGCTGGCCCCTTGTTGGTGATACCATTTGTCCCGGCCTTCAGAATCAAAAGCGGCTACAAATGAATCCAGTCCATTGCCAGTTGTACTTGTGGCGGTATCGGCGCGACCGTTGACAGAACCAGCTACTGCCAAAGTCCCATCTGCGCCAATGGCCAGCGAGAAGCCTTGAGCAGGGGCCGCAGACCCTAGCGCCCGCGTCCAAACAACCTGGCCCGTCGTGTCATATTTCATCAAGACGACGTCGCTCTTATCCTTGGGCGTTTGGCCATTCACCTTGCCGGTCGCATCGGCAATTACGTAGAGCGAGCCATCAGAACCAACGACTGAAGCACGCGCGCCAACGGTGGAGCCCTTGACCGCAGAGATGTCCGAAGTGAAGGAAGCTAGATTGTCCGTGCCCTCAAGACTTGTCATCTTGCTAACCACGCTTTGGGTGGCACTATCGATTTTCTTGCCGCCTGCAACATAAAGCGCTGGCTTAGTATCGCCTACAGCGGCTTCAAAAGAGAGCGTTTCCAGCGATGTAGTGGTGATCCGCATCCGCTGTTGAACCGTGGCTGTTCCGCCCTTGGTCGTGGCAGGAACAGTGGCTTCAACGCGAGAGAACCGGCTCTCAAAGCCTGCAGCTTCGAGCTTACCGTTGATGAAATTCGTCACATTGCCGATGTTGCGGTCGGTCGAGCCCATGTCGGACAAATTGATGTCGAAGTTTGTCGTGACACCAGCTTTGGTGACCTTAAGAGTGAAACGCCTGTCACCCAAAAAGCCTTGTGGGATCGCTGTCAAATCGCCATTGACCAATGGCTTGGTGTCATATTGCAAGAGGCCCCTTGGAATGCCTTCGCCTTCGTGGCGTGCCAAGCGGCGACCACCGATCAGAAACGCCCCGTCGAGCTTGGTCGTTTCAATATAAGCGTTAAGCTCATCGATGCCCTTTGTAAGGCGATCTTGCAGCCGTTTGCGGGTGTCGGCGCTAACCCCATCCTTGGCAGCGGCATCTGCCAGGGCTTGAAGCTTCTGGACACCATTATGGATGATGAACAGGCTCTTGTCGTTTGGGTCGGTGACCGCGGATCCTGCACCTGAGCCCAGGCTGGTGTTGACCAAACGGCTGGCGCGCAGCGCATCGGTGGCCAATTGCGATAGCGTTGGAGGTCTCGCGCGGGAGTCCCATGGAGCCATCCGTGCAATTTCACGCTGGGTTGGTGGGCCAGTGCGCGTGGCGGTGGCGGTATTGGTCAAAGCCGACAAGTCAAAAGACTGCACCGACGAGTTGGAAAACCCGCCTGAATTCAACAGACTAATGACATTGGCATTGATAGCCACTGATCCGCATCCTCAATTTGCCACACGAAATCTCAATTTTGTGAGCATTTTTAAGTCCTTAGGATGGCCGAAAAAGGTTGCAATGGCCTTAATTTTTCGTGTTGGCTTTGGGGCGAGAGGGGTGTTCAGTTCGGAGATAAGAGATCGCAATTTAATCGAGCCATAAGTCCCAATTTCGCTTGTATTTGAGAATAATTCGCATATAGTTGTTTCATGCCCCATTCACAGCCAACGCATGGTCTTGAAGCTGGTGCGCAACTTGCGCTCCACGCCATGCGTCGCGCCGCCGGACCGTCGGTGTTCCGCTGCCCGGTTACGGCAGAGCGGGTTGAGACTGCACGCGCTGCCATGAGGAAACTGGCTAGTTTACTTTTGGTCTCCGGCCGGAAACTGCGACTTGGCGAATTGGGAAGCCTCGAGCCATCGCCAGATGAGCGGACGCTCTTAAACGCCTTGGCAGCTGCACAGGCAGATGATGGAGACGCACTTGTGGCAGCGCTGCGTTGGTTGGCGGGCTTCGAGCCCGGCCCTGACATGACAGAGACGACAAAGATCGCAGCGCTCGCCTTTGCCGAGGCCGGCTGGAAGTGGGGCGCGACTCAGAGCCCTAGAGCACCCGAGCCGCCTTTTGGGATCAGTCCGGTTCGGGCCGTTAGCTGACCCGAACCAAACAATTTCAACGAGTTAGTTGACAATAATGCCCTTGGGCGGACTATCGTTTTGCCCTGTGAAGCCATTGAAGCTCAACTCATCGCTGCCGGGCTGTGCGGTCACGACAACGGTTTCGCCGTCCTTGATCGCGCCTGACAGAATTAGGCGAGCTAGCGGGTCTTGTACATCCTTTTGGATGACCCGCTTTAAGGGGCGAGCCCCATAAGCAGGCTCGTAGCCTTTATCCGCCAACCAAGTTTTCGCGGCATCATCCAGCGTGATTTTGATGTCGCGGGAAGCCAAAAGCGCCTCCAAACGGCGCAATTGGATCGGCACAATTCGGTCCATCTCAGCTCGCCCTAAGCGTCGGAATAGGATGATCTCGTCGATCCGATTGATGAACTCAGGGCGGAAATTGCCGCGTACGGCTTCCATAACCATCGGCCGCACAAGCTCAACATCTTCGCCGTCATTCTGCTCCGCGAGATATTGGCTACCCAGATTGGAAGTCATGACAAGGATGACATTCTTGAAGTCCACCGTCCGGCCTTGGCCGTCAGTTAGGCGGCCATCATCCAGCACTTGCAAGAGGACATTGAACACATCTGGGTGCGCCTTTTCGACTTCATCAAATAGCACAACTTGATAGGGTCTACGCCGCACGGCCTCGGTTAAGGCCCCGCCTTCGTCATAGCCCACATAGCCTGGAGGGGCGCCAATTAGACGGCTGACGGAGTGTTTTTCCATGTATTCCGACATATCGATGCGTGTGACCGCACTATCATCGTCAAACAAGAACTCCGCTAAAGCCTTGGTAAGTTCGGTCTTGCCGACCCCCGTGGGGCCCAGGAAAAGAAAAGAGCCAATCGGCTTATTGGGGTCCTGCAGGCCGGCGCGCGATCTGCGAACCGCATCAGAAACTGCTTCAAGCGCCTCTTCCTGACCAACGACACGCGCGCGCAAAGAGTCTTCCATTGCCAGCAATTTCTCGCGCTCGCCCTCAAGCATGCGTTCTACGGGCACACCAGTCCAGCGGGCCACGACAGCGGCGATTTGCTCAGCATCAACCACTTCATGCACCATGCTTTCGCCGCTGGTCTCTGCCTCTTTCAAGGCCTTTTCCAGATTGGGAATGGTGCCATATTGAAGTTCCCCTGCTTTGGCGTAATCGCCCCGGCGGGTCGCATCGGCCAATTCTAGATTGAGCTTTTCGAGCTCCTCTTTCAGCTTGGTGGAATCAGCCAGCTTGGCTTTCTCGAGCCGCCAAGTTTCGCTCATATCGTCGGACTTGGCCTGCAGGGTTTCGATCTCGTCCTCCAACCGCTCTAGCCGTTCGATGGAAGCAGGATCTTTTTCTTTGCCTAGCGCAGAGGCTTCAATCCGCAATTGCATGAGCCTGCGGTCGATTTCATCCAATTCTTCGGGCTTACTGTCGACTTGCATGCGTAAACGGGCGGAAGCTTCATCCATCAAATCGATGGCTTTGTCCGGCAAAAAGCGATCGGCGATATAGCGTTTCGACAACGTGGCTGCTGCCACAATCGCAGCATCAGAGATGCGAACCCCATGATGGACTTCGTATTTTTCCTTCAAACCGCGGAGAATAGAGATGGTGTCCTCAACGCTTGGCTCGTCAACAAATACAGGTTGGAACCGACGGGCGAGGGCAGGGTCCTTTTCAACATGCTTGCGGTATTCATCCAGCGTCGTTGCCCCGATGCAGCGCAATTGGCCGCGTGATAGGGCCGGCTTCAACAGATTGGACGCGTCCATCGAACCTTCGGATTTGCCGGCCCCTACAAGGGTGTGCATCTCATCAATGAAGAGTACGATGCCACCATTGGCGGCTTCAACTTCGCTCAAGACGGCTTTGAGGCGTTCCTCAAACTCCCCGCGGAACTTAGCGCCTGCGATCAAGGCACCCATATCCAAGCTCATGAGTTTTTTGTTTTTCAGGCTCTCAGGCACGTCGCCATTGACCATGCGCAAAGCCAAGCCTTCCGCAATGGCCGTCTTGCCGACGCCGGGCTCGCCGATCACGACTGGATTATTCTTGGTACGCCGAGACAAAACTTGCACGCAACGGCGGATTTCATCATCGCGACCTATTACGGGGTCGAGCTTTCCGTCACGCGCAGCTTGAGTTAAATCGCGCGCATACTTCTTCAGCGCCTCATAATTATCATCTGCATTGGCGGTGTTGGCTGTTCGACCGCTGCGCATCATGCCGATGGCGGAGTTTAGTGAGGTCGGGGTGACACCCGCCGCCTTCAGCGCTTCAGCCGCTTTGGTTGCGCGAGCCGTTGAAATGGCCAAAAGGAGCCACTCAGCGGCAACGAAACTGTCGCCCGCCTTACCGGCGGCATCTTCAGCACCCTGCAGAATCCGTGCGGTCTCCGGTGGCATATAGATTTTATCTTCGCCGCCTTCGACAACTGGCAGGCCCGCTACTGCGACATCGGTGGCCAATTTGGCTTCATCGGGCCGTCCACCGGCAGACCGGATTAAGCCAGCCGCCAATTGTTTGTCGTCATCAAGTAACGCCTTTAGCAAATGCTCCGGCGTGAAATACTGGTGCTTGCGCTTGATCGCTTCCATTTGCCCGGCTTGGACAATGGCGCGGGCGCGTTCGGTGAATTTATCTAGGTTCATCGTTGCAAAGCCTAAAGTTAAAAACAGGGGAGACCTAGAAACTAGGATCGTTGCCCCTTCAGTTAGGTGTGGCCTTTGGGCAACACAAGGGGTCGGGCCAACTCAATTTACAACGCGTTTCTTCGCCCTTTTGCTTGGGCTCTGTATGCTTCTTAGATAGGCAATTAGCCCATCGATTTGATCGGGCTCAAACTGGAACTCAGGCATGGGGCCGTGGCCTACTAGAACGCCTTCGCTGAAGGCTTCTGCCAGATTATCAAGCGGATAACGTTGCGCCAAAGTAGCAAAGCGTGGCGCCTTCGGATTTGGGCTTTTGCCTCTGTTGCCAATCGCATGGCAAGTCGCGCAATGGGTTTCAGCCAAAGTGCGACCCCGCTCAACTGCTTGCCTTTGAGTGTGACCTTCAGTCGCGTATACAGGCGTGAAAATGCTTGCTGTCAGGCAAATGCTTAATGCCAATCGTACTAACATACTTGTGCCCTTCGTCTGAGGTGTGATGCCCGCCTCAGGTGGTAAACCTCCCACCTTTGAAAGCCTATGTCCATGCGTGTTTATCCCTAGGGTCGCCTAGCCCGTACGGGTGGCAAAACCGTCAAAATACTGTCATCCTACGGACATAGCTGCGTGCCAGCTTGAAGTGGCCAGTTTGTCTCGAGATAATGAAAAGTTCCCATGCCTGAAAGTTCTGCTGAAAGTAACGCCCCCAATTGGCCCGTCAGAGCCACCATTCTGGGGGTGCTGGTTGTTGCTTCTGGCTTGATCTATGGGCTGAGCCAGAATGCACTGTTGACGCTCTCGGGTGGCATCGGGGTCGGTTTGATATTGGCCGTCGGTTGGTGGCTTGGGGCAGACGCCACCAAGACATTGATCGAAAGAAAAAGCCTTTTGGGTCAAGGTGAGGTTACCTCAATTGCTGATCCGGGTACTTTGAATGAAGCGGCTGGCACCACCTTGGTCCGAGACGCCGTGCGCTTTGCCCGATCTGCCATCGAAGCAACTCCTAATCCGGTGTTGATTGTTGATGCTGCTGGTCGTTTGGTGGGGACCAACCAACCGGCACGAGACCGCTTCTCAATAGATACTGGCCAAATACGCTTTAGCGCCGTGATTCGGAGGCCGAATTTGGTGGATGCGGTTAGCGATGTTTTCAAAACAGGCGTCACCCGCACGTTGTCCATCGAGAGTCGGGTGCCAGTTGACCGCTATGAGCGAGTCTCGATTGCTGCTTTTGAAGCAGATCAAGAGCGCTTTGTACTCTTGTCGATTCAAGATGAGACCGAAGCTCGCATGTCCGAGCGCATGCGGGCTGACTTCTTGGCAAATGCCAGCCACGAATTACGCACGCCTCTAGCGGGGATCATCGGCTTTATTGAAACCCTGCGGGGCCCAGCCCGGGAAGATGCGGTTGCCAGGGATCGGTTTTTAGAAATCATGCACTTGCAGGCTGACCGGATGAGTCGCCTGATCTCAGACTTGCTAAGTTTGTCACGGATTGAGCTTAATGAGCACGTCGCCCCAACCGCTCGGTCTGACTTTGCAGCCGCGGTGCAGGAAATTGTCGAAAGTTTGCCGCCGGATAAGCAGAAGCGCATTCAGTTCAAGGCAGGCGATGATCCCCTTTGGGTGATTGGAGACTGGGACGAAATTCAGCAGATCGCCGCCAACCTTATCGACAACGCTCTCAAATATGGCGGCGCGCAGACTGAAGTCCGGATCATTCTGTCCGCGTGGCTCGACCGTGAGTCTGCGTTGAGGTCAGCAATGCGGGAGTGGGACGGGGCATCGCGCCTGCCACTTACCAGCCCAGAAGTGGATCGTGAGCGCCTCTATTGTACGTTGCGGGTTGAGGATTCAGGCCCTGGAATCGCACGTCAACATTTGCCAAGATTGTCAGAGAGATTTTACCGCGTCGAAGAAACCGCCACAGGCAAAAGCGGCACGGGTTTGGGCTTGGCCATCGTCAAACATATCGTTAATCGCCACCGCGGAGGATTGGTGGTGGAAAGCGAGCAAGGGCGAGGGACTGCGTTCTCAGTCTATCTACCACAGCCGTTAGAATTGGGTCCTGTACGGACAATTGCAGAAGTACAAGCAGGCTGACCCTGCCTAGCACGGCAGGTGTCATCGAAGTGTCATAAAAATGTAATCTTGTCTTCTCAGCAAACCCTTAAGGGGCGGGGGAGAATTGGTGTCAGATTTTCTGGCAGGGGCGATGATTGTTCATGGATGCGTTCGCAGATGTGCCTGTAAGCCTGATTGCAGTGGCCATTGTGCTGGCTTTCGGCACCTGGGCTTGGCAAACCGGTGCAACTAAAGCGCTGGTTCTGGCAAACTCTGGTCAAGGCCGTTTGAATTCTTTACCCGGTTATCATGGTTGGTATGCGGTTTTGTGGGTCGTCGGGCCTGCTTTAGCTCTCTTGCTACTGCATGAGTTAATCGCCCCCTCGGCAATTCGATCGCTTCTGTCCCATAGCCTCGCGCCAGAAGTTCTGGCGCTTCCGAAAGAGCGCTTGGACTTATTTTTTGCCGACGCGAGCAAAATTGCCTTTGGTGGCACCCCGAGCCAGCGTACGCCGGATGTTTTAGCTGCAGCCGAAGCGATGCGCGCGATTTCCGCGAACCTCAATTTGGCTTTTGGGTTGGGTGCTTTGGCTCTTTCTGCCCTCGGCTTCTTCTTGTCGAGTTCGCATTTGGGTCGGGACTTCCGAGCCCGCAACGCGGTCGAGGTCTGCATTAAGACCGGCATGATGGTGGCCTCAGGCATTGCAATTCTCACAACCCTTGGCATTGTTTTATCTCTACTTTTTGAGACGTTGAAATTCTTTTCAAGTTACAGTCCAATCGATTTTTTGTTTGGCACACAATGGAGTCCACAGGTCGCTATTCGAGCTGATCAGATCGGCCAGTCTGGTGCATTTGGAGCCGTCCCTTTGTTCGCCGGGACCGCACTGATCATGGTGATTGCGATGGCGATTGCGATCCCCGTCGGTCTAGGCTCAGCCATCTATCTTTCTGAATATGCAAGTGCACGTGCCCGCGCTGTGGTGAAGCCAGTACTGGAATTGCTCGCCGGCATCCCCACCGTGGTGTTCGGCTTCTTTGCCTTGTTGACCGTCGCGCCAATTATTCGGGCAATCGGTACCAGCGTCGGCCTCGATGTCTCAGCGCAAAGTGCGTTGGCCGCAGGTTTAGTTATGGGGATTATGATTATCCCCTTCATTTCGTCGCTATCGGACGATGTGATCAATGCGGTTCCCCAAGCCTTGCGTGACGGTTCCTATGCCATGGGAGCAACAAAGTCGGAGACGATTGGTCGGGTCGTAATTCCCGCTGCTCTGCCTGGCATCGTTGGTTCAGTTTTGTTGGCTGTGTCTAAAGCCCTCGGTGAGACCATGATCGTGACCATGGCCGCGGGGCAAAATGCTAACCTCACTCTGAACCCCTTGGATATGGTGACCACGGTGACGGTGCAAATCGTGACATTGCTCACTGGCGACCAAGAGTATGACAGCCCAAAGACCCATGCCGCGTTTGCACTCGGGTTTGTCTTGTTCTTCGTAACATTGATCCTCAACATCATCGCATTGCGCGTCGTTCAAAAGTATCGAGACAAATATGAGTGACCCAGCTGCCCCATCTCGGACCGCGTTACGGGACATCGTGAACGGTCAAATCAAACGGCGGCATGCCGCTGAAACCCGGTTCCGTTGGTTTGGTATAACCATGGTAGCGACCGCGATTGCGGCATGCGGCCTTCTGTTATTGTCAGTCATCGCTCAATCCATTCCCGCTTTGACCGAAAACCGCTTGCATGTGACGCTGAATGTCAGCGCTGAGAAGGCCGATCCATTTGGCAAACGCGTGCCATCGGAAATTCGCGAGCATGGTAATTTCTATGGCTTGGTCCAAGATGCCTTGATCCAACGCTTCCCAACGGTCGAAGCCGATGGGAAACTTGACGATTTGTTTGATGTTGTGACGTCTCTGGCAGCCGTCCCCATCGGACGCACCTTAGCTCAAGATCCAAGCTTGATTGGTAAAAGCTTGGATGTGGCCTTGCCTATCAATGATGATCTCGATCTGTTTTTGAAGGGTGCTTACGGGGAAACCCGGGTGAGCAAGGGGCAAGAACCTTTGACCGCGACCCTCACGACGGATGGCACCTACAGTTTAGGTGGTGGTCGGGCACCCTTTGCCAAGCCGGTTGCCAATCTGCGCGAAGATTTGGCCGTTGCTGCGAGTGAACTTGAAACCGCACTAGGCCTTAAGCGCCAGCGCTTAAGTATTGCGCAAACGCAAGTTTCTGCCTTGAAAGCTCAGGTTGCAGAGCTAGAGGCTTCTAAAGGCGCGGGTTTAGCAGCCGCCAAAGCACTGGCCGATCAGGCCCAAACGCTTGTCGACAATCTCACTGGCGAAACGGAAGTCGATGCAGCCACGATTGCAGCGTATCGCGCCGCGGTTCAAGGTGAAGGTGGGGCAATCGAACTAAACGACGACAAGCCCAGTATTCTGGTCGAAGTTGGTGGCGCAACCTATAAGCTAACCCGCATCGCACCATCGGCTGCGCAAGGCGTTCTTTTGGTGCGAGACAATAAGCCCACATCCGGCCAAGCTTGGCGGACAGTCCAAATAGCGACGCCGCAGAACGGTCGGGCTGTGAATGATGAAGTAATCGCCTTTGGCCGTCAGTTACAGAGTGAAGGGGCCATTCGTCCGGCGCTTAACACGACGATCTTCACCAATTCAGACTCGAACGAGCCTGAATTGTCGGGTATTCTTTCCGCTCTTGTCGGGTCGATTTTAACGCTACTCGTAACTTTCTGCACCGCCGTGCCCATCGGGGTTGCGACCGCAGTCTATCTAGAAGAATTCGCGCCCAAGAATGCACTAACAGACTTTATTGAGGTCAATATCAACAACCTAGCGGCCGTGCCCTCCATAGTGTTTGGTCTTTTGGGCTTTGCGGTTTTCTTGACCTTCTTCAATATGCCGCGCTCTGCCCCGATTGTAGGTGGCATTGTGCTGACCTTGATGAGCCTGCCCGTGATCATCATCGCCTCGCGGGCCGCTCTAAAAGCTGTGCCACCGTCTATACGGGAAGCGGCGCTTGGTGTTGGTGCTTCAAAAATGCAGGCGATCTTCCACCATGTGCTGCCATTGGCCATGCCTGGCATCATGACCGGTTCAATTCTCGCGATGGCCCACGCTTTGGGTGAAACGGCACCATTGCTGATGATCGGCATGGTGGCTTTCATCGCCGATGTACCGACCAGCTTTACTGACTCCGCGACTGTTCTGCCCGTTGAGCTTTTCATGTGGGCGGGCCGTCCTGAACGAGCTTGGGAGCCACGTACGGCTGTAGCTATTCTGATCCTACTTCTCTTCATGATATTGATGAACGCTGTCGCAATCTTCCTGCGACGCAAGTTCGAGCGCAGGTGGTAAATCCATGAATACGTTCTCACAAAGCAGCTCTGAAGCTCATGGCGAAACCCATGCCGCGCACCTGCAACAATCGACGGGCATTCTGCCGGACATCAGTTCAAAAGTGCGCGCGCGTGACGTCAATGTCTTTTATGGCACGAAGCAAGCCTTGTTTGACGTGTCCTTGGATGTGCCTGATGCATCGGTGACCGCCTTTATCGGCCCATCGGGCTGCGGAAAATCGACATTCTTGCGCTGCATCAACCGCATGAATGACACCATCGATTCCTGCAAAGTGACAGGCAGTATTCAAGTCGATGGTCGCGATGTGAATGACCGCGCGATTGATCCAGTTGTACTTAGGGCGTCGGTTGGCATGGTGTTCCAGAAGCCCAATCCATTTCCGAAGACGATTTTCGAGAATGTAGCCTATGGCCCGCGTATCCATGGCATTGCCAATGACAAGCCAGGTCTAGAGCGCATTGTGGAGCAAAGCCTCCGCAAAGCTGGCCTTTGGGAGGAAGTGAAGGACCGTCTGCATCAGCCCGGAACCGGCCTTTCCGGTGGCCAACAGCAGCGCTTGGTGATTGCCCGCGCTATTGCGGTCAATCCTGAAATCATTCTGATGGACGAGCCTTGCTCAGCCTTGGACCCCATTGCGACGGCCAAGATTGAGGAATTGATCGATGAGTTGCGGCAGAATTTCTGCATTATCATCGTCACGCACTCTATGGCGCAGGCTGCCCGCGTCAGCCAGCGGACTGCCTTCTTCCATATGGGCAAACTGGTGGAGGCAGGCCCAACAGAAGAAATTTTCACTAACCCACGCGACAGTCGCACGCAAGATTATATCACGGGCCGGTTTGGCTAAGACGTTTGCTCCCTAAGAAGGGGCTTGAAAGTAAGTTGAGATGACAGAACATACCGTCCGCGCCTTTACCGAAGAATTGGAAGCCCTTGGGGCAGACCTCACACGCATGGGTGGCTACTCTGAGCAGGCCTTGAGCGACGCCGTCACCGCCATCGCCCGCCGCGATGCTGGTCTTGCCCGCAGCGTGATTGAGGGCGACAAGAAAATTGACGAGCTCCAGCGGGAGATTGAGCGGAAGATCATGCGTCTATTGGCTCTGCGTCAGCCTTTGGGTCGCGATTTGCGGCAAACGGTAGCTGCATTAAAGCTTGCTGGCGACCTCGAGCGCATTGGCGATTTGGCTAAGAATATCGCCAAGCGCGCGCTGACCATTCAGGAATTTGACCCCATCGCCTTGACTCGCAGCGTCGAACGCATGGGCAAGATCGCGGTCACCCAGTTGAAGCAAGTCCTCGACACTTTTGCTTCCCGCGAAGTGGCGGGTGCTGTTTCGGTTTGGATGCAGGATGAAGAGCTGGATGAGCATTATAACTCTCTTTTCCGCGAACTTCTGACCTACATGATGGAAGATCCTCGCATGATTGGTCCCGGCGCGCATTTGTTGTTTGTCGCCAAGAATATTGAGCGGATCGGCGATCACTGCACCAATATGGCCGAAGTCATTTATTTCCTTGAAACCGGTGAAGACATTGGCACCGACCGCCCGAAAGCTGTCGACCCTGTCATGCCTCCCCTTCCACCGTCACCCAATCAGGAGCCATTGTCATGACCCCTTACGTGCTTGTTGTTGAAGACGAAGACGCCTTAGCCACGCTATTGCGCTATAATCTTGAAAAGGATGGCTATCATGTCGGCGTTGCCGTCGATGGAGAAGAAGCCTTGATGATGGCGTCAGAGCGCTTGCCTGACTTAGTCATTCTGGATTGGATGTTGCCAAAGGTGCCCGGCATTGAAGTGTGTCGTCGGCTGCGGGCTAAGCCAGATGCGCGCAATATCCCTATCATCATGTTGACGGCGCGTGGCGAAGAATCTGACCGGATTCGTGGCCTCGACACAGGTGCGGATGATTACGTCACTAAGCCATTTTCGACGACCGAACTTTTGGCTCGCGTGCGCGCCGTGCTTCGTCGTATTCGCCCAGGCCTTGCCGACGACCGTTTGGTGTTTGGCGACATCGTGGTCGACCGGGTTTCCTACCGCGTGAAGCGGGGCGAGCGTGATGTTCATTTGGGCCCGACAGAGTTTCGCTTGCTTGACTATTTCATGCAGCATCCAGGGCGTGTCTTCTCGCGCGAACAATTGCTGGACGCGGTTTGGGGCTCTGACGTTTATGTCGAAGCCCGGACCGTCGACGTCCATGTCGGTCGTTTGCGCAAAGCCTTGAATGAAGGCGACGAAATCGATCCGATTCGTACGGTGCGCTCAGCCGGCTATGCGCTCGACAAGGCCAATTAACCCGGGAATGGCCTAAATCGGGGCTTGCCCGGGCTTGCCCGGAAACCAGTCTGGGTGGGCGAGTTCAAACCGTTCAAAGACAAAGCCAGGTGCAACAACGCAGCTAACCAAGGTCCAAGCGCCGAGGCTTTCAGCCGCTTGCCAAGAGCCCGCGGGGACAATCGCTTGTGGCCGTTGTCCCGCTCTAAGGTCTGGCCCTAACCGATGCGCATACGCTTTCTGGCCATCTTCACTGATGCTCAGCGCCAATGGCCCGCCTGCATGCCAAAACCAATGTTCCCCCGCATCGACTCTGTGCCAAGCGGAGACCTCACCCGCTTGAAGTAGAAAATAGATACTGGTGGAAAAGCCGCGGCCCTCCGGCCCTTCAGGGTCACGAAACGTCTCAACATAATGGCCACCCTCTGGGTGGGGCTTCATCTGCAGAAGGGCAATGATCTCAGAGGCCGATAAATCGCCTGACACGGCCCGCTGCATTAGAATTGGTCCTTCATTTGCCGCACGCGCCCAAACGCCTCGTGAGCAGCGGCGTTGGCCGCAATCCCGATCGCCGCTCGGACACTAGGCAAGTCCGCCCTGACAAACGGATTGGTCGCCCGTTCAAGCCCGATGCTGGTTGGAACGGTCGGCAGATTTTCGGCGCGCAAGCGGGTGATGTCGGCAATTCGGCTTGTCAGAGCAACATTATCGGTCTCAATTGTCGCACAAAAGCGCGCATTGGCGGCTGTATATTCATGCGCGCAATAAATGGTTGTCGCATCGGGCAACGCCATGAGGCGCGAGAGGCTAGCCCAAGCCTGTTCGGCGCTGCCTTCAAACAGCCGCCCGCAACCCAACGCAAACAACGCATCGCCGACAAATGCCACTTGGTCTGCCGCAAAGTAGAAGGCGATATGCCCTAGGGTATGCCCACCAACGTCTATGACTTCGGCCGAGCTCTCGCCCAAATGGACGGTTTCACCTGGCCGCACGATCTTCGAGAGCGGGCTGATGCGTGTGTGGACTTCTTCTGGCCCCAACGAGATGGAGCCCAGAGCCTTTTCGATGGCTTGATTGCCGCCTGCATGATCTGGATGCCAATGGGTGTTCCAGATTTCGTCGATTTGCCAGCCCAATTTTTGGGCTTCGGCTAGAATGGCTGTGGCGTCTGGGGTATCGATACAGGCCACTTTGCCTGTGGCCGAATCGCGGACAAGAAAGCCATAATTGTCAGACAGACATGGAAACATATGAATGATAAGCATGACTGTCCTTTAAGAGAGAAACTTGGTTTATCCTAGTCCCCATGCGCGTTGATGTTCTCGCCTTGCAAAGTTTTTATGCGGGCCCCTTAGGGCAGACCGCGCAGGCTATGGCTGGTCGCCGCGTGGTTGATGCTTGGGGGGATTGTAGAGGCCTCGATGTTCTAGGTTTTGGCTATGCGACGCCCTATTTGACGCCGTGGCTGCCAACCGCGCGGCGTGTCACGGCCTTGATGCCGGCCACGCAAGGGGTAGAGCGGTGGCCATCGGGTGCTTCCAACCTTACCTGTATCGGTGATGAGGACCGGATGCCCTTCACCGAAGCAATCTTTGACCGTATCCTCTGTGTTCATGCGTTAGAAGAAGCAGAAAATCCGCGCGTGCTGCTGCGCGAACTTTGGCGATTGCTTGCCCCCGAAGGGCGCTTGATGATTGCAGTCGCCAATCGCGGTGGTATTTGGGCCCGGGCTGAATCGACCCCTTTTGGCCAAGGCAGGCCTTATAGCCGCAGCCAGCTGGCAAGCCTCTTAAGCGAGGCCATGTTTCAACCGGTGGCATGGTCGCGCGCGCTCTATGGTCCGCCCTTGACCTGGAAAATGGCAACCGGCGGAGCCGCCGAGACGTGGGAAAGTGTCGGCGAACGGGCTTGGCCAGCGCTGGGTGGGGTTATTTTGGTCGAGGCTGTAAAGCGTCTGTATGCCGACAGTCTTCCCGGCCAAGGTCGACGCGTGTTGTTGGCCCAGCCCGCGGCCGCACGTTTTTGAGGCAATCACCGCAAAAGTCGCTCAAAAATTGTGCTAATATCTTCTGCCCTGCGGTCTGGCATTGAAAGCGGGTCACAAGTGCTGCTGATTGTCTAATCTACATCGTGATGGAATAATCAGGGTCTGGTTCCTGAGAACGAACCCGATGCGAAGTGAGGGGAACAGAATGAAGCTTGTCACCGCCATTATCAAACCAAGCCGTCTCGATGCGGTGCTTGATGCGGCAACCGAAGCGGGCATTTCGGGCCTGACGGTTACCGAAGTTCGCGGCTACGGTCGTCAAAAGGGCAAGACCGAGGTTTATCGCGGAGCCGAATACGAAGTGAAGTTGCTGCCTAAGGTCAAGATTGAGGCCGTGGTCACCGATGACATGGTCGACAAAGTGGTTGAAGCGCTGGCAGGTGCCGCCAATACGGGTAAGATCGGCGATGGCAAAATCTTTGTCGTCGATGTCGAGATGGCGCTGCGCATTCGCACGGGCGAGAAAGACGCCGCTGCCGTCGCGGGCTAAGGTCAGCTAATGGCTTAATTCAAAAGGGCGGGCCCGTGTGGTGCCGCCCTTTTTTGTCTATTAAAACTGCGTGCGGTCTGCCCAATTTGGCCGCGTGAGCTGCTCACGCGGGGCCTCGCCGTGAACACTGTCAAGTGCGCTGGGGCGTGCATACCAAGAAAATAGAATCAGGCTGCCGACAAAGGGCACAAGGTTCAAGACGATCCAAAAGCCAGACTTGCCGATATCGTGCAGACGACGGAAGCTAGCCGAAAAAATCGGCAAGGCATGTAAGGCCCCAAAGGTCATGGTCATGGTGCCGATCTTGAGCTCTGGCGTGCCATCGGTGAGGGCAGACAAAAAGACCGCGCTATCGACCGAAATTGCCACGCAACTCAGCGCCAGCACCATCAAGAGAAAATACCAATAAGCACGCCGGGTCATACGCCCCGTTATGTCCAGCATATGGGTCAGGGCGTAAAGATAGTTAGTTACCATGGCCGGATCGTAATGCCACGGCCTTAGCAAACCCTTGAGCAGGTGCGCACAATTTGACCGGATTGTATTCACGCGACGGTAGGCCCGAAATATCCCCCTAAGCTTTAGCTTCCACTTTTGCCTCTTGGGCCATGCGTTCGGCTTGGGCTAGGCGGCGTTCTTCGTGTTTGAGCAAGGTCTCTTTCAAATAGCGGCCGGTCCAGGAGCCTGCGACCAAGGCCACCTCTTCAGGAGTACCTTCGGCAACGATCAAGCCACCGCCATCGCCGCCTTCAGGTCCCAGATCGATCAGCCAATCGGCCGTTTTGATCACGTCCAAATTATGCTCAATGACCAAGACGCTATTGCCCTGATCCACCAATTCTTGCAGCACTTCCAACAGCTTGCGCGTATCTTCAAAATGCAGGCCCGTGGTGGGCTCATCGAGAATATAGAGCGTTCGGCCTGTGGCACGGCGCGACAATTCCTTTGACAATTTCACCCGCTGGGCTTCCCCGCCAGACAGGGTGGTCGCTTGCTGGCCGACTTTGACATAGCCTAGTCCGACCCGCACCAAAGTTTCCATCTTGTCGCGAATGGAGGGCACGGCTTGGAAGAAGCCCGCAGCCTCGTCCACCGTCATGTCCAATACTTGGGCGATGGATTTATTGCGATAAGTGACTTCTAACGTCTCGCGATTGTAGCGTTGGCCATGGCAGACGTCACAGGTGACATAGACGTCTGGCAAGAAGTGCATTTCAATCTTTTGTACACCATCGCCTTGGCAGGCTTCACAGCGGCCACCTTTGACGTTGAAGCTGAATCGGCCCGGGCCATAGCCGCGCGCTTTTGACTCTGGCAGCGCAGCAAACCAGTCACGGATTGGACCAAAAGCACCGGTATAAGTTGCAGGATTGGAACGCGGCGTGCGGCCAATCGGGCTCTGGTCAATATCAATCACCTTGTCGAGGTGGTGCAAACCTTCCAATGCCTTATGTGGGCCTGGCACTTCATTCGCCCCGTTCAAGCGACGGGCGAGGGCCTTGTAGAGCGTCTCGAGAATGAGGGTGGATTTGCCCCCGCCAGATACACCTGTCACGCAGGTGAAGATTCCCAGTGGAATATCGACCGAGACATTTTTGAGATTATTGCCTGTTGCCCCTTCGATGCGAAGGAACTTCTTGGGATTGCGCCGACGACGCTTAGGCGGGATGGGGATGGACTTTTCCCCGCGCAAATAGGCCCCGGTCAGGCTGCCCTTGGTCGCTTCAATATCGGCTGGCTTGCCTTGGGCGACGACTTGGCCGCCATGAATTCCGGCCAGCGGCCCCATGTCGAGCACATGGTCTGCTGTCAGAATCGCTTCTTCATCATGCTCAACCACGATGACGCTATTGCCAAGATCACGCAGACCTTTGAGCGAGGTGAGTAGACGTGTGTTGTCGCGCTGGTGCAGACCGATGCTGGGTTCATCCAGAACATAAAGCACGCCTGTAAGCCCCGAGCCAATTTGGCTGGCCAGTCGGATGCGCTGGCTCTCGCCACCTGAAAGGGTCGCTGAGCCTCGGTGCAAAGTGAGATAATCCAAGCCGACATCGACCAAGAAGCGTAAGCGCTCCTTAATCTCTTTCAAAACTCGGGTCCCGATTTCCAATTCCTTAGGTGTCAGCCGGCCTTCTAGATCGACAAACCAGTCGCGCGCCCCCCGGATCGAACGAGAGGATACCACCGAAACATCTTCGCCCCCGACGCGCACCGCCAATGCTTCTGGTTTTAAACGCTTCCCATCGCAGGTTGGGCATTTCTGTGCGGATTGATAGCGGCCCAACTCCTCCCGCGACCAAGCCGAGTCTGTCTCGCGCCAGCGCCGTTCTAGATTGGGGATTACACCTTCAAAGGTCTTGGTGGTTTCATACCGCCGCGCGCCATCATCATAGACGAACTTCACCTTCTCCGTGCCTGATCCATAGAGCACAAGTTTTTGAAAGCTTTCGGGAAGTTTCGTCCAAGGTGTTGTCAGTGCCACTTCGGCATGACGGGCCAAAGCTTGCAAGGTTTGGGTATAAAGCGGCGAAGCTCCCTTCGCCCAGGGTGCAATAACGCCGTCATTCAGGGTCTTGCTGGAATCGGGTACCACCAACTCTTGGTCAAATTTGAGCTGCACACCCAAGCCGTCGCATGTCGGGCAGGCCCCGAAAGGATTGTTGAAAGAGAAAAGACGCGGCTCAATCTCCGGGATGGTAAAGCCGGACACCGGACAGGCAAATTTCGCCGAAAACAGCATCCGTCGTGCGATGCCTTTATCATCCTTTTCATCGGCGAATTCAGCCAAAGCAATGCCATCCGCTAATCGCAAGCAGGTCTCAAAACCCTCGGCCAGACGTTGTTCTATGCCCGAACGAACCGCAATGCGATCAACCACGACATCAATGTCATGCTTCAGCTTCTTGTCGAGATCAGGGGCATTCTCAAGCTCATAATACTCGCCATTGATCTTCGCGCGCACAAAGCCTTGTTTGATCCAGCTTTTGAATTCGGTCTTAAACTCACCCTTCCGGCCGCGCACCACAGGCGCCAACAGGAACAGACGCGTGCCTTCTGGCAGGACAGTAATTTTATCCACCATCTGGCTGACCGTCTGGCTCTCAATGGGCAGGCCAGTCGCAGGCGAATAGGGCACTCCAATGCGGGCCCACAACAGGCGCATGTAGTCGTAAATCTCGGTCACTGTGCCGACAGTTGAGCGCGGGTTTTTCGAGGTCGTCTTCTGCTCAATCGAGATGGCAGGCGAGAGGCCTTCAATCGAGTCCATATCGGGCTTTTGCATCAGCTCTAGGAATTGTCGCGCATAGGCGGAAAGGCTTTCGACATAACGTCTTTGGCCTTCAGCATAGATCGTATCAAAGGCGAGAGAGCTTTTGCCCGACCCAGACAGGCCTGTGATAACCACCAACTCACCACGAGGGATCTCAACTGTGACATTCTTCAAATTGTGTTCGCGCGCGCCACGCACACGGATAACAGGCGATTCAGACATGTGTGACCTTGATTACGCAAACCCTAGAGCCAGAAGCCCCAAGGTAAAAACAATGTCGCCCTGATTAGCGCGTGCGAACCAGCTTGACGAATGGAACATTATGTGAACATCTTCCGCTTGTCCACGGCATGCACAGTTTTACATGCTTATCCACAAGGCGAGGCGGTTTGAGTGTCGCCCCTCTCTTCTGGTTTGGACATGAGACCTGTAGCGTCAGTTTCAAATGGATACGATGCCGAGGTGCGACAGGATGAGTCGCCAGCGGTAAAAAAGACGGAGTAAGGGCAATGGCTGGCAGCGTGAACAAAGTGATCTTGGTCGGAAACTTAGGACGCGATCCTGAGATTAAGTCCTTTCCATCCGGTGATCGCATCGCAGAGTTTTCGGTCGCGACCAGCGAGCGTTGGAACGACAAAGCTAGCGGCGAGAAGAAAGAAAAGACCGAATGGCATCGTGTTGTTGTCCGCAACGACAATCTGGTGAAGGTCGTTGAGAATTATGTAAAAAAAGGCAGCAAGGTCTATGTCGAAGGCCAGTTGCAGACCCGGGAGTGGACCGATCAAGCTGGCCAAAAGCGCTATTCCACGGAAGTGGTCATTGGCCGGTTCAAAGGTGAAATCACCATCCTCGATGGCCGTTCTGGCGGTGGCGACATGGTCGAAGATCGTTCAGAAGGCGGATTTGGCGGCGGTCGTTCTATGGGCGGTGGTGGCGGTGGCAATGGCGGCAGCTTCGGCGGCGGATCCTCTGCACCACGGTCTGTTCAAGGCGAGAAGCGCTCATTTGCGGCAGACCTTGAGGACGATATCCCGTTCTGATCTCCCTAAGTTTAGGCTGAGTTTTTGGCCTTGCCTGAGGCGGCCCGTTCGCTGGCCTCACACGCCTCAAGAGTCGCATCAATGCCCTTGAGTAGGGCTTCGGGTGTGACAGGCTTGGCGATATGGAAGTCACAGCCAGCCCAAAAAGACTGGGTGATATGTTCCTTCATCGCATTGGCGCTGACCATGGCGATGGGCGTGCGCCGTAAGCCGTCGCTGCGTTCAATTTCGCGAATCCGCTTTGTCGCTGATAGGCCATCCATAATCGGCATTTGCATGTCCATCAGCACAAGATCAAAATGAGCATTCTGCCACATTTCAACGGCCTCTGCGCCGTTCTGGGCGATCGTCAAGGCGATACCATGGGGCTCAAGGATCATCGCGATCACACGCTGATTAACAAGATGATCTTCCGCCAACAGGATCGAACGACTGGCTGCGTGCGGCAATAGCTCTGTTAAGGTCTCGCTCGGCGCAGCGTTTATGCCGGTCTGAGCTGCTTCAAGCTTTACTCGTGGCAAAGGAAGAATGACTGAGAATAGGCTGCCAATCCCGGCTTCAGAGGTAACTAGGAACTGCCCGCCCATCATGTCGGTTAAGGTGCGGCAGATCGATAAGCCTAAGCCTGTCCCGCCGAAGTTCTTAGTTATGGACGCATCGGCCTGTACGAACCGGGTGAACAGCCGCTTCTTGGTCTGCTCGTCAAAGCCGATTCCGGTGTCTTTGACGCTGATCATGACTTCGCACGATCCATCTGCCTTATCGGTGGCCGTAATATTGATATCGATTTGACCTGTTTGTGTGAATTTCACGGCATTCGAGGCCAAGTTGGATACGATTTGCTTGACCCGTACGCCATCGCCTTCAAACAGACCTTCGGTGCCGGGGCCAAATTTGACATGGAATCCAAGGCCTTTTTCCTCAGCCCGTATACCCATGACTTGTGCCGTTGCCTCAATGGATTTGCGAAGATCAAAGGGCTCGGGCTGCAAAGTAAACTTGCCCGCCTCGATTTTCGAGACATCGAGGATGTCCGACAAAAGAAGTTCCAGCGTCTCTCCAGACGACTGAATGAGGTCGACCATTTCGCGCTGGTTGTGCGTCAAATCAGTGCGGGACAATGCCCCAACCACACCGATGACCCCATTTAAAGGGGTGCGGATCTCATGGCTCATATTGGCCAAGAAGCTGCTCTTCGCGCGATTGGCGGCTTCGGCCTGTTCACGTGCGGCCAGCAATTCAGCTTCGGTCGCCAAGCGTTCGGTTACATCGCTTGCCGTCGCATAGATAAAGTCACCAACAATTTTAGAGCGCCACTCCACACTGCGGACTTCGCCGTTTGGATGGATATAGCGGGCAACGAAATTATCCAACTCGCCGGTGTCTAAGAGCTTCTGCATCGCCTTTGCTGTGTGCTCTTCATCATCGGGATGGATAAAGTCAGTCGTCGACCGACCAATCAAGTCTTGCTCAGATCGACCAATGATTTTCTCTGCAGCCTTGCTGAGTCTGACGGCATTTCCCTCATGATCGAAGATAGCGAGTAGTTCAGACGATACGTCAAAGAAGGTAGATGAGTGGCTGAGAGCCTCTTTGAGCTCGGTCTCAGTGCGTTTGCGCTCGGTGATGTCGTAAAGCACGCTAACAAAGCGGGCCCCTTCCGTGCGCGTTGCGGGCAAAGGCACAACCGTTGCATCGACCCAAAACAGCGACCCATCCTTAGCTTGGTTGCAGACCTCGCCATGCCAGGATTGGCCAGCGTTGATCGTGTCCCGCATCTTTTGGAAATAGGATGGGTCATGCATGTCCGACTGAACGGACTTGTAACTTTGCCCAATCAGTTCTTCGCGCGAATAACCGCTGATTTCGCAATAGCGGTCATTTACGAATTCAATTCGGCCAAATTGGTCCGCGACGGTGATGATCGAGTGCTCGTCAAGTGCGGATTGATAGGCATTGAGATTGGCCAAGGCATCATCGGCGCGGCGCTGGGCCTCGACCAGATCGGTGACATCGGTTTCAATTGCTTGGAAACCTTCCAACTGCCCTTGCTCGTCCAAGAGGGGTTGGATGTCTAAATTGATCCAATACATCCGGCCTTCTTTTGTCCGGTTCAAGAGGGTGGCGCTGGCGGCTTGTCCCCGATCGATGGCTTCGAGCAATTTCGCCACTTCTAGCGTATCTGTTTCCGGACAGAAGGTCAGTTGGCTTGGCCTTTTGCCAATTACCTCTTCGCGACTATAGCCTGTAAGTTCAAGATAGGCGTCGTTGACCCAAATGATTTCTCGATTTTTATTGGTGCGCACGACAGGGTTGCGGGCTAACTCGGCAAAGCGCGCAAACTCCCGATAGCGAATTCTATCTCTTTGAGTTCTTTGTCGGTCTTTTCGCCAAAGCTCGAAAATTAAAATGAAGGCAATACCTGCCATAATGATGGTGCTGAGAAGCCCAGTCTGGATACTTTCTTTCGCGACTTTAATATCTGACGAGCCTGCTTCAAGCGATTTCTTGATTTCTTGGGTATAGGTGGCTTTCAGATTGGCATAATCTTGCGAGGACAGAATGGCGAGGCCATCTTCTTTCTTGCCATCGGCCACCAAAGCAAAGGACAGGCGTTCAAGATCGATAAGCTTGGTATTCGCCTGTTCGATTGCGTCGAGGTTTTCCTTCACCCCCGCTGGGCCAATAGACATGGCCTTGACTATGGCGGCTTCAAGAAGTGGGGCATTTTCTTCGTAACGCTGTGCCCATTTTGGGTCGGCTGTCGTGGCATGCATAAGCGCGGACATGGTCAAGACTTCGTCGATCCGATTGATCTCGCCGGTGGCTTCGGTGAACAAAATCTGTCGAGTATTTATTTCGCGATAGGAGGCAAACTGCCACGACGAAGCCGCTGCCATAAGCAGAATGGCAAAGGTCACTGTCAGTAGCCTGGGGATCGATTTCATGCGTCCATCCTAAAGATTGGGATGATGTATAGACCGAATGGTGTTTCCGTAGGGTTAAATTGTCGTTTCGGGGCGATTCTTGGCGATTTGCGGTGATGCCCCCCAGAGCCCACCGTCTCTTACGTCATTACCGGACGTGCGAACGGAAAGGCACCAGATTTCCGACTCGACTCACCGGCGTCTTCGTGATTAGAACAAATCAAGAACATAAAGAGCAGGAAGGTGTGTGATTTACAGCCATGAGACCGGATTTGACCGCGTTGCGTACCCAGATACGGGCCATTGAAACAGAGGGCCGCCCGGCTTTGAGCTGTTTGCCAACAGGCGCAGACATGTTGGACGCGGCCTTGGGCGGCGGGTTGGCTTTGGGCGGTGTAACCGAAGTGGTTCCTGCTGCTTTCATGGATGAGCCAGCCAGTCTGCACTTTGCTTTCGCCTGTATGGCCAAGGCGCTGCAACAGCGCTCGGGTGATCTGGTGGTAATTGAAGATGCCAGTCGCGGGCAGGGGTGGGGGCCTGCTTGGGGGCAACTTTATGGGCCAGGTTTGCAGAAGCTTGGCGTGTGTCCATCGCGGATTTTGTTGGTGCGTGCGCCGGATGTGAAGGGCTTTCATGCCTGTCTGGAGGATGCAGCACGAACCTTTGGATTGGCTGGTGTTTTGGCTGTGTCTGGCCCTAAAGCCGGCTTTAGCCTTGCCGGTGCACGGCGGGTCCAATTGGCGGCAGAGCAGGCCCATAGCTTGGTTTTGGCTGTTCAAGGGCTGCGCACCTCCGCTTTTGCGCCAGCGCGTGCGCGACTGGTTCTGGCCAGTCGCCCATGCCGACCTGTGGCGCTGGGCACGGCGCTGCCGGGGCTTGGGCCCCCAGCGTGGAGACTTCACCTTGAGCGTGCCCGCAGTGGCGCGCGTCCACAATCCTTTGATTTGGAGTATGATGATGCGACGCATTGCCTGTATCAGCCTGCCACGTTGGCCAACCGATCGCCTCAGCCGCAACGCCTCTCTGCTTAAGGGCGATGGGGCACGTTTCTCGCGCGCTAAGCCGTGCGCCACGGTTGCGCGTAGTGCTGGGGGAATTCGCCTCATTGCCCTCAATCGTGCCGCGCAAGAGGTAGGCTTGTCCTCAGGCATGATGTTGGCCGGGGCGAAGGCCTTGGTGCCAGATGTTTGTGTCGCCGACAGTGACCCCGTGGGGGAGGGCGAGGATCTGATCGCTTTGGCGCGTTGGGCCATGCGGTGGAGTCCATATTGTGCTCCGGTCAAAGGGCTTGAGGGCACCCATGCGCTCTTCCTCGACATCACTGGCTGCGCCCATTTGTTTGGGGGAGAGGCTGCCATGCTGGCTGATATGGTCATCAAAATGCGGGCTTTAGGCCTGACAGCGCGTGCAGCCTGTGCCGCCACACCCGGCGCGGCCTTTGCTTTGGCACGCTTTGCGCCAGAGGCGCGCCATGGCTTAAGTGCCCCGGATGGTGCGGCTTTACGTGCCTTGGTGGGGGCTTTGCCGGTTGAGGCTTTGCGCCTGCCAAACGGTATGACCACAGGCTTGCGGGCTTTGGGCTTGAAAAGCATTGGCCAAGTCGCCACCCAATCGTCGGCGGCTTTGGCCCGGCGGTTCGGGATTGATCTGGTGCGCGCTTTGGACCGCGCCCGTGGGCTTGAGGAAGAGGCCATCGATCCGGTTGCAGAGATTATACCGCGGCGCATCCGCCTGCGCTTGGCCGAACCATTGATGACCCGCCATGGCCTTGAGCTGGCGGGGGCGAAGGCTGCGGGGGAGATATGCACGCTTTTGGACTCCTATAATGAAGGCGCACGCCGTTTGGTTCTAAATCTCTACCGTGTGGATGGGGTCGTCTTGCAGCTTGTTGGCGGATCCGGGCGCGCCCATCGCGATGCGGTTTTGTGGACGAAGGTTTTGTGTGAACGGATTGAGGCAGAGGCTAATGGTGCCGGGCTCGATCTGGGCTTTGGAATTGATCTGGTTGAAATTTGTGCGCCCGTGGTGGAAGTTCTGGAGGGCCAAGTCATGGACTTGGACCCAGTCGCTGCTGCGGCCTTGGCCAGCGCCGATGCCCTACATCGCCTGGCCGACCGCCTATCCGCCCGTTTAGGCGCTGGACGGGTGACGCGGATGGAGGCGGTGGCCCATTGGGTGCCCGAACAGGCCGTTCGCCCTGTGGCTGTTGCCGATAGACGACCACAGGTCAGCCGCTTCCCCGAAGCTTTGGCGGCACGCCGCCCCGCTTTGCTGTTGGAGCGTGCCGAACCGATTGATGCCATTGCCGAGGTGCCAGACGGCCCACCCCGCCTGTTTCGCTGGCGCGCTTTAGCCTTCAAAGTTGCGTGCGCCGAAGGGCCGGAGCGTATTGCCTGTGGCGAAGCCCATGATCGCGACTATTATCGCATTGAGACGATTGAGGGCCGTCGCTTCTGGCTCTACCGCCAAGGCCTGCCCGGCAAAGTCGATCATCCCAAATGGTATGTGCATGGGAGTGCGGCATGAAGCCCCTTCGTTTAGTGTCGATCCAATTCAGGTACGGCCATGCGCATCTTTGAGCCCTTGGCCACCACGAGTTTCTCGTTCCTGAAAGGTGCTAGCCAGCCTGATGAGATGGTGTGGGCAGCCCATGGCTTTGGTCTGCAAGGCTTAGGCGTGGCTGATATCAACACAGTCGCTGGTGTGGTGCGGGCCCATGTAGCCGCCAAAGAAGCAGGCCTTAGACTAATTGTTGGATCCCGCTTGGTTGAGCCTGATGGGTTCGAGACTGTCCTTTACCCCAAAGACCGGGTGGCTTGGGGCCGGCTAACCCGCTGTTTGACGCGCGGCAACCGCCGCTCGCGCAAGGGCACTTGCACCCTAGAGAAAGCCGACGTGCTAGAAGCTATGGAGGGCGCCTGTGCCATCCTTGTGCCGCCACCCATCCTCACTCAAGCTTGGTTGGATAAAGCCAAAGGCCACTTGGCCGACGCACCCTTGACCGCTGATCTTTATGTCGCGGCAACCCGGCCTTTTGATGGCACAGACTTTCAACGATTAGCCCAATTGGTGGGGCTGGTTAAAGGCACGCGCGGGCGTTTGATTGCCACCATGGATGCGCTGTTCCACAACCCAGAACGGCGGCTTCTGGCCGATGTTCTGGCCTGTATCCGTACCAAAACCACATTGGAGGCAGCGGGTTATCTGCGCCTACAAAATAGCGAAAGATGCCTGAAAAACCCCGATGAAATCATCCGTCTCTTCAAAGGGTTTGAAGATTGTCTTCAGGTACAAAAGAAACTCTTTGATGCGATCACTTTCTCCCTTGATCAACTGGCTTATGAATATCCTGATGAAGTTGTAGCACAGGGGGAAACCCCGATGGATAGTTTAATGCGTTTGAG
>VYLK01000009.1_pt1 | contig 76841 bp, 74 predicted proteins | sample 5114321 | NCBI WGS metagenome assembly VYLK01 (sample SAMN12291792, study PRJNA351875) | freshwater metagenome | isolation source: freshwater lake | place: USA: Michigan, MSU2 Lake | collected 2011-08-16
ACTGAACATGGCGCCGACTACGGGCGCGATAGCTGCGAGGCGCTCGGCGCGTTGGGTTGCATAGACGAGGGTCATCATGGCCCCGTTGGAACCCCCGGTCATGAAAATCCTGCGGGGATCGGCGCTGTGATCGCGGATCAGGAGGTCAATCAGTGTGTCCAGGTAGGCAATGTCGTTCGCCAGTCCGACCTGACGGCGCATGAGGAAGCCGGTGTTCCATGCGTGCCGACCCGGTACCAATTCGGTACCTTGCGCGTAAACCACGGTGAAGCCCTCGGTGACGGCGAGCCTGTCAAAACCCGTTCTCTCTCGTTGAGCCTCTGCACTGCCCATACCGCCATGCAGGACGATGACGACCGGAACCGCCTGACCAGGCCCAAAGTGGTTGACCAGCAACGCGCGTCGCGGAGTCCCGTCGACGAGTATCTGGATATCCCGAGTTTCCTGGGCCCAGGCGGAAGGGCTCAGCAATACAAACGCCAACAGCAGCAACAGAGCGCGAGCGAAAAGCATGTCAGATTCCTTGCTGGACGGGGACTAAGGGATCGATGCGGATCGAAGGGATGCGGGCATCTTATCAGACTTGGAGCTGAGCTTGCGTCAGCCGCCCGCCGCTGCAAAGGCGTCCCGGTAGAAGGCCCAATGCCGGTCGCCGAGGGCGGTCAAAACGCCCATCGGGTCGTGACCGACGCCGGGCAGGACGATCCAGTCGTGGGGGATGCCTAGCCGGGTCAGGTGCTCGTGGAAATCCCGGTTATTCTCCAGGGTTTCGTCTCGGTCTCCAATGACCAGACGCAGGCGAGAGGCCCGGGCAAGGGTGGCTGCGTTCTGTTCCGCATACCGGCGCGGGCTCACTGCCCGGAAGCGGTCCTGGCCGCCGCCATAGACGTCCCTGAGGAGGTCTTCCGCCTGGACCCTACTGGCGCGTGGCGTCCTTTCCAGCGTCTCCTGCATAGGCCCGGCGCCCATCATGGACACACTGCGGAACAGTTCGGGGTAACGGAACCCGAAGCGCCCGGCCCCGTAACCGCCCATGCTGAAGCCATCGAGCAATCGTCCCTCGCGGGTTGCTATCGTGCGCCAGTTTGCATCGACGTGGGGACGGAGTTCCTGGACGATGACGGTCTCAAGGGGTGCCCGACCATTGGCCCAGTCAACGTACATCCCCATCCGCAGGCCGTTGACGAATACCAGGAGGAAGGGCGGCACCCGGCCCGTCGCGACGGCCTCGTCAACCAGTGAAGACAGGCGGGAGATGGCGGAGACCCCGCCTCCCGAGCCGTGCAGCCAGTAGACGACCGGAAACCGGCGGTCCGGATCGGCGGCATAGGCTGGAGGCGCGTATATGTGGAAGCTGACCTCCGCGCCCGCGGCCTGGCTTCGGAAGGTTTGGAAGGACAGGCCGGAACCTTCGACCCTCGGCGTCACCCACTGAAGCGGTGTTAGGGGAGGCATCCGTCTGGTCGATTGGGCCGGTCGTGCCAGTGCGGCACTCCCTGCGGCAAGGCCAACGATGGAGGCCCCCAGGCCCAAAAGGTGGCTTCGTCGGTTCATCAGGCCGGACCTCAGAATATCTAATCAGACTACCTTCAAACCGGGCCGCCAGCGATTTCCGTCGCCGATGGTGTGGGCAGAGCAGCGGGCGTTGCTCGAGGTGGTCTGACCCCATTGAAGTGATCCATCCCCGATGTTGGTCTGAGGACCATTTTGGACGGATGGAACGATGGCAAGGAAGCGCCACAAGCCCGAAGAGATCGTCGCCAAGCCGCGTCCGGTTGGTGTCCTGGCCGGTCAGGACCGTTAGACGCGCCTGCGGGTTGCCGGTTCGCTCTTGGTTGGTCCCGGTTGCCGGGGCGCTCCCAAAACCACTCGGCTCCTCAGCTTTTTATCTAACTGAAAAGGCTTGTGGTTTTTAGCTCCACACCAAATCGCCACGGTGCGGAGGTCCGGAGACTATTCGGTCTTTGAGAGAGAAAATCGGCCGCTTCACTGAAAGTGCAGTGCGGAGCCGTTTTGGCGAAACCCTGTAATACAACGGGATTTTCTGGCCTTGCCCGGCCCACAGAGAGATTTGTGGCGAGGGGCGATGGCGGGTGCTGTAAGTCCAAGGCCAAATTCTCTCTGCCTCGGACGGGTGATTGCTACGCCCGTGCGGCGGCGCGACCCGCATGGTCCCGGCCCTCGTTTTCGCGGATCGCAGCCTGTTTCCGAGGGCAGGCTTCGGCTGCTCAGGGGGCAAGGGTTCTGCGCCTGTGAACGCGGGTCGTGCGCGTCCGAGCGTCCCGAACGAGTCAGTTTGGAAAAAATGTTCAATTTATATTGACGGGCCCGTAGCCTGTGTCGCTATTCCAACTTGAACGCACCGAGGATTGAACCGGAGGGGGCAGATGAAATATCCGCATGGCTACTCGAGATTTTAGTTCAGATGTACAGCTCAACCGGGCGTGCAGCGGGGCCTTCTGTTTGGAACCATCTGTATAGTTGCTGTCAATGTGAAGGGGCAGCGTGGAACCAAACATCAGGGCGGGAAGATCAGGTAGCAGCTTCAGGCGGTTTCCCTGGCGGACCGGGATTATCGTTTGCCTGGCGGCGCTGAAGGCCCGGCTGGTGAAGTCAGCAGCCCTCCAGGTAACCGCTCCAGTCCGGTCTCGACAGCATGGTTGATGTTCCCGGGCAGTGAGCCAAACGGTCCCATACTTCGCAGGTCCCCCATCAACGCCACCCGCTAGCGGTCCCCCGGAAATGGAACAGAGCGCATGACAACGATCATCATCGGCGCGGGACACGGCGGAGGGGTCCTCGCCGCGAACCTGCGCCAGAATGGCTATTCAGGCCCCATCACCATGATTGGTGAGGAGCCCCATCCGCCCTACCAGCGGCCGCCGCTGTCCAAGGGATGGCTGAAGGGGGAGGTGGATGAGGACGGGCTGCTTCTTCGGCCCCGTGATTGGTACGCGGAATCAAACATCGCGCTGCGAACCTCGACGCGCGTGATCCGCGTCGATCGGGCCACCAAAAGCGTGACGCTGTCGACTGACGAAGTCCTGACCTACGACACCCTGGTCCTGGCGACCGGCGCACGGGCCCGCCGTCTGAGCCTGCCGGGCAGCGACCTCAAGGGCTTCCTCGAACTGAGGACCATCGAGGACGCCGAGGCGATCAAGGCCTGGTTCCAGCCAGGCTTCCGACTGGCGATTATCGGTGGTGGTTATGTCGGGCTTGAGGTCGCGGCCTCCGCCCGCAAACTCGGCGTCGACGTCCATGTTATCGAGCGCGAGGATCGGCTGCTGGCCCGGGTGGCCGGACCGGTGCTCTCGGACTTCTTTCGCGAGGTTCACGAAGCGCACGGCGTGCGCTTTCACTTCGGCGCGGTGGTCGAGGGGTTCGATGGCCTCGACGGTCAGGTGTCGGGCGTCCGGATTGCGGGCGCGGCCGTCCTGCAGTGTGATGCGGTTCTGGTCGGGATCGGTGCGGTTCCGAACGACGATCTTGCCAGGGATGCGGGCCTGGCTTGCGAAAACGGCGTGATCGTTGATGGCCAGGCCCGGACCTCGGATCCGGACATCTTTGCGATTGGCGACATGACGCAGAGGCCCATGCCTCTCTATGGACGCTCCTTGCGACTGGAGAGTGTGCCCAATGCCCTGGAGCAGGCGCGTCAGGCCGCTGCTGCCATTTGCGGAACCGCAGAACCCAAGTCCGAGACGCCATGGTTCTGGTCCGATCAGTACGATCTGAAGCTCCAGATCGCGGGCATCCCGTTCGAGGTGGACCAGATCGTCGTGCGCGGTGACCCGGCAACCCGAAAGTTCGCAGTGTTTCACCTGTCGCAGGACAGGGTTCAGGCCGTGGAAGCGATAAATGCGCCCCCGGAGTTCATCGTCGGACGTCAGTGGCTGGCGTCGCGCCGCGAGATCGATGTGTTGCGCCTCGCCGATGTTTCGATCCCGATGAAGGAAGTCTGAGCGCTTCCAGCCCTGTCGTCCCGGACCAGCCGCCTTGACCGATACGCCAAGTGCTGGCCGGTATATTCAGGCCCGACCGTCATCCGTTCCGGATGAGGTGAGATAGGCGGAAAGCTGATCGCGGTGCCGCTCGAAGTGATCGGGTCTCGTTTCTACCCAGACACCATGGGCCGTCGCGCGATCGCGCTCTTCGCCCTGAAGCCGGAGCGCCCCGGACATCGTGATCCGGCGGCCTTCGCGGGACATGACGCGGACCACCAGGGTCAAGGGCTGGCCGGTCGGCACTGGCATGAGATAGTTCACCGAGAGAGTGGCCGTGACGGTTTTCACGTCCCAATGGTTCAGGAAGCGTCCGAGGACGTCGTCGAAGACTCCGGCGATCCAGCCGCCGTGTGCGACTTCGGGTCCCCCGTCGAAATCGGGAGGGCAGACAAGACGGACGAGACCCTCTTGCGGCGACAGCGCGACGAGGTTGTCGGCGCCAAAGCGGCAGGGCCGTTCCCCGACACGGCAGCCTCTGCAAAGCCCGATCTTGTTTTCCATCGATTGCCTGACCTTCGATTGCGTGAAGCGCGACGCTATGCGGAATATGATTGTGATAGCAGAACGTTTGGCGGGCGGTTGGCCAAGCTCAAGTTTCGTTCCAGCCCCGGTTTCTGATAGTGAATTGCGGGATTGCGTAAGCGGTTGGTCAAAGGTGGAATGCGCATGGCGCGATCAGCGACGGAACAAGTCGATCGGGCAGACGTCGAGCTTCGGGATGGATCCGATGCGGCGTCGAACGATGCCTCCGAAAAGATGGTGATCGTCAAACCGGCCGCGAATGCCATCCGGATCCTGAAGTTCCTCGTGGAGGCGGGCGGGCCGACGCGTTCGGTCACGATCTCGCGAAGCCTCGGCCTGAATGCCAGCACCTGCTTCAACATCCTGCGCACCTTGGTGCTCGAGGATGTCGTGGAGTTCGACCCGGTCATGAAGACCTATTCCGTCGGCGTCGGACTCACGACCCTGGTGGGAAACCTGCTGACCGAAGGCCAGCGGGTCGCAGCTGCCACGCCGCAAATGCGCGATCTCGCGGATCGCTTCAACATAACCGTCACCCTGTGGAAGCGGCTCGGACCCGACAAGATCGTTCTGATCAAGAGCGTACCCAGCCCCGCCAATGTCCGCATCGAAATGGCCGAGGGTCAGCGCCTTCCCGTGCTCATGGCCTCTACGGGCCGGGTGATGGCACCCCACCTGGGTTGGACCCGTAAGGAGCTGAAGGCCGCATTCGATGCCCTGCGATGGCAGACGCCTCTCACCTTCGAGGAATACTGGGATCAGGTCGAGGCCGCTGACAAGCGCGGTTGGGCGGCTGACAAGGGCTATTTTACCAAGGGCGTACAGACCATTGCGGCGCCGGTGTTTGACCGGGGCGGCGACGTAGCGTTCACGATCGTGGGCGTGATGCTGCTGGGTCAGCATGACGATGGCGCGCTTGAGGAGATTGGCTCCGCCCTTCGCGAAGCGGGCCGCCGGCTGACGTCTGCGCTGACCTGAGCGGTTATCGTGGGCTCAACCCGGCGTGGGCTTTCCAGTCTTCGGGTGGCGTTTCATCCTGGGCAAAATCCAGTTCGACCTCCACGCCGTTGGGGTCGAACAGGAACATCTGCCAGAAGCTGAACGGGCGTGGCGTGCGGATCACGCGATAGGTCAGGCCGGCCGCAGTGATCTTTTCGGCCGTTCCGACGAAGTCCTCCGAGAAGAATGCCATGTGATCAAGAGCGCCGCGTCTTGGCTCCGGCATGCGGCTGGTCTCGACGATGTGAAGCACCGGATGGTCTGCAACGTAGAGCCAGGCACCACCCACGTCGAAGTCAGGTCGCGGACCCGCCTTGAGGCCCAGCATGGCGTAGAAATCCACAGTCTCCGCAAGGCGATCTGTGACGACCGTGAAGTGGTCCATCCGGCAGATCATGTCTCTCCCTCGATCCTGGCCGCGCCGTGCGCCGCGCTGCGATTCAAGCCGATCATTGAATGATATTTTCTAGACACTTTTGGCATTTTTGTTATAGAACGCAATTCAGAATGGCGCGGCTGCTCAAGACTGCGCCCGGATTGCAGGCGGCGCCAAGCCCGCCCGTGGAAACGAGGAAAAGGCCCCATGACCGTCGATGACATGATCCTGGTGAGCGTTGACGACCACGTTATCGAGCCCCCGGGTGCGTTCAAGCCCCACTGGCCCGAGCGCCTCAAGGGGCGTGAGCCCCATATCGAGCAACGCGATGGCCGCGACGTCTGGATGTTTGAAGAAAAGGCCGCCGGCTACATGGGCCTGAACTCTGTCGTCGGTCGCCCGAAGGAAGAGTACGGCATGGAGCCGCTCAACTACGAGCAGATGCGCCGGGGCACCTGGGACATCAAGGCACGTGTCGAGGATATGGACGCCAACGGCATCCTGGGTTCGATCTGCTTTCCTACCTTCCCCGGCTTCGCGGGTGCGCGCTTCCAGACGACCTCGAGGCAGGATCCTGAAGTCGCCCTGGCGGCGATCCGTGCCTACAACGACTGGCATGTGCATGATTGGGCCGGCGCGGCACCGGGTCGGTTCATCCCGCTGATGCTGACGCCGTTCTGGGACATGCAGGCCGCTGTCGCGGAAGTCGAAAGGATGGCCAAGCTTGGCGTCCACGCCCTGTCTTTCTCGGACAATCCGGCTCTGTCGGGATGGCCCTCGCTTCACGACTCCTATTGGGATCCCCTGTGGAAGGCCTGTGCCGACAATCAGGTTGTCATCTGTTGTCACATCGGCACCGGTTCTGCGGCTCAACACGCCTCGGACCTTTCGCCGATTGATGCCTGGATCACCTCTATGCCGATCTCGATCGCCAATTCGGCGGCCGACTGGATCTGGGGTCCGATGTGGAAGAAATTCCCCACGCTGAAGATGGCGCTCTCGGAAGGCGGCATCGGCTGGATTCCCTATCTGCTGGAACGTGCAGACTTCACCCACGGCCACCACAAGGCCTGGACCAATTCGAACTTCGGTCCGGGTGTCATGCCAAGCGATATCTACAAGAAGCACATCATCAGCTGTTTCATCGAGGATCGGTTCGGCCTGGCCAACCTCGACTACATCGGCGAGGACATGGTCATGTACGAATGCGATTATCCGCACTCGGACTCGGTCTGGCCGCACTCAGCCGAAAAGCTTTGGAACGATGTTCAGCACCTGTCGCGGGAGACGATCGACAAGATCACCCACCTCAACGCGATGCGTGAGTTTTCCTACGACCCGTTCTCGGTCCTCAAGAAGGAAGACTGCACGGTCGGCGCGCTGAAGGCTGCGGCGGCGGCAGTGCCGGTCCACACCGAGGCGCTGTTGAACCTCGGCGGTGCCGCGCCGAAGCGCGAGGCTGGAAAGCCTGTGACCTCGGGCGATATCAACCGGATGTTCGAGAGCGCTTCCGCCGAATCGACAGTGTCGGGCCGCCGCTAACCCCCGATAGACGATGACAGCGGCCGCCGGGTCAGGGCCCGGCGGCCTCTTTCATGACGCCCGACCCTCGATCCAGCGTCCGGCGCGGCCGAGCAGGCGCAAAGCATTGCCGTGCAACCGCTCGCCGACCTCCAGCGGTGCCTTGCCCGCACATGCGCGGGCCCATGACCCCTCCAGGATCAGGGCCAGCTTGTAGCAGGCGAAAACGCGATACCAGTTCAGGTTTGACAGGTCCGCACCGGTCAACCGGCCGTATAACTCCACCAGTTCCTCTGACTCGGGAAACCCCTCCCAAGGGTGGACGACGATGGTCGTCTGGCTCATGTCGCCGCCCGGGCCGGGCCAGGTGGCCAGCAACCAGCCGAGGTCGATCAGCGGGTCGCCGATCGTCGACAGCTCCCAGTCGATAATGGCCTCGAGTGCGGGCGCATCCTGTCTGAACAGCACGTTCTTCAGGTGGAAGTCACCGTGCATGAGGCCGGGGCGGAAGGTTTGTGGCCGATGACGATCCAGCCAGTCGCCGATCGCGTGGACATCGGGCAGGCCGTCAGGGCCGGGCCAGCCTTCGAACTCACTGTAGCCCTCAAGTTGCTTCATCCAACGCTGCGCCTGGCGTTGGAGGAAACCCTCAGGCTTGCCGAAGTCGCCCAATCCTATGGCTGCGTAGTCGATCAGGGCGATGCTTGAGAGGCCGTCGATCACCGACAGGCCCATGGCGTGGCGGGCGTCGGGTGATCCGGCGTGAAGGCTCGGCATGCCCACGGCGGCGTTGAAGCCATCGAGTGGCTCCATCAGGTAGAAGGCCGCGCCAAGCACCGAGGCGTCATCGCAGGCTGCAATAAGCTCAGCGTGCGGCACGTTCGATCCCCTGAGCGCCTTCAGCACCCGCGCCTCGCGCCGCATGGTGTTGCTGCCGTCATGGCGGGGGTTGAGCGGCGGTCGGCGCAGGACGTATTCGCGCCCGCCGCGTTTGAACCGGAGCAGGACGTTCTGGGAACCGCCGGTCAGTTGCACCACATCGATGATCGGGCCTTGGCCAAGGCCTTGATCATCCATCCAGGCCGCAAGATCACCCAGATCAACCAGCTCCAGGCCGTGTGGGCGATCTATGGTCAAGCGATAGCCGCCTTAAGGCCGGCCTCATCACCCGAGAGACCGTGTTTGGCCAGCGCGGCCTCGCGGCGGGCGGGCAGGTGGTAGTCGGGGAACAGACCCAGCGAGTGTTTGCGCCCGCGCAGCAGCTGTTTTGCGAGCGTTACCTTGTGGATGTCGGTGGGGCCGTCGGCGAGGCCGATCTGGAAGGAGTCGAGGACCATCGCGGCCAGCGGCGTCTCGTTGGATAGACCCAAGCTTCCGTGGACGTAGACAGCGCGCGCGGCGATGTCGTGCAAGACCTTGGGCATGGCTGCCTTGACCGCGGAGATGTCGCCCCGGACCTTGTTGTAGTCCTTCTCGCGATCGATCTTCCACGCCGTGCGCAGGACCAGCAGGCGGAACTGTTCCAGTTCGATCCAGCTGTCGGCGATCTTCTCCTGAACCATCTGTTTGTTGGCCAGAGGCTCGTTGCGGGTCACGCGAGACAGGGCCCGGTCGCAGAGCATATCGAAGGCCTGTCGCGCCTTGCCGATGGTGCGCATGGCATGGTGGATACGTCCGCCCCCCAGACGAACCTGGGCCACGACGAAGCCGTCCCCCTGGCCGCCCAGCATGTGATCGACAGGCACGCCGACATCCGTGAAGCGGAGATAGGCGTGAGACGGATCGCGATCGCCGTAGCCGACGTTGCGAACGATCTCGAGGCCCGGCGTCCCCTTGGGGATGATGAAAACCGAAAGGCGTCGATGCGGTGGCGCATCGGGATCGGTTACGGCCATTACCAGGAAGAAGCTGGCGTAGCGGGCGTTGGTCGCGAACCATTTTTCACCATTCAGCACCCACTGATCGCCCTTCAGGACGGCGCGGGCCGAGAAGGTCGTGGGGTCGGCACCGCCTTGCGGCTCGGTCATCGAGAAGCAGGAGACGATGTCGTTGGCCAGCAGGGGCTTCAGGTACCGGGCCTTCTGGTCTTCGGTCCCATAGACGGCAAGGATCTCGGCATTGCCGGAGTCGGGGGCCTGGCAGCCAAAGACGGTCGGCGCGAACACGGAGCGCCCCAGGATCTCGTTCATCAGGGCCAGCTTGACCTGACCGTAGCCGGGACCGCCCAGCTCCGGTCCGAGGTGGCAGGCCCAAAGGCCGCGATCCTTGACCCGCTCTTGCAGTGGCCGGACGAACCGGCGGTTCAGCGGGTTGTCGACATCGAACGGACTTTGGAGAATGAGGTCCAGCGGCTCTACTTCCTCGCGGACGAATGTGTCGATCCAGGCGAGCTGTTCGGCGAAATCGGGGTCGGTCTCGAAATCCCAGGCCATCGGCGTTTCCGTTCGTTTTGATAATCAGGACAGGGTTCGGCCGCCATCGACGACGATGGTCTCGCCCACGATGTAGGCGGCGAGCGGCGAGGCGAGAAAAAGCGCTACGCCGGCGATGTCTTCCGGGCGTCCCAGGCGGTTCAGCGGAATGCCCTTGAGTCGTTCCTGCAGACGTACCGGGTCCGAGGTCGTGACCTCGGTCATCTTTGTGGCGATCAGGCCTGGCGCTATGCCGTTGACGCGGATGCCGCGCCCGGCCCACGCATCGCCGAGAGCGCGGGTCAGGTGGATGGCACCGGCTTTCGACGCCGAATAAGCGGGATTGCCACGCGCTGCGCGCAGCCCTCCGACCGAACTGATGATGATCAAACTGCCGCCGCGGGCCTCCAGAGCCGGGGCCAGCTTCTGGGCGCAAGCCATCAGGCTGTTGAGGTTGACCTCTACAACCTGGCGGAAGGATTCCGCCTCGAATTCCCGGCGGCGGTACTGTACCGCGCCCTGCGACAGAACCACGACGTCGAGAGCTTCGAAGGGTGGCGTCCAGCCGTCGATCGCACCCGGTTCAGCAACATCCAGGCGGGAAAAGGAAAAGGGGGCGAGGGCTTCGGTACCGTCGCCGTAAGCCTGTTTGCCGGCGCGGGTGCCTGTGACGGCAACGCAGGCGCCGCGCGAAGCGAATGCCTGGGCGCAGGCCAGACCGATTCCGCTTGAGCCGCCGACGATCAGGACTTTCTTGCCGGCGCAGTCGAGGTCCACGGCGTGCCTAAAACGAACAAATGAAACAGTTGATTTATTTTGCATGGCCGCGATAGACCGTCAATCCATGAAAGCAGATATCGCCCGGGATGCGATCAAGAGGGCCGCACAGAGTCTGTTCGCTGCGCGGGGTGTGGATGCAGTTTCGGTGCGCGAGATCCTGACGGCGGCGGGCCAGCGAAACGGCGCTTCGCTGCACTACTATTTCGGGTCCAAGGACGACCTGGTCGCACAGCTGGTCATCGATGGCGCGCGCCTGATCGACGACCGCAGGAACGCGCGGCTGGATGCAATGGAGACTGAAGGCGGCCCGCGAACCCTTCGTGAAGTGATGGAGGTGCTGATCATTCCCTCCACCGGTCTCGGGCGCGACGGAGGGGAAGGCGACTACCTGCGCTTCATCAGTACCTTCAGCCTGCAGAACCGTGCCGCGTTCGAGGCCATCGTCGGGGATGGCTGGAACCTCGGATATCAGCGATGCCTTGAACAGATTCGCCGACTCTCGCCTTTGCCGCCCCAGGTGCTCGAGCGGCGACTGGTGTTCCTGAGCCTTGGCCTGCGCGCGATCATGACAGCGAGGGAAGCAGGCCTGGCCGCCGATCAGGACCACGCCTACTGGAGTCCGCAAGCAACCCTCGATGATCTGGTGCAGACGCTCGTCGGAATGGTCTCCGGGGATGAGGCCTGATCAGGACAGTGCTGACCCGGCTCTGATCAGCAAGCGAAGTTGGACCTCCGTCAGGGCTGGCCCGGCATTGGCTCCAGCCTATCACTGCCCGGCATCACGTTTGCGCAGCCTCCGCCGGACTCGAGAAAGGCCAACAGCCTCGGGGGCCCTCGCGGCAACAGTAATTCTGGTCGCGCAGGCATGCTGCAGTTCCCGGTACAGCCGTTCTGATCTAACGTTTGAAATGGCCTCTAGGGGCATGATTTTAGGATTGTCGCGTTCTGGTCTCGACGCGACCCGCTCCGTTTGGGTCCGGCCGGCTGCGTCTGGCCAGCACAGGGTGAAACCATTGCGTCTGGTTACGTTTGAGCATGAGGGCCGTCGCCGGGCAGGGGCGTTCATCAACGATGATACGAGGGTTGTCGATCTGGCGGCTGCCCACGAGCAGAGGCACGGGGTTCACGCACCGGAACTCGCGGACATTCTGGCCCTGATCGAGGGCGGCGACGACGCGCTCGACAAGGCGGCCGAGGCTGTCAAATCGGCACCCGCAGCGGCGAGCCTGCCCCGCGCCGCAATCAGGTTGCGGGCCCCGATCCAGCCGCCGCCGCAAATGCGGGATTGCAGCTGTTTCGAGCTGCACCTTCGCCAGTGCTACGCCGCTGCCCGCGAGATGCGGGCCAAGGCCAAGGGTGTCGAGCTCCTTGCCGACACCGGGCCGTCAGAGGCCGAGCAGCGTATCCTCGACCTGTTCGCCAAACAGCCGATCTACTACAAGGCCAACCGGTTCTCGGTCATCGGGACCGGGGAGACCGTGATCTGGCCGGCCTATTCCCGGATGATGGATTTCGAACTGGAGTTCGGTGTCTACATCAAGAAAGCCGCCAAGGACGTGCCCGTCGAGAAGGCGGGCGACTACATCTTCGGCTACACGATCTACAATGATTTCAGCGCCCGCGACGCGCAGGCTGCCGAGATGATCGGTCAACTGGGCCCCGCCAAAGGCAAGGATTTCGACACCGGCAATGCTATGGGGCCCTGTATCGTCACAGCTGACGAGATGCCCAATCCCTATGACCTGACCATGATCGCGCGCGTCAACGGCGAGGAGTGGGGCAGGGGGAACTCCGGCACGATGCACTGGAAGTTCGAGGACCTGATCGCCTTTATCTCGCGGTCGGAAACCCTCTATCCCGGAGAGTTCCTGGGATCGGGTACCATCGGCAACGGCTGTGGCCTGGAGGCTCAACGGTTCCTCAAGCCCGGCGACGAGGTCGAGCTTGAGGTCGAGGGGATCGGCGTCCTCAGGAACCGTATCGTCAAGGAAGCCTAGATCAGGCCGGAATACGCCCCGCCGTCGAGTTGCAGGTTCTGCCCGGTGATGTAGCCGGCACGGTCGGAACACAGGAAGGCGCAGGCGTCGCCGACTTCGCCCGGACGGCCGAACCGCCCGGCCGGAATCGAAGAGAGCATCCCGGCGCGGGCTTCAGCCTCATCGACCTTGCGGACCCGAGCCAGCGATCGGGTCATCTGGGCCAGCCGGTCGGTTTCGACCTTTTCCGGCAGGATGCAGTTGATGGTGACGCCGTCGCTTGCGACCTCTGCGGCCAGCGCCCTGCAGAAGGCGGTCAGTCCCGCGCGAGGTCCGGTGGAAAGGGCCATCGGCAACTTTGGAGTCTTGACCATGGCCGAGGTGATCGCGACCACGCGGCCGAAACCCCGCTCGCGCATGCCGCCGATCACCGACTGGATCAGCAGGATCGGCGAGACCATCTTGGCGGCGACGACCTCGCTCCAGACCGTTTCGGTCCAGTCCTCGAGACGACCGGGCCTTGGCCCGCCACTGTTGCAGATCAGGATGTCGGGGTCGGGACAGGCGGTCAGAACGGCTGTACGTCCCTCGGCCGTGTCGATATCGGCAAGAACAGTATGGGGCCGACGTCCCGTCAGGGTGTTGATCTCGACCGCCGCAGCCTCGAGCCGTTCTTTATCCCGACCGTTGATCCAGACTTCGACGCCTTCTAGAGCCAACGAGATCGCGCAGGCCTTGCCTAGTCCTGATGACGAGGCGCAGACGAGGGCGCGCTTTCCGGCGATGCCGAAATCCATGAGCCTGCTCCTGGTCGCCCGTCAGAGAGTGCGGGCGATGATTTCCTTCATGATCTCGGAGGTCCCGGCATAGATGCGGGCCACCCGCGCATCGACCCAGGCCCGCCCGACGTCATACTCGCTCATATAGCCATAGCCGCCGTGCAACTGGAGCAGTTCATCGAGCAACTGGCCATGCAGTTCGGCGCTGGTCAGCTTGGCCATTGCGGCGGTCTCGGGCGTCAGTTCACCGTCCAGCAGCTGTTGCAAACAGTCGTCGATGAAGACCCGCAGCATCTGGGTCCGCGCCTTGACGTCCGCCAGTTTGAACCGGGTGTTCTGAAACTCCAGCAGGGGCTTGCCGAAGACGACGCGGTCCTTGGTGTAGGCGATTGTCTTTTCCAGCATGGCTTCCAGCGAGGCCGCCGCGCGGATGCCGATGACCAGTCGTTCCTTGGCCAGTTCTGTCATCAAGCAGGCGAAGCCACCGCTTTCTTCCCCCAGTCGGTTCTCGATCGGCACCCTTACGTCAGAGAAGAATAGCTCCGACGTATCCTGGCCGCGCAGACCGATCTTCTCCAGCTTCTTGCCCTTCTCGAAGCCGGGCGTGCCGTCCTCTATGCAGAACAGGGTGATGTCCTTGGGATTGGACTGACCTTCGACCTTGGCCGCGACAATCACGAGGCCGGAGTTGATCCCGTTGGTGATGAAGGTCTTCTGGCCGGACAGGATGTAATGGTCGCCGTCGCGGACCGCCCGGGTCTTCATGCCCCGCAGGTCGCTGCCGATCTGGGGCTCCGACATGGCGATGACGGCGATCAACTCGCCGGAGATCAGCCGTGGCAGCCATCGGGCTTTCTGATCATCCGTCCCGTAGTTGCTCAGATATGGAACGGCGACGTCGGAGTGGGTGGTGAAGCCGACGGCGGTGGCATTCACCCGCGCCAGTTCCTCGATCAGGACAGCGCTGTGGCCGAAATCGCCTCCGGCCCCGCCGTATTCTTCAGGCGCCGTGACGCACAGCAGGCCCTCTTCGCCCGCACGGAGCCACAGGGATTTGGGCACGATGCCGTCGCGTTCCCACTGGGCGTGGTGCGGAACGATCTCGGTCTCAATGAAGCGTCGGACCTGATGGCGGAACATCTCATGGTCGTCGCGGAACACCTTGCGCATGGTCATGGCTCCGTCAGCTGTCAGTGTAGACGGCCGGGCGCTTCTCGATCATCGCCGCGACCGCCTCGGCATGATCGTTGGTATGGTGGGCCAAGGCCTGATAGGCGGCCGACAGCTCAAGCAGGGGGCCGAGACGCATATGCTGGCCTTCGCGCAGCAGCCGTTTGGTCAGGCGAAGGGCATGGCCGGGGCTGGAGGCGACACGGTGGGCCAGGGCCATGGCGGTGCTCATCAAATCCTCAGGTGCGGTCAACTGCGTGACGAGCGTCCAGTCCAAGGCGGTCTGGGCGTTCAGTGCGTCGCCGGTCAGGGCCATGTGGCTGGCGCGAGGCATTCCGACGATCCGCGGGAGAAGCCAGGCACCGCCGTCGCCCGGGACGATGCCCAGTTTGACGAAACTCTCGGCAAAGGTGGCGGTGGTCGAGGCGATGCGGATATCAGCCATGCAGGCGAAGTCCAGGCCGGCCCCGATCGCGTGGCCGTTCACCGCCGCGATTACCGGTGTCTCCAGCTCATAGAGCGCCGTCGGAATTCGTTGAATGCCGTCCCGGTAGCGGTTGCGCAGGCGATACGGGGACCCCTCGAAGATCCCGGTGCGGTTTTGCATCGCCTTGATGTCGCCGCCCGCACAGAAGGACGCGCCTGCGCCGGTCAGGACCACGACGTGGATCGAGGGGTCGGCGCGGACCTCTTCGCAGGCGTCTTCGATCTCGAACATGTCCTCTGGCGTCGAGAACGCATTGCGGCTTTCGGGTCGGTTCAGGGTCCAGACCGCGACGGGGCCGTCGCGGGTCTTGAGGAGGAAGTCAGCCATGGGTCGGGGCCTCCGCAAATGCGCCGGTGACCAAGGGCCACAGGCCGTCGTCGCCTGCCGCCGCAATGGTCTGACCCAAACGCTCGGCCCAAAGGGCGTCAGAGCCGTATTCGGCGCGCCAGGCCCACAAGCGACGGGTCAGGAAATGAAGGCTGTGCTCGTGCGTAAAGCCAATGGCACCGAAGACGGCGTGGGCGATCCCTGCGCCCTTGCCCGCGGCCTCGCCGGACACGGCCTTGGCTGAGGCGGCGGTGAGGAAATGGGCTCCCGGCCGGGCCATCAGGAAGGCCGCTTCTGACGCTGCGACGGCAGCAGCAGTGTGGGTGGCGAGGACCGCCAACTGTTGCTGGACGGCCTGAAACTTGCCGATAGGACGGCCGAACTGGACGCGTTCATTAGCATAGTCCGCGCTCAGTTCGGTCAGCCGAGCCAGCGCCCCGGCCATTTGGGCCGACCGCAATATGGCCGCTGCCAGCATGACATGGTCCGCGGCCATCGACGTGGCGGCGTCGAACACAAGCGACCCCGATGCCAGGGTGATGATATCGCGAGGTTCGCCCGCAACATTGAAATCAGCGGTGATTTGCGCACCGCTTAGTGAATGCAGGGCGATGCGACCAGCCGAGGCATCGTGGAGTGCCAGCCAACGGGCGTGGCGGCCCCAGGGGATGTCTGCCAAGGGTGCATCGGCTGAGCCGGCAGCGAAGACGGTCGGGCCGCTCTCTGGCGGTTTGAGGCCTGCTGTGGCCAGCAGGCTGTTGGCCAGAATGGCCTCTGGCAGGGGGACGGGCGCCGCCGCAGATCCGCAGGCGCGTATGACGACGAAGATGTCGGTCCAGCTCGAGCCCGTCCCGCCCAGATCTTCGGGAACGGCGGCAAGGGGCAGGCCCAAGGCTTCGATTTCGGCCCAGAGGTCCGCAGACCAGACACCGGCTTCGGCGGCGCGGAGAAGGTCGGGTGTTACGGCGTCGGCCAGCAGCCGCTCGATCGAGTCCTGCAGCAGGGTTCTCATCAGCGCACTCCCAGGCCGCGCGCGAGAATGCCGCGCAGGATTTCCCTTGTCCCGCCCCGCAGGGAGAAGGACGGGGCCATGCTCTGGGTGATGGCCAGGACCTTCCGGGTGGTTGCCGTCTGCTCGCCGGTTGGCAGGGAGTCGATCAGCCGCACCGCCACCTCGACGGTGTCCTGTTCGTAGCCGGTGCCCAGGTCCTTGACGCACGAGGCACCCCAAACCGGGTCCTGGCCGGCGGCGAGCTGTGCGGTCAGCGAGACAGACATCGACCGCAGCGAGATCAGCCAAGCGGCAAGGCGCCCGATCTCCATCGCCTGACGCGCGTCCGGCGTTGGGCCGATCGCACCGACCAGGCAGGAGAACAAGGTCATGGCGCTGAGGAATCTTTCGGGGCCGCTGCGTTCAAAGGCGAGTTCCGAGGTGGCCTGAGCCCAGCCGTCGCCCTCGACTCCGATCAGGGCGTCGGCATCCAACCTGACATTATCGAAGGTGACCTCGTTAAAATGTTCATGGCCGGACAGATCCTTGATCGGACGGACCATGACGCCGGGCAGGGTCAGATCGACGATAATCTGGGACAGGCCCGCGTGGCGTTCGCTGGCGGAGTCGGTCCGGACCAGGGCGATCATTGCGTGGCAGCGGTCGGCGTTGGTGGTCCAGACCTTCCGGCCATTCAGCAGCCAGGAGCCGTCTGGCTGCCGATCCGCTTTCGTGCGCACCGAGGCAAGGTCGGAGCCGGAAGCGGGCTCGCTCATGCCGATGCAAAAATACATTTCGCCGGCGCAGATGGGGGGCAGATAGCGCTGCTTCTGGGCCTCCGTTCCGTGGCGCAGGATCAACGGTGCACTTTGGCGATCCGCGATCCAGTGGGCGGTGACCGGAGCGCCTGCTGCCAGGAGTTCTTCGCTGACCACGAACCGCTCAAACGGCGAAGCGTCGTGACCGCCGTATTGTTTGGGAATGCTCAGGCCCAGCCAGCCCATCGCGCCGAGCGAGCGGCTGAAGTCGGCATCGAACCCCATCCAGGACAGGGCGCGTTTTTCGGGCGGGCAGGTCGGGCTCCAATCGGCCAGAAAGGCGCGGACTCGCGCACGCAGCGGTTCGAGGCCCGACGGCAGGACAGGCGGACCGAACTGATCGAACAGATTCACGAAGGTATTCCGGACGCTGGACTGGCTCCATCTGGAGCTCTGGCACTCTAATACACGTCAGAATAACGTTCTGAACAGAGAATTTTGTTTGCGAGGCCGTTCAATATCCCGGTAGAGTCTGCCCACAATGATGGCGGCTGATCCGTCACTCGCGGGGGATCCCGGCCTCTGATGCAGCCGGCGTCGGCGGCGTCAGGCCAAGCACCGGCTCCCGTAGATGCGGCGATCGGGCTCAGGAAGAGGTGTTGAGTTTGGCCAAGATAGCGGTGGTCGGAGCCGGCCTGATGGGCGTCGGGATTGCACATGCGTTCGCGTCGTCAGGTCATGATGTCTGCTTGATCGACGTCTCGTCCGAACAACTCGGCAAGGCAGAAAAGACCATCGCGGGAATACTCGCTGATGGTGTGCGGCTGGGAAAGGTCGAGGAGTCGGCTGCTGCTGAAGCGCTGGCGCGGCTGACGACATCCGGGAGCGTGACCGAAGGAGCCGCAGGTGCTGATCTGCTGGTTGAGACGGTTTCGGAAAACCTGGCGATCAAGATCGAAGTCGTTCGTATGGCCGAGACGGTGATGGCCCCGACCGGCCTGATCGCCACAAATACCTCGGCGTTGAGCGTGACCGAGATAGCGGCCGCATGTCAGGACCCGACACGGGTGATCGGGATGCATTTCTTTAACCCGGTCCAGAAGATGAAGCTGGTCGAGCTGGTGCGGGGGCTGGCCACAACTGATGAGGCGGTCGCGGCCTGTCGCGACTATGTCGCCGGGCTCGGCAAGACGGCAATCGTCGTCAACGAGACACCGGGCCTGACCACCAGCCGCATGTCGGCCATGGCCGGCAATGAGGCGATGTGGATGCTTCAGGAAGGCGCTGCGACGGCCGAGGACATCGACACGGCGCTGAGGCTGGGATTCAACCATCCGATGGGCCCGCTGGAGCTGGGCGACCTGACCGGCTGGGACACGCGCCTTGCCGTGCTTCAGTACCTTCACGCCACCCTGGGCGACAAATTCCGGCCCTGTCCCTTGATCATCAAGATGGTCAAGGCTGGAAGGTACGGCCGCAAGGTGGGCTGGGGTGTCTACAGGTACGAAAACGGCGTCAAGGTGCCCGGCTCGGGCCTGCGCGGGAGCAATTTGTGAAGCCGGTCTATGTGGTCGCTGCGGTTCGCACACCGATCGGCAAGTTCCGAGGGGCGTTGGCAGGCGTGCGCGCTGACCATCTGGGTGCTCATGCGCTGAACGAACTGATCGCCCGTGCGGGCGTGGGTGCCGGCGAGATCGACGATGTGATCTTCGGCAATGTGACCCAGATCGGCGAGCAGTCGGCCAATATCGCGCGGACGTCCTTGCTGGGTGCCGGCTGGCCCGAGACTATTCCCGCCATGACCGTCGACCGCAAATGTGGGTCATCGGAAGCCGCCATCCATATCGGCGTTGCCCAGATCGCCGCGGGCCTGAGCGACCTGGTCGTCGCTGGCGGAGCCGAGGCGATGTCTCGCGTCCCGATGGGGTCCAATCGCGCCATTCACGGCGAGGCGTTCGGCTGGATGGTGTCGGATCGATATGAACTGACCTCCCAAGGCGAGGCGGCCGAGCGGATCGCGGACAAATACGGCTTCGACCGTGACGCGATGGATGATTTCGCTGCCGAAAGCCATCGACGGGCCGCCGTCTCGACCGACGCGGGCTATTTCCGGGCCGAGACCGTTGCTGTTCCGGTCGAAGACCTTTGCGAGAAGGATTGGGAGGGGCCCCGGGACACGCTGGAAGGCGATCAGACCATCCGGCGCGACACCAGCCGGGAAAAGCTCTCGACCCTGAAGACCAGTTTCCGGGAGAATGGCCGCGTCACGGCGGGCAATGCGTCCCAGATTTCGGACGGGGCGGCTGTGATCCTGCTGGCCTCCGAGGCGGCGGTGAAGAAATTCGGACTGACGCCGCTGGCTCTCATACGGTCCGTCGCCGTGGTCGGTGCCGACCCGGCTCTCATGCTCGAAGGTCCCATTGCCGCCAGCCGAAAGGCCGCGGCCCTCGCCGGCCTCTCCTTCGACGATATCGCCCTTTTCGAGGTCAATGAAGCGTTCGCCAGCGTTCCCCTGATGTGGATGCAGGTGACCGGCGTCGGTGCCGACCGGCTGAACGTCAATGGCGGCGCGATCGCTCTCGGCCATCCGTTGGGCGCGACCGGGGCCCGGCTGGCCACCAGCCTGATCCACGAACTGGGCCGTAGTGGCCGGAAATACGGACTTCAGGCGATCTGTTGTGCCGGCGGTCTGGCCACGGCCACGGTTTACGAGAATCTGATGCCGAAGCCGGGCTGACGATCAGGGGAACCGGGTCGACGGCCGCGTTGGTCTTCCAGTAAACGCCGACCCCCCGTTCGATGGCAGGTGGGCAAACGCCCGGGGTTCCAGCCTGCGTCAGCGTTCAGGGGCGAGGCCGACTGGGGTCGTCGAGACCGAGCGGCGTAGAGGCGTCCGGCTGACCTGCATCGATGGCGAGGGTCCTCGCGCGCTTGCTCTGAATCTCCCGGATCGTGATGTAGAGGGTTGAGACGACGATGACCCCCGCGCCGATCCAGGTGAAGGCGTCAGGCCATTCGCCGAACACCAGCAGTCCGGCGACCACCGACAGTACCAGCCGCGCATAGTCGACAGGTGCCAGGACGGCGGCCTCGCCGACGGCCATGCCCTTGATGAACAATAACTGGTTGGCGGCGCTGAGCAGGCCAATCAGAAACAGCGGGATCAGATCTCCCGGACTGGGCCAGCGCCAGTCAGCGAGTGCGAAGGGCAGAGACAACAGTTCGCCCATGATGCTGGACCAGACCAGGATCGAACTCGCCGACAGGTTCTTCGTCAGGGACTTCACGCCTGTGATCGTTCCCGCCAGGCACAGGGCGGAAAAGAGTGCCGCGACGTGCGGCCAACCAATGGCGGCGTCCGCGCCCCAAGGCCGCATGATGACGACCACGCCGACGAACCCCATGAGCACTGCCGCGATCCGGCTCGGACCTATGGTCTCGCGCAGGAACAGGACGGCCAGAAGCACCACCCAGAGCGGGCGGGTGAACGACAGGGCGTTCGCCTCGGCCATCGGCATGGCTTCATAGCTGTAAAGCAGCAAGATCATGCCGATTGTCGCCAGCAGGGATCGTAGAAACAGCGCGGGCATTGTCGAGCGCGGGACGAACAGCACCTGCCCGGGGCTGCGCAGCATGAAGGGTATGGCGACGATCAGCGATCCGGTCTGGCGATAGAAATTCTGGACGTGCGACGGGTAATCGCCGCTCAGATGCTTCACCAGGGTCGTCATGGCGACGAAGGTCACCCCGGACATCAACACCCAGATGGCACCCTGGGTATTTGGCGACAGGCGCGAAAAGAACGCCTTCAAGCCGGGGTGTCCTCATAGCCCTTGAGGACATAGGTCATCCGACCGCCGGCCAGCATCAGGCCGCTGAACAGGTGAAGCTCGACGATCTGTTCTTCGGTGAAATGCGCCCGCAGATGATCGTAAACCTCGTCGCCCATGGCGAAATAGTCGCCAGCGAACAGTTCGGCGAAGCGCAAAGCGGCCTGTTCGGGCGGGCTGAAGCGGGGATCGGACCAGTCACTGCAGGCGACGATGTCGGCCTCGCTGACGTCGTCCGACTTCCGCCCGATCTGGCAAACCGGACACATCGTGATCGAGGCGATCTTCAGCCGAACCAGTTCGCGAAGGCGGTCGGGCAGAACGCCCCGCTCATGGATCTCTGCCATCGTGCCCAGCCATGCGTTGGCCGCCGCTGGTCGGCGCGCCCAGATCTGGACCGGCAAAGTATTGGACAACATGCGGGTCGCCGTTCCCCGGGCGATCGACGCGCGCAGTGGATCAGCCAGGCTGTCCAGGGGCAGGGGGCTCACGCGGGCCACCAATCAGCCCCGGTCTTCGCAGAACTCGAAAATTGCGCCGCCAAGCTCTGCCGGATCGACGCGCAAAAGGGCACCACCGACAGCCTGACAGTGCTCGATCCGCTCGAACTTCACGCCCAGCGCGGTCAGACGGTCGGCCTTGGCGTCCAGTCCATCCACAGAGATGCGGATGTAGTGTGGACCCGGTCCCCAGTTGTGCAGATAGCGGCCCGCGGGGCTGTCCCATTTCGTCGGCTGGATGACGTCAAGCGTCGCGCTGGTCCCGAGGTTGAAGCCGATACGGGCGAGTTTGTAGCCCTCGCGATCAAGCTGTTCGACAGCACCGGTGGGCTGGAGGTTCAGGTTCCGGTCGAGGCGCCGCAGCACATCGTCCAGATCCCGGACCAGAAAGCCGCGCCCGACGACCCGGACCATGTCGCCCGGCTTTGGATCGCGCGGCCGGGGCGGGGGTGTGCTGAAGGCCTCGGCCGGCATCTGGATCGCAGCGAGCGGAATGACTTCGATGCACAGGCCACCGTCGACGGACGGTTCATAGACCGGGTTTTCGGGTGTGCAGCCGACCCACAGGCGATCGAACGGCATTTCGGGCGTCAACTGCGCAAGGCGAAAGGGCTGTCCCTTGCTGAGCAGGTGCTCGACCACGCCGCCGATGTTGTCGGAGACCAGCACCGTGGCGTGGGTCTTGATCGGGCGGAACGGACCCTGGAAGTCCTCCAGGCTCTTGAGAAAGCCAGGGAACATCGGGTCGCCATGGTTCGGGAAATCAAGGTGGCCTTGCGGCTCGACCCGCGTCGGCGACACGGCCAGTGATTTGTGAACCCTGAGAAAGTGGGCAACATAGGGATGCCCCGGAAAGGCCTGCCGCCAGTTGGCGTGACCGTGGATCTCCAGCTTGCTGACGATTTGCTCGGCCGTCTGGTCGGCGTCGTGGACCATCAGGTCGCCGCTGAGAAGCAGGTCGTAGAGGCTCATCTCATTCTCCTTGGTTCGGGCGCGTGAACGCTCACCGAATGGTCTTCAGTCCTTGACCAGCAGCAGGCTGCCGGCGAGCGGTCCGCCGCCGGCGGCGCAGACGGCGACATGCGGGTCGCGGATCTGGCGCTCGCCGCCGCGTCCCCACAGCTGGGTACAGGCCTCATGGACGTAGCCGAGGCCGTGTGTGCGTCCTCCGGACAACTGGCCGCCATTGGTGTTCAGGGGCAGTTCGCCGTCCAGGGCGATCCGGTGGCCGCCTTCGACGAAGGCGCCGCTCTGGCCTTTCGGGCAAAGGCCCAGTCCTTCCAGCCACATCATCGTGAGGATGCTGAAGCCATCGTACAGCTGGGCCGTGTCGACGTCGGCCGGCGTCAGGTCCGTTCGCGCCCACATGGCGTTGCCGGCGTCGGGCATGGCATTGGCGGTCAGATCGACCTGGTCCCAGAGATAGGGTTGATTCATCGCCGCCCCGATCGCCTCGATCCGGATCGGCGGCCGGCGGAGGTCCCTGGCAATGTCCTTGCGCGACAGGACAATGGCCGTTGAGGCGTCGCAATGGACGTCGCAGTCGAACATCCGCAGCGGCGTCGAGATCATTTTCGATGCAAAATAGTCGTCCATCGTCATGGGCTTGCGCATGACGGCCTTGGGATTAAGGAGGGCGTTTCGCCGGGTGGTCAGGGCGATCTGGGCCAGCTGTTCCGGCGTCGTTCCATATTTCTCCATATGGGCGGCGGCATACATGGCGGTGATATTGACCACCGACAGCACTTTGAACGGCGTGCACCACTGCCACATGAAATTGCCGTCGCGCGGCCCCGATTTGGCGGCAAGGCTCTGATCCTTGCTGCCGGTCAGGCGGTTGCTGGACTCGGTGATTGTGCGGAAGACCAGCACGTTGTTCGCCATGCCGGAGGCGATGGCCATGGCACCGTTCATGAGACCGGCCAGCGGTCCCGCTGCCTCATAGCCGCCGCTGAACCAGTTGCATTTCAGTCCCAGCATGGTCAGCACCGACAGCGGTCCGACCGGTGAGAAGCTGCTGCCGTTGGAGTTGTCGCCTGGCCAGGAACAAACGCCGTCGATGTCTCCGGGGGCCAGGCCTGCGTCCGCAATGGCCTCAAGTGCTGCATCCACCGTCAACTGCATTGCCGAGCGCGGGGAGGGGCGCCCGACCTCGGACTGTCCGATGCCGACGATCGCGACATCCTTTTCGAGAAAGCGGTTGCCCATCAGGCCGCGGCCCGTTCGAACATCGGGATCCAGACATCCTCGAGCTGTTCGAAAACGACGGTCACGGGCATGCCGAACTCGACGTCCTCCGGCGGGCAGTTCACGACGTTGGACAGGAAGCGCAGCCCGTCCTGCTCTTCCAGTTCAATGATGGCGACGACATAGGGTTCGGCGAGATCGGGCGTCCAGACCTGGTGATTGATGGTGTAGGTCAGAACCCGTCCACGCCCGGACACAGGCGTCGGCGCGACGTTCAGGCTTGTGCAATGGCGACAGACCGGCGCGGGTGGATGGAAAAACCGCGCGCAGTCTGCGCAGCGATGCATGCGCAGCTCGCCGACCTCGCCGCCAGTCCAGAATGGTCGCGTTTCCGCGTTGAGCAAGGGCAGCTTTCTCACGTTCCCGCCTCGGGTCTTTGCTGAAGACGACCCATCTAGCGCCCCGTGAAGACCGGGGGGCGCTTTTCCTTGAAAGCGGCAGCGGCCTCCTTGCGGTCCCCTGTGGACATCAGCAGAACGAACAGGTCCTTCTCGAGCTTCAGTCCGGCGCGCAAATCCAGCTCCAGGCCGTCGCGAGCGGCCTCTTTCGCATAGGCTGTCGCGTTGGCTGGTTTGGCTGCGATACGCTCGGCCAGGGCCTGAACCTCATCGATAAGGCGCTCGTTCGACACCGCGAGGCGTGAGACCAGTCCAATCCGGAGCGCTTCGACTGCATCGATCCGGTCCCCGGTCAGCAGGAGATCCAGGGCACGGCCGAGGCCTATGATCCGCGGCAGTCGCTGAGTGCCGCCTCCGCCCGGGATCAGCCCCAGGCCGGTTTCAGGTAGGCCGAAGACTGCATTGGGGGCGGCGACGCGAATGTCACACGCCAAAGAGATCTCGAGGCCGCCGCCGAGGCAGTAGCCATGTATGGCTGCGATGACCGGCTTTCGGACCCGATCGAGGACCTCGATCCAGCCGGGCGTCATGTTGGTCCTTAGCGCAGGCAGAGATGTCGCGTCGCTCTGGGCCTTGATGTCGGCTCCGGCGCAGAAGCCTCGTTCGCCCGCACCCCGAATGGCGATCACACCGACGTCCGGGTCATTGTCCAGGAGTTCCAGTGCCTGAACTGCCTCACGACGCAGGATGGAATTGATCGCATTGATCTGGCCGGGGCGATCAAGGACGACCCAGCCCACGCCGTTGATGCGCTCGATCTGTACTGCGTGTTCGATGGCTCCATCTGCCATGGTTGTCATGCTCCAGCGGCTGCGACGGCGGTTCCGGGGGTGCCGGGAAGGTCCAGAAAATACTGCGAAAGGTTCGCCATGCGCTCGCTCCAACAGCAAGCCGCTCCGGGCTGCGAGTGGCCAGCCCGGAGGCCAGAAAATGCGGGCTGCACCGGCTCGGTCAGAATCGACATCACCGTTCGGTCGATCGCGTTCGACACATGGACCAGCGTCAGCATGGCAAGTGTGTACCAGGCCCTCGGGGTGAGTGGCGCTTTCGCGGCGCGGGGCATTGTTAGTATCGTGCCCTGCGGTCCGGGCCCGAGCTAGCCGGGGTGCGGGAAACGACAGGCACTGATATCCTCCGGTACGCGTCTCGAATGTCGTCTCTTCGGGTGACGCTAGAACAGCGAGAAGAATTCGGCAAGAGAAACGCCGTTCTAGTGTTAGAATGTTCGTGGGTTTCGGTCGCGGTCACCCTTCTTTGTGGTCAGGCCTGTCGAAGCGCCTTCGCGTTCTGACCGGGAGTTTGCCGTGCGAGCCCTTCTCAGTCTTCAGTCCGGAGGTCCCGATAAGCTTTCGATCCGTGAGATTGAGGAGCCGGCTCCGGGGCCCGGTCAGGTCGCCATAACGGTCCATGCGTGCGGCGTGAATTATCCGGACCTGCTTGTTATTGAGGATCGATACCAGATGAAGCCGGCGCGCCCTTTTTCGCCGGGCAGCGAGCTGGCGGGAGTCGTTCGCGCTGTCGGGGAGGGCGTAGAGGCACCTTCTGTTGGGCAGCGGGTGTCCGCCTCGCTCCCGTTCGGGGCCATGGCCGAGGTGGTCGTGGTGCCGTCAAATCGCTGTACGGTCATCCCGGACACCATGCCATTCGACCAGGCCGCTGCATTTCAGGTGACCTATGGCACAGTCTATTACGCGCTCGTGGGGCGAGGCCAGCTTCGGCGGGGAGAGACCTTGCTGGTTCTTGGAGCGGGCGGCGGCATCGGCCTGGCCGCTGTCGAACTCGGGAAGGTCCTTGGAGCAAGGGTGGTCGCTGCGGCCTCGTCCCAGGACAAGCTGGACGTTGCGCTGGCCATGGGTGCAGACGCCGGGGTGCTCTATTCTAGGTCGCTCGATGCACCTGCAGAAGGCAAGGCGTTCACTGAAGCGGTCCGGTCCGCGTGCGGCGGAGAAGGGCCGGACGTCGTCATCGACCCCGTCGGCGGTGTCTATGCCGAACCGGCATTCCGGTCCGTCGCCTGGCAGGCACGCTATCTGGTCGTCGGCTTTGCGGCCGGTATACCGTCGATCCCGCTCAATTTGATCCTGCTCAAGGGTGCCCAGATCATCGGCGTCTTCTGGGGCAGCTACATGGCGCGAAGCTCGCACTGCGGCTCTGAAGACATGAAGGCGTTGCTGGATCTGTTCGCGGACGGCAGGGTCAATCCATTGGTTTCGGAACGTTTTTCTCTGGAGCGCGGGGGGGAGGCGATCGCCCGGTTGGCGACGCGTAGCGTCCACGGCAAGGTCGTCGTGGAGATTGAGGGTTCTGATAACAGAATGAACGGCTAGAATGAGAATACAGCTGGACCGGGTCGGGCGGTCCGTTTAGTTTGCGGTGATGCAGTGTCGGTCTGCGTGGCTTCGCTTTCTGCCCTGTTTTCAGGTCGACTGACAGGCAGGACGGCGGGCCCGCCCGGGACGGAATGAGATCCCGGATACTTTCGGTGTCGGGCATCGCCCTGGCGCTGGTTCGCCCCGCCTGCGCCGAGGATGAACGAATGAATGCGATTGCCGATGTGACTGAAGCGGGATGGCGCACCGGCCCGCGCGACACCCCGGTCGCTGCGCTGCGCAGGGCCGTTGCGGCTCATCCAGACAAGATCTTTCTGGATTTCAGCGGAGAGACTCACACCTACGTCCAGTTTGATGAGACCAGCAACCGGTTCGCCCATTCCCTTCAAGACCTTGGCCTGATCGCCGGCGCGCCGATCGTCTCGATGCTCGACAACAATGTCGACGCGGTCACCACCTGGATCGCCGCCAACAAGATATCCGCCATCAGCGTGCCGCTGAACACGGCCCTGATTGGTGAGTTCCTGCGCCACCAGATCGAGGACACCGGCGCCAGCTTGATGGTGTGCGAGGCGCGGTATCTTCAGCGGGTGCTGGATATCGAGGATCAACTGACGACCCTGAAGACCGTTCTGGTTCGGGGTGCCTTCGCGCCTTCGGCGGAATCCACGCTGACCATTGTGCCCCTGGACAGTCATCGAGGGACCGACGCCAGCCCGTTCGAGGCATTGCCCGATCCAGGCGCATTGAACGCCCTGATCTACACCTCGGGGACCACGGGTCCCTCAAAGGGCTGCATGATCACCGGCAATCAGATGTGCCATTTTGCGCGGATGTTGACGCGGTCAGCACCGTTCGGACCGGACGACATCTATTGGACGCCCTTGCCGCTGTTTCACATGAACGCGATCGCCACGGGGGTCGTTTCGGTCATGCTGGTGGGCGCGACAATCTCGTTCGCTCCGAAATTCTCGGTCTCGGGGTTCTGGCCGGCCATCGAGACGTCCGGGGCCACAGTGGTGTCGATCCTTGGTTCGCTCGGGACGATGCTGGCGCGCGCCGAAGATAATGACGCGATGGCTCGCTGCTTCGGGCAGGTTCACACGATCAAGGGCAATCCCTTCCCTGAAGAGATCAAGGAAATCTGGCGCTCGCGCTTCGGCGCGAGAAATGTCGGATCCAATGTCTATGGCCTGACCGAAGGGCTGCTGACCTCCATGCCTGCCGACGGTGCCTATGCAGAGGGATCTTCGGGCAAGGCTGCGCCGGAGCTGGATGTCAGAATTTTTGACGACAACGACAATGAGGTTCCGAACGGGACTTCGGGCGAGGTGGTCTGTCGGCCGCTGCTGCCGGACATCATCTTCAAGGGCTATTGGCGCCGGCCCGAGGACACGCTGAAGGTCTGGGGGAACCTTTGGTTCCACACCGGCGACATCGGCAAGTTCGATGAGAATGGCTTTTTCTACTTCGTGGATCGAAAGAAGGACTACCTGCGGCGGAGGGGCGAAAACATCTCAAGCTTTGAGATGGAGACCTCGATCCTGACCCATCCCGCGATCGAACAGGTCGCGGTCCACGCCGTACCGTCGAGCCTGCAGGAAGACGACCTGAAAGTGACCGCCAAGCTGAAGCCCGGCGTGGCGCTTTCAGAGGAAGAACTGTGCCGTTGGCTGATGGAACGGGTGCCCTACTATGCGGTGCCGCGATTCATTGAGTTTCGGGCTGAACTGCCGGTCAATCCGCAGGGCAGGGTGCTGAAATTCCAGCTTCGTGACGAGGGCGCGACGCCGACGACCTGGGACATCGAGACCACCGACATCAAGCCCAACCGCTGACGGTGCGCTGAACCGCGCCAGGAGAAATTCCGATGCGACTCCTGTCGTTCGACAATCACGGCGCGGCGACCGTGGGCGTGCGCATCAGTGATGAGGTGATTGACTTGTCGATCGCCGCGCCAGAACTGCCACGCGACATGATCTCGCTGCTTGCGGCGGGACCGGACGCCTTGTCCGCCGCCAGACAGGCAGCAGCGTCGGCTGGAGCCGGCGCCCGTCGACCACTGGAGGGTCTGCTTCACCGGACGCCCATTGCAAGACCGGACAAGATCATAGGTCTGGGCAAGAACTATATGAAGCACGTCGAGGAGATGAAGGCCGATGTGCAGTCATTTCCGGGGATGTTCCTGAGAGTTCCGGACTCCTTGGTGGCTCACAACCAGCCGATCTGGCGACCCGAAGCCTCCGACACGCTCGACTACGAAGGCGAGCTGATGGTCGTCATCGGCACGGGGGGGCGTATGATTTCGCGCGAGGAGGCCCTGAACCATGTGGCCGGCTACGCCTGTCACAACGACGGCAGCGTTCGCGCCTACAACTACATTCCCTCGGCCGTGACGGCGGGAAAGAATTTTCTCAACACCGGCGGGTTCGGGCCGGAGATCGTCACCGCAGATGAACTCCCTCCCGGCTGCAAGGGCCTGCGGCTTACGACCCATGTCAACGGCGAACTGCGCCAGAGCGCCGACATCGCGGAGATGCATTGGGACGTCGCCCACCTTGTGCATCTGATGTCGACGATCTTCACCCTTTATCCCGGTGATCTTATTGCGACGGGGACGCCGTCGGGCTGCGCCGCCGGTTCGCCGAACCCGCAGTGGCTCGTGCCGGGCGATGTCGTACGGGTCGAGATTGAGAATGTGGGTGTTCTGACAAACCCGATCGTCGATGCGCCGAGGGTCCGTGGCGACCTCGACGTGCGGCTCTAGCGAACCATCATCAGGCCGCCGTCGACCGCGAGGGTCTGGCCGGTGATAAAACGCGACGCGTCACTGGCCAGGAAAACCAGCACCGGAGCCATATCGGAGTCCGCATCTCCGAGCCGCCCGCCGAGCGGGATCATCATGGTCATGCCTCGGTCGTGGGCCTCCAGTTGTTCGGGCGTCATGCCGGCGCGCGTCGCGTCATACATCGGCGTCCACATTCCCGGCGCGATGGCATTGGCCGATATTCCGTATTGACCCCACTCCTGGGCGATGGTTCGGGTCCATGCCAGGACAGCGCCCTTCGAAGCGGAGTAATGCGCGCAACCGCGCAGGCCGACCGCGCCCGCCGCCGAAGCGAAGTTGATGATCCGGCCGCCCCTGTCTTTGAGGTAAGGGAATGCCGCCTGGTTCGCGATCATCGTTCCCCGGGCATTCACGCCAAGGACCAGATCCCACTCGTCATCCGTAATGTCCTCCGCAGGCGTGTAACGCTGGATGCCGGCGGCATGGATCAGAACATCCAGCCCTCCCATTGCGGTGACCGCCCTGGCAAACGCTGCTCCGGTCGACGCGCGCGAGGAAACATCACAGGCGTCAAAGGTCAGGGATCCCGGGCCTGGGCCGTTGACCGATTCGACCGGTCCCCCGGTGATGTCGAGGCCTGTCACCCTCGCCCCGGCTGCGGCCAGAGCTTTCGCCGCGCTCAAGCCGATCCCGCGCGCAGCGCCGGTGACGATGATCCTCTTTCCCGACAAGGTTCTGATGTCGCTCATCTGTCGCTTTTCCCTGCCGGGTTACCCCGGTTGCCAGCTGTTTCAGGCCCTTCGGCCTCGATGTGACGGGTCCGCCTTCCACCAGACCATAGTCGGCTGTCCGCGGGGCGGCATCCCAGGTTCGGACACCAATCGGGCAATTCTTACCCTAGATTTTTATTCTTGCGACAGATTTCTAATTCTGTTTAGCTTCTCACCAACGCATCACCGTCCGGTAGTTGCGATATGCGGGGCAACAGACCCCCTTGGGGAGGTTTCTATGCGATCCAACCACAGCCGACGTATTCCCAATTTTCTGACGCGTGGCGGTGCCCTCGGGCTTCTGGCCTGCACAGCCTTGACCAGCCCCGCCTTCGCTCAAAGCGCGCAGGCACCGCAGGCGACCGACCAACTCGATGAGATCGTCGTCACTGCGCGGCGGACCGAGGAAAACCTGCAGTCGACTCCGGTCGCCGTGACCGCAATTGGTGCCGAGGCCCTGGAGCGGGCGCAGGTCGCGGATGTGACTGATCTTCAGCGCACCGTGCCCAGCCTGTCGATCGCAACGGGAGCGCCTTCGTCTTCCGGCTTCTCCTTTGTCTCCATGCGCGGGCAGGGCAATCTTCAGGCGCTGGTCTCCAACGATCCGGCTGTCGCGATTTATGTCGACGGCGTCTATATTCCGCGCCCGTCGCAGGGGTTGACCGACCTCTTCGACCTCCAGCGCGTTGAAGTGCTGCGTGGACCGCAGGGAACCCTGTTTGGCCGCAACACCATCGGCGGAGCCGTAAACATTCTGACAGCGGATCCCACCGGTGACTTCGGTGGATCCGTCCGCATCGAAGCCGGAAACTACGACCAGATTGGTGCGAGCTTCGTCCTCAACGGCGCGCTTTCAGACCGGGTTTCGGGCCGCCTTGCGGCGAGCACCAAGGGGCGTAGCGGCTATGGCCAAAGCATTCCGCTGGGACGCGATGTCTGGGATCAGGACAGCGACTTCATTCGCGGCAAGCTGAAGTACGAGGGCGAGGGCGTCGAGCTGGTCCTGTCTGCAGACTACAACATGATTGAAGACAATGGGCAGTTCACCGCCCTGAACTCCTTCGCGCCCGAGCTTTTCGGTCCTACGGGATCGTTCGCTCCTTTCGGCCTCGGGACGACCTTGACCAACTCGCTGCACGACGGCGGCTGGTACGATACCTATGCGACCGGCTATTTCGTGCCGTCGAGCAATCCGAACTTCGCGGCTCTGCCGCAGGAGGTCAGAGACCTCTATACGAAACCGCTGGGTAACCGTCTGGAAGCCTATGGTTTCGGACTGAACGCCTCGTTCGACCTCGGCAGCGTCACGCTGAAGTCGATCACAGGCTTTCGTTTCAGCGACACGGACGGTGTGATTGACACCGACGGTACGCCGGTGCCGATCCTGACGACCTGGGCCGGCTACAACTCCGACCAGTGGTCCCAGGAATTCCAGATCACCGGCGGCATCGGGGAAAGCTTCACCTACATCGCCGGTGTCTACTACTCTGACGAACAGGGTGTGGAATTCAGCCGGTCCCAGAACTTCGGCTTCCTGCCCTACAGCGCCACGACGCGTCCCTATGCCGGGTTCGCTGGCCAGAACATGGCCGATGTGCACAACACCTCGGCCGGTGTGTTCGGCCAAGGCTACTATCAGCTGACGGAAAACCTCAGGCTGGCGGCCGGTCTTCGCTGGACGTGGGACAGCCGCGATACCGAGCTCCATAACTTCTCCACCTGGGGCGTCGCTGCGACCTGCAATCTCCAACGTCCGGACGTCGTGGGCGTCTGCACCCAGACGCAGGAGGTCAAGTTCGACTATCCGGCCTACACTCTGGGCCTCGACTGGCAGATCAACCCGGACATGTTCGCCTACATCCAGACGCGTCGGGCCTCGAAGTCTGGCGGTTGGAACACGCGCGCCGGTGGTCTGCCGGCCTTCGACCCGGAGACCGTCGAGGACCTGGAACTCGGTTTCAAGGCGACCTGGCTTGAGAATCGCCTGCGCACCAACATCGCCTTCTTCCATTCCTGGCAGTCCGACGTGCAGCGGAACGCCGCGGCTCTGACCCCGGCCGGTGCCAGCACCCAGTTCATCGTCAACGCCGGCGATGCAAGGGTTCACGGGCTCGAGTTTGAAGGTGCCTTCCGTCCCTGGACCGGGATGGAGCTGACCAGCAACATCAGCCTGATGGACGGCAGCTACGTCGACGGTTCCTTTATCGAACAGCAAGCCGTGCCCGGTGTTGGCTTGGCGGGATGTACTTTGAACCCGGCGGGAACTGCGTCGATCTGCCCGGTCGACCGTAGCGGAGAAGAACTGCCGCAGCTTCCGAAGCTCCAGTACAACCTGGGTGCCACCCAGGTCGTGCCGACCTCCTTCGGTGCGGTGTCCTTCCACGTGGACTATTCCTATCTCGGGGAACAGTTCTTCAACCCGGTCACGCCTTCGTCGTTCCAATCGGCGACCACCCAGGGCATCTATGCCGCTTCGAACAGGATCACCCGGACGCCCGGCTACGGCCTGCTGAACGCGCGCATCACGATGGAGTTCGACGCCCAGAACGTCGAGGTGGCGATCTACGGCAAGAACCTTGCTGGCGAAGAATACAGCACGCGTCACTGGGCCGACGTCTATGCTGCCGGCCTCGGGTTTGCGACGGACTTCATCGGCGAGCCGACGACCTACGGCGTCTCTCTGACCCGGCGTTTCTGAGGAAGACCCACTCCTGATGTAACTTGCCGCCGACCGGTCCCCGGTCGGCGGCTTTTTCTTGGATGCTATGAAACATAAAACGGGCCGTCATGCCCAGCATGGCGGCCCATTTCATCGGTGCATCTTCTGAACCCGTCCGCTGACGGGTCACGCGGTGGCTCTGGGCACGTCCCAAATGACATGAACGGCGTCAGGGCCGCGCAGCGAAACGCCACGGATTTCCGGACGAGGATATGATGGATCGAGCCGGAGGTTAGGGAGCCGGTCGAGAAGCAGGCCAACCGCCTCTTCTATCTCGACCTTCGCCAGCCAAATGCCGATGCACATGTGAGCCCCGAATCCGAAACCGAACGCGGCCATCTGCTTTCGATCGATGTCAAAGACGTCTGGGTTTTCGAATACGGTCTCGTCCCGGTTCGCAGAGGCAACGCAGGCAGAGATGACGGCCCCCTTCGGAATGGTCACCCCCTGCAGGGTGACTTCCGTCTGGGTCTCGCGAACCTTGAAGGTCGTAACAGAATCATACCGGACGCTCTCGTCCAGAACCTTCCGCATGAGCGAGCGATCGGCACGAAGCCGTTCCAGAACCTCAGGGTGATCGAACAGGTGGGTCAACATGATCGCGAAGGTGCGGGACGTGGTCTCGGAGGCGGCCGGCAGCATCATTCGGACGAAGTTGGTGATCTGGTGGTCGGTGAGTGTGCGTCCTTCGAACTCGGCGCGTATAAGGCGGCTGATCAGATCTGCGCCGGTGGCACCTGATTCCCGGCGCGCCTGAACAGCCGCGAGGGTCGGATCGTAGAGTTCCTGGAAGGCCTGAAACGCGGCTCGCTTGGCCTCCGGGTCATTCGCCATTCCGCCCAAAACCTTCAGCGCCTTACTAGCGAAGAGTTCAAGAGCCGCCGGGTCATCATCCTGGAAGCCCAGGACCGCATAGACGACATGGATCGGGAACATCACGCCGACGCTTGAGACCAACTCAGCCTTCCCAAGCGGGATGAGGGGCTCGATGAAGTAACGCTGGATCAATGGGCGGATATAGGCCTCGCGCCACTCTTCGATGACCGCCGGCGTAAACGAAGGCTGCAGGATACCGCGAAGCTGGCGATGTTCATCGCCGTCCAGACCGGTGATCATGAGCCCGTCGAGGAATTGGCCGAGACCGGTCTCCATAAGGATCCCGCTTGTGAAGGTCTTGGTGTCACGAAGCACCATCATGACGTCGGCATGTTTGAAGACCGTGTAGATCGGGCGTCCCGTGTCCCCGGCGAAAGAGGCGGCACCCAGTTCGGCACAGATGTCGCCCTGCATCACCGGCATTGTGGCGCGGTGCTCCCGATAGATCTGATCGAGATTTCCATCATTGCCGGCGAACAGGGCACCGATCTGGGCGAAACCCTCGGCGAGGTCCTTGTTGGGGGTCATCTGGGAGGTGCTCATCGGTCATGCTTTCCAGAAAATGCCAGTCTCGCGGGTGCAAGAGATTTCACATACAGAATAGTATTCCAGAAAAAAGTCCATCAATCCCGGCGTTTCGATCGATCAATGCCCGTGTATCGCGGCGACTGCCGATGGGTCCGTATAGTCGCGCCACCGGAGCAACTTGCCCGCGTCGTCCAGCTCGAACACACCCGCGATGGCGAAGGCACCAATCTCCCGCCCGTCGGCGGTGAAGAGCCGGTCCATTCGTTCCGTCAGGACGACATTGCCGTGAGCGGCGATGTGCAGGGTCTCAACCAGGATTTTCGAATACCCCATAGCGGCTTCGAATTTCGCTCCGAGCGCCAGGGCTTCATCGGGCCCGACGGTTTTTGACAGGCCCATGTTGACCCATTCGGTATCGGCGCGGAACAGGTCGCGGATCGCTTTTTCGAGCGGTTCGGGGCCGTCGGACCAGGCGTTCAGGAACTGGCGGATGATGTCGATCGGCAGTCTTTTCACCAGATATTCGTCCTTCCACTTCGGGTTTCGGATTGGCGCTTTCCGGCGCGACTCCAATGCCTGTTTGCGGCAATGTGCGCCGACTGCGGCGCTTGCCGTGCTGACCTGATGGAGCTGTCGTGAGCGACCGGATCACAGCTATTCCCCTGACCCGCATCGACGGAGAACCCGACAGCCTGGCGAACTATGAGGGCAAGGTTCTTTTGATCGTCAACGTTGCGTCGAAATGCGGTCTGACGCCCCAGTACGAAGGGCTTGAAGCCCTCTATCGCAACAAACAGCCTGAGGGGCTGCAAGTGCTGGCGTTTCCGGCCAACAACTTCAACGGCCAGGAGCCCGGCACTGACGATGAGATCGTGGACTTCTGCAAGACCAGCTACGACGTGACCTTTCCGCTTTATTCCAAGATTAGCGTCAGGGGCGAGGACATCCATCCGCTCTATGCCCGTCTGACGGCGAGCAAGCCTGACGCGGTCGGGGAGGGCCCCATGCGAAAGCGACTGGAGGGCTATGGGATCGCGACGGGTGCGCCGGGCGAGATTGTGTGGAATTTCGAAAAATTCCTGGTTGGTCGCAATGGCCAGATCATCGACCGTTTCGCGCCTGATGTTGACGCTGCCGATCCTCGATTGGTCCGTGCGGTTGATAAGGCGCTCGCGGAAAGCTGACGCGGCAGTGGGGACGCGGAGGTGCCGGTATCCTACCGCGCCCTTCATCAGCGGAGCTTGGCTGTGATCTTGGCATGAGGGCCGGCAACCTGGGCTGCCCAGGCTTCGGCCGCGTCCGAAAAGTCATAGTCAAGGTAATCGACCTTGATGGCCTGATCCTTCTGCATCGCCAGCAAGCGCCGCCAGATTGCCTCGCGGTCGGCGGGCGGGCGCTGTCCGGTGCCGATGCACGTCAGGGTGCGGAAGAGGAGGTCGCCGATATTCAGGTCCACGACGCGACCCGCGCCCGTGCCGATCGTGATCAGGCGAGCTCCCCATTTGGTCGCCTTGACCGCTGAAAGGAAGGGCTTGCCGAAGACGAGATCCAGCACGACGTCGAAGCCCTCGCCGCCTGACGCTACCCGCAACGCCTCGGTATCGTTGTCGCCGCCCATCGCCACGACGGCGTCGGCAAGCCCGCGTTCCATGAGCCGGTCGAGACCGGCCTGGTTTCGCGCCGCCGCCACGACCTGACCGGCACCGAGATTTCTGGCAAGCTGCAACCCGATCTGTCCAAGCACGCCGGTGGCACCCAGGATCAGCACACGCTCGCCGGGCTGAATCCCGGCGGCCTCCAAAGGGATGAGAATGCCGGTGCCGGCGATGCCCATGGTGATCGCAGTGCGATCATCAATATCGTCCGGGACGTCCCAGACCTCGGCCGAAGGTACAATGGTTCTTTCCGCCCAGGCTCCCCAGGGTGCCAATGATCGTTCGCCGAAATAGACCCGCCGCCCGTCCTCGGCGCGGCCGACGCCTTCGCCCCGGATCACACAGGGATACTGCACGCCGAGACGATAGGCACCGAGTACGTCCCATCCACCAAGGCCGGCGGTGTCGACGTCAATCAGGACCGCCCCGTCCTGGGCGGTCGGTTTGGGAAAGTCCTGAAGGACCGGAGCGGCTCCGTTCCCGGAGATGACGGCGGCGCGCATGAGCAAGTTTCCTGGTCAGGACGTTGCGAGTCGAGCGTCGGCGCATCGTCGGCGATCGACGGGTGCCGCCGCCTTCTTCAGTCGGTTCAGAGGAAGATGGCGAGGTTCGGGAAGCCGAGCACGGTCTGATCAATGATGATCTCGCGCCGGGACAGTTTGAAGCTGCCGCCATGGCGGCGCAGCAGGTCGTGCCGAACGCAGCTGAGCATCAGCAGGGTTGTCTCATCGAACCGGCTCCGGCTGCACAGCAGATAGCTTTTCACCTCGAACTCGTCTGGATGGTCCGTGGATTCGACCAGAATGTTTGTCACCAGACGACGGGTGCGTGACGGCGGGTCTTCGGCCCAGGCGCTGCTGGTGTCCGTTATCCGTCCGACGCGACCTCGGATCGAGGCATAGGTCTCGTCGAAATGCATCACCGTGCGGACGACAGATTGTGCATGCTGCTTCAGCGAGCGCGTCTGGCGCACCGGGCAGGTGTAGCGAAGGTCGATGTCGAGCCGAGCCACCCATTCCGCCAGACGTATCTCGTCGAGCAGCCAGGCTTCCTCATAGAGGAATTCGGCGATCTGGTTGTAGACGGGCGACCCGACGGGCACGCGGTTCGGACGAAACGGGGCATCCGAGGCGCTGCTGACGTCGGTGGGGATCACGGCGTTCATGGTCATGGCGAAGTTATCCTGATGATGTCGACGATGATCAGCCGGCGCGGTTCATCAGATCGCGATAGGCCAGCCACCAGTTCCACTGCGTGTCGTCCTTGGTGAAGCCTTCATATACCAGGGCCGGGCCGGGCCAGTCCGGCCGGGGCGGCGTGGTGCAGACGGCCTGGTATTTCATTGTGATGTTGCGGGCGGCGGCACCCTTGGCCGTCTGAGTGATGTGTGGCCAGGTGTCGGAGTCGTCCTGCTCCACCATGCCGGACGTGCCGAGCATGCGAACCGCGAACTGCAGAGCCTTCTGCTTGTGCTCTTCGGGCGCGTCCTTTTCCGCGAGGATGTAGTTGCAGAACTCCAGCTCGTCCGGCCCCTTGGGTATGTAGGTATGCAGTGACGTCAGGCCGATGATTTCGCCGTCGGGTTGGGGCACATAAATGAAGGCGATCAGGACGTTGGGGAACATGCCTCCAACCTGGGGTGGGCTGTCGACCAGCAGGCCGAGCTGTTCCGGTGTCAGATTTCGCATCAGTTGGGGCAGCATTTCCTTGGTGATGCCCGGGGGCGGCACGATGGCCAATTTTTCTGCCAGCGTCAGATTGCCGTCCCTGAAACCGGCCGCCTGCTTGAATTTGTTGGCGGCAGGCATGCAGCGAAGGGCGTGACCCTGAAGCGAACCTACCTCGGTGCCATACATCGAAGTCGTCAGGTCTCCGTCCCCGAACTTGGCGAATTCACCCAGCCAGCGGTGAAGCGTCAAGGTATGGAAGCCGTCGGCGGCAGACTGCTCACAGGCCGTTTTCCAGTTCGCCTTGATGGTAAAGCGCTGGGGCGGGCCGAGGACCTCGAGGCCACGGTCCGTGCGGCAGAACAGCATGTCGTAGTACCATTTCATTTCGCCGAGGAACTCGTCGAAAGAGGGCCCGTCGAAATTCCAGGTCGCGAAGATCAGCCCGCCGTACAGGTGGCTGCGCGCCTGGGTCAGGCCGAGTTTTTCCTTGGGCAGCATGTCGCCATGCATTTTCTCGCCCGCGACGGGCGCGCCAATGAAGTCGCCGTCGTTCTTGAAGGCCCAGCCGTGATAGATGCAGGTGTGCACCTTGGCATTGCCGGCGTCGCTGGTGCAGACCCTCATGCCCCGGTGGGGGCAGACGTTGAGCATGACCCTGATCGAGCCGTCTTTCTGGCGCGTGATCAGGACGGGATCGGATCCCATCAGCCGGGTGATGAAGTCGCCTGGGTTAGGGATCTCGCTCTCATGGCCCAGCAGAAGCCAAGTCTTCCCGAACACCTTGCGCATCTCGATGTCGTAGAGCTCGGGGTCGGAGATCGCGCGGAGCTGTACCTCCCGGGTGTGAACATTGATCAGATCGTCGATCGTCGTGCCATCGGAAAGCGTTGTCCGGGTACGGTCCAGCATGGGTTTCCTCCGTGGCGATTCCCGCCATTTAATTGTGAACAGAGGTGGCATTTCTGTATAGAAAATGCAACTGTTCGATTCATAGAGGAACGACGGACCGCAGGTCCCCGGAGAAGTCCCAAAGGGGCACCCGGCATGGAGGATGAAGATGAGTTCGGAGGCGATTTCCCATCGCGTCACGGCCGACCGCGGCGCCTGTTGCGGCTACGGAACCTGTGTTGAGATCTGTCCGGAAATCTACCAGCTGCAGGGTGGGCTGGTGACTCTGACGACCGATATCGTGCCGGCGGAACTCCTGGAACGCGCCATCGAGGGTGCCGAGTCCTGCCCGCAATCGGCGCTTGTCGTCGAAGTGGCCACGGTATGACCGAGCCTCCGGTCGTTTCCAGCCCGTCAGCACGGACCAGGGGTGTGCGCAGGCCGCCCGGCCTGATCGCGCTCTCTCTCATGGGGGTGCCCCTGACGGCCCTGTCGCTTCCTCTCGTGGTCATGATCCCCGAGCACTATGCGACAGTACTAGGGCTTCCCTTGGCGGTGGTCGGTCTGATCTTCACCAGCGTGCGTATCTTCGACATCTTCATCGACCCCTTGCTGGGCGCGGCGATGGACCGGACCCGCAGTCGTTTTGGCCGATACCGCCCTTGGCTGATTTTCGGCGCGCCGGCGCTGATGCTGGCGGTGTATCTACTTTTCATGGCTGAGCCGGGCGTCGGGCCGATTTACCTGCTCCTGACCCTCACCGCAGCCTTTCTGGGCTGGTCAGTCCTTTCGCTGGCCCAACTGGCCATGGCTTCCGGTCTAGCGGCCGGTTACGACGAGCGGTCGCGTGTTTACGCTTGGATCCAGTTTGCTTCGCTACTGGGCATTCTGACCGTCATGGGCTTTCCGATCCTTTTGTCGAGGCTCGGGGAAACGGGCCTGGCTCCCACCCAACTGATGGGTTGGATCATCATTGTCCTGATGGCCCCGGCCGTTGCCCTGGCCGTGTGGCGGGTTCCCGAAGCCGCCGAGGTCGCCCAACGGCATGTCATCGGCATCAAGGACTATCTTGCTGTTGTGGGCCGGAAGGCGGTGCTCCGGATCACGGCAATCGACCTGCTGTTCGGCCTCGGCTTCGGTACGGCGTCGGCCATGCTGGTATTCTTTGTGACAGCGGCCAAGGGTCTGGATCGCAGTGCTGTTGGCATTGTGCTGATCGCCCAGGTCATCACGGCCATGATCACCGTGCCTGCAATCGCATGGCTGGCGCGACGGTTCGACAAACATTTTGTTCTTGGAATCTCGGGTCTGCTGGCGGCGGCGGTCAGCATCGCATTTGTCTTCGCTCCCGACCGGAACCTGTTGGCTATGGCGCTGGGAATGATGGGGTGGGGGCTGTCTTTCGCTGCCTTCAACCTGCTGCCGCGCGCCATGATGGCCGATGCTGCGGACGAGCTCAGACTGGATTCGGGTTCGGATCAGACAGGCGTCCTTTATGCGCTCCTGATCAGCAGCTGGAAGCTGGGAGGGGCACTCGCGGTCGGGCTGTCGTTCGCGGCCCTCGCCCTGGTCGGATACAAGCCGGCCCTGATGGCGGCCAACACGCCCGAGGCTATCGCGGGTCTGGAGTTGGTGTTTGCCGGCCCGTCGGCGGTGCTCTTCCTCATTGGTGCCTGGCTGGCCTTCACCTATCCACTGACCCGGGAGAAACACGCTGCGGTCCGCGCTGCGCTGGACCTGCGCGACGCAGGGTCGGAGTCTGTGGTGTGACCCGGCGACTCGAAGGCAAGGTCGCCCTGATTTCGGGCACCGGCGGTGGCCAGGGTCGGGCGGCCGCACTGCGCTTCGCCGCCGATGGCGCGATCATCGTCGGCTGCGATGTGAGCGGTGTGGCGGATGCCGAGACTGCGCGGTTGGTGACGGAAGCCGGTGGGATCATCACGACCATGGTCTGTGATCTCGGCGATCCGGCGGAAGCCCAGGCATGGGTCGACCGGGCGGTATCGGATCACGGTCGGATCGACGTTGTCTACAACAACGCCTCGGCGGCAAAATTCGGCTCGATCGCAGATCTTTCCATCGAGGATTGGCGGTTCACGATCCGCAACGAACTCGACCTGGTGTTCCTGACAACCAAATTTGCATGGCCGCACCTGGCGAAACGGGGCGGCGCGATCGTCAATGTCGCCTCGACCGCCGGCTGGAAAGGCTCGCGCGGGAACGGCACGATCGCCCATAACGCGACCAAGGGCGGCGTGATCGCCATGACGCGACAGATGGCGCTTGAGGGCGCACCGCTGGGCATTCGCGCCAACAGCATCAGCCCTGGCTTCATCATTACTCCCGGCACGCGCGCCTTCGCCGAGAACCCCGCCGTGCGTGCTCAGTTGACGAACAGCATTCCGCTTGGTCGACCGGGCGAGCCCGAGGACGTTGTCGGCATGGCCGCCTTCCTGGCCAGCGACGAGGCCGCCTTCATCACCGGCGCTGACATCATCATCGATGGCGGCACCACTGCCTGCTAGCGAACCGAAAGACTGAGGATCTGGACCATGGATATCCGGGGTATCGGCTATCTGGGCTTTGAAAGCCCCAACATCGACGCCTGGCGAAGCTATGGCCCTGAGGTTCTGGGCCTCGCCATCGCACCCTCGCCTGATGACGAGCCGGACGCTCTCTATCTGAGGATGGATGACCGTCGCTACCGCTTCGCCTTCCAGCCCGGCCCGATCGACAAACTGACCTATATCGGTTGGGAGTGCGTCAACCGGATCGCCTTTGAGAAAGCCGTCAGAAAGCTCCAGGATTCAGGGATCGCGGTTGAACAGGGCAGTGATGACCTGAAGATGCGTCGCGCTGTTCGGGACGTCGTCCGGTTCAAGGACCCTGTCGGGTACCAATACGAACTCTTCTACGGTCAGAAGGGCGAGCCGGACTCGTTCGTGCCGGGACGTCGGCATGGCGGCTTCAACACCTATGGCCGGGGTTTCGGCCACGTCGTGGTCATCACGCCGGAGTACGGTCCCGAACTTGACGACTTCCTGATCAATGTCATGGGCTTCCAGTGGTACGGATCCGGCGCGGGCAAGGGCAAGACGGGGTTCTACCGCGCAGGGCTCAACAATCTGACGAGCCATGATATCGGCTATGGCCACGGTCCAGGCCGCATGGGCATCCAGCACATGGGCCTCCTGACGGGAAGTCTTCGCGATGTCGGCGAGACCTGGGACATCGTCAACAAACGCAAGATTCCGGTCCAGATGACCCTGGGCCAGCACACCCAGGATCCCCATTTCTCCTTCTATCACTTCAGCCCGTCAGGTTTCGCCGTCGAGGTCATCGCCGAAACCCACCCTTGGCCGGGCGATCCGTTCGAGCTGAACGCCGAACGCCTTAGCTACTGGGGGCATGAACTGGTCGGGCCGATCCTCGGCACGACGGTACGCACACCCGAGGAATTGCGTTGATGGGATTGCTGGAAGGCAAGGTCGCTCTGATTACCGGCGGCGGTGGAGGGATCGGAAGAGGCATTGCCCGCAGGTTCGTGCGCGAAGGGGCCACCGTCGTCGTGGCAGAGTATAACGAAGACTACTGTGCCACGATCCGGTCCGAGCTGATCGACGAACTCGGAGGCCGCGCTGAGATCCTCAAGGTCGATGTGCGCGTCAAGGATCAGATCCAGGGCGCTGTCGAGAAGACGGTCGAGCTGTTCGGTGGCATCGACATCCTGATCAACAACGCCTTCACCCTCAGCCCGAAGGTGCTGCTGGAGCAGAAGACCGACGAGATGCTGGACGCCACCCTGCACTCGGGTCTGTGGGCCGGTTGGTGGGCGATGCAGGCGGCGCGGCCGCACATGGTCGCGCGCGGCGGCGGCTCGATCGTCAACTTCTATTCGATCGACGTCGAGACGGGAGCCTGGCTGAACTCGGACTACAGCATCACCAAATCCGCACTGCGAGGGCTTACCCGCAGCGCCGCTCACGAGTGGGGACGGTTCAACATCCGGGTCAATCTGCTGTCACCGGCCGCAATGGGGACAGTGTTCCAGAAGATGGCGGCAGACTCGCCAGGCTTCGCCGAACGGGTCGCCGCGATGAAGCCGCTGCAGCGGAATGGCGACCCGGAGGAGGATATCGCTCCGGTGGCTGTCTTCCTGGCGTCGGACATGTCGCGGTTCGTCACGGGTGAGCTGATCAACGTCGACGGCGGGCTGCACATGCCTGGCTATCAGTCACGGCCGCCGAACGTGGCCGAGATGGAACAGCAGGGCGGCTGAGGCCGGCGAACAGGGAGAGAGATGCATGGCGTTGTTGGATGGCAAGGTCGCGCTGGTAACCGGGGCAGCCGGCTCGATAGGTTCAGAAACGGCGCTGGCTCTGGCGGAACAGGGCGCGCGTGTCGTGCTGACCGACCTGCGCGCGCCCGAGCTTCAGGCGGTGACCGATCGACTGAAGGGGCAGGGCCACGATGTCGCCTGCAAGGCCGGCGACATCACCGTCGATGGTGACATCCGCTCTGTCGTCGAGTTCGCTGTTGCGACCTTCGGCGGTGTCGACGTCCTCGACAACAATGCCGGAGCCACCGGCTTTTCGTCGCGTGACCTCGATATTCCCGACATGTCGGTCGAGCTGTGGGATCAGGTTCAGTCGATCAACGCCCGTGGCCCGATGCTGTTTTGCAAATACGCCATACCGTCGATGCTGGCGCGGGGCGGGGGCTCTATCGTCAACATCTCGTCGGGACAGTCGCTCTCTGGCGACGTCAGCAATTTCGCCTATGCAGCGGGCAAGGCGGCGCTGAACGCCCTGACCCGACATCTGGCAACAGCCTATAGCCCAAGCGGGATCCGGGTTAACGCCATCGCGGCCGGCCTGATAATCCAGCCCGGGATGGAGCAGCGGCTGCCAGCGCACATTCAGAACATCTTCCTGAGTCATTGCTTGGTGCCGCGGCTGGGTACGCCGCGCGACATCGCCAACATGGTGGTTTTCCTCGCTTCGGACCTCAGTTCCTATGTCACCGGCCAGATCCTGGCGGTCGACGGCGGGTTCACGGCTCACCTGCCTAGTGTGGCGGACATGCGGCCGATCATCGACGGCATGAAAGGGGCTCCCGGAAAATGGACCTGAGCGGAAAGACTGTTGTCCTGACGGGCGCTTCTGCCGGCATAGGCGCGGCGACGGCGCTGGAGCTCAGCCAGGCCGGCTGTAATCTGGTGCTGACCAGCCGACGAATGGAAAAACTGGAAGCCCTGGCGGCAACGCTACCAGGCCCAAGCGCTTTGCTTGCTGCCGACATCGCCGAGTCGGACGTGCCGGAGCAGCTATTGAGGCTGGCCAAGGAACGTTTCGGCCGCGTGGATGTGGTGATTAACAATGCAGGGGTCATGGCTGTCGGCACGATGGACACCATCGACCTGGACGCCGTGAGCTACATGATCCGGGTGAATTTCGAGGCCGTGGTGCGCAGCTCCTACGTCTTCGCGCGTGAGTTCCGGGGCCAGTCGTCGGGGGCCATCATCAATGTGTCGAGCATCAGCGCCTATCTGATCTCACGGGCGGGCGGAGTTTACGGCGGGCTGAAGCACGCCCTCGAAGCTTTCACCCAGTCCCTCCGCATCGAACTGGCGGGCTCAGGGGTGAAGGTCGGAACGATCGCGCCAGGGTCCACCTCCAGCGAGATGTTCGACAGGATGATGGCCGCCGCCAAGGTGGAGGCACCGGTCGCGCTTGACCCCCAGGATGTCGCCCGCGCCATCCGCTTCATGCTGGAACAACCCGACCGCGCCAACATCGCCAGGCTGGCGCTCTACCCTCAGGGTGAAGGTCACTAGCTCATTTGGCGGCCAGCGCGGCCTCGCGTTCGAGGCCCAGTTCCTGCATCTCGCGCTTCAGCGTGGGATAGTAGGCGATTGCGCCCTGCAGGCCGCCAGACACATCGATCGATGCTGCGCTGAGGTAGGTCGCCAGATCACTGGCGAGGAAGACACAGACATTGGCGACTTCGTCCGGTTGGCCGAGCCGGCCCAGCGGAACAATCTTGACGACCATTTCCAGGAATTCCTCCCGCGTGATCGTTGCCGGCATTTCCTTGTAGTGACGATCCCACTGACCGGTATCGATCCAGCCCATGTTGAGGCTGTTCACCAGGATATTGTCCTTGGCCAATTGCTGACCCAGCAGCTTTGACAGGGCAATGCCGGCTGCACGGTTGGTCACCGACGGAATGCCGTCCGGCGTCGGCAGGGCACCGGCCAGGGCATTGATGTTGATGATGCGGCCCCATTTCTGCTTGCGCATGTGGGGCACGACCGCCTGGACGAACCGGAAGTGAGCCACCTGAATATTGTTGGCGTGGTCTAGGATGTCCTCGGGCTCGAGGCTCTCGATACTCCCTCCCTTGCCCTGACCGGCGTTGTTGACCAGAACATCGACACCGTCCCAGGCCAAGGCGACCTGCTCCACAAAAGCCCGAACGGCGGCAGTGTCGCGAACATCCAGCGCGACCGCGATGACGTCAGCGGCACCGAGAGCCCGCATCTCTTCGGCAACGAGGGCCAGGGCTTCTGTGCCGCGCGAACAGATTGCCAGACGCACGCCCTCGCGGGCAAAGGCGGCAGCTGTCGCCCGCCCGATACCGCGGCTTGCGCCTGTCACGATAACTCGCTTGGCGCTGAGATCGATTTGCATTTCAATTCGTTCCGGAAGACTTTGGGCCGTGTTGGCTGGTGCAATATTTTCTAACCAAAATTGGAATTTCTGTCTCGTTTTATCTCCCGGCGACCGCCACCCGGTTTGCCATCCCGGATCCGTCCGACTAAGCAGGCTTCTGATTGAATCGGAGCGCGTTGCGCATGACTGTCAGCGCTCGAACATCACGTGTGGCACCCGAGATCGCTCTTTCGAACACCGCAGACCTTGCCGCGAGCCCGAGTTCAGCGGTTCGGGCGCGTCGGCCTGATCCTCGGGCGGCACGGACCATTGATAACATCATCAACGCCGCCCAGAGCGTGATGATGAACCAGGGTACGCCACGCATCACGGCCCAGGATGTCTGCGATGCGGCCGGCGTCTCGCGCGGCACCCTTTATCGCTATTTTCCCTCGATGGACGCCGTACTCGAGGCCGTGGTCCTCAGACTTCGGACCGAAACGGACCGGGAGCTGAACCGTGCGCTGGAGGGATGCGAAACCCCGACGGAACGCTTTGCCGCCTTCCTGAAATACAGTGTCTCAAACAAGGAGACCCGGCGCGGGTCACAGTTCCTGCAGGTCGAGCCCGCCTTCGTCCTGCGATATTTCGAGTCGAATTTCGATCATTTCATCGCCCGTGTCCTGACTGCGCTGGACCCCGTGTTCGATGCCTGGGAGACCGACATCGGCATGACGCTCGACCGGAGCGCCCTGGCGGAGATGATGGTCAGGCTGGCGCTCAGCGAGACGGTTGTCTTGCCAACACACGGCAAGCACCTTGCGCTTCGTCTGCAGGCCACAATCGACGGTGTCCTCCGCGCCCTCAAGCGGGATTAGGCAGGCGATTCGGCGGTCTTCGGTTCGATCGTGTTACAAAGCCGGCCGATGCCTTCCAGCGTCACCTCGACAACGTCGCCTGGGTTAAGATACCGTCCTGACCCCTGTCCGACGCCTTCCGGCGTGCCGGTAAACAACAAATCTCCGATGCCGAAGCTTACGCGAGGCTGAACGAACCGGATCAGTTCTCCGACGTCCCAGGTCATGTCCGCTGTCGTGCCGTTCTGACGGATCTCGCCGTTTATCGATGTCGAGAGGCGCAGGGCAGGACTTCCTGGGGGGAATTCGTCGCGTGTGACAATCCACGGGCCGACCGGGGTCGAGCGATCCTGACTCTTGGCAGCGTAGAGATCCATGCCGATGCCTGCGGGTCCGCTGCGCTGCAGATCGCGGGCGCTGACGTCGTTGCCGGCAGTATAGCCGAGCACCGAAGCGAGAGGGTCATTGAGGTCGATGCTGTCGTCACCGATCACGACGACTAGCTCGCATTCATAGTCGAGTTCTTCGGTCAGTGGCGGGAAGCGTATCGGGTCCTGTGCACCGATCAGGGCACCGTAGGCCTTGAGGAAGGCGATCGGTTGGCTCGGCGGCGCTACCCCGAATTCGACCAGGTGTTTGCTGTAGTTGGCGCCGGCGATGACAACCTTGCTGGTGTTCTCGCATGGCGCGAGAAGCCGCAGGGACGACAGGGGGCAGGCAGAACCTTCGAACGTCAGCGCCGCCTCGCCGGCACCTTTGGTCAAGCCCGGCCCCCAGTCTGTGATGCCTCCAACTATGGGCCGGGCCATGTCGGTGTCTGGGTCCACGACCGCCCAGAACGGGACACCGCCATCAGTGCATCGCGCGAGCTTCATGACTGGTTCCTGTTAGCAATGAAAGACTCGCACGCGTCACGCAGTTCCGCCGCTATCGCGCGTGAGCGATCACGATCCTTGCGTCCAAACCGGGCGAGTAGGGGAGCGTTGTCGAATATCCGGTCGTCTCCAGGTGGACGACCGAGCATCATGAAATGGGTGTGGATGGAGTTGTCGCCCAGATAGATCACCGATGTCCGTTCGAACCGGCCATAGGCCTCAAGTCCGGATGCGAGGGTCTTTGTGAGCGGCCCTAACTGGGCTGCGGCTGCGTCGGGGACAGACCCGATGCCGTTGTCATGAGCACGGGCGATCAGCATCAACATCCCGGGTACGTCCTGCATCGCGACGACGGCCCAGTGATGGCCAGACAGCACGACATCCTCCGGGGCCGCGGCATCAAGCATCCCGCAGATCTTGCAGTCAGTCGGATGGGTCATGGGCGTCCAGTTCGTCGCGCCGAGCGGCGAGGCTGTGGTTTGGGACGGCTCTGACGGGGTCACCCGACGCCGCCAGAGCCGAGTGACAGGTCAGGCGGTGACCGGCTTGTTTGCCCGTCCCATTTTGTTCAGATCGATGTGGAGAAGGTCGACGGCGTTTTTCCAGCGAACTTTTTCAAGGTCTTCAGCGGACATTCTGAGCCCAGTGGTCAAGTCACCCCTGATTGCGTCCGAGCCGCCAAAATTGGTGCCGTAGACCAGACGGTCGGCGCCGATGACCTCCACCAGGGCTTGACGCATCGGAAGCTCATGCAGTTCCGGGTCGAACCAGAAGTTCGGCAAATACGCCTCCAGGTCCTTCTTGTTATGGACCACGTCGAGGTTCTTGATCGTCTGGGCCAGCCTGCCCAGCTGATATGGCACGAAGCCGCCGGCGTGGGTGATATATACCTTCAGGTTGGGGAAACGGTCCAGAACGCCGCCGCAGATCAGGTACCAGAAGCATTTGGTCTCGTCGTAGTTCATCCCGACGATGGCCGTGGTCTCGTACTTGTCGGTATTGGCCTTGGGGCCCCAGGTGACTGACTGGTTGTATCCGTGCACGAACATCGGGAGGTCGAGATCGCACAGTGTCTCCCAGATCACGTCCATTCGCGGATCATCGAATTCCATACCGCCGAAGTTCGAGCCGCCGGCGCTGAGGCCCTTGGCACCCAGCTCGGTGCAGGCGCGGCGGATCTCCTTGGCGGCGTTGACCGGATCCTGCAGCGCCGCAGTTGCCCACATCATCAGCCGGCCGCCCGAGCGGTCGCAATATTCGGCCAAAGTGTCGTTGACCGTGGTGGAGAACCTGTTCGCAAATGCCGGATCCGCCCAATACATGTAGCAGTGCGAAGGCACGGACAGCACCTGGGCGTCCTGACCCAAGGCATCCATGCCCGCGAGGCGGTGCTTCGGATCGTTCCACTTGGCCATGAACTCGGCGACTTCCATCGTTTCGCCGCGCTTGACCGCTGCCCGGCGCTCCGGCGAGCCCAGTGAGAGGATCCATTCGCCGACGCGCAACCGGATGTGGCCGTCATCATGCTTTTCGAAGAACGGACCCCAATGCGGGTCCTGATTATAATAGCCCGGCAGCGGGGCATGGGCGTGTAGATCGATCAGCATGTGAGTCCTCCTGCATCGAGACCCCTCTGACGGGGCTCTTCGAGCCGCTAGCGTTCCCTGACGCAAGTCATCGCATATTTTGAACGTTATCGTCGATAGTGTGCAGTTCATTCTCTGCCGCGAACCAATCTCGGGCAGAAACTTACCGGTCGGCGAGCCGCGGGCACGCACATTGGTCGGGTGGGCATGTCTCCGACTGGCGGATGATCGTCAGGCGGCTCGGGCGGCCTCGCTTATGGCGAGTTTGAGCAGCTTGATCGCATTGCCGCTGCGGATCTTGTCGCGATCACCGTCCGACAGGTCGATGCCTTCGGTTAGATCACCGTAGTCGTAGGCGCCGCCGAAATTCGTGCCGTAGAGCAGGTTGTCGGCGCCGACCACTTCCACCACCGCCCGGCGAAGGGCCGGATGGTGAACGTCGAGGTCGAAGTAGAAATTCTTCATATAGTCCATCAGCGGACGTTGGTTCCTGGCGTCTGGTGCCATGACCCTGTTCAGGTCCGACAGCCGTCCCAACTGAAAAACGGCCATGCCGCCGGCATGACTGATGTAGGTCTTCAGGGTCGGATAGGCGTCCAGCGCGCCGCCGCAGATCAGGTACCAGAAGAAGAGGGTCTCATCGACGCAGTCGCCGACGATAGAGGTGGTCTCGAACCGGTCCTCGTGGTGACGCTCACCCAGATAGATGGACTGGTTGAAGCCATGGACCATGATGGGAACGTCGAGCTCGGCCACCTTGGCCCAGACTGGAAAAAGGCGCTCGTCATAGGTCTGGATGCCGTCGAAATTGGTGCCACCGACGCAAAGGCCCTTGGCACCCAGAACCTTCACGGCCCGATCGATTTCTTCCACTGCCGCTGCCGGGTCAGCAAGGTTGGCATGGGCCCAGAAATCGAACTTGTCCGGCATCACTTGGCAGAATGCCGAGAGCTCGTCGTTGCAGATCCTCGCATACTCGTTCCCGAATTCGCCGGCCCAGTACATGAAGGCGTGCGACGGGGTGGACAGCACCAGCTTGTCTACACCGCGTTGTTTCATGACTTCCAGCCGCGCCGAATGGGTCATTCGAGCGAGCAGATTGGCTTCGGCCTCGGCGTCATTTGCGGCCTTGGCGGGCTGTTTCGTGCCGAGCGAGAAATGGCCGACTGTCAGACCTTGTGGCTTCATGAACGGTCCCCAGAACGGGTGCCGGTTCAACATGCCGGGGGTGAAAAGGTGGGCGTGGACGTCGATCAGCATAGGTTTATCCGGCGTCTGTTATCGGAATGATATTCTCATATGCGAATATTCGGTTGCAAGGCTTGCCGGGATAATCTTTTGCTTGCGCCATGGTCGAGGTTCCAACGATAGCGCGAGACGCTGGCCCCAGCCGCGACCGGCTGCTCTTGGCGGTCGGCATTGTTGGGTCGGCTTTCTGCCTGCGCCTTGTGTTCGCCAGCCTCTCGGTGCGACTGCCTGAAGTGGTAAGCGCGACAGGAATCCAGCCCTGGCAGGTCGGCGTTCTGACAACCTTGCCCGTGCTCTGTCTTGGTCTTTGTGCGCCAGCGGCACCGGTGCTGGCGAGACGGTGGGGGGTCGAGCGCAGTCTGTTTGGTGCCCTGCTCCTTATCGCCGTCGGAACCGCATTGCGGGCACTGGGACCCGTCTGGGCGCTGTTCTCGTTTTCTGTGCTGGCCGGGGGAGCGATAGCGGTGGCGAACGTCCTTCTGCCGACCCTCGTCAAAAGGGACTTTCCTGATCGAACGGCTTTGTTGACCGGAGCCTATGTCACCGCGATCTCGGGCGGTGCCGCCTTTGCCGCAGCGGTCACTGTTCCTGTTGAGGTGATCCTGGACGGTGGATGGCGGACCGGTCTCTCGATGTGGGCTATTCCGGCCCTCGCTGCGCTGTGCCTCTGGTGGCCGCGGCTGCTGCTGAAGGGGAAGCGGGACGGTGACGTCGTCTTGCCGGTCACCGGGTTGTGGCGTGATCCATTGGCCTGGAGTGTGGCGCTCTTCATGGGTTTTCAGTCGGCTCTGGCCTTCTGCGTGCTTGGCTGGCTCGCTCCTATCCTGCGAGAACGGGGGCTGGACGCTGTGACTGCAGGCTTGGTGCTGTCCGTCCTGATCGTCGTCCAGCTGGCGACATCCTTGACTATTCCATCAGTCGCCTCTCGTTGGCAGGGCCAGAAGCTGATCGCGGTCCTATTGTCCATCGCGGGAACAGTGGGTTTGCTCGGGCTTCTGCTTGCGCCGCTTGCGCAGGTCTGGGTCTGGGCGGTGATTCAGGGTCTGGCGCAGGGGGGGCTCTTTTCGCTGGCGCTGACGATGGTGCTACTGCGCTCGCCCGACAGCCATGTGGCCTCTCACCTGTCCGGCATGGCCCAGAGCGTTGGTTATGTGCCGGCGGCCCTGGCACCGCTGGGAGTGGGTCTTCTGCATCAGTGGACAGGCGGGTTCGAGGCTGTGGCCTGGCTGGTGGCGCTGATCGGGTCCGGCCTGGTTGTGACGGGCCTGATCGCGGGTCGGCCGTCACTGGTGACAGCCCGGACAAGAGCGGTCTTCAACCCGAAGCCAGCCGGGTGATGATGGACCGGGACATGAGGGAGGTGCGCGCCATGCGGTTCAGGGACAGAGTGGCCATTGTCACGGGAGCAGGCGACGGCATAGGAAAGGTAACCGCAGTCTTGCTGGCAGCCCAGGGCGCTGTTGTTGCGGTCAATGACCTCGATCCTGCTGCCGGTGAAGGCACGGTCGATGCGATCCGGGCGGGCGGCGGCCAGGCCTTCGCCATCCCGGGCGATGCTGCTGATGAGGCTGTGGTGAAGCACAGCGTGGCCGAGGTCATGCGAGTCCATGGTCGGATCGATGTCCTGATTAACAACGCGGGTATATCCGTTGTGGCGCCGGCCGAGGACTTCGTCGCCTGGGACCGGGTCCTGCGGACCAATCTGTATTCGCAGTTCTTCTGGTCCAAGGCTGCCGCGAATGCCGCCATGATTCCTGTGGGCCATGGCGCGATCGTGAATGTGGCCTCAATCGCAGGGTTGGCGGCTGTGCCGAACCAGATTGGCTATGTGGTGTCCAAACACGGCGTTGTCGGCCTGACCCGGTCGTTGGCGGTCGAATGGGGTCGCCACGGCATCCGCGTAAACTGCGTCTGCCCCGGCATTACCGCGACCGACATGACGACCGGTCCTACGGGAATGGACCCCGAGCGGCTGAAGGCCCGTGTACAGCGCGTCCCGCTCGGCCGGATGGGCACCGCTGCCGAACAGGCAGACACCATCGCCTTCCTGGCGTCGGACGAGGCCTCTTATCTTTCAGGCCTGATCATGAACAACGACGGTGGCCAACTGGCGCTACATTCGGGCGTCATGGTTTGAGGAGGCCGACCAGAGCTTGGCGGTGCTGTCTATCCAACGGCAGCTCGTTTCCGCCAGATAGCGACCGGGTTTGGCGCGTCAGAACTTTTGTGCGGATCCAGTTCGAGTCCCTGATCCGGTTCAGAGAATGCCGGTTATGCGCATTTCGCGAACGGGACGGGAACATCGCTTGTGCGCGTCCGGTTCGAGTCGCCCCTCCGTCACCAGCCGCGCCACTCCCAGTCCTCCAGCGGCGGCTGACCGGAGCCCAGGATCAGCTATGAATCCTGCGGACTCCCATTATGACTGCGGGACCAGAGGGGAACAGGTCAAATGCATTGCACGGGCCTTGAGGAATTAAGGTCACGGCTCGATCGGGCGTCCGGACCCGGACGGGTGGGCGAGCGTGACGCGGAGCGCGCCGGCCTGTCGGACTCTCGCGCTTCGTCGCGAGATCGATAGCGTCTCAACCGAAACCGTACGGTATTGGAAGCGCTCGGCTCGGGAGGGCTCAGGCCGTGACGCGCACTTGCGTTCTCATCCGCTCGTAGAGCCGAACCTCGGTCTCGAGGGCCATTTCCACGACGACGGCGAAGGCCTGTCTCGGCGCGATATCGGTCGCCCACCCGCCCTCGCACCGCACCACCAGATAGAACGGGTCGGGATCCTGAGAGTCCCTCACGAAGGTCGCGCGGCCAATCTGGACGCTGTTCCTGCCGCGATCGTTTGAGCCGGGCTCCATCTTGCAGGTGAACCGGCCTTCGAGATCCGGGTGACGACCGTCCTCGGTCGCGCGTTTGCGGTAGTGATCAAACAGGAGATCCGGAGCGCATCCCCGGTGAAGCTTGAAGCTCATCTTGTTGCCCGCATAGTCGAGCCGGGTGTGTCGGACAGGCGGATCGTAAGCGAGGGACACTTGGATCGAACGGCGGCCGCCGGTCTGGAACATCTCCGGACAGGGGACTTCATAGATGGCGAAGTGGTCGACCGGGAGTTCGTCTTCCGCATAGAGCACGACGCGGGCGTCGTCCGAGAAGGCCGCCCGTTCCGTATCGATCCGGCCATGGCCGCAGACGGACTTCAGGGCTTCATTGCCGAGAGGAGACATCCGCGCCAGAGCGGCCGCGTCCTGACGAGCGGATCCGACCAGAAGGGCGCGCACCAGATTGGCCGACGCCGTGGGAAACCGGCGCAGTACCTGGGCCGCCTTGGAGCCAACCAAGGGCGCCGCATAGGAGGTTCCCGACCCTGTGGTGAAGAGCTGGTCGATATAGCGGTGATGCAGGGTCAGGACGCCGGCGGTAGCCAGACTGTCGCCGCCGCGCATGCGCCCAGTAAGGGGGTCGACGATCATAGTGCCCCCGGTGTCGACGACATCCGGCTTTAAGGCACCGCCGGCTCCCGGGCCCGCGCGGGTGAAGGGCGAGGGTTCGCCCGCCAAGGTGACCGGCCGGCCCTTGACGTCTTCGGCCAGGGTTTCGTCCAGACCTTCGCCATGAGCCAGAGAGCCGACCGAGAGAATGTTGAGCGCGCCAGCCGGCTCGAACAGCCGGTTTTCGGGCTCCATCAGATAGTGGGGATAGTCGGTGACCCCCTGATCGAGGCGATTGCCAGAACGGGGCAGGCGGTTGCCTGCGGCGACAATGATGACGACGTTGAGCTCTCGGGCCAATTCGTCGAGGGTGGCGGCCCAGGCTCCGACCTTGGCGCTGCGATAGACGTGCTTGTTGTCCGCCAGGGAGGAGATGAAGATCCGGCAGCCGAACCGCCCGTTCAGGGTCGTTATCGCCTCGCGCATCTGTGACGGCACCAGGCGTTTGTCGTCGAATTGGCCGTGCTGGTTGGTGACCCTGGCCGAGGCCAGACGCGCGACCCTAGTCAGAGTGGGAGCTGCCAGCTGGGCACGCAGGTCGCCGAAGATCGCCACTCCAGCCACACGGGTTCCATGACCGAGATCATCGGCTGTCCCCAATGAGGCCGGCACTCCTATGGAGCCGACGACGATGTCGTCGAGAAGGGGGTGGGCGTTCAGGCCGCTGTCGATGACCCCTATGACCGGGAGGTCGTCGCCGTCCGGCTCGAAGGGCGGGATGTCCGCGAGCGTCAGTTGCAAGAGTTCGGCGACCTCCAAATCGGGCTGGGGCGGTCGGTCGATCGTGGCGATCTCCTCGATCGTCAACAGGGTCCGGATCAGCGCGCCGGCGGCCTCGATGCGGACCATGGTGATCGAAGGGCCCACATACTGGTCGAGGATTTTGCCGCCTCGGGCCTCTACGTAGGCGGTGATGTCTTCCAGCGCCCGCGTGCGCTGGTCGCGCCGGCCGAGGTCCCAGAGTTCGATGTCGAGGCGGTATGGATCATCTGCGAGGAAGTCGTCCGGGCTGTTGAAGCCCTCCTCCTTTAGCCTAGGGCCGATCCGGTCCCGGGGCTCGACATCGCCGATCGTCTCGATGCCGCCGATGAAGGCCGCGAATGAGGGTCCTTTCTGACCCTCCGGCACGCCGCGACTGAAGGCCTCGAGCCTTTCCCGGAACTGTGTCAGATCGTCGGTCGTCGAGAAGAGCACCAGTGTCCGGTCCGGGTCGGTCGACAGGACCGTAAGGCCCACCTTCTCCCATTCCGGTTCAAGCAACGCCCCGCTCATCTGGACCCGAAGGATTAGGGAGGGATTGACCGCATCCGGGCGACGCCGGCGCTTCTGGATCTCGACGACGGCGTCGAGCTCGCCGCGAATTCTGGCGCCGTGAACCGGCGCGTCCCTGACGGGCGCCTGACCGCCCCCCGTCTTGCGGCGCTCTAGCTGCTCAGGCAGGCGTACGAGCCTGAGGTGGTCGTATCGCGCCATCAATCAGGTCTCGATCAGATCGCGTTCGACAGGCGGTTGTTGCCCGAGCGTCTGCGCTTCTCGTCGGACACGGCCGCGCGGAAATCCTCGAGCATGGTTTGCTTGCGACGGCCAATGATCGCCGCCTTGATGGCCTGGATGCAGACCCGCTCGATCTCGGCGTAAGAGAAGCCATCGACGCTCGCTGCCACGCTGCGCGGGTCGAAGGCGGCGGCGACATTCTTGAACTTCATCGCCAGATAGCGTTCCGCCATGCGCCGGTCAGGCTTGTCGAACCACACGACCTCGTCAAACCGCCGCCAGATGGCCGGGTCCAGAGACTGATCTAGATTGGTGGCCGCCACCAGGAAGCCCCGCGGCTGAATCCTGTCAATGAAGAGCAGCAGGCTGTTGACCACCCGACGCAGCTCATTGTGTTCGCCGGTGTCGTCTCGGGACCGGGCCAAGGCGTCGAACTCGTCCAGGAAGAGAACGCAGGGCTGCTTTTGGGCGAACTCGAAAATCTTGCGCACGTTGCCGGCGGTCTCTCCAAGGTATGAGGAGATCAGGCTGTCTAGCTTGACCACGAACAGGGGCAGTCCGAGCTCGGCGGCGAACACCTCGGCGCACAGGGTCTTGCCGCATCCCGGAGGGCCGCAAAACAGGAGTTTGGAGCGCACAGACAGACCGTGCCGGCGAATATCGTCCGAGCGCCGGTATTCCTGCAGCAGCCCGGCGAAGATTCCGGTATTTCGTGGGCTGAGGATCAGGTCGCCCTTGGTGTGTTCCGGCTCGACCCGCTCGACGAAATCGCTCGCGGCGTGCGGGAACGGGATAAGCGGGGCCAAGGTCTTGGCCTTGTCGCCTCGGGCGGCTCCATGCTCCAGGGTCCGGCGCAGGGTTCGGGCGAGAACCTTGTTGTTCTTGCCCTCTTCCTCTTCAATGATCTGCTCGGCGACCGCGCGAAACTCGTCGTCGCGGCCATAACTGGCGAGCAGCTTCTTCATCAGTTCGCCGCGCATCGATCCGCCGTGCCTCCCGAGCATCAATCGTTAACAGAATCGGTCCCGACCACCATCGGCCCAACCGGGTTAATGCGCCATTTACCCACAAAATAGGTCGTGGATACGTCAGTTTCGGGCGCGGCGTTTCCCGTTCTCGTCGGGATCAGCCGGCAATGCCTGCTTCTGGGGTTGGGCGAACATTCGATGAGCCCAGACAGCAGAACGCCAAGGCGGCTAGCGGGTATTACCCCGCGTCGAGCTTCTCCCTTTTCGCATCTTCAGCCAGCGGCGCCGCAACGTGCCAGAGCTGCAGGGCGTCCGTCCGTAGTCCTCAGTAGCGAGGGGGCTCTTGGCACCGTGGCTCCAACAACGTCGAAAGCGGACTTGCTGCCGTCGGCATCGTGGAGGTCTGCTTTCGGGAGCTGGTTCAAACTCCGCTACTGGCGCTTTGGAGGCGTCAGATGGAGCGGCCATGGAGGTCTGGACCGAGTCCCGGCGAAAAGTCGTGACGTGTCGCGGGCGCGCGGGCCAGCGATTGGTCGGCAGATCCGGCGTCATCCAGACGCATCGGCCCGCGAAGACTCTCCATGCTGCGATCCAAGGCGGCGAGTTCCTCCACCTTGGGTGACCGCTTGCGCAGCGTGGATCTACCGGGTCATCATTCCGCTTGGGCGAGTATGAGACTAAGCGGCTTGCTGTCGCCATAGGTTGATTTCAGACCTCTGTAGTTGGCGGCCACGATCAGCTTGAGGCAGCCGATAGCGACCCGCAGATAGTCGCCATCGATCGGAAGCGGCTCGCCGTCCTGCGTCCGGGCAAGCGCGCCTGCCTTCCTCACGTAGATCGCGTTCGCGATACCGTCGTTGTGGACATGGATATCGCGGGTCGCCTTGATCTCGCTGAACTCCGCTCGAAGCGCCTCGTCAAATTCGAACCCCAGCACCTTGGCCGCATATCTGAAATAGGCGTCCGGCGTCGCGTAGCTCGCGTCGCGCACGCGTTGGCTCGCCTTGTCGGCGATCAGTTCCTCTAACGAGCCCGCCTTGACCACCTCGCGCACATCCACGGCCAGCGGAGCATCGTCCCGGATGTCGTTGCCTTTGGGCGAGACCAGAAGCTTCTGCGGGTAGGCCCGGATCACCAGCCCCAAGGATTTGGAGAGGTAGCTTTCCACCACGGCGACCGCGAAGACGAGCGACTGGACGTACTCCTTGGACTGGATCCGGTCATCGATCAGCTGTTGCACCAGTGACAGGTCGCGCGAGATGTTGCGATCGGTCCCGCGGACAGAGGGTGCCGAGATCTTGAACTTCTTCTGACCTTTCGCCCGCATGGCGTCGACGGATTTCCTGATCTCCGCGAGGCCTTGAACCGACAGTTGGGTCTCGATGAAGATGTCGTTGATCCGCCTGACATGGCGCTGGTGGTCAGTGCGCAGCGCGGCGTGGTTCATCACGGTCTTCTTCGCCAAGCTATCCTCCGGAACGACATGATGACCGTCCGACCTTGCAGCCTCACATAGGCGTCTGACAATCCCGGCGGAGGTCAGACCCAGGCGCGAAAATCGACGAACGCGTACCAGAGGTCGTCGTCGCCGGAACCCTCCAGTCCTGCCGCCACCGGCCTTCACCGAGGTGCAAGCGGACCTGAGAGGCTTCTTCGAGCCGGTGATCGCGGCGATGGCGGCTCCAGAGGGCGCCAAAGGACGATGGAGCGCCGCGCGGCCTGGATGGGGTTAGATCTGCAGCAGCACCACGCGCCTCGACGAAGCCGGCTTGGACGATCTTCGGCGCGGGCCGATAACCAGTCGGCAGTGCTGCGACACGTCCTCAAGAATATTGAGGAGTTGACCGCGTCACGCGCTCGCGGAGCCGCCTAAGGCCGCCAATGTCTACTTACGGGCGGCGACCGGAGGTCCGCTGTTGGCGCATAGCGGACGTGTTGCGGGGCGCGGGTCTTAAGTGTTGTCGTAATGCGACCGGCCGATTGAGCGGACTTATGGTTCGGCTCGCCGCGCTGTCCGACGTGGAATTCGCCTGGGTCGAGGACTTGGTGGCCACGGGTCTGAAAAGACTGGGCTGACTGCGCTTCTCGACTGGACTTCGCCGCCACACGAAGCGTGTGTGGGGTGGACAAGGAGGTCGAGAATGATCTTGGACAGCGAACTTGGAGAGCGGGTGGCGTCGGGTTTGAGGACCGCTGCCTGGGTGATGGCCGACGAGCTGAACGGTGGGCTTCAGATGACCGCGAGCAGCCTGGCGACCCTCCAACTCCTTGCCGAGGATATCGGCCTGCTGACCAGGGCGGAGGCGGCGGTCCGGCGCAGTACGGCCGACTAGCGGGCTCGAAGATCTCCCGGAAAAAGGCTCGTTGCCCAGCGCGACGGGCCTCGGGGCGGTACGGCGCATGCCGCGCCGATGGAGAGACCCATGACCGCCAAGACTTCCCGTGCATCCGCCCCGAAACCCGTTCGAGCCAAGGCCAAGGCGCTTCTAGGCAAGCCGGGCCGGATCCCGAAGCCCAAACCCCAAGTCCCGACAGAAACCAGGCTTGAGACCTTGATCCGGCTGATGCGCCGACCCGAAGGTGCCGACCTCGCCGCGTTAGCGGCAGCCACTGGCTGGCAAAAGCACTCCGTCCGCGGGGCGATCGCAGGCTCATTGAAGAAGAAACTTGGCCTGACGGTCGCCACCCGGAAGGAGGCCGATCGCGGCACGGTTTACCGGATCGCGCCGACCGAGGCAGGCAAGCCCATGCACCTTGCCGACAGCGTCGCGGACGCCGCGCCAAGGGCCGCCTCGTGATCACGGTCGAGGTGGAGGCGGAGGTGCGCGCCCTGCGGTCGCTGAACATCGATGCGCTGCGTGTAGAATGGCGGCGGCGGGGCTGGACCCCGCCCCGCGTTCGCTCGGGCGAACTGATGCGGCGGATGCTGGCCTGCCGTCTTCAGGAAAACGCCATGGGCGCCGATCCGGAACTGGACAAGAAGCTGCGGGCACTTGGCGCGCGTGCCGCCATGGGACGGGCGATCGGCGCGCCGCGTCTCAAGATCAAAGCCGGCACGGTGCTGATCCGCGAGCACGCGGGCGTGCGCCACAGGGTGGAGGCGGTAGCCGCCGGGTTCGAGTGGAACGGCGCCGTCCATGCGAGCCTTTCCATCATCGCCCGAGAGATCACCGGCGTGCGTTGGAGCGGCCCTGCCTTCTTCGGCCTGCGGGATGCCAGGCCGTGACCGATCGCAAAACTCTCCGGTGCGCCATCTACACCCGCAAGAGCTCCGAGGAGGGGCTGGAACAGGGCTTCAACAGCCTGCATGCGCAACGTCAGGCCTGCGAGGCCTATGTGCTCAGCCAAGCCGGGGAGGGATGGATCGCCCTGCCGGAGATTTACGACGATGGCGGCTTCTCGGGCGGGAACATGGAGCGTCCTGGGCTGGTCCAGCTGCTTGCAGACATCGATCGGGGCCGGATCGACGTCGTGGTCGTCTACAAGGTCGATCGTCTGACCCGCTCGCTGACTGACTTCGCTCGGATCGTCGAGCGTTTCGACAAGCGCGAGGTGAGCTTTGTCTCCGTCACCCAGGCCTTCAACACCACCTCGTCCATGGGCCGGCTGACGTTGAACGTCCTGCTGTCCTTCGCCCAGTTCGAGCGGGAAGTGACCAGCGAACGCATCCGCGACAAACTGGCCGCGTCCAAGGCCAAGGGGATGTGGATGGGGGGCGCGCCGCCCTACGGCTACCTGCCCAATGGCCGAACGCTCAAGTTCGACGAGGAGACGGCCGATCGCGCGCGATACATGTTCACGCGCTATCTCGAGCTCGGCTCAGTCCGTCAGCTGCGGGACGAACTGGAGGCCCAAGGGATTCTATCGCGGATCTGGACGACCAAGGCTGGTCGCAGCCGGGGCGGCCGGCCCTTCGAGCGGGGTAATCTGTTCCACATGCTGAGCAACCCCATCTACGTCGGCGAGATACGGCATCGGGAGAAGACCTATCCCGGCCTGCATCCGCCGTTGATCGACCGCGATCTGTTCGACGCTGTGAAGGCAAGCCTCACACGAGCTCATAGGGACACGCGCCGAGCGCGACGCGGAAAGAAAGACGGCCTGTCGGCGCCGCTTGTGGGTCTGATCCGCGATGATGCGGGCCATCTGATGTCTCCAGTGCACACCACCCAAGGCGCGCGAAGGTATCGGTACTACGTGTCATCTGCGGTGTTAACCGGCCGCAAGGCTCACGCTGGATCGCTATCCCGCTGCCCAGCGGAGCCCTTGGAGACACTGGTTCGGGAATGGTCACAGCGGCTCCACCTTGTCGGGGAGGGCGGCGGGTGGGACGACCTGCGCGGGTCGCTGCGTGGCGTGGCGGTCGGCCAGCGACATGTCGACATCAGCTGGACCCGGCCCGCCAGGTGGTCGCGTCCGATGGACCTGGAGCTCGGATCGACGGCCAAGCTGTCGGACGACGGCGAGGTTCTCGCCCTGTGCCTGGAAACGCGGATCATTAACCGGGGCGGCGAAAAGTTCGTTATCGAGCCCGACGCGCGCGAGGATCGCTCGCCTCCACGCATCGACACGGCCCTCACCAAGGGCCTTGCCAAGGGTGAAGCCTGGAAACGAGGGCTTCTCGACAGCAAGGGGCGCACCTTCGCCCAGATCGCCGCCGCTGAGGGACTTCGAACGGACTATATCCAACGCATGGTCCGGCTGTCCTTCCTGGCACCGGATCTGAAGCGCCGCATCCTGGATGGCAGGGCTCCGGCCGGCCTGACGCTTGAGAACATCCGCGATCTGGGCCTGCCTGATCTCTGGTCCGAACAGCGGGAGATGTTCGGCGGCTAGGCCGCCTTTGACTGGAGGGGCCAGGCGGTCAGCCATAGCGAGTTGGCCAATCCACCTTGAAGGTTCCAGGGCACCTGGGACAGGCTGTCGACGTAGTCGTCGTTCTTGCCATGCGGAAAGCTGGTCAACTCCTGCTCCATCGCTTCGAGCCAGGGCGCCGCCTTGGGCAGTCTTAGCCGGCCTTGCTCCATCAGGAGATTGGCATACTCAGCGCGCACGATCTTGTCCTCCCTGGGTGCCCAGGGCCAAACCTGCTCATGGCCTTCGGACCGGAGTGTCTGGGCGAGCGGCAGGCCCGCGCCGCCATTTTCGATCAGGATGGCGTTCTCCTGGCCGTGCATTGTCTTGCGGATTGAGCGCACCTTTTCCAGGGTTTGAGGAAGCGCCCACTTGCCTCTGGCGGCGTCCAGCAGGAACAAGGTCTCGCCTTTCACGCCCCACAAGGTGAGGGCGGTGTAGTCCGCTGACACGGTGGCGGCCGCCGCGCAGTCCACCGAAAGGATCATGGCCTGGCATTGCTTTTGATCGATCTTGGGAGACCAGTCGAAGCGCTGGGCCTTGGCGAGATCAAAAAGGTGTCCCCCGATCGGCGTGGGTTGTTGCAGGATTTGAGCGGCGTAGCCGGCTTCTCCTAGATCGAATCTTAGCTGTTTCAGCGCGGTGCCGTCGAAGCGCTCCGGAAACAGGATATCGCCGGGATGGAGGATGTGCGTTTTGCCGTGGCCGAGCTGAAGCGTGGTTTTGCTGGAGACCTGGCCCGGGAGCTCAAGAACTTCCCAGCCCGGATCCTCTTTCAGACGACCAAGGAGATCGTCCTGATGCAGGCGTTGCATGAGGACGACCACCCGGGCCTGGTTGGGTTTGTCGAAGCGGGTGAGGAGGGACGACTTGAACCATTCTCTAGCCTGGTCTCGCACGACCTGGGAACTGGCTTCCGCGGCTTTGATCGGGTCGTCGATGATGGCGATGTCGGCGCCAACGCCGGTCAGGACACCGCCGATGGACGTGGCGACACGGTAGCCGTTGCGGGTCGTCCGCAGCTTCTGCAGCGGCGGAAACCTGGTTGACAGCACGGTCCTGGGGAAGATGGCCGCATATTCGGGCGATCGCATGATGTCGCGGGACTGGCCGGCGAAAGTCTCGGCCAGATCGGAGCCATAGCTGGCGCATACGATCCGTAGTTTCGGATCGAGCCCCAGAAGAAAGGCCGGGAAGGCCACCGATGAGAGGTAGCTTTTGAAGTGTCGTGGCGGCACGGCGATGAGCAACCGTTGTACCTCGCCCATCGCGACCCTCTGCAGGGCCTGCGCGATGGCGCGCGAGTGGACGGCATGGATGTAGTCCTCGCCGCTCACGATCGGATGCACGAGGCGCTGGAAATGAACGAACGAGTTTGCCGCCGCTTGGCACAAGACCGACATGGCGACGTCGGCATGAAGACCCTGGATCATGAAAGACCCCCTGCTTCATCGAGTAGCTCGCGCAGCATCTCGAGATGATGGGGCTGGAGTTTCTTCTCCTCCACGATGTCCTCGATCTTGAGCCTCGCTCCATGCTCCAGGACCAGTTTCAGAAAGCGATACTCACCCTCCAGGGCCTTATTGACGGCCTTGCCGACAAGAATCTCGACGACGGCCTTCTTCTCCTTCTTGCCGCCGATCATGACGGCCACCTCTTTGCCCAAGGCGCGTTCGAGGGCTTCGTCCAAGGTGACGCTCTTCTTTTTCTTGCCCGAGGGATTGCCGCTCTGGCCCTTCTTGAAGCGCGAATGCTTGGGCGGACTGCCAAAGCCCACCTTGTCGTCGCCGCTATCCGGGGTGCTCATTGCAAGCCCTCCGAGCGGGATCCGGCGGCGATGCGCAGGCGGGGTTTGGGCAGAAGCTTGGGTCCCGAGCCGTCGAGGCGCCGACGCGTCACCTCGGTGAAGGTCTCTCCGGTGGCCTCCAGCCGCGCCTCACGACCCGTCGCCTCCTGCCAGCGCCGGATAGCCACGTCGACATAGAGTGGATCAAGTTCCAGACCGCGACACCGGCGGCCCATGCGTTGGCAAGCCATCATGGTCGAGCCCGACCCCATGAAGGGCTCCAGCACGATGTCGCCGCGATGGGTGACGTCCATCAGGGCGTCCTGCAGGAGGGCGACGGGCTTGACCGTGGGATGCAGTTTCAGGCCGTCGCGCGAGTCCGACCCCAGACTGGAGGCACCCGGCGCGTCCCAGACGTTGGAGCGCCAACGCCCCTCCTTGCCAAGCTTCACGTTGTTGACGTGCGGGGCAGTCCCCACTTTGAACACCGGCAAGAGCTCGTGTTTGGAGCGCCACAGCGATCCCATGCCGGCGTTCGTTTTGTTCCAGACGATGATGTTGATCAGGTGAAGGTCGAGCGCCATGCCGGCGTTGAGAGTCAGGCCGACACCACGCCAGTCGATGAACGACGCGATCATGCCGCCATCGACCATGCGGGATCGCGCCTGGTCCATCCATCCGAACAAAAAGTCGGAGAACTGGTCCATGGTCATCTCACCGCTGCCCATGACAAACTCACGGTGATCGCCGCGCGTGACGTTGTTCTTGATTTCGACGTTATATGGAGGATCCGTCAGGCAGAGCCGGGCTAACTCCAAGCCCATGAGCTGGTCGTAATCGTCCGGCAGGAGGGCGTCGCCGTTGAGCAAGAGATGGTCGCCGAGGGTCCAGAGATCGCCGCGCCGGGACACAGGTTTCGCGTCTGCGGTGGGCTCCAGCGCCGAGGTTTCGGGCGCCCCGGATTCGTCATCCATCAGGATGAGGTCGAGCTCGGCCGTCGAGAAGCCGGTGACCTCCAGGGGGATATCCAGGTCGAGGGCGGCAAGGTCGGAGAGCTCGAGCGCAAGAGTGTCGAGGTCCCAGCGGGCCTTTTCCGGCAACCGGTTGAGCGTGATGCTCAACATCCTCAGCTCTTCCGGCGACAAGTGATCAATGACGATGCACGGAAGGTCGTGAAGTCCCAGCCGGCGCGCCGCTTCTACAACATCATGGCCATCCACGATTTCGCGATCTCCCGAGATCAGGATGGGCCGCGACACCCCAAAGGTGCCCAAGCTCCCTATGATCTCGGCGACGTGGGCCTCGTCGTGTCTGTGGATCCGACGGCGAGCCCCCCGCAGCGTGACGATAGGGACGTCGACAAGCTCAAGCCTGGGCCGCAGATCGTTGCGCTTGGAGTGGGGTCCATCGCCCACTCGGGTCTGCTCCGCGCTGCTCTGGCGACGCTGGCGCGCCTTGAGCTTCAGGGCAGCGGTGATCGCGGTGGAACGCGGTTTCCGGGTGCTCATACCAAATCCTCGGGGATGGTAGCTGCAACGAAAACCGCACTGACCTGGGACCCAGCCGTTCGGGCTGGATGGATAAAGACAGTGGCGCCCGCCGATTCGGCCCAAAGCGAGCCCTTCAATCTCCCGACTCGAGCCCTGCGTCAAGTCGAGAGTTCGTCCCGTCGAACCACCCGGCCTGTGGATACTTGGGTCGTCTTCGTCTTCCTCAATCCCCGAAGGGGATTGAGGAAGACGAAGACGACACTCCCTCGGCCCATAAGAACAACGTCCAAGGTCTGCAACCCCTTCTATACTCGCGTGGGTTGCTCTAAGCCAAGGCGGGAACTACGGACCTCGGGGTCCGCCGCGGCTGATACATAACACCACCAAGCCCGCTATAAGGCGGGCATCCAGTGCGGATATTCCCTGCAGTCGCCAAGGATGCGATGGAAGGGGGCGCTGAGGCTGGGGCGTCGGACCGGTTTGGCAAGCGTGTCAGACGTCGGTGCAGGCCCGAAATTCCCTGCAGGCAGGGAAATAGCTGGCACGCGCGTGAAAAGGCGCCGCCCATCCCCACGGCGGAGATACGGGCTATTGAAAGCGCGCGTGCAGCGGGAATTTGGCGACGGCAATGCCCTACGCGTGACCAAATCCGTGGCTGTTACGCCTTGTTTACGGGGTCTTGCTCGGCAGGTTATCCTGAGAGGACCCTATGCTAGGGACGGTGGCGGACAGGGTGGGATTCGAACCCACGGTAGGCTTTCACCTACGGCGGTTTTCAAGACCGCTGCCTTAAACCACTCGGCCACCTGTCCGTGCTCATCGAGCGGACTGGCCGCATAGCGCCAAACCGTGCGTTAACCAAAGCGGAAATGTCTTTGCCGATAGTGATTTCATTCACGGGCGGTGCCATGGCCGGAAATCTTTCCATGAAAGTGCTTCGAGGCACGCTGGTGGCCGGGCTGCTGTCGCTGGTGGCGGCCTGCGCCAGTGGGGCCCGGCCTGAGGCGCCGCGCCTGCCCGTCGTCACGGATCCGGCCCCCATCGTTTCGGGGACCATGCGCCCCTATCAGATACGCGGTCGTTGGTACCAGCCGGCCGAGCAACCGGGCTATGACGAGACCGGCCTGGCCTCGTGGTACGGAGAACAGTTCCACGGGCGGCCGACGGCGACCGGGGAGCGGTTCGACATGCATGCCCTGACGGCGGCTCACAAGACCCTGCCGTTGCCGGGACTGGTCGAGGTGACCAACCTGGCCAACGGGCGCCGGATCGTGGTGCGGGTCAATGACCGCGGGCCCTTTGTCGACAACCGGATCATCGACCTGTCGCGCGGCTCGGCGGAGGCGCTGGGCATGCTGCAGGCGGGTGTGAGTGAGGTCCGGGTCCGCTATCTGGGCCGGGCACCCCGGACGGGCGGAGGAACGACCCTCCAGTACGCCGCCGCTGAAGGGGCAAGCCCCCAGCCCCCGGCAACATCCGGCGGCGGCGAATACTGGGTTCAGGCGGGTAGCTATTCGGACCGGCGCGCCGCCCGACGGGTCGCCAACGAACTGGGCGGCCGGGCGACCGTCGACGCAGGGCGAAACGATGGCCTGTTCCGGGTTCTGGTCGGTCCCTGGCCCGATCCCAATGCCGCCGAGCGTTCGCGCCAGGCGGTGATCGCGCGCGGATACGCCGACGCCCTGTTGATATCGGCGCGCTGAGGCTTGCGTCCCCGCCGGTCGTCGCCATTGTGCGCCGGTGACCCAGGGCAGATTCATCACTTTCGAAGGCGGCGAGGGGACCGGCAAGTCCACCCAGGTCCTGCGCCTGCTCGAGCGGTTGCGCGCGCGCGATCTGGAGGTCGTCCAGACCCGCGAGCCCGGCGGCTCACCGGGTGCCGAGGAGATCCGCGCCATCGCCCTGAACGGGGATGCCGGCCGTTGGTCACCGGTGACCGAGACCCTGCTGATGTTCGCCGCCCGATCCGACCATCTGGAACGCACCATCCGCCCGGCGCTCGAGGTGGGCCACTGGGTGGTCTGCGACCGGTTCGCCGATTCCAGCCGGGCCTACCAGGGCGTGGGGGGCGGGACCCCCGCGGCCTTCATCGAATCGCTGGACGCCGCCATTGTCGGGGCGACCCAGCCGGACCTGACCCTGATCTTTGACCTGCCGGTCGAGGTCGGGCTGGAGCGGGCCTTCGGTCGCGGCCTGTTCGAGACGCGGTTCGAGTCCAAGGGACTTGAGTTCCATGAACGCCTGCGTCGGGGTTTCCTCGACATCGCGGCCCGTCACCCGGAGCGCTGTGTCATCATCGATGCGGACGGCGATCAGGATACGGTCGAGGGCCGGGTCTGGGCCGCCGTCGAGGCTCGACTGCTGTGAGCGAGCACGCCCGGGATCGCTTCGACCTGGTCCCCGATGCGGCGGCGGAGCTGGCTTTTCTGGACGCCTTCGGCAAGGACCGGCTGCACCACGCCTGGCTGCTGTGCGGCCCGGAGGGGTCGGGCAAGGCGAGCTTCGCCTTTCGGGCCGCGCGCCGTCTGCTGGGGGCCGCCCCCGATGCCGCGCGCGGGCCTCTCGGGACCAGTCCGGACGATCCGGTCGCGCGACTGGTGACCGCCCGGTCCCACCCCGATCTGCTGGTGCTGGAGCGCGCCGTCGACGGCGGCAAGACGAAGAAGTCGATCTCGGTCGACCAGGCGCGTGAACTGCCGGAGTTCTTCTCCAAGAGCCCGTCGCAGGCGCGCTATCGCGTCGCCATCATAGATGCCGCCGATGACCTGAACCTCAATGCCGCCAATGCCTTGCTCAAGGTCCTTGAGGAGCCGCCCGAGCGGGGCGTGCTGTTCCTCGTCACCCATGCGCCGGGGCGGTTGCTGGCGACGATCCGGTCCCGTTGCCGTCGACTGGCCTTTCCGGTCTGGCCGCTGCATGCGCTGGAGGAGCTGGTCCGCAACCGGACCGGTGTGAGCTCGGCCGAGGCAGGGCGGATCGCGGGCATGGCGGGCGGCTCGCCGGGACGGGCCCTGGCCCTGGCCTCCGGTGCCACCCTCGAGGCTGACCAGCTGGCCCAGGCCTGGGTCTCGGCTCCGGCCGTCGACCGCGCCGAGGCGCTGGCGGTCGCCGACCGGTTCCGCGGGCCGGAGGGGCAGGAGCGGTTCGAGACCCTGATGGATCGGCTGAGCGCAGCGGTGAAGGTGCGGGCGCTGGAGGAGGGGGCTTCAGGTGCGCGCTGGGCCGAACTGTGGTCGCGGCTGGCTGAACTGCCGGACCGCACCGCCGCCATCAACCTTGACCGGGGTGACGTGCTTGCCGGAGCCCTGGCCGACCTTCAGCGGGTCAAGGCAGGTGGCGGATGATCATCGACAGTCACGTCAACCTGCATGCCCCCCAGTTCGATGAGGACCGCGACGCCGTGATCGCCCGTGCCCGTGAGGCCGGCGTCCAGCTGATGGTCGAGATCTCGGACAAGCTGTCGACCTTCGAGGCCACCCATGGTCTGTCCATGGCGCATGAAGACATCTGGTGCACGGTCGGAGCCCATCCGCACGAGGCGAAGGACCATATCGACCTGACCGCCGATCGGCTGATCGAACTGGCCGCTCGCCCGCGCGTCGTGGGTATCGGCGAATGTGGTCTGGATTTTCACTACGACCTCAGCCCGCGCGATGTGCAGGCGGCGGTGTTCCGGACCCATATCCATGCGGCAAGACGGAGCGGCCTGCCGCTGGTGGTGCACACGCGCGAGGCGGACGACGTCATGGCGGGTATTCTGGCTGAGGAACAGGCGGACGGCCCGTTCAAATTCCTTATGCACTGCTATACCAGTGGCAGGGATCTGGCAGAAAAATCAGCGGAAATGGGGGCGTGGTTCTCGGTTTCGGGCATCGCCACCTTCAAGGCAGCCAATGACGTCCGTGAGATCGTGGCTGCCATGCCGGCGGACCGGATCATCGTCGAGACGGACTGCCCCTATCTGGCGCCCATGCCGCACCGGGGGCGGCGCAATGAACCGGCCTATGTGGTTCACGTCCTCGACAAACTGGCCGAGGTTCGCGGCTGGAGCCGGGAAGAAGCCGAGGCGCGGACGACCGATGCCTTCTTCGCCCTGTTTGACCGAATTCCACGACCGGGCGGCACATGAGCGGGTCCGGCGAACTGGAGGTCGTGATCCTGGGCTGCGGCTCGTCCGGCGGTGTGCCGCGCGGGGACGGGGACTGGGGCGATTGCGATCCGACCGAACCGAAGAACTATCGGACCCGCTGTTCGCTGCTGGTGCGCCGGCATGGGCCGGAAGGGGTGACCAGCGTGCTGATCGACACCTCGCCGGACCTTCGTGCCCAGATGCTGGCGGCGAACGTCAGGCATGTCGACGCCTTGCTCTACACCCACGACCACGCCGATCAGGTGCATGGGATCGATGATCTGCGGGTCTTCGCCATGCGCAGGCGGCAGCGCATACCGGCCTGGATGGATGGGGCGACACGGGACGCGCTGACTGGACGATTTCCCTATATTTTCAGAAGTCAGGAGGGCTATCCGGCCATTCTGGACGAGATGGCGATACCGCCGCACGGTCAGCCGTGGACGGTCGGTGGGGCGGGCGGCACCGTGCCGGTCGTGACCTTCGACCAGGCCCATGGGCCGATCCGGTCGGTGGGCTATCGGATTGGACCGGTGGTCTATTCCAGCGATGTGTCCGACCTCGACGCGGCGGCGATCGAGGCGGTGCGCGGCTGTGAGCTCTGGATCGTCGACGCCCTGCGCTGGACCCCGCATCCGACCCATGCCCATGTCGACAAGACGCTGGACTGGATTGCCCGGGCCGGTGTGAAGCGGGCCGTTCTGACCAATCTGCACCTCGATCTCGACTATAACGCCCTGAAGGCCGCCGTGCCCGCCAACGTCGATGTCGCCTACGACGGCTGGTCGGCGCGGCTCTCGCTTTAAACCCGGAGCGCCCAGCTGATGAAACGCCTGCTGACCCTCGCCGGCGGCCTCGCCACCCTGCTGCTGGCCTTGCCGGCCGCGGCGCAGCCCGCGCCGGTCGAGGGCGACTTCACCACCCCCGCCTTTGCCCTGACCTCCGGCCGGTCGCTGCCGGAGTTGCGAATGCACTACCGCACCCTGGGCCAGCCGCGGCGGGGCGCGGACGGTCGGGTCGAGAACGCGGTCCTGCTACTGCACGGCACAGGCGGGACGGGGGGCCAGTTCCTGTCGCCGCAGTTCGCGGGCGAACTGTTCGGGGCCGGCCAGCCGCTGGATATCGCGCGCTACTACATCATCATGCCCGACAATCTCGGCCATGGCGGGTCATCGAAGCCGTCGGACGGGCAGCGGGCGCGGTTCCCGGAATATGGCTATGCCGACATGGTCGAGGCGCAGCGGCGGCTGCTGGTCGACGGCCTGGGCGTAGACCGGGTGCGGCTGATGCTGGGCACCTCGATGGGCTGTATGCACATCTTCGTCTGGGCAGAGGCGCATCCGGATTTCGCCGATGCCCTGATGCCCATGGCTTGCCAGCCGACGGCCATCGTCGGCCGCAACCGCCTTTGGCGGACCATGTTGAAGGACGCCATACGTAGCGATCCGACCTGGGCGGGTGGGGACTATACCGCCCAGCCCGTCGAGGGGCTTCGGACGGCTGTGGACCTTCTGCTGCTTGCGGGATCGGCCCCCATGGCCATGCAGCAGGATCTGGCGACGCCCGCGGCGGTCGATGAATGGCTGTCACAGCAGCAGGCGCGGCGGTTGCCGGCGCTGGACGCCAATGACCTCTGGTACCAGGTCAATGCCTCGTTCGACTATGATCCCTCGGCGGGGCTGGAGCGGATCACCGCACCCACGACCTGGATCAATTCGGCCGACGACTTCATCAATCCGCCCGAGCTGGGACTGGCCGAGCGGTTCCTTCCGAGGATCGCCGGGGTTCGGTACCGCCTTGTGCCCAACAGCGTCGGCGGCAAGGGCCATGGGACCCACACCTGGGCCGTGTTCTGGAAGGACGATCTGGCCGCGCTGCTGGCGCGGTCCGAACCCTGAGGTGAAGTCGGTCGAGGCAGGCTAGGCTTCGGACAGGAAATCGACCTTGCCGGTGGACATGTCCTTCACGGCCGCGATGATCCGGATCGTGCCCTTGTCGACGGCCTCGGCCAGGGCAGTGTCGGCGGTCAGCAGGCGAGCGACGACGCGCCGTGCATTTTCCTCGACCGCCAGTCGCGCCTGATCGGCACCCCCCCTGTGTCTCGCCGAGAGCACTGCCGGAAGAATCGGAACGATCATTTCCTCAAGGGAGGGATCCAGTTCCGCGCGGCCGTCGACCACGGCCTCCGCTGCGGCCACAGCGCCGCATCCGGTATGGCCCAGGACAACCACCAGCGGACAACTCAGGTGTTTGACGGCGTAGACGATGGAGGCCAGTCCCCGTCGGTCAACCGTATTGCCGGCGACCCGGATGATGAACAGTCGCCCAAGGCCCTGATTGAACAGGATGGTAGGGGGCGTGCGGCTGTCGGCGCAGCCGACAATCGTCGCGATCGGCTTCTGTCCGCCTTGCAAGGGTTCGAGGTCCTTGGCGGTGACGTGGCCCAGTTGCGTCTCGCCGCTCAGAAAGGCCGCGTTGCCGGCCTTGAGCAGGTCCAGGGCTTCCGACGGTGTCGGCGAGGCATGGGCACCTCGGTCCGGCGCATCGGTTGCCTGGGCTGCGGACGCGGTGACCCCTGACTGTGGCGCGATCATCACTGAACCCGAAGGCCGCGGCTTGTTGCGGCCAAACCATGGAAATCCCATCGCCATCCCCCTGCGATTCCTTGTCCGCCCTTTTGGGGAACCCGGGCCCTTATCGTCAATGGGAAGGCCGTGACGCTTCGGTGACGGTTGCTCAGGTGCCCATCAACCGCGCCGCCTGCGGGGCGAAATAGGTCAGGACCCCGGCGCAGCCCGCGCGCTTGAAGGCGTGGAGGCTTTCGAGGATGGCGCGGTCCTCCTCGAGCCAGCCTTTGGCCATGGCGGCGCGCATCATCGCGTATTCGCCGGACACCTGGTAGGCGAAGGTGGGGACCTTGAAGGTCTCGGTAATGCGCTGAATGATATCAAGATAAAGCATTCCGGGCTTGACCATGACGGCGTCGGCACCCTCGGCGATGTCCATGGCCACCTCGCGCAGGGCCTCGTCGGAATTGGCGTGGTCCATCTGGTAGGTCTTCTTGTCGCCGGTCAGGGCCCTGGCCGAGCCGACGGCGTCGCGATAGGGGCCGTAGAAGGCCGAGGCGTATTTGGCGGCGTAGGACAGGATCAGGACATCGTGGAAGCTGTTGGCCTCCAGCGCCTCGCGGATGGCCTGGACCCGGCCGTCCATCATGTCCGAGGGGGCGACCACATCGGCCCCGGCATGGGCGTGGATGAAGGCCTGTTCGGCCAGCCGCTCGAGGCTGGCGTCATTGAGGATGCGGCCGTTCTCGACCACGCCGTCGTGGCCGTGGTCGGTGTAGCAGTCCAGCGCTACATCGGTCATGACGCCGATCTCCGGGGCGGCGTCCTTGATGGCCTTGATGCATTCCGGGATCAGGCCGTCGGGGTCGGTCGCGCCGGTGCCGATGGCGTCCTTGATGGCACCGTCGACATTGGGAAACAGGGCCACGGCGGGGATGCCGAGATCGCGGGCCTCGACGGCAGCGGCGGCGGCGGCCCGGGGGGACAGGCGGAAGACGCCGGGCATGGAGGCGACGGGCACGCGGTCCTCGGCCCCGTCATGCACAATCAGCGGCCACACCAGATCGGCCGGCGTCAGGATCGTCTCGGCCACGAGCCGGCGCACCCAGGGGCTGCTGCGGAGGCGGCGGGGGCGGGCGTAGGGGAAGGCGGCGGGGGCGAACGGCTGGGTCATAGGGCTGTGTAGCTTCCTTCTCCCATTGGGAGAAGGTGGCGCGCAGCGCCGGATGAGGGTCGTTTGGCTGAAGCGGCGAAGCCGCCCTCGGACGGTCGCCCCTCACCCTTTCGCGCCAGGACGACGGCTGCGCCGTCGTGCGCTCAAGCCCTCTCCCAATGGGAGAGGCGAGCCGTTAGAACCCCCCAAAGACTCAAGGAAACGCCCCATGGACTTCGCCCTCAACGACGACCAGCGCGCCATCCAGGACGCGGCCCGGCAGTTCGCCGAGGCCGAACTGGCCCCGCACAGCGCCGAATGGGACGAGACCAAACATTTCCCGGTCGATGTCATGCGTCTGGCGGCCGAGATGGGCTTCTGCGGCATCTACACGGCCGAAGAGCACGGCGGAATGGCGCTGGGTCGGGTCGAGGCGGCGCTGATCTTTGAGGAACTGTCGCGCGGCGACGTCTCCACGGCCGCCTTCATCTCGATCCACAATATGGCGACCTGGATGATCGACAGCTTCGGCTCCGACGATCTGCGGGGTCGCTATGTGCCGCGGCTGACGACCATGGAGCTGATTGCCAGCTATTGCCTGACCGAGCCGGGCTCCGGTTCGGACGCTGCCGGCCTGCGGACCACGGCGAAGCAGGACGGGGACCATTGGGTGCTGAACGGCTCCAAGGCCTTCATCTCCGGGGCGGGGACGTCGGACCTCTATGTCGTCATGGCGCGCACCGGCGGCGACGGTCCAAAGGGCATCTCGACCTTCGTGGTCGAGAAGGACACCCCCGGCCTCAGCTTCGGGGCACAGGAGAAGAAGATGGGCTGGAACAGCCAGCCCACGGCCATCGTCGCCTTCGACGAGTGCCGCATCCCGGCGGCCAATCTGCTGGGCAAGGAAGGCGACGGCTTCCGCTATGCCATGATGGGTCTGGACGGCGGCCGGCTGAACATCGCTGCCTGTTCATTGGGCGGGGCGCGGCTGGCGCTGGAGACGACGCAAGCCTACGTCACGACCCGCAAACAGTTCGGCAAGTCCTTAGCGGATTTCCAGAATACCCAGTTCAAACTGGCGGATATGGCGACACAGCTGGAGGCCTGCCGGCTGATGGTGCTGCGCGGTGCCTGGGCCATCGACACCAACCATCCCGAAAAGACCAAATGGTGCGCCATGGCCAAGCGCATGGCGACCGACGCCTGTTTCCAGATCGCCGACGAGGCCCTGCAGCTGCATGGCGGCTACGGCTATCTGAAGGACTATCCGCTGGAGCGGATCGTGCGGGACCTGCGGGTGCACCGGATTCTGGAGGGGACCAACGAGATCATGCGCGTGATCACGGCGCGGGAAATGTTGCGGCAGTAGCGTCCGGCCCTTACGAGCGGTGCCATGAGTGAATCCGAAGTCCTGACCCGCGTCGAATCCGGCGTCGGCCACATCACCCTGAACCGGCCCAAGGCCCTGCATGCGCTGAACCGCGTCATGTGCGAGGCGATGATCGAGGCGCTGCTGGCCTGGCGGTCTGATGATGCGGTCAGGTCCGTGCTGATCGATCACGCCGGCGAGCGCGGCTTCTGCGCGGGCGGTGACATCCGCATGATCGCCGAGAGCGGGGCAGGGGATGCGTCTGAGGCCAAGGCCTTCTTCATGGTCGAGTACCGGCTGAACCATCTGATGTTCGACTATCCCAAGCCGATCACCGCGATCGTGGACGGCATCGTCATGGGCGGCGGGGTCGGCATCAGCGAACCGGCGGACGTCCGCATCGCGACGGAGCGGACCACCTATGCCATGCCCGAGACCGGGATCGGCCTGTTCCCCGACGTCGGTGGCGGCTGGTTCCTGCCGCGCCTGCCGGGTCAGACCGGGGTGTGGCTGGCCCTGACCGGGGCGCGGCTGAAGGCGGCAGACACCGTCTTCCTAGGCATCCATACCCACTATCTGCCGGCGGACGCGCTGGAAGCCTTCCGCTTCATCCTGGCGGCGGATCCGGCCTATCCGATCGATGTCGCAGACGGCCTCGACGCCGATCCGGGCGAGGCCCCCGTCGAGGCTCATCTGGCCGCCATCGACCGGCTGTTCGCCTTCGACACGGTCGAGGAAATCTTCGCCGCGCTTGAGGCGGATGGCTCGGACTGGGCGTCGGCCCAGCTGGCCACCCTGAAGACCAAGTCGCCGCAGTCCCTCAAGGTCACTTTGCGCCAGTTGCGCCTCGGTGCGAACCAGCCGTCCTTTGCCGCGAACATGGCCCTTGAGTACGCGCTCGGCGGCCGGGTGGTGCGCACCCACGACTTCCAGGAGGGCGTCCGCGCCGTGGTGGTCGACAAGGACAATGCGCCGAACTGGTCGCCGGCCGATCTGTCGGGCGTCAGCGAGGCCGACCTCGACCGGCTGTTCGCGCCCCTGCCTGAGAGCGAGGCATGGACCCCGCTGGACTGAGCCCTTGCGTCGCCGGCGGTTCCGGGGCGTAGCTGCGTCGGAGCAGGAGGAGAAGATCATGCGATCCGTGTTGATGGCGAGCGTTGCCGCCTTGCTGGCGATGTCCCTGGGCGCTTGCGCCGGATCGCAGTATGCGGACGTTCGGCCGGAGGTCCTGGCACCGCAGCCGCCCGTCGCCTCCCTCGTGGAAGCCGCCATGAACGATGCCCGGCGACCCGAGGCCGACCGGGCGCGCGACGACCTGCGCCAGACCCGTGCCATGCTGGAGTTCACGGGACTGCGCCCCGGCATGGCGGTCGCGGACATCCGGCCGGAGGAAGGCTTCTTCACCCGGCTGTTCTCGGTCATGGTCGGCGAGCAGGGCCGGGCTTACGCCTTCGTGCCCAACCAGACGGCCGCCCGTGAGAACGCCTTCGGTGACGCCCTGGCGGCGGATTATCCGAACGTCGTCCGGCTGACCGGCAAGCTTGAGGAGATGCGCTTCGACCGGCCTCTCGATGTCGTCTTTACGGGTGAGGAATACCATGACTTCGTCATTCCCCGGTTCGGTGTTGATGTGGCGGCCATGAATGCGGCGGTGTTCGCGGCGCTGAAGCCCGGCGGTCTCTATGTCATCCTGGATCACCAGGCGGCGGACGGCGCGGGGATCAGGGTAGCGGGGACGCTGCACCGGATCGAGGCGGCCGAGCTGCGGCGTCAGGTCGAGGCCGCGGGCTTCATCTACGACGGCGAGACCACGGCGGTGCGTGTCCCGACGGACGACCATAGTCTGAGCGTCTTTGATGCCGGTATCCGAGGCCGCACCGACCGGTTCGTGTATCGGTTCCGCAAACCCGGCTGACGCCGACCGCCGTTCGGTCTAGGCTGCGCTGTCAGCGCCCGCGCGGCGCGCCGGGAGAAGCCGTCATGCGCCGTTCCGTCATCCTGACCGCCATGGCGGTGATGAGCCTCTCGTCCATGGGCTGTATGGGGCTCATGGCGACCCCGACCCCGGCCGCGCCCACAGCTGCCGACTATGCCGAAGCTCTCGCTGCCCCGATCCGGCCTGCCGGCGACCGGGCCCGGGATGCGGCGCGTCATACGGCCGAGACCCTGGCCTTCGCCGGGGTCCAGCCGGGCCAGAAGATCGCGGACATGATCATCGGCGGTGGCTATTTCACCCGCGTCTTCTCCGCCGCCGTGGGGCCCCGGGGCCGGGTCATCGCTTGGCAGCCGGCGGAGTTCATTGCCTTCCAGGCCAGCTATGGCGACAGCCTCGCCGCGGCCGACGCCCTGGCCAATGTCGATGCGATCCGCTCGCCGATCGCCGCGCCGGACTTCCCCACCGGGCTGGACCTGGTCTTCACCGCCCAGAACTACCACGACCTGCATCTGAGCATGGCTCCGGCCGATACCGCCGCGCGGGTCAATGCGGCTGTGTTCGAGGCCCTGAAACCGGGCGGCCTCTATGTTATCATCGATCACCATGCGGTCGCCGGTTCGCCCCTGACGGCGGCGAACACCGTGCACCGGATCGACATCGAGGCGGTCAAGCGTGAGGTTCTGGCGGCCGGCTTTGTTCTGGACGGCGAGAGTGACCTGCTCGCCAACGGCGCCGATCCCCGGACAGCCAATGTCTTCGACGGCACTATCCGTGGTCGCACCAGCCAGTTCATGCTGCGATTCAGGAAGCCGTCCTGATCGAAAAACTGCCCGGTGCCGCTGGCGACCGGGCGGGCGACCGGCTAACCCTCCCGAAAACCAACCGGGAGCGTACGCCATGACCCACAGGATCGCCTTCATCGGCCTCGGCAACATGGGCGGGGGCATGGCGGCCAACCAGGCGAAGGCCGGTCATGCCGTGGCTGCCTTCGACCTTTCCCAGGACGCCCTCGACCGCGCCGCCGCCGCCGGCTGCACGCCCGTCGGGTCGGTCGCCGAGGCGGTCAAGGACGCGGACGTCGTCATCACCATGCTGCCGGCGGGCCCTCATGTGCTCAAGGTTTATTCGGAACAGATCATCGGCGTGGCCCCGACCTCGGCCCTGCTGCTCGATTGTTCGACCATCGATGTCGACACGGCGCGCAGTGTCGCCGGGCTGGCGAGGGAGGCGGGCTATGCGTTCGCCGATGCGCCGGTGTCGGGCGGGACGATGGCGGCGGATGCCGGGACTCTGGCCTTCATGGTCGGCTGCGACGAGCCTGACTTCGCCCGCATCGAGGCGGCGCTGGAGCCTATGAGCCGGGCGACCTTCCGCGCCGGCGACCATGGGGCCGGGCAGGCGGCCAAGATCTGCAACAACATGATCCTCGGCATCACCATGCTGGGCACCTGCGAGGCGATCGGCCTGGCAGAGAAGCTGGGCCTCGATCCGGTGAAGATGTTCGACATCGTCGCCAAATCGTCGGGCCAGAGCTGGTCGACCACCACCTACTACCCCTGGCCCGGCCCGGTGCCGACTGCGCCGTCGAACCGCAACTACGACGGCGGCTTCGCCACGGCCATGATGCTGAAGGATCTGAAGTTGGCCCAGGACGCAGCGGCAAAGGTCGGTGCCTCGACCCCGCTGGGAGCCCAGACCGAGGCCCTGTTCCAGATGTTCAACGGGCTCGGCTACGGCGGCCGGGACTTCTCGGCCATCCTGCAGATGCTTCGGGGCCAGCTGGATGAGCTCCCGAAGGGCTAGGCCGCGTCGGGTCGGGACGGCGACGCCTTCTGACTGCGGCCCAACGAAATTGAGAACCGTTATCAATTAAGGGTTTGCGGCGTTTTGTCCGGTGCGTTTCATGGACAAATCAGACCGATCGGCGCATCAGGCGGGCATTGATTTCGCGCCGTTCGGGGCCACCACGCTTGTTCGACTACCAGGCCGCATTCCAGACCGCTGTGGAGCAGGTCAAGGGCGAGGGGCGCTATCGCGTCTTTGCCGACCTGAAGCGCGTGCGCGGCCAGTTCCCCAAGGCGAAGC